>Ga0207951_100117_pt1 | contig 51672 bp, 56 predicted proteins | sample Subbio12Aug_8Bad_FD_184830 | JGI IMG/M metagenome (GOLD analysis project Ga0207951, IMG submission 184830) | Serpentinite rock and fluid subsurface biosphere microbial communities from McLaughlin Reserve, California, USA - CR12Aug_8Bad (SPAdes) | ecosystem: Environmental > Terrestrial > Deep... | reverse complement strand
AAGGCTCGACCCATATCCGCCAGCCTCCTTCGCCAGCAGATATCGTGAATCAGAAAAACTCAACCTTGGGAATCCCCCGCCGATTCAGCAGCACTGAAAACCGGTCTAATGGCGCAGATGCTTGCGCCTCAAGCGGGCGAGAGCATCTATGACCCGACCTGCGGTACCGGCGGCATGCTGATCTCGTGTCTCGCCGAGGTGAAGCGCCGCGGCGGGGACATCCGCACCACCGGCCTCTTCGGGCAGGAACTCATCACGATCACTGCCGCCATCGCCCGCATGAACCTGGTCATCCATGGCGTGGACGATTTCCACATCGCCAGCGGTAACACGCTCGCCTCGCCAGCCTTCGTTCAGGGCGACCGGCTCCGCACGTTCGACGTTGTCCTCGCCAACCCACCCTATTCCATCAAAAAATGGAACCGTGGTGCCTGGGAGCAGGACGCATGGGGGCGAAATTTTGTGGGCACTCCACCTCAGGGTCGTGCCGACTACGCCTTCTTCCAGCACATTCTGAAAAGCATGGACCCCAAGACTGGGCGATGTGCAGTGCTATTTCCCCACGGAGTGCTGTTCCGCAACGAAGAGGCCGAGATGCGGCAGCGGTTGATCGAGGCCGACCTCGTAGAGTGCGTGCTCGGGCTTGGACCGGGGCTGTTCTACAACTCGCCGATGGAGGCCTGCGTGGTGATCTGCCGGTCGCAGAAGCCCGAGGCGCGCAAGGGGCGTATACTGTTCATCGACGCAGTGGCCGAGATTGCACGCGAACGGGCACAGAGTTTTCTGCGGCCAGAGCATCAGGCTCGCATCCTGTCGGCCTATCACACCTTTACTGACGATGCCGGCTTTGCCGCGGTAGCGAGCGTATCCGATGTGCTGGCGGCCGACGGCAATCTATCGATTGCCCGCCATGTGAAGAGATCCAGGCCGGCAGTGGCGACCGGGAATGCCACGCTGGCGGCGACCTGGACGACCTTCGACGAAGAAGGGCGGGGATTCTGGTCTGGCATGGACGCGCTTGTGGACATGCTTGATGGGGTGATGCCCGCGGAGGAAGCTGATGCTTGAGCGGCCGATTTCCGGGTTGGGACGGATGTGCGTTCGGTTTGACCAGATCGCCACGCAGATCAACGACCGGGTCGATAACCCTGCCGAGGCAGGGGTGGATCGCTATGTCGGGCTGGAACACCTTGATCCCGGCAGCCTGCTCATCCGTCGCTGGGGTGAACCCACGGATGTGGAATCGACCAAGCTGCGGTTCCAGCCGGGCGATATCATCTTCGGCAAGCGCCGCGTTTATCAGCGCAAGGTGGCGGTGGCGGATTTCGAGGGCATCTGTTCGGCGCACGCCATGGTGCTGCGCGCCAAAACCGGCGCGATGCTACCTGAGTTACTACCCTTCTTCATGCAGAGTGACCAGTTCATGGAGCGGGCCCTGAGTATCTCAGTCGGGTCGCTGTCGCCCACCATCAACTGGAAGGCGCTAGCGGCCGAGGAATTCCTGCTTCCGTCGATCCAGGAGCAGGCGCGGCTGGTTGAAGCGATATCGGCCGCCGACAAGCTTGCTGAGGTTCTGCATGATCTTAGCAATCGTGCGGAGGCGGTGTTCAATGGACTGTTGAAGGAGCGGATCGGCCGCGGCTTAAAGCCAGCCGACTATCAGGGCTGGGAAGAAGATGACCAGCCCGACATGCGCTTTGTCCAACTTTCGGAGGTGGCTTCAGTGGATCGGGGAAGGTTTTCTCATCGACCCCGCAACCTACCTCAGTTCTTCGGCGGTCCGTATCCATTTGCGCAGACCGGAGATGTTGCTGCCGCAAGAGGCAGAGTTTTCTCACCTTCTCAGTTCCTCTCGGAAGAGGGAGTTCAATATAGCAAGTCGTTCCCCTCTGGGACCATTTTCTTGACCATTGCTGCTGTGATCGCCGCAACTTCCATATCAACGTCGGAAACGTGGTGCACTGACAGTGTTGTCGGTATCGTACCGCGCGATCCAACCGATGTGGACTATCTTGAATACGCTCTACGCTTCACGCGGCCATATCTAGAGTTTGAAGTTGCGACGCAGACGGCACAGAAGAACATCAATCTTGAAGTTCTTCGTCCCCTCACAATCCCTTGGCCAGAGAAGGAAATACGTAGAGCGATCGCGACTGAAATTGCTTCGGCTGAGGCTGCCATCGGAACCATCGAGGAACGGCTAGCCGCGACGAGGAAGCTCATTCACGAAATGCTTCGCGCCAATTTCGAGGTGCCCGCATGACCTTCAACGAATCCAACACCGTCGAAGCCCACTTGCGCGACCTTCTCGCGGGCGCGGCCCAGGCCCGCCCGGCGCAGTTCGCTCCCGGCTTCGCCCGTTCGGGCGGCAAGATCACAGGCCTCGGCTGGCACTTTGTCGCCCCGGCCGACCTTCCCCGCCAGCCGCAAGAGGTGCTGGTGGAATCGCATTTGCGCGACGCCCTGGTCCGCCTTAACCCCAACATTGCTTCCACCCCCGGCCGGGCTGATGACGTTCTCTACCGCCTGCGCGCGATCGTCCTCGGCGCGCGGTCAGACGGGCTGGTAAAGGCGAATGAGGAATTTTCGGCCTGGGCGATGGGCGAACGGTCGATGCCCTTTGGCGCGAATGGCGAACACGTCACCATCCGCCTGATCGATTTCGACGACATCGAGAACAACAGCTTTGTCGTCACCCAGCAGTTCATCATCCGCGCCGGCAAGACGGAAAAGCGCGCCGATCTCGTGTTGCTGGTCAACGGCATTCCGCTTGTACTGATCGAGGCCAAGACGCCGGTGCGGTCCAGCCAAAGCTGGCTCGACGCCGCGCTGCAGGTACATGACGATTACGAAAAGAACGTGCCTGAACTATTCGTACCCAACGTCTTTTCGGTGGCGACCGAAGGCAAGGAGTTCCGCTACGGCTCGGTTCGGATGCCTGTCGATATGTGGGGACCTTGGCGTGATGGCGACGGCATGCAGTCGCTGGGCGAAGTAGAGAAGGCTGCCACTTCGATGCTGCGCCCGTCGATGGTGCTCGACATGCTCGACAGCTTCACCGCCTTTGCGACGCAGAAGGGCAAGCACCGCATAAAGATCATCGCCCGCTATCAGCAGGTGGACGGGGTTAACAAGATCGTCGCCCGGGTAGTGGCGGGCCAGCCGCGCAAGGGCCTGATCTGGCACTTCCAGGGTTCAGGCAAGTCGCTGCTGATGCTGTTCGCCGCGCGCAAGCTGCGGCTGCACCCGGCGCTGAAGAACCCCACCGTGTTGATCGTGGTCGACCGGATCGATCTGGACAGCCAGATCTCGGGCACTTTCTATGCCGCCGATATGGCGAATATGGTGCGCACCGAAAGTCGCAAGGAACTCGCCGACCTTCTGTCCAAGGATGCGCGCAAGGTGGTGATCACCACCATTCACAAGTTCGCCGAGGCCGACGGCGTGCTCAACGACCGCGACAATATTATTGTTCTGGTGGATGAGGCCCATCGCACGCAGGAAGGCGACCTGGGGCGCAAGATGCGCGATGCGCTGCCGAACGCGTTCTTGTTCGGCCTGACTGGCACACCGATCAACCGGGCCGACAAGAACACCTTCTATGCGTTCGGAGCCGACGAAGATCAGGGCGGCTACATGAGCCGATATGGCCTGAATGACTCAATCCGTGACGGGGCGACCAAGGAGCTCCACTTCGAGCCCAGACTGGTAAATCTTCACATTGATCAGCAGGCGATTGAGTCCGCCTATGCTGAGCTGACCTCGGGCTTGACCGATGAGGACCGAGATCGCCTAGGCAAGGCCGCAGCCAAGATGGCGATCCTGGTCAAATCGCCCGCGCGGATTCAAGCGATCTGTGCCGACATCGCCCGGCACTATGAGGACAAGGTGGCCCCTAATGGCTTTGGGGCGCAGGTGGTCACTTTCGATCGGGAGAGTTGCCTTCTCTACAAGCAGGAGTTGGATCGGATCTTGCCGCCGGAGGTGTCCGACATCGTCATGTCGGTGAACAGCGGTGAGGACCAATATGCCGACTTCCGCCGTGACCGCGACGCCGAGGAAAAGCTACTTGATCGGTTCAGGGACCCCAAGGACCCGCTCAAGATCATCATCGTGACGTCTAAACTGCTGACCGGGTTCGACGCACCAATTCTCCAGACCATGTATCTCGATAAGCCGCTGAGGGATCACACTCTCCTACAAGCTATTTGTCGGACGAACCGACCCTACGGCGAGCAGAAGACGCATGGCCTCATTGTTGATTATCTCGGCATCTTCGACGACGTCGCCCAGGCGCTGAAGTTCGACGAAGAAGGTGTCAAAAAGGCGATCTCCAACATCGCCGAACTAGTCGCGATGCTGCCGGGTCTGCTCCAGAAATGCTTGGCCTACTTTGCTGGCGTTGATCGAGGCCTTCTTGGCTATGAGGGCCTGATCGCCGCCCAGGAATGCCTTCCGACAAACGAAACCCGGGACGCCTTTGCTTCAGATTTCAGTGTGCTGAGCAGGGTCTGGGAGGCGCTCTCCCCTGATCCAGTCCTGACGCAGTTCGAGAAGGATTATCGGTGGCTGGCCCAAGTTTACGAATCCTTGAAGCCATCGACAGGCACCGGCAAGCTTCTCTGGCATCGGCTGGGTGCCAAGACGATCGAGTTGATCCACCAGAATGTTCACGTGGATTCCGTTCGAGACGATCTGGACACCCTGGTCCTGGATGCCGAACTCCTCGAAGCGGTCCTGGGCAATCCCGACCCAGAGAAAAAAGCCAAGGAAATCTCGATCAAGCTTGCCGGGCGATTGCGCAAGCATGCCGGCAATCCGAAATTTAAGGCGCTTGGTGAGCGACTTGAAGACCTGAAGAACCGGCATCAGCAGGGGCTTCTGCTCAGCATCGACTTTCTGAAAGAGCTTCTGGCTCTGGCGGCTGATGTCGTGAAAGTAGAGCGTGAGACGCCTGTTGAAGAGGAACTCGACCGCGGCAAGGCAGCCCTCACGGCGTTGTTCGAGGAGGCGAAGAACGGGGACACGCCGGTCATGGTCCAGCGAGTGGTTGACGACATCGATGAGATCGTTCGCGCGGTCCGCTTTGACGGATGGCAAGCCACTCACGCTGGTGAGCGCGAGGTGAAGAAAGCCCTTCGACAAACGCTCTTCAAGTACAAGCTCCATCAGGATGCTGACCTATTCGAGCGCGCCTATGGCTATATCCGAGAGTATTACTGAGCGCAGTTCTTAGATTGCGGTCTTCGTAAACGTCGTACTCCCCGCCGAGACCGTCGCCGCCACCGATCCCGCCGTCAGTGTCCGCGTCGCGCTGGTCAGCGCGCGCGCGAGCCCGGTCAGCGTCCCGGTCGATAAAGTCGCCGTCCCCGCAGCGCCGGTGAACTCACCCCAGGCACCAGTCTTCGATCCGTCCAGCGGCAGCTTGAATATGCTGCTGGCCAGGACCATCGACCCGTTCTTGATCATGATCCATTCCTGGGCGTTGAACACCAGCCCGCCGCCGGCGACCTTGGCCCCGGTGATCTCGACCCAGAACCCGGCCAGGGTGGAGATCTGCAGGCTCCAAACCAGATTGCCCGAGCTGTCGATCTTGGCCACGAACCCGGTCGAGTCCGCATAGTTGTTGCCGACCAGATAGACGTTGCCGGCGGTGTCGGCCGTGATGTCCCGGGGATAGAAGTTGGCCGGCAGCTGCACCTGCCAGAGCAGATTGCCGTTGGTGTCGTAGGTGGCGACGACCGCGTTTCCGGTGGCCGTGCCGTAGCCCAGGATCACCGGATTGCCGGCGGCATTGAACGTGACCGAGATGCCGCTGTCGGCTGATGAAGTTCCCAGCGACCGCTGCCAGGCAAGGGTTCCGGCCGAGTTGTACTTGGCGATCAGGATGTCCTGACCGCCCATGCCGCCCGCGCTGGCGGTGGTCCCGACGAAATAGCTGTTGCCGCTGGCGTCGCTCACCACGCGGATCGCAGAGTCGGCGCCCGACCCACCGAGCGATCGCTGCCACTGGAACGTGCCGGCGCTGTTCCATTTGGCGATGAGCGCGTCGCCCGCGCCTGCGCCCTGGCTGAGTGTCTGGCCGACCATATAGACGTCGGTCGAGGTCGCATCGGCGTCGTAGCCGTACTCGGCATTGCCGGTGGCATCGAGGCTGCGGGTCCAGATGAGATTGCCGTTGGTATCCAAGCGCGCGACGTAGGAGCCGTAGTTCGAGCCCGAGACGATCCAGTAGCCGGCCAGATGGACCGTGCCATCGTCCATCGCCTTTCCGGCCATGATCGTCCGGTTGATGGTCTTTTGCCATTGCAGGACGCCGTCGGCGTTGAACTTGGCGATCAGCGAGTAGCCGAACGCATAGATGTTGCCGGCGCTATCGGTCCCGAACGACTGGATGGTCTCGAGCGAGCCACAGGCGACATACCAGTAGCTGGTGGCCGACTTGCCATAGAGGTTCGACAGCGAGATCGGACCGGACGCGATGCCGGCCAGACCGCGGACCGCCGCCTCGCCAAGGGAGGTGGTCGCAGAAGCGCTGCGCCCCAGCTCGACCGACACATTGGAGAGCGAGATTGCGCCGGAGGATTGCAAGGTCATGGGCGCGTCTCGAGCGTCTCGACCTTGGCGGCCAGTTCCTTCACCGCCTCGATCAGCACCCCGACCAGATTGCCATAGGCGACCGAGAGCAGGCCGTCCGGGTTCTCGGCGATCAGCTCAGGCGTCACCTCGCGCAGTTCTTGGGCGATGACCCCGATACCGGCCGCGCCGGTGTCCAGGCGCTGATAGCGGACGCCGCGCATCCGCCGGATCAGATCCAGGGCACCCGCGATGGTCGCCACATCGGTCTTCAAGCTGGCGTCGGAATAGGCCGTCACATCGCCGGTCGCCGTGATCGACCCGGCCACCGAGATCGCGCCGGTGAAGCTCTCACCCGCTTTGTTGGCCGGAGTGTAGCCGAGCGCGGCGGTGACACCGCCCGAGGTGATCGCGCCCACCTCAACCACGGTCTCGGACCCCGAGACGTTCTTCTTCAGAAACAGCTTTCCGTCATAGGTATTGATGGCGAGCTCGCCGAGCGACAGGGCGGCCGTCGTCGGAACCACGCCCGCGGCCGTGGAGCGTTTGTGGCGTAGGGTGTTGGGCATCAGAAGGTGCCGCCATCCAGTGTGATGTTGTCGATCGTGCCGCCGGTGATCGCGACATTGCTGGCCGCCTGACTGGCGATGGTGCCCAGCCCGGTGATGTCCGTGCTGGGGATGGTGGCCGAGGCCGTGAACGCCGCTGCGCCCGCGCCCTTGATATAGCCGGTCAGGGTCGTGGCCCCGGTGCCGCCCTTGGCGACGCCCAGTGTGCCGCCAATGTTGTTATGGGTGAGATTGGCCTCGTTCACATCGAGGGTTGGGTTGCCCGCGATGCCGTCGCCATTGGTGACGGTCAGCTTGGCAGATCCCGCCGTCAGGGCGCGCCCGGTGACCGTATCGGCCGCGGTGCGCGCGACCAGGCCGCTGGTGGCGAGGTTATGCAGCGCGAGAGCCTGACCGGTCAGGGCGATGCTGTCGGCGCTGACCGCGATCCCCGTGCCAGCGCCCACATCGATGCTGTTGCCGGTCTTGGTCAGACCCGCGCCGGCCACCACCTGGCCTGCGCCATTGAACTGGACGAAGGCGATGGCGGTGGTGCCCAGAGTGCCGCCGCTATCGGCGGTGCAGAGGAAGCCGATGTCAGCGTTGATCGTGCCCTGCTCGACGAACAGATAGGCCGACACATGCTCGTCCCAGGTCGACAGATCGACCGCCCGCGCCCAGGTGCTGGCGGCGACGACATAGACACCGTTCTGGCCCGGCGTGGTCTGGTCCTTGACCAGCACCCGGTCGCCCGCGATCAGCGCCACGCCGTCGATGGTCATCGTGCCCGTCAGCGCTGCGATGTTGCTGGTCGAGGCCGCCCTGACCGAGGCCTTGGGATCGAGCCCCTGAACGGTCAGGTCGACATAGTTCTTGGTCGCCGCGTCCTGGGCGGCCGTCGGTTCGGCAAGGCCGGTCAGACGCTGGGCGTTCATGGCCACCGCGGCGGTGGGCGCGGCCAGCTGATCGAGCCTGTTAGCGCGCACCCGTGCGTCGGTGAAATAGAGGTTTGCGCCCTCGGCCACGTCGGCGGTGGTCAGGGTAATGGTGCCGGTGCGGCCAGCCACGGAGGCCACCGGGAAGCTGATGGCGACGCCGGCCGCCAGCGTCACCCGGCCCTTGGCGTCGATGGTGATCTGGGAGACCTGGGTGGTAGAGCCATAGGTCCCGGCGGTCGCGCCGCTATTGGCGAGGGTCGCCGTGATGGTGGCGTTGGCCGATCCGTCAAAGCTGGCCGAGCCCGACACGTCCCCGGAAAGGGCAAGCGAGCGGGCAGTCACCAACCTGGTGGCGGTGGCCGCATTGCCGGTGATCGAGCCACCAATGGTGCTGGAGAAGGTCTTGATGCCGGCGACCGTCTGATCGCCCGCCAACCCGACAAATGCCCCCGGGCCGCCGATCGCAATGACGGACGTCGCCGTGCCGCCTGCGCCGCCAGTGCCGGTGCCGTAGTAGAGGGTGTTGTCCTGCTCGTTGAAGGCAAGCTCGGCATTGGCCAGCGAAGCGGGCGCTCCGGCTGAGCCACCCGCAGCGCGGCGTTTGATGCGAAGTGTGTTGGCCATTTAGAAATTTCCTCCGTCGACCAGCCCGGTCGCGTTTGAGTTGGTCCATCGGTTCTGGGGGGCGGTGAACATCAGCACGTCGCCGGCCGCTGGGGCCGTGACGGCGACGTCGCCAAGTTGGGTGAGCGTGGTGGCGGGGGTTGCAGGCCCTTGCGGCCCCACCGGCCCTTGGGGGCCTGTGGGGCCTGCGGGCCCGGAGATGCCCTGTCCTTCGATGAGAAGGGTCAGGGCGCCGTCTTCCGTTTCAACGACGAGGGACTGGACCGTCTCCAGGATCTGAAGCGCGGCCGTCATTCGACATCAAACGTGAGGGTCGGCAGGACCTCACGCTCCCCGCTGGTGTTCTCCAGCCCAAGCGTCAGCCAGACCCGGCCAAGCCCGCGGTTGAGAGTGGCGGTCTGCTCGTCGGTCCAGAGAATCTGGATCTGGCCGAGGCTGGCCGGCGTCAGGATCGAGACCGTGGGCGCGGCGATATTGGCGCTCTGGTCGATGATGATCAGCGACAAGCCGGAGAGGTTCCGGACGATCCCCGCCGGCTGATCGGTGAAATAGGTCGCGCGCAGGCGCTTGGTGCCGCCGCGGCGGATCGTCAGCCTGGTCATGCCTGCACCTTTTCGGAAATGAGGGCTGGCGCAGACCAAGGGGCCTGCGCCAGCGGGATCAGCCGATGCGAGCGCGGGCGGTCTTGCGGAAGACCACCCCGCCAATGCCGGTGATGGCCAGGACCACGGTCAGCACGTCGGCCTGGCTGAGGCCGTCGGGCAGCAGGCCAAGCGTGCCGGCCACGCCCCAGGCGCTACCGATCAGGCCGGTCCAGATGGCCTTGGAGGTCCACCAGGGTTTGAGATCGTCCATGTCGTTTCTCCATAAAAATGCCCGCAGGAGCGCGGGCGTTTGGGAACAGTGATGAGGGTCGGGATCAGGCCTCGTTGGTCGAGATCACGCCCGAGGCGGCTAGGTGAACGGGCGCCACGCTGGCTGGCTGGACCTGGTAGATCGGCCGGCGGATGGCGATGCAGCGGGTCCTTGCGATGCGGGTGATGCTGACCGCGTCAGACTGATTGCCGCCCAGCACATGGAAGGCTGTCTCGTCCTGGCCGACATACAGGCCGACATGACCTCCGCCCTTGGCCCGGGAAAACACCAGCACATCGCCCAGCGCCGCTTGCGGTGAGGCAATGCCAAACCGGTTCCAGCTTCGGGCCCACAGGGGCTTGGCCGGCGCGGCCTTGCCGGCGCGCTTGGCGATCAGCGCCATGAAGAGGCCGCACCAGGGCACGGCGTCGGATGAATAGGCCTTCGAGAGCCCGGCCTCTTTGGCCCAGTCCAGAATGACCGGGTTGTCGGCAGCGCCCGGCGTCTCGATCGTGCCGTAGAGCTGGCAGGCGGCGGCCACCATCCTGGGCAGCGGGCGCACCTCGTCGATCCAGCGATAGGCTGGAGGAAGGTGGGGCATCGATGTCTCCGGAGGTTAGCGGCCAGCCAGGCCCTTGAGGGTGGCGTAGATCACCGCCATCGCAGCCATCAGGGTCGACAGCCATTTGACGAACTTGACCACGCCGGTGGCGGTCTTCCAGGCCGAGACGAGGTCCTGAACGTCGGTGCGCAACGCTTGGATATCGGCGCGCACCTCGGCCAGCTCCCGCTTCATCTCGGCATGATCGGTCTCTGGGCGAGGAGCGGCCACGGCCGCCGGCGACAGATCAGCGGACAAGGAGAATGATCCCAGAGCCGGTGCCAGTGAGGTCTGTCAGCCGCGGCCTGAAATACCGGTCCTGCGCGACCTCGACCCCGTCGATGACCACCTGACCTCGCGCGACGATCAGCCCCCAGCCGGCCGCCATGGTGAACTCGCCGTCGATGGTCTGGCAGGCCACCTCCCGGTCGCCGGAATCATTGCGCGACAGGCAGAACCACTCCGCGCCATCGGGTGCAAAGACACTGATGGGTGAGGTCCCGGAGAACCGTTTCAAGAACCCGATGGGTTCGGCCTCGCGCAGCAGTATATCGCCGGTCTCAATCTCAGTGCTTTCCAGCCGGCCCTGCAGCACGAGGACGCCGAGTGAGCGGGCCGCTGAGCCTCGGGGAAAGGTGAGCGTCTCGCCGACATCGAGCGTCACCCGATCGGCATGGCAGACGCTGTAACGGTAGCTGACGTTCTTCATCACAGTTCCTCCGGCCGATCGTGCAGCTCCAGCTCGACCCGGACGCCGTCGATCTCGCCGATCCGTCGACGCGGCGGACGAGGTTCAATCGGGGCATCAGGCACGGGGTCTTGCGCCTGCGGGTCCGCAGGCGTGGGGGTGGTTTCATCGGTCATGGAGCAGGCTTTCAGCTTAGAGAAACGCTCGAGGTCAGGCCGTCAGAGAGACCAAACAGGGTCGGGCCGGCGACGGTCGCAAAGAGCGAGAATGTGGTTTCGTTGTTGGTGGCATCGAAGCTCGGAGCGCCAACCGACCCATCGACGCTGGTGCCATTGATGGTCAGGCCCGTGACGAAACCGGCGGCCTGGTTGCCCGAGAAGATCATCGTGTAGGCCAGCGCCTCATTGGGGGCGAAGCCGTAGGAATAGACCGCCTTGACGGTCGCCCCGTTGAAAAGGGCCGGGACCGGCGCGATGGACCCGAAGTTGACATAGAGCCCGACCGAGGCGTCGTAGCCGCAGTAATAAGTGCTCAGTTTGCCAATCTCGGCATAGCTGCCTCGGGTCACCGTGAGGCTTGCGCCACCCGTGCCCAGCAGCATGCCCATGATCCCGCTCATCAGCTGATCCCGGCGCCAGAGATGAACCAGACATCGGTCCCGACCTTGAGAAGGGTTGCGACGCCCCGGACCGCAATCGTGCGGGTGCCGGTGTTGTTGCTGCCGGCCTGATAGAGGGTGACGCCGGCCGCCGAGAGGGAGATCGGCGATGTGCCAGCATTGACGATGGTGATGGCTGTGCCGATGGTGAAGGCCGCCACCGTATTGGTCGGCAGGGTGATGGTCTGGGCACCTGCGTTGGCGCTGAAGATGTGTTTTCCGACGTCAGCGATGCTGAGCGTGTAGGCGCCGTTCTGGGCGTTCTGGGGCACCTCGCGGTAGCCGATGGCATAGCTCGTACCGGCGCTGTCCCTGACCGTGGACGCCGACGCCATAGCGGTCAGGGTTTTGTTGGTCAGGGTCTGGGTATCGGTGGTGCCGACAGCCGCACCCGCGGGGACCGCCTTGGCCGCCCATTGATCGAGGGCGGCGTTATAGGCCTGGACCTGGGAGCCGATCACGAGGCCAAGGTTGGTGCGGGCATCAGGCGCTGTTGCAGCGCCGGTGCCACCATTGGCGATGGCCGCCTGACCGGTCAGTTTGGCAGCGGCAAGAGAGGTGATCCAGGCCGGGTCGGCGTAGCTTCCCGAGGTCAGCACCGAGTTGCCGCCCTGGCTGGGCGCGCTCAGGGCCACGGTCCAGGCGGCGATCGTTCCGCTACCGCTGGTCAGGCCGACATTGACCACCAGAGCGCCGGTGCCGCTCGTATAGGCCGTGATCTGGCCGTGCATCCAGTTGGCGGGGCTGGCTGTGCTGGTGATCGTCACCCACTGGCCGATGACAAAGCTCTTGCCGGTCTGGACGGTGAGCGACCTGGAGCCGGTCCCGATCGCAAGGCTGGTCGTACTGGTCGCGCTGGTGCCCGGCGAATTGACGGCGGTGGCGGCGCTGGACGAGGCGCTGACTACATAGCCGTTGACCTCGGTGGCCAGCGCATTGGCCTCGGTCGCGAAGGTCGGCAGCGCGCCCAGAAAGGCGTCGGCGCGCGCGTTGAAGTTCGCCGCATCCGTCCGGGACGGCGGCGTTGGCAGGGATGTAATGGGCATGGGGTCTCCTGAAAACTCAGGTTAGGCCCTCGATGGTCAGGCTGCAGTAGCTGACCGTCGGATAGGCGATGTCGATCGAGAACTCTTTGTAGAAGCCGTAGACGGTGAGGCTCTCGAAGCTCTCCGAGCCGATCCACAGGACGGGCGTGGCGCGCAGGGCGGCAAGGCTCCGGTGGATGTCGTCGATGGCGTCGGTGGCCAGGACCACTTTGGCGGTCATGCGTTTGGCAAAGGCCCGCTCGACCACGGAGGTTACCCCGAACTGGTCGGTCTCTTTGCGGCTGTAGTCGATAATGCCGATGTCGGCGCCGTGTTCGGTATCGCCGAGTGACAGCTGGCGACCGACGAGCAGCGTGCCGCACGACACGCTGTCAGCCGGGTTATCCCGGGTCAGGGTCACGCTGAGCTGCCCGGCCGCATAGACCGGCACATCCAGAAACAGCATCGAGGTCTTCTGGCCCAGCGGCTCGAAGAACCAGGAGAACCAGTTGTCGATGGCCACGCCGCCGACATTGAAGGTCTGGCTGCGCGAATAGACCTGCACGCCGCTGACCGTCAGCGTCACGGTGGCGCTTTCCGCCTCCGTGTCGATCAGAGCCAGGGCGTCGATCGTGCCGGGCGTCAGACCCACCTGCAGCGAGCCTGTGCGGCTGGTGGCGGTGCCGACCCGGGCGTCGAACATGGCCCAGCGGTTGGTCGGCCCCAGATCCAGCCACTTGGTCGGATCGGTGGATGGGCTGACATTTGTCGAGGCCGCCAGCGCCTCATAGCGCCGGTGGGTCGCGGTAAGGATCACCCGGGCGCCGACCGCATAGGCGGTGGCCGACGACCAGGCGGGATAGTCGGTCTCGGGCGCGGTGCTGCTGGTCAGCATGGCGTCGGTCAGTGTTGTCGGACGGATCAGCCTCATGCGGCCGTCCTCACGGCGATGGCGTCGCCGTCCGGCGTGACCCGCTCGAGGATGCGAGCGGTCTTGCCGGTGCCCGAAGCGATCGCTGCAGAAGCTGTCATCTGCTCGGCGCGCAGGTCGCTCAGTTCCTGGCGCAGTCCCTGAAGCTCATCGATGATGGCGAGCCCGCTGTCATTGGCGGCGGTCGTGACACCCGGCGTCTGGCCGGCCGCGAACTGATCCCACCAGCCGGGCTGCGAGACGGCGTCGGTCGTCGTTCGCCCAGTCCCGGCCATGGCGGCGATGATTGCGAGCGTCTCTTCGAGGCTGCCGGCAGTCTGTCCTTGAATACGCGCCAGACCCTCGGCGCTGGTCGCCATATTGCCGGCGGCCGTGAGCAGAGCCTGCGACAGGCGCGGCAGGGACTGGGCGGCCTCCTGGTCGCCGGCCCGGGCCGCGGCAGTCGCCGCATTGAACTGTGCCAGGGCATCGCTGTAGCTGACCGAGCCGCCGCCCATGACGCCGCGAATGCGTTTGACCTCGGAGATCAGGCTGTCGGTGATCTGGGTCCAGGCGGTGCGCAGTTTCTCGGCTGCGGCAGCGGCCTCGCTTGCGGCCTTGGCCTCGTCCTCGAGCGCCCAGATTTGGGTCTGCAGGGCGCGGTTGGACGCATCCAGCGCGGCCAGTTCCAGTGACCGAAGCGCTGCGGTATCGCCGCGCAATTCCATCAGCCGGCGTTCAAGGCCAAGCCGCTCATCGGCAATGGCCGCGGCGCTGGCGGCGTCCTGGGCCGCCCCGATCAGGTCGGCGAATGCAGGCGCCAGTTGCAGGAGCGCCGCATAGGCTGCGCGCCCGGCCGCAGTGGTCAGGTCCTGGGCTTCGACGAGGGCGCGGAAGCCCTCGATGCTGCCGGGCATGGATAGGCCCAGCGCCTCAAGCGCCGCGCTCATCTGGGCGGTGCGGGCCGAGGCCTGTTCGGCGCTGGTATAGTAGAGGGAGAAATAGTCGTTGGTGGTCGAGACCATGTCCTGGGCGGTGCCGAACAGATCGACCAGATCCATCGACGCAGCGACACCGAGCGCGCTTGCCTGATGGCCCAGCAGCTGCAGTGCCTGGCTGACCGCCTCGACGCTGGAGGCGACCCGCACCAGGGTCTCGAAATAACCCTCTCCGACCTTCTGGAACTGCTCGAGCCCGCCAATGGCATACTGGGCCATGCGGTCGGCGGCAGCCCCAAACACCGCAGCCAGCTTATCCTGGATCTGCTCGGCGGTCAGGCCTTTGAGGTCAATCTTGCCGATATCGATGACGAAGGACTTCAGTCGGTTCTGCACCTCGTCGAGTGACAGACCGAGCGGCCCAGCGGCCGCAGAGATGGCGTCATAGAAGCCCGAGAAGATCAGCGAGAACTGGCGCTCAAGCTCGGGGCTGGCGTTGGAGAACTGGGTGCTGGTCGAGCTGCCGACACTGATCCCGAGGAACTTCTTGGTCTTCTTGATGTCGCTGAAATAGCTGGCGTCGAACCCGCCGCCCAGCACGTCGCCCAGCGACTGGGCGCGGCCGAAGATGCCTTGGCCGGTGATCGAGGTCTTGGTGCCGAACAGTGAGCCGATCAGCTTGCCAAGCAGGCCGGTGATCCCGCCCAGGAGGCCGCCGATCACGGGGATCTTGGCCAGTACATTGCCCACGCCCTGCATGGCCTTGGAGATCGAGCCCGCGACCCCATCGGACTTGAAGCCGGTGACGACACTGGCGGCGGAGCTTTCCGCGCCATTGGTGCGCACGATCAGATTGGTCAGCCCGCCGAGATTGGCCTCGATGTTGCGCAGCGAGGCCAGCATGGCCGACGAATAGCGCATGGTCAGGGTGTCGATCTCGCGCAGGCGCTCCAGCGCATTGGAGATGCTCTTGGACTGGGCATCGGCATCGCCAAAGACGGTGCCGGTCCCGGTATTGGTGGGAGCCGAGGCCTTGCCGCCGCCGCCAAAGGCCCCGCCGATGGCGACGCCGAGCGAGGCGACCACGGCAGCGGTTGCCGCTCCCGCAGCGATATTGAGCGGGAACGGCATGGAGCGAATGGCGTTGATCACCGCCTCGACCGCCTTGATGCCCGTGGTGATCAGGCTGTTGCCCTGTTCGATCCCGGCGCGGGCGGTGTCGGAGGCGGCCTGGGCGGTATCGCTGCCGACCTTGGCGGCGGTGACTCCGCCAATCAGGCCAATGCGGACCGCGGCATTCTTGATGGCGATGGCCAGCTCGAAAGCGCGGAAGGCCTTCTCGGCCGCTTCGAGCGCCTTGTAGCCCTTGGAGCCTTCCTTGAAGAAGCCCTTCGCCGCCCCGGCGAGGTTGCCGTAGTGGCTGATCTCCGAGGCCGTCATGGCGTTTCGGGCAGCAGCATATTGGAACGAGGTCTTGCCGTATTCGCGCTCGGCGTCGGCGATGCGCTGGGCCGCCGCGGTCTGCTGCGCGGCATAGCGGGCGAACTCTGCCGCCACTCCGCCGATCGCCGCGCCGACGGTTCCAAAGGCGTCGGACATGCCTTGCGCCGCCTGCTGGGTGAGGCCCGCCATCTCCTGCAGGCTTTCGAGATATTGCTGCTGCTGGGCCAGACCAAAGTCGTGCTCGATCAGGGCCGCGCGGGCGGCGTGATAGCGGTTCCAGGCCTCCACCCCGCGCTCCAGCACGATCTGCTCACGCTCGGCTTCAAGGGTCGCCAGCGCCTGGGCCTTAGCCGACTGGCCGAGCATTGAGATCTGCAGCTCCAGGGGCGTCACGGTATTTCGCACAAACTCGGCGGCGCTTTGGGCGCGGGTGGCGTCCTCCCAGGCCTGTCCTGCCGCAATGATCGCAATCCGGCTCTCATCGGTCGGCGCGCGCAGGGCCGCCATGGCGACCTCCAGACGTTTGATCTCGATCGCGGTGCGACCGATCTTGCCGGTCTCCATGACGAGGGCCGCCGCATAGTCACGGGCTGCCTGCAGGGCGCGCTCGGTCTCGTCGGATGCGCTGTCACGCCCGCGGCTGCCGGCACGATCTGGCCGGTCGCCGCGGATCTCGGCGGCGCGGGCGGCGATGCGCGTGCGGGCGGCATCGAGGGTGTTCTGGCGCCAGCGTTCGGAAAACGCGTCCAGCATACCCTCGGCATCGGCAAAGGCCGTGGTGAACTCGCCCCGGACCGCATCGGCCATCCGGCCTGTGCTGCCGGCAAACCGGTTCTCAAGGCGCGGCAGCACGACCTGGTCCATCTGGGCCAGCAGCGGCAGGCCCGCGACCTCAAGGACGGCATTGGTTCCTGCGACCAGGGCGTTGATTGAGGCGATAGCGCGGTTGGCCATGGTCTCGACCGCCGCAATCAGCAGATTGGCCGCCCCGATCGCCGCTTCGCCGATCACGCCGGGAAGCGCATTCCAGACCACGCGGATGGCATTAAAGCCGCCGACGAAGGCCGCGTAGATGACCGCCAGTGCGATCTTGCCGACCTCCATTACCTTGCCGAAGGCAGCGACCGCCCAGTCCTTTATCGAGGTGAACACCGGGCCAAGGTTCAGGCCATCGCTGATAGTCTTCCACAGGCCCTTGAACACATCGCCCACGGTGATGCCGACGGGACCCAGTTCCTTCATCTCCTTGGCGGTCAGGCCAAGGCTGGCGGCGTAGCGGTCAAGCTCGCCTGTTTGTTTGACGCTCGACTGGAACATCTTGAAGGCGCCGAAAGCCAGGGCTGCGGCAGCGGCAGCAGCCAGCAGATAGGGGTTGGTCAGGACCACCATGGCTGCACTGGCAGCAAGGCCCACCAGAGCCCGCGCCATGCCGCCGATGCCAAGGCCGGCCTGCATGGCGATCTGCCCGATCTGCGAGCCCTGCTGCATGAAGACGGTCATCGGCTTCTGGCCCGAGAACAGCCCGACCACCATGTCGTTGAGCTGGTAGACGAGGTTCTGGACCTGATGGCCGGCGAGCCGGGCCGAGCCGCCCATGCGGGTAAGGCCGCCCGTGCCGACGCCATTTAGGGCTCGGTCGGCTCGGCCAGCCGAGGCCTCGATATCGCCCATGGCCCCGCCAACAGCGCGGCGCATGTCGCCCATCTCCTTCTGGAGCCGGGCGATATTGGTGATCATTTCGATTTCAAGGGTGCCCGCTTTCATGGTCTGGGCTCCCTTCAGTTCGATGTGGACATGGCGATCGCCCGGAAGGTCTGGGTGACCTTTCGGGACAGGGCTTCACGATAAAAGTCCGTAGGCGGACTGTTCCAGGGCGCGGGACAATCCGCCTCCCGGGCTCTGTGGCTCTCAGCGACAAACTCCAGCGACAGACGCCGCAGCAGGCGCGTGACCCACGGGTCGAGCGCGATGCCCAGGCACTGCTGCCAGTGGTCGATCTCGCGCCAGGAGACCGGAACAGGCCCCATGGCACCGGCCTCTGTAGGGCCGACCTCCATCAGATAGTCGACCACCCATGGGCAGGAGATGGGCGGCATGTCTGGCTCCAGCCCGTCGGCGGCAAGCCGCTGGAGACGGGTCTGGGGCGCAGGGTCCGGTTCGGATTTGAGGTGCTTGTGCGCCTTGGTGGTCGGCGCTGCGCCCAGCCAGGCAAGCTGGCGGACGTAGAGGATCAGCTCGCGGCCGAGCTCTTCGTAAAATTTGCCCAGTCGCCGATATGGGCCCCGACCTGGGCGGCGATGAAGCCGATCGTCGGGTCCTCATAGGCCTTACGGAAATAGGCCGCGCCCTCCAGCCCCTTGGCGGGCGGATAGGCAAAGCCGTTGAAGCTGACCGTGCAGACGGCAAGGAACTCGGCCTGTTCCAGAGCCTTTTCCTCGGCCGACTGGTCCATCCGGCCGCGCTTCTTCAGCTTGTCCATGATCAGGTTCTGCTGACGGGCCTGGGCGCGCTGATAGACCTTGGTGCCGGGGCCATAGACCGTGATCGAGAGGCGAGCGCCCTTGTCGTCATAGAGGGGCTCGTCGTCGCCGCCGACCAGTTCGACCGTGGAGGTCTCATTGGCGGAGAGTTTGGTGATGTCGAACATCTGGTGTCCTTCGAATGGGAGGAATGCGGGGAATGAAGCAGCCAATCACCGCAAATCCTGCGGTGATCAGCGCGCATCAGGGGGCGAGGACCTCGACCACGCCGACACCGGCGGAGTTGGTGGTCAGTTCCAGGGTGACGCTGGCGGTCGTGATCTGATCGACCGAGCCGATGTTGACCTTGAAGCTCATCACCTGGGCCTGGAAATAATACTTGTCGCCGTTCTGGGTGGTGACGAGGAAGCTGTAGTCAGCGTCCGCCAGCGATGCGGCCTTGAGCAGGACCTGGCCGGCATCGTCGGTATCGAGGCCCAGACCGATGGTCATGGTGCCCTGGTTGAAGCTGCCCTTCTTCTTGACCACGCCGCGACTGCCGACGGGATTGAAGGTCACCAGGGCATATTCCCGGCCAAACTCGCCCAGATCAGTGACCTCGCCAATGAGCGTCATCGTCAGGGCGTTGTAGCCGGTGGAGTCAAAGGTAGCGGGCGTGGCAGCCGACACTTTCAGCGTCGTGCCCGCGGAGGTGCGAACCGTCATGGGATTATCCTTCTAGGGTCGGGGGTTGTTCAGACGGTCTCGAGGAACGAGACGCGCAGGTCCTGGGTCTGGATGAAGATGCCGGTCTCAGGATCGGTGAAATCAGGGCCGGCGGCGTCGGTGTGGACGACCACGTTTTCGATGCCTGTTACCGTGGGCATCTGGTCGGCTGTGGCGGCACGAGCTGCCCTCATCAGCGCCTTGGCGGCCGGATAGGTGGCGGCCAGAACGCTGACCTGGACCCGTTCGGTCACCTGCCGGCGGCTGCCGGGTTTGAGGATGTTGCGGTCGATGCCGCTGATGCTCATCAGGGCGATGGCGGGAAGGTTCGAGCCTTGCGGCAGGACGCCGGCGACAATTCGGCTCTCAGGCACAAGAGAAGTCATCGCGGCGTTCCCGGTCAGAAGGGAGCGGACCGCCACGACCCCGTTCATTCCTCGGTGTCCACGCTGAGCGTTGGCGCGCGCAGGTCGCCGATCTGGAAGCGCTGGGCGATATAGGAGCCCATGGCCGCGACCGCTTCTTGTGCCTTCTGATCGAGCGCCGGGCGCAGGAAGGGTTTGGGGGCATGGCCCGGGTGATGGACCATGGGCCCGACGAAATTGCCGCCGATCACCAGGCTGCCGCGCGCCACCATCTTGTTGATCGTGCCCATGCTCAAACGCCGCGGACCGCGCCGAGTATTGCTGATCGGACGGGCCTCCTCGGCCACTTTGATCAGGTGGGGCGAGACACCGTATTCGATGAAGGGGCCGATGTAGGAGCCCGGACCGCGCAGTTTGACGTAGGAACTCAGGCGCGCGCCCTCGGTCCGCGTGCCAATGCCGATGGCCCGGCGAAGCTGGCCGGTTTCGACCGGCACATTGGCCCGGGCCTGCTGCTGAATGACCTTGGCCCCGGCGCGAAGACCGCCGCGGATGATGTTGCGCTCAAGGTTCTTGGGCAGCTGGTCCAGCAGGGCCAACAGCTCAGGACCGCCTGACAGTCTGATGGTCATGGCGCGTCTCCTTCGGTGGAGTGGTCTTCCACGATCAGTTCCATCGCCTCGCGCCGGCCGAGCATCGCCGGCCCCGAGATGATCTGCATGATCCGTCCACCGATGATCAGCCGCATGTCGGCGGACAGCCCCGGTAGGTAGCGGACCCGGACCCGGGCCGGCCGATTGGCGATCGTGATGGTCTCGGCCAGCCGTTCGGCACGGCTTGGCAGCACATCGCGCACCTCGCCCCAGACATTGGCGAACAGAGACCAGGAGGCTTCTTGAGTGCCGTAGGCCGGGTCGAGGGTGACGGTCTTGCGCTCGATCCGCACGCGGGTGTCGAGCTTTGAGGCTAGATCCATCGGGCGGCCAGCTGGCTTGCCAGGGTGTCGAATGCCAGACATGCGCCGCCCTCCCGGTTCTGGAACTCGGAGGCGGCTTTCACGAGGATGGCGGCCCGGGCGATCAGGAAGTCCGGGTCGGTCTCGGCAAAGCCTGCCGTAAGCGTGATGGTGATCAGCCCGTCGTCGGCAAGCATCGGCCAGACCTTGCCCGTCGTCGGGCGGATACGGGTCAAACCGTGCCGGCGGCGCACGACATAGTCGCTGGCCGCCATGATCACGACCGCACCCGACAGACCCACATATCGGATCTGGGTGACCGCACATGGCCTGACCGGGACCACGACTTCTTCCTCCCAGGCCTCAAGCTCGAGGCTCAAGGTCTGGGGGCAGAGGCGAAGGCCGGTCATCAGCTCCAGTTCGGCCTGGGCCGCATCGAGCTTGGCGGCCAGCAGCAGGTCCTCGTCGTCACCGTCGAGGCGCAGCTGTTGTCGGGCTTCCTCCAGGCTCACCGCGCGGCAGGCCGGAGCGGTGAGCGTGGTGATCATTTGGCGCGAGCCCTGGGGGTCGGCGCGGGGTCGGGATCACCTTCAACAGACCCACCCTCCACGGGCACGGCCAGGCCGCGTTCGTGCAGGATGGCGCCGTCGCCGTCGTTGATCTCGAAGGTCTGGCCGGGCTGGATATTGTCCGGCCCGACCGCGGTCACATGAAGCGTATCAATCGCCTTCATCAGCATGGTGCTCTCCTTGCAGGATTACGGAGCGGTCGCCGCGGTGGCGGCAGCAGCGAAGGCGCCCTTCACGAAGGCCTCGGGGCGATAGACCGCGAGCGCCAGACGCTCTTCGGCCAGGATCGTCACGAGGTTCTTGCGGAAGTTCTGGTCGTCCTCGGTGGAGACCTCGACGCGGGCATCCCAGCGATCAAAGATCTGGGCCCCGAGCCGGAATGCGCCGGTCAGGAAGTTGCCCTGGGAGATGGCCTGGGTGGCGACGATCGGCAGGCTCCACAGAGTGGGCGCGAGCGCGCCCTGCGGATTGCCGATCAGATAGGCCCCAGTCGTTTCCTTCAGGAGCTCGATGCTGGCCCAGTCGGCCGGGTGCAGGACCGCGCCCGTGGTCGGAAGCTCGGCCAGAGCCGATTTGAGGACGGCCAGGCGCAGGACATCGATGCGGGTCACCGGCGCGGGGATGGTGATGGGCGCGGTGAAGGCCGTGGCCTGGGTGTAGATGCCGTTGAGGTCCGTGCCCGTGCCGCCGCCATTGAGCAGCTGGTTTTCCTCGACCAGGGCCAGGCCGTAGCGCAGACGCCCGTCGATATAGGACTGCAGCATCGGCGCATCATCGAGGATCTGGCGGGTGGCCAGGACCCAGTGGGCGATGGTGGTGACGCTGGAGGTGGCGATGTCGAACTTGATGTCCGACTGAGGCTTAAGCGCGCCGGTAGTTTCCGAAACGGTCGCGGCGGCATTGGTGAACCCGGTCTCCTTCACATACTGGACCGAGGTGCTGGAGGTCCGCCCCGGGGTGAGCAGGTCACGCACCGTCAGGCGGCGCTGGCCTGGCGCCAGAATGCCCGGCAGCCGGTCCGGCACGATCAGATCGCCGGCAGAGCCCATCGCGTCCGTGGTCAGGGAGGTGATGATCGCCTTGACCTCGACACTGGCCCGGCCGCGCGAAGCCCGCGAGGCCAGGAAGGCCTTCATCTCGTCGGCGGCCAGAACCTGCTCGCCGATCGAGCGGGGCCGGGTCTCATCATCGGCGCCCTTGCGGGCGATCTTCTGCTCCAGCTCGTCGAGCCGGGCCTTGGCCTCGTTCATGCCGACAAGGGCTTCATCGGCCAGCTGCTTGGTGGCGGCCGACAGGTCCTCGCCCTTTTGGGCCTTGCCCAGCGCTTCTTCAGCAAGGGCTTTGACCTGGTCGTGCTTGGCGTCGAACGCAGCCTTCACTTCGCCGGCAAGCTGCTCGGCGGTCTTGGTATCAGTCATGGATGTCTCCGGATGTTGGGGGTCAGGCGCGGACGGATCTGGCGAGCGCCGAGAGGAAGTCGTTGGAGGGACTGCCGGGCTCACCCCGGAGCAGGGAGCTCAGGCCCTTGCCGGCGATCGCGGCGGCCTGAGACTTCGAGAACCCTGCCTCGCGCAGGAAGTCCTCAAACTGGGAGAGGCTCGGCAGCTGGCCGGCCTCGATGATGGATTTGACCGAGGTGATCAGGGCCTTCTCATTCATTGGAATGGTGACCAGGCTGACCTCATGCAGGGCGACCTCGATCAGGTGGCGGGCCTTGCCCACCAGTCGCTCGCGAATGGCGCGGTAGCCGATCGAAAGGCCGCCGATTGCGCCGTCCTTGACCAGGCCGTGGGCCTCGCGGCCGGTGCGGGTCGACATGGAGAACCGGCCCTTCACGAGCAGGCCATCACTGGTCTCCTCGAACCCGGTCCAGACCCCGGCGGGGCGTTTCTGGTCGTGGTACATCAGCATCGGCACCGACTTGCGGCCGGCAATCGATGCGGCGATGGCGCCTGGCAGGATCACGTCGCCGCCGAAGTCGAGATTGCCGTAGCCGGCGGCCAGGCCTTCGATCTCGCCGTCATCGGCCAGGGCCTTTGCGTCCAGGACGAAGTCCAGCTCGCTCATTGGGGACCTCCTGGGGTGGTTTGGATATGTTGCTGACCGGCCTGGGTGATCGGCACGTTCTGCATCTGCATGCGGGGCTCATCGCCGCCTTCGACGGGGGGCAGGTTCTCGAGGCTGCGCACTTCGTTGATGGTCATGACGCCGTTGGTCAGCATCAGCTGGTAGAAGCTGGCCCGGGCGGCGCTGTCGGCGCGCAGCAGGCCTTCGAGATTGAACTCGATGGTGATGCCGGCCAGCCGGTCGGCGACCGAAAGGAGCTGCTTTTCCAGCGCCTGTTCGATGCGTTTGAGACGCCGGCGCAGGGTGAATTTCTGGAACCCCAGGGTCTGCTGTTCGAGCCCGGTGCCCCAGCTGGTGGTCTTTTCGGTATGGCCGACCATGAAGGGCGGGACGCCGAAGAACCGGCAGACTTCCTCCACCGAGAAGGCCCGGCTTTGCAGCATCTGGGCGTCTTCGGGGCTGATCGAGAGCTGGACCCAGTCCATGCCCCGGTCGAGCAGCATCGGCCGCCCGGCGTTGATCGCGCCGGCGAACTTCTCCTGCAGCAGCTCCTCGGCCTGTTTCCTCTGGTCGATGGTCAGGGTGTCGGCGGTCTTCAACAGCCCCGACGGGCGCACCCCGTTCCGGAATGTGTCGCCCGAGGCGCGCTCGATAGCCTGTGCCAGACCAAAACTCTGGCGGCCGGCGCTCAAAGTGGAGAGCCCGCCCAGCGGATTGCCGCCAAAGCCGCGGATGTGCAGCACCCGGTCCTGGCCTGCGATGATGCGCCGGCCCTGATCGACCCACTCATATTCCAGAGCGCCGGTATCGAGGCGGCGGACCGTGACCAGTTCGGGCGTTATTGGCACGCCGAGCGCGATGATCCGGCCATTACGGGCCCGCACCACCTCGGCATAAGCATTGCCGTGCAGCTCCAGCGAGGCGCAGACGAACTCCCAGAAATCCAGCGCCGTCTGGTCGGCATTGGGGCTGTCGTGGAGGATACGGTAGAGCGGATGATCGCTCGCCACCGTGCGAGCGCCGTTCCGGGTGCGGTAGACCATCAGCGGCAGGGAGGCGATCGTGCCGGCGAGCAGATTGACGCAAGCCCAGGCCGCCGCCAGCCCCAGCACCGAGGCGGTGTTGACCGTCTCGCCGCTGGAAGTGGGGACACTGCCCAGCGCCCGGTAAAGACGCGGGTCGGTAAGGCCGATGGAGCGCGCCAGATAGCTGACGGCCTTTTGAAGAAGGTTCACGCGGCCAGGCTCTTGAGCCAGTCGTCGATCGTCGCGCCCGTGTCGCTGGCCATGGCTGCTCCAATCGCCATGCAAAGCGCCACGGCTGCGTCGATCTTGTTGGTGGCCCTCTGTTTGGAGAGCCAATAATTGTCCCAGCGGTCGGTCTCGATGACCGCCGACATGATCGCCGAGATCAGCACCGGGCTCTTCTGCAGCCGGATACGACCCTCGAGCATCATCTCTTCGAGCTGGCGCACCGAGCCTGGCATCCACAGGCCTTGCGGTTCGCGGTCGGCGCTCTTGGCGGCCAGTTTCATGGCCTCGGTCGGCTTGCCGCGCTTGGTGCCGCCCTGGGGGTGTTCGACGAACTCCAGATTGAGCCCGACCTCGGCGATGTCTTCCTCGAACCGGCGAAAGGCATAGCGGTCGTAGGCGACCATCTGGACGTCGTAGTCGCGGTCGTATTCGGCCAGCGCCTGGGCGACGTGCCGGAAATTGATGTTCTCGCCCTGCGGCGCGTGCAGGAAACCGTCCCGCACCCAGACCGGATAGGGCTGCTTGTCGCGCAGGGCCCGGGCAGCCAGTGTGTCGCCGGGCGTCCAGGCTTCGATCCAGGCGTCAAAACAGGGTTTGCCGTCCCGCTCGCCGGTCCTTTGAACGGCGGCGAGCGCGGTGATGTCGCGGTTCTGGCTAAGGTCGAGCCCCAGCCAGACTTTTGCGCCCGGGGTGGGCGTGATCTCGCAGAGCAGCGGCTCCAGCGTCGCCCGGGTCATCCAGGCGGTCTCGGCGTCGGTCCAGACGCAGAAATGAAGCCGCAGGATGCCGTTGAGCTGGCCCGGAATGGACCTGGCTTGTGCGACCACCTCGGAGAGGTATTCGGCCGTAATGGTCACGCCCAGCAGCGGGTTGGCCTTAATCCAGCAGCCTGGGTCGTTCAGCGGATCATCGCCGTCGTCGAGCGCGCAGACGTAAGAAAAGGTCGTGTCGTCGAGGACCTCGCCCAGATAGGTGGGGTCGGTGAGCGCATCGATATTGCCGGCGGCTACCTTGACCGCGTGTTCGTGTTCCTCCCAGGCGACCGAGTTCCGGTCCGAGCCGGAGTTGGTGATCATGAACAGCAGCGGCTCGCGCCGAAACTTGAACCCGCGCTCCAGCATCTCGATGATCGAGCGGTCGGGCAGCTCGTGGATCTCGTCCGCCAGCACGAAATATGGCCGAGGGCCCGAGCCGGTCTTGCCGGTATCGCGCGACACCGGCCGGAAGAACGAGCCCGACCCATGGTGGGCGATGTTGAACTCGCGCCCGGGACCGCCCGAGAACTCCAGCCGTTTGGCCAAGGCTGGCGACTGGCGGACCATCTTCACCGCGTCGGAGAAGAGGATGCCGGCCTGCTCGCGCTTGGCCGCCGCCGCATAGATCTGCGCGCCGGCTTCACCGGCTGCGGTCATGCCAAACAGACCAATGCCGCCGGCGACAGGAGATTTGCCGTTGCCTTTGCCCTGCTCGATATAGGCCCGGCGAAACCGGCGTCGTCCGTCGGAGCGTTTCCAGCCGAACAGCGAGCCGATGATGAAGGCCTGGCTGGGTTCCAGATGGAACGGCTGGCCCTCGAACTGGCCCTCGGAGAGCTTGAGCACCTCCTCGAAGAAGCCGAAGGCATGGGCCGCAGCGTCAGGGTCAAAACAGATGCCGTCGGAGCGTTGCAGGTCGTCCAGGTGCCGGCGGCAGGCGTTGCGAACATGGGGTCCGGCGATGATCTCGCCGGCGACCACGGCCCTGGCATAGGCGCTGGTGCGGTCAGCGGAAGAAGCGGTCGGCGGGGTCGGCGTTTTGGTCCGACGCCTGGGTTTCGATACGGGTTCTGGCACTGGGCGTCATCCCGAACTCGGCGGCGTATCGCATCATGTCGGAGGCGGCCTTGTTGGCGGTGCCCACGAGCGGGTTCTGGATGGCGTTGCCGTTGGAGGTCTTGATCATCAGGCCTCCGGTCAGCTGGTCCTTCTCGGCCATCTTGGCGATCGCGCGTTCAGCCTGGACCCAGCGGCCATAGGCCTGTGCGTAGGCGGCCAGCGCAGCGCGATCGACCTCGGAGAGGAGACCGATCTTGTGCAGCCAGCTGGCCACCCGGTGCCATTCCTCCAGTGCATCGGCGGTCAGGTGCGGCGGCGGATCTGGCAGAGCCGGAATGGTCTTTGCCTCTTTGCGATTAAGCGGCCGCTTGCCGCGGTTGCCCTCGATCAGTTTCAGATGGGTCGGCTTGGGTTTGGTCCCGGGTTTCATCGGTCATGTCCTGGCCTCGTCCAGCGGCAATCTCGGCAAACCCGCGCCCATCGCCCTCGAGCGTGGCGGCCTTGCCGGTGAAGTCCTGCCAGCGCTGGACGATGACGTCGGCGTATTTGGGATCGAGCTCCATCAACCGGCAGCGCCGGCCCTGCTGCTCACAGGCGATCAGGGTCGAGCCCGAACCGCCGAAGAGATCAACCACCAGGGCACCGCGCGCTGAGGAGTTCAGCAAGGCGCGCTCGATCAGGAGCGTCGGTTTGGTGGTTGGGTGAAGATCGGAGACCCTTGGCCGGGCGATGTTCCAGATGTCCGACTGCTTGCGATCCGGCACCTGCATGATGCGCGGGCCGTCCTCGTTCCAGCCGTACCAGAGCGGCTCGTATTGGGTGTGGTAGTCCTTGCGGGAGAGGACGAGCGCGTCCTTCACCCAGATGATGGTCGAGGACCAGTGGAACTTGGCCTCGCGCAGGCCCTTGTCGATCGAGGGCCATTCCTGAGCGCTCATCACCACATAGGCCAGCGCTCCGGGCTTGGTGACGGCGTAGAACGAGGCGCAGAAGCCGGCCACGAACTGGGCCCAATCGGCCTCATCCATATGGTCGTTGAGAATCTTGCGGGGCTTGTAGCCCTGTGCGTTGCCGGCTTTGACGGCGCCGTAGTTCACATTCCAGGGCGGGTCGGTGAACAGAAGGTCCCCGCGCTCGCCCTGCATCAGTTTGTCGACGTCGGTCTGGACGGTACTGTCGCCACAGCACAGGCGATGGTCGCCCATCACCCAGACGTCGCCCGATACCGAGACCGGAACCAATGGCACATCGGGCACGGTGTCCGGGTCGGTCAGACCCTCGCTGCTTTGCGCCAGAAGTCCGGCCAGCTCCTCATCGGAGAAGCCGGTCAGGCCGAGGTCGAAGTCGAAGGCCTGCAGATCGGCCAGCTCGACGCGGAGCAAGTCAGCGTCCCAACCGGCGTTGAGCGCCAGCTTGTTGTCGGCCAGCACATAGGCGCGCTTTTGCGCCTCGCTCCAACCGGTCGCGACCATCACCGGGATGTCGGCAAGGCCCAGCTTGCGGGCCGCAAGCACCCGGCCGTGGCCGGCGATCAGGCCGCCGTCCTCGTCGATCAGAACCGGCACCGTCCAGCCCCATTCGCGGATCGAAGCGGCGATCTGGGCCACCTGTTCGTCGCTGTGGGTGCGGGCGTTGCGGGCATAGGGGACGAGGGCCGAGACGCTTCTGCGCTCGACCTGATCGGCTGGCCATTGTGTCATTTGACCCCCGGTCGCTAACTCGCGGTCGTGAAAAGTTTGGACCATGCGCGGTTTCCACCCCGCAGGGCCCCGAGTTTCGACGCGCCCCCCGGGGGCTCAGCCGATGGGCCAGCCGTCCGGACCGGTTGCGACCGTCCTGCGATGGCCGAACTGTTCGGCCGTGCGGGCCTGATGGCAGTCGGCACAGAGACAGCGGATGTTGCTGTCCTCGTCGCTGCCGCCTTGGGTGAGCGGCACGATGTGGTCGGGCACGCTGGCTTCGCGGACGAGGCCCCTGGCAGCGCAATCCTGGCAGAGCGGTTGAGCCCGCAGACGTCGCAGCCGTTGCTGCACCGCCTGTCGTCCTCGCTTGCGTTCGACCATAAGCAGGGCCCGAAACGAACAACGCCCGAAAGCCATTGGCTCCGGGCGCAGTTCTCAAGTCTCTATTTCGGAAGGTTTAGAGTGTTCGTCTAGTGTCGTCAATGCTGAAAACGCAGAAAGCATAATAATATCAGTTTGTTACGGGCCTTGCCTAGCGAGTTAAACTGATCACGAACCATCGGTTCTGATGTGGAACAGCTTCCGCAGGGCTTCAAGACCCTGGACCAGATTGCCGATGTCCGCAGCCGGCCAGCCCGAGGCGTCTTCGTCGGCAATGACAACACGGTGCACGAGATCGATGGCCGCACGACCCCCGTCGCAGCCAGGCGCGCAACCACAGGACCGCAGCATCAACTGCACGCTGGCAGCCTGCCTGCGCACCTTCTCGATAAGGTCAGGATCGTGGACAACGTCCCCACTGGCAAAGATGCCCTCGTTGATTAGCAGGGCCATCATCGAGCGGGGCTGATCGGTGGGCATCCCCATGATCGCCCTGTAGCGGCCCATGGTGGTGGCATAGACCTGACCGGCTGAATACTGGTCGGCGGTGATCAGGCCGCGGAAGGCCAGCCGTCCCAGTGCAGATCCCAACCGCTCATCACGGGCCTGCCTGGCTGTGACCCCATATTGCCGACGCCGGGCTTCTACCACCGTGGCCAGGACGTCAGCCTGGGTTTCGCCGGTGGTGGGCCTGACCAGTTTTCCGCAGGGGTGGCGTTTGCCGGATTTGCGTTTGCGTCCCTTGGCCATGGGCTTAGTCCTCGACCTTGGGAGAGCCGCCATAGAGCTTCTCTCCGATCTGGCGGATGAACTCTTTCTCGACCCAGTTCAGCCGATGGTCTGAGGCGCAGACGGCCAGAACACCCATCTCGCGCCAACCTTCGCGTTTGACCTGTTCGGGGTCGCGGCGCTCGCCGCCATAGCCACGCGGACACCAGTTCATCGCACACCTCCGCCGGTCTCGATGGCCCAGACCAGGATGGCGATGGCATCGGCTTCGTTGTCGTCGGCCGGCGAGAACCCGCGCGCCTGGACCGCAGCGATTACGGCGGCCTTGTCGGCATTGCCGCGACCCGTGGCGAAGGCCTTGATGGTGCCGACGGGCACGCCCTGATAGGCGACGCCGTGTTCCTCGCACCAAGCGGTCAGCTGGCCCAGCAGGCCGCCATAGACGTGCGCGGCGTCGGTGCCGACATGGCGGCGGACCTCCTCGAAATAGACCGCGCCGATGGGGCCAGCATCGACCTGCAACTGCTCAAGCCAACGCCTGAAGCGCAGATAGCGCATGCCGCCGCCGTCGAACCGGGAGGACTTGAGCGACAGGCACCCGCTGGTGATCATGCCCATCGACCGCAGGGCCCAGCCGGTCGTGGTGCCGAGGTCGAGGGCGAGGATGACCCCGCAAGCGGGTATGACGGATATGACGGTTTGCTGGTTATCACCGTTAGAGGCGCGCGCGTGTGCGCGTGTAACGCCTATAAGGGGACTACCCGTCATATCCGTCATGGACGGTGAGCCACTGGGCATTTTCAGAACTCCATCGGTTCGGTTGAGGTCGGTGCCTGGCGCAATGCTAAGCCTCGGAAACCGCGGGCGGTCATGGTGTTGGCTCGCGCAAACCCCCGTGCTGTCAGGGTTTCTGAGAAGCGCTTGTTGGAGCCGGCGTACTCACCATTGCCGTCGGCCCACGCCTTCCAGTCCGCGTAGAGACGCTTGGACGTGTCGTGCAGGTTGCCCGCCTGATCACAGCGCTCATCGAGCCACCGGCCGACCGCATCCTCGGCGTCGAAATACTCCTCGGTCGCAGCCAGCACCGATGCCGGCGGCTGCAGCCCGATGCGCTGCCACTCCAGACAGCCCTCGAGCGCCCAGCGCAGTATGCCATCGCGCTCGGCCAACAACCGGTCCGGCAGGCGCTTGTCGCGCTTGGCGGCGGGGATGGTGACTGTGAACGGGATCATGTGCAGACGACGGCGCATGGCCTCGTCGACGTTGCGGATCGACGGCTTGTGGTTGCCGACCACCAGCAGCTTGAACTGGGGGATGAACTCGAAGAAGTCCTGGCGCATGAACCGAGCGGTGATCTTGTCGCCGCCGGTCAGGGCCTTGAGCTTGCTCTCGGCCCAGCGGCTGCCCTGTTCGGTCTCGATGGCGGTCACGACGCGCGCGCCGCGCAGGCTGGCCATATCGGTCGGGTGGCGATCTCCATGGCTGGCCATGAACATGTCCATCGCCGCGACCGTGGCGTAGTCGCCCATCATCGCGGTCAGGGTGTTGGCGAAGACCGATTTGCCGTTGGCGCCGGTGCCATAGAGGAAGAACAGCGCGTGTTCGCTGGTCACGCCGGTCAGGCAGTAGCCGGCCATGCGCTGCAGATAGAGCTGGAGCTCGGTATCGCCGCCGGTGACGGTGGCCAGGAACTCACGCCAAACCGGACAGTCGCCCTGCGGCGAAGCGCTGGTGATCTTGGTCATGTAGGAGGGCCGATCGTGCGCCCCACCAATAGCTGTGTGCAGATCCACCACGCCTGCGGGCGTGTTCAGCGCCCAGGGGTCGCGATCCCAGACCTCGGTCGTCTCCGCATGACGCCGATCGGCCCGCGCGATGCGCTCGACCGCCGCAATCGTCGAGGCCGACGACAGCTTGGCCTTCAGCTTGGCGCTGGATGCCTTGCGCGCGGCAGACCTGCAAACCTTGCGAGCCAGATCGTAGGCTTTGAGGGTGTCTTCACGGACCCAGACCGTGCCGGTCCAAGTCAGCCACTGGCCCCAGGCGGCGACGTATCGCCAGTCCTGCGCGTGCTGGCCGGTAAAGACCTCAGCGAGGGCATCCTCAGTCAGCTGGACCGGGGCCGCATCGTCGCCGCTGTCACCGCCGCCGCCTGTCGGACCGCCATTGCCGGTCTCATCGAGGTAGTCCTCGCCGTAGCGGGCGCTGTCGAGCTTCCAGATCTTTTCGGCTTCCGACCTGAGCCGGGTCTGCTCCCACGGCGGGTCGATGCGGGCGTTGTTGTAGTCGACGATCTCCTGCCAGGCCTGGGTGGTGGTGACGTGGCCCTCGCGGCAGCGCCTGATCCAGTAGCCAATGATCCGCGACAGGGCATCAAATCGGGTTGTGCCGTCGACACCGCCTTCGCGCACCGCGCGGCCGAACAGCTCGGTCACGGTTCCAGTGCCGGTGCCAGCGTCATTGTAGTCAAGCTCTGAACTCGCCTCGCCCTCGAGCAGGGGCATGGCCAGAACCGCTTCGACCAGATCGCTGAGGTCATGGTCGCGGTCGTGCTGGCTGAGGATTTCCACCAGCCGTGCCGTGCCGGACTTGCCGTGAACCGATCCCGCCACGCGGATGGGCTGATGCGGTGAGCGAAACGACGGGTCGCCCCCGACCTTGCTGGCGATCATGTGACGGGCGCGGCAGACCGTGGCGATGTCGTCGCCCTCGGCTGGCTCGCTCAGCCGCCAATAGAGGTGCAGCTTGCGCTGGCCTTCAGGGGTGACTCCGCCCGACGCGACCACCAGGCTGGGATCACCCAGATGACGGGCCAGGTGTTCGTGCTTGGCGGCAATATCGCCATCGTCGAGATCGACCAGCACGACCTGGGTCTGCACGATGTGTTCGGCCCGGGCTTCGCCAGATGCCGCCACAGTGCCGGGCACCACGAACAGCGCCATGCCGTTGTCGGCTGCCCATCCAGCCTGGATGACCAACTTGTCCGCCAGCGCCGCGTCACACTCCATGAAGGGTGTGTGCGGCATCTGATCGCCGCCGCCTTTTTCCGCGAGCGCGCGAACCGGGACGAGGTGGTCGCAGTAGCCGAACACCATCTGGGTGAAGGTCGCGATCATCTTCGGATTGGGTATTGCGCGATCGGTCGCGCCCTGGCTGTCAGCCGCCGTCATGCCCAGCACCTCTGCCTCCAGGCGCACCAGGCGCATTCGAAGTGTTCGGGATCGGAGGAGACGCGGGGCAGCCATTCGCCGGCGTCGCAGGCCTGCAGAATGCGGACGGCCTTGTCGCTGGCCGCCTGTGCCAGAGCGCCGTTGAACGGAACCAGCTCGTGCCAGAGCTCGCAGGTGTCCTTGTTCACGGCCGTGAAGACAGCCGGATGCTCGGTCAGGCCCAGATAGGCCTGGTAGAGCGCGATCTGGGCCGCATAGACCGGCTTCGAGACGGTAACGCCGCGCTTGACGATATCGCGCCAGTTCTTGGCGTTGGCGGATTTGCATTCCCACAGGGCCGGGACCGCCAGCCCATCGGGCGCAGCGACGATGACGCCGTCGATGTGTCCGCGGACACGCCCCCCAGCCACCGAGAAACCAAACTGGTCGCCGGACGCGTTGCGGGTGCGCAGTTCAAATCCCGCCTTGGTGATCCAGTCGACGGCCAGGTCCTCAAAGCAGTGGCCCGCCGCAAAGATGCGCAGGGTCTTGCCGGTGAACTCGCCGCCCGGGTCGCGAGGAACCTGCAGGAACTCATATTGAAGTAGCCGCGAGCAGCCTTCGCCAAGGCGGCTCCCGCCCAGATACTGGCGTGGTTCGCGGGTGCCGTTCTCCGCGGTGAGCACGGCATCGATGCGCGCGTTGACCTCGTCAGCGAAGCCGGCGGGCTTTTCGCGGTGATTGAAGTCCAGAGGTCCGGTCATCAGAACGGCACCTCCGGGGCGCTGTCCCGCATCGACTGCAGGAAGGCTCCGACGGCAGCCTGAGACATGTTCCTGGCCTGGGGGCCGGTGACGTCACACAGCCGGCGTTCCCAGCCGATCTCCGCCATGATCTCGGCCATGGCCTTCAGCCCGGCGCTCAGGGCGGCGGTTTCGCGCTCGTCTGGATCAACCATGGTGAACCGCCTTCAGCATCGGCGCGGTCGTCTTGGCGGCGACCGGGCAAAGGGAATGTGCTGTACCCATCACGCGGCCCTCCGGATGCTTGCCCCGAAGACGGCCGCGTTGATTGCGCCGCGGTTCCAGTGGAAATTAAGACGGCAGTTGGCGTCGTACTTGGAGAAGCCAAAATCGAGCGCGGAGACGCCGATGCCGGCTTCGGCCAGCTTGGCCATCTGCTTGCTGCTGGCGGGCTCATTGATCCAGCCGCGGCTCTTGGCAGCGGCCTGGCTGCTCTCGGTCGACCGCAGGAAATCGTCTGCGGCGGCCAGGGCCTGAACCCGGGTGCCGATCGCCAGGACCCGCGTCGCCTTGAGCCTGGGCCGCCCCAGCGCATGCCAGAGCGTGCCGTCGCTGAATACGCCTGCCCAGGCATCAAACCCGCTGGCCATGAGCGATGTGCCGTCGCCGTGCAGATCGCACCACTTGAACGGCGACTGGTTCAGCAGGTCGATTTCCATCAGGTCGAAGTCGGTCAGCACCCTTTTGGCGCTGGAGCGGCGTTCGAAACCGAAGCCGCAGATCGGGCATTCACTGGCTCCCAGGGGCACCTCCGCCTCACAGGACGGGCAGCACTTGTAGGGAGCCTGACCCGGCTCCGGATCGTCGTTGTCGAGGCTGATTTCCTGCTCGAGGCTGCCATGGCGCAGCGCCGCCCCGGCGAAGTCGAGTACGATGCAATCGGTTTTGATGATGCCCGGGTAGCGTTCCGGATCGACCTTGCGCAGGCCGCGCCCGATAGCCTGGATGAAGGTGCTCTTGTGGAGCATGGGCCGCAGGATGCCGATGCAGCCAACCGGCTGGCTGTCGAAGCCCTCGGTCAGGACCATGCAGTTGACCAGCAACTGGATCTCGCCGCGGTCGAACCGGGCGATGACGTCGGCCCGGTGGTCGGCGGGCATATCGCCGCTGACCACGGCAGCGGTGACGTCGGCGGCCATGAAGGATGCGGCGACCGCCTCAGCGTGGGCGATGGTCGAACAGAAGAAGATCGTGCGCCGATCGCCGGCCCGCTCCTTCCAGTGGGCGACCACGGCCTCGTTCAGGACAGACCGGTTCAGCACCTTGTCAGCCTGGCGCATGTCGAAGTCGCCGGCGGTGGCGTCGAGACCAGCCAGTTCATCGTCGATGCCCAGACCGATGGTGAAGGTCCGCGGCGGAACCAGCATGCCGCGGGCGATCAGGGTCCCGATCTTCAGCTGGTAGCCGACGTTGGTGAACACCTTGCGCAGGGAGCGACCGTCACCACGGCTGGGGGTGGCCGACAGTCCCAGCAGTTTGACCGCCGGATTGATCGCGCGGATGTCGGCGATGATGTTCTGGTAGCTGTCGGCAGCCGCCCGGTGGCACTCGTCGATGATGACGTGAGAGACTTGGTCAAGGGCCTGGCGACGGTTCGCCCGGGCAAGGGTCTGGATGCTGCCAAAGACGATGCGGCCAGACCAGTCATCCCGGGAGGCTTTGACCACGGAGGTCGACAACCCAGTGATGGCGCCGATCGAGGCGAGGTTCTGCTCGATCAGCTCGTCGGTATGCTGGAGGACCAGCGTGCGGGTGTTCCGCTGCGCCTGCGCCTCCTCGCCGATATAGAACCCGGCCACGGCCGTTTTGCCCGCGCCGGTGGGCAGCATCAGGATGGTGTTGCCATGAGCAGCCGTCCTGGACCGGGCGGCGTTCACCGCCTCCTGCTGATAATCTCTGGGGATCATGGAACCGCTCCCTTACTGGGCCCAAAACGGCGCGCTGCCGTTCAGGGGAGACTGGGAAGAAGCGGCAGCCTGGGGCGCGGCCGGCGGCGTGAATGCGGCACCCGGCGCTGCGCCCATGAGCCGTGCATAGTCGGGATGCTGGGGGCCGATGGCCGCCAGAATGACGTTGCGGCCTTCGTCCTGGGGATTGTTGCGGTCCCGGTCGACGCCCAGCTTCACGGCCAAGGTCAGGCCGCTGAGTTCACCCAGGCTGTGGATGGTGCGGGCCGCGCGGGCACGGTCGGAAGTGTCATCGGCCCGGACACCGCGGGCGGATTCCAGGATGCCCCGGATCAGGGCCCGGCCGCGGTTGGCATAGGTGTCCTCACCGCCGTCGCTGCCATTGCGACCGCGGAAGCCGATGCGGGTGTAGATACGGCGGCGGGCATGGGGCCCGTCCTCGATCACCGCCTCGGTATTGAGATAGAGGGCCTCGCTGGTCTTGCTCTGCGTAAGCCATCCTTCGGGGCCTGCCCCGCCGGGACGGATCGTCAGATAGACCTTGGCCAGCGTGTTGGCCGGGATGAGCGCGAAGGCAGAGTCCTGCGTGTCGGCTGTGTTGAAGTCGATATTGGTCATGGGTTTAGGCTCCGGCATTCGGCGTGGTGGGGACTGCCTCGGGCAGTTCGAAATTCAGGCGGGCGACCGAGCTGTCGGTGAGTGGGCCGCGGATCTTCTCCATCAGGCGGCCCAGATGGGCCGGCTCGACGGGGGCCAGGCGGCCGGACCGGTCCTTGGCGGGGAAGCCAAACTCATTGAGGGTCGTGCAGACGAACGCCCGATACGGGGCACCTTCCACGGGCCGGATGTCGGCCAGCGTCAGGATTTCATCGACGATCCCGGGCAGCTCGAGGCCGGTCTTGGCGCCCTCGATCTGCAGCGAGAAGAACGGCCGGTTGAAGTCATCCAGCCGCTTGTCGAGCAGACCGACGAGCCAGACATTCTTGTCCGGCGTGTGCTGCAGGTGGGTCAGCCAGCCGATCATTTCCTGACCGAGCAGGCCGTAAGCGCCGCGCATGTCGGTCTTGCCGCTGCGGTCGGACATCGCCTGCGGCTGGCCCTTTGACCACTGCAGGCAGAGGCGTGACGCCACGGTGATCGAGTCCACAAAGATGGTCTCGTACTTGTCGAGCAGGGTCGGCGGGCCGAAGGTGTTGCAGACCCGGGCATAGTCCGAGCGGCTGTAGCTCTGGTCGTCGCGCATCGCCGGATTGGCGCCGCCGATCCAGCAGGCCAGATCCCGGGCCCGCTCCCAGTCGCGGATGCGGATCTCGTCGCCCGGCCAGCCCTGGACGGCCAGTTCACCAGCCTCCAGGTTCAGGAACAGCGTGGTCTGCGGGTTGAGGGTCCAGAGCTGCGAGGTCTTGCCGATACCGGAGATGCCGGTCAGCACGCCCTTGATGCCGCGGCGCTCCTTCATGCGCTGATCGGCGGTGATGATCTGCAAGGGCTGGGCGTTGAAGGGCGCGGTCATTTGCGCTCTCCCAGTTCACGCGCGGCCGCCGTCACAGCGTTGTCGACGCCGCGGGCGCCCTGCTTGCGGGCGAGGCTGACAATCTCGGACAGAGAGGATCGGACCCGGCTCAGCGCCGAGATTTCCCGGCTCAGGGCAAGTTCGGCGAACGCGATCTCGTCGACCGTGGCCTTCTCGGTGGGGATGACGCTGGCAGGTTCATCGCCGATCTCGGGGACGGAGATGTTGTCGGGGACTTCGGTCAGCCACAGGGACTTGCGAAGCTGTTTCAGGGGAGAATTGAACATAGGTAGGACTCCGATTTGTCGGGTCCCGATGTCGTCATGGGTTGCTACTGCCGGGCTCCGACGCCGCTCGGAGCCTTTGCGGTCCAGGTATTTCCCTTGCGGGTTTTGCATTCCCTGGAGAGCCCGGCATGAAGCCGGGGTCAGGCGCTGCTCATGAGAGCCTGCGCTTCGGGGATGTCGGAAGTGCTGCCGCGGGTCTGCTGGGCCTCGAAGGCCTCGACCTCCTCGACGCGGTAGATCACCCGACCACCAATTTTGATGTAGCGGGGCCCCTGACCAATCCAGCGCCAGCGCTCAAGCGTGCGTGGGCTGATGCTCCAGCGGCGGGCCAGGTCGATCTGGTTCAGGTGTTTGACGGACATGGCGTCCTCCAGCAGGCGGTGACGAAAACCTGCGAAGAAGATGCGGCCTGTGAGGGGAGGAGCCGGGAAGGCGCGAGGTAGGTGTCAGGGTAGGAATCAACGCCGATCGCGGCCGGAAACTAAAAAGCCGCCCCGAGGGCGGCTTGAAGTTCCAGCGCATCTGGACTGATCAGGCGAACAGCCAACATCGGCCTTGCTCGACCTTGATGAACTCGCGCCAGTCGGTTCGACCCGAGAATGCCTTCGCGATCGTGTTCACGCTGCCGCTGTAGCCGGCCGCCTCAAGCACCTCAGTGGTTGAGCATTCCGCATTACCTGAGGCCCATGCCTCGTAGAGATGCCGTATGATGGCGCGCTGTTTTGATCCCGGAAATGCGTAGCGGTGCCCGCGGACCGTGAGGGACGCACCATCTGCCGCCATGACAATCAGCGCATCGGTCAACACGGCGCCGGATATTACGCGGGCGGCCAGGATATCGGGATCTACGACCAGGCTATCCTGATGGTGCCCAACATCTTGAATGCTGATGATGGCATGACCGTTGAGGACTTGAGCAGGCAGTCGATCAGTTGGCGAGAAGCTGAGAACCACCCTCAAGCCGGGCGCGGGGCGCAGTCGGACAGTCTCCAGAAAGCTGGCCCAGACCTTGGGATCGTCCAGCCGCCGTGCGACCCAAAGCGGAACGCGTTTTGTGCGTCCAGGAAGGCGGACCTCGCCAACCTCCCAGAGGCTGTCAGCCAACAGCGTCGTCGGCGTTGCATGGGATGGCAGGTCGAACTGTTGCAGGACGTGCTTCAAGAGATTCGGGAAATTGACCCGAAACACTCCGAGGCGATCGGCCGGCACGGGCACCCAGCCTGAAGCTGCACTGAAGTAACCGTAGCCCCCCTGATCGGCCGACCATGCGATCGTGACCGGTGTATCGTCATGGTCGGCCAACGAGGTCGTCGTGGTCTCAAACCCGTCGGGTTCGATATGGCGCAGGGACTGGAGAAAGACACCAGCGCGACCGTGGCCGGCCAGGGCGTCTGCAGTAACCCGCCCCCTTGGAGTCTCGATGACCCTGCGCAACAGGTCTGCTGCAGCAGGGTCAAGGCGATGATCAGTCCTGGATGTCACGGACAATGCCCCAGCGCCGCAGGTATTTCTCACCGATCATCCGCTCGCGTTCAGTCCGGTCTTTCAGATCGCACCCGTGCGGCATGGTGATGGTAAGCGGCAGAACCTTGCTGCGGCCAGACCCGGCCTCAGGGTGGAAGCGGATGGTGAGCTTGACCTGGGTGATGTCCCAGCCGCCGCTCAACGGGTCATAAGGACCGAACCGATCCAGAGACATTTCCCAGATCGTCTGGGATGCTTGGCGCATGCATTCCAGGGTCACACGCTCGGCTACCGTGTCGAGCGGCTTCAGGCGCAGAAGATTGACGCGCACCGACTCGATGCCGTCATCAGGGTCCGTCGGGAACGCGAACTGCTGGCGCAGCATGCTGAGATCAAACTTGCGAAATGGCAGCCGCTCCTTCTGGAAGTCCGTGTCGAGGAGATCACGGACAAACAGCCGAACCATGTCTTCGCGGTTGTGGCGATCGTTCGCGACGACCTCGATGACGCCGGTTGCCGGTTCATAGGTGATTGCGGCTTCGAACACCGGCCTGCGGGGACGACGGTCCAGCGCGCCATCGACAAACTCCAGAAAGTCGTCGGGGCGGCCTTCACGGTAGATGGTCGCCTGAACCAGCGGACTGTCCGGGCCCTCGAAAGTCGGGCGGTTGCGGTCGAACAGGTCAACATGGACGTTGTTGGACTGGAACTGTTCACGGATCGCCTGCTTGAAGGCATCGATAGATGCAGGGTCGCGCTTCAGGGTGAGCCCCGCCTGGCCGATGAAGCCATCCCACATCCGACCGCGGCGCTTCTCATCGGTGAAGCGGACTTCTTCGGCATGACGGAAGCCGGTCGGGTCGTTCAGGTACATCCAGAGAGCCCGGTCACAGGCACTCTGCAGGGTGTCCAGCAGGGTTTGGTTCTGGGCGATGTTGTAGATCGCGGCCTCGCCGGCGTCGTCGGCCATCCCAGTTACGCGCTCTGCCACGGTCTCCAGACGATCACGCTCGTCGGGCGCCATTTCATCGACGGCCTTGAGCAGAGGCCGGACAATATCTCCCGGATCATTCCAGTTCATGGGCGGCGCCAGCGGGAAACCCGCCTGGCTGAAATAGGCCTGCAGCGAGGCCTTCGGTGTGCTGCGGATAAACTTTGTCACCGTGGCCATGGCCACCTCCTATCTTCGTAATGACGTGAAAAAGAGTTCGTTACTGCGAACCAGAGCGTAAATAGGGATTGCCTGTATCGCCTGTCAAGCACTAAAGGTATCGCGACAACGAACTTTGTGTTGAAGAGGAGGACAGTCGTGCCAACACCCTTAGGAGATAGGGTCCGCGAGCTCAGACTGAAGCAGGGGCTGACGCTGGAAGCACTCGCTGACCGGGTCGGATCGAGCAAGAGCTACATGTGGGAGATCGAGAACAAGGACGTCGCGCGGCCGTCAGCCGAGAAGCTGCATCAGATCGCCTTGGCGCTTGAAACCACGGCGGAGTACCTGCTCGCGACCGAGGCTGTCACCGAAGCCGACGCCACCGACAACGCGTTCTTCCGGAAGTATCAGCAGATGGACGAGAAGAGCAAAAACCGCCTGCGCGACATGCTGAAGATCCTGGACGAGAAATAGATGAGCTCGCCCCCTGGGAAATCGCCCCAGAGGGCGGCAAACGACCTGACGACCCTGCTGAAGGCGGTTCTCGGGGAAGATCGTTTTCCAGTAGATGTCGAGGCGCTTGCCCGGGAGATGTCGGGCAAGCAGCCTGATCCCATCACAGACATCGTAGGCGTGGACATCCCCGGGTTCGACGGAATGCTCCGTGCGAACCGCAAGAGCCCAGGCTGGCAGATCCTCTTCAATGACCAGTCGGGTTACCCTGGCCGTGACCGCTTCACTCTCGCGCACGAGTTTGGGCACTACATGCTGCACCGTCGCCCGCTCACGGACCTCGACTATGCCGGCGGTGCTCTTGCGGCCAGCGTTGACTTCCAATGCCTGCCTCTCAGGTCTGGTAGCTGGAAGGAGGCCGAAAGGGTGCGCGAGGGCGAGGCAGACACCTTTGCGTCCTACCTGCTGATGCCGATCGACGACTACCGGGACCAGACGACCGGCCAGACCATGTCGCGCTCGCTGCTCGCCCACCTGACCGATAGATACGGTGTCTCGTTGCAGGCCGCGCTGCTCAAGTGGATCGAATTCACGGCCACGCGCTCGGCAATGGTGGTCGCTCGAGATGGGTTTGCGCTCTGGGGCCGCGCCAGTTCGTCGGCAGCCAGAAGCGGCGTCTTCGTCCGGTCGGGAATGCTGATCCCTGATGGCTCCATTGCTGGCGGTGCTGCGCCAACGAGCAAAGATCGCGCGGTGGACCTGCCCGCCGGCATCTGGACGTTCAGCCGTGGCTCGGAGCCGGTCAGGGAGCTGACGATGTTTTCAGAGAATCTCGGAATTTCAATCTCTCTGCTGCAGTTTAATGATGCGCCGGGCGGCGCAGATATCGAAGAAGATGAGCCGTGGGACACTTTTGACCAGTTCGCATCCCGGGACCGGTCATAAACACTTGGCGGCTGCCCAAATGAGTTCTTTCGCGCGCCTATGAATGATTTCGAACTATTTCTAAGAACTACGCTAGTGCTTTGATTTATATTGAGAACTTCCTGTTTGCGGATATCGTTCGCTCTTCACCTTTTGTAGCGAACAGTCTCAATGCCCGCACCCCGATCCAGCTCAAACTCAATATCCCCCGACCAGATGTCGGCAGACGAACGCCTGTGTGAACTCGGACGAATTCTTGCCGCCGGGATCGGACGTATTCGGCGCGGACAGTCCAGCAGTTTTTCTGACAACGAAGGAGATAGTTCACTCGCATTCCTGCCCACCAAGAGCGGTGGTGTCCACCGGGCAGAGGCCCGAGTTGGAGGACAGTAATGCAAACAGAACGCGTAAGATCGGCAGTGCGACCCGAAGGTCAGCTGCTGGGGCGGCTCGCCGCGATGAAAACTATGTCGGTGGTTGAACTGAAGGCGGAGTGGCAGAGCCTGATCGGCACGCCTGCGCCGAATAACAGCCGGCAGTTTCTGGAACATCGGCTCGCCTACAGGATTCAGGAACTGGCCCTCGGCGGGCTGGGTGGCCCGGCCGCCAAGCTGCTAGACGCCCTGGCCGACGAGGTCGAGGGCAAGAAGGTCCGGCGCACGGTGATCAGCGATCCCCGCAACCCGGTCATCGGCACCCGGCTGGTGCGCGAATGGGATGGGGCCGAGCACGTGATCACCGTGCTCAAGGACGGGTTCGACTGGCAGGGACGCCGATACAAGTCCCTGTCGTCCATCGCCCGGGACATCACCGGCACCCGCTGGAACGGCTACCGCTTCTTTGGCCTGCGCGACATCAAGAGGGGCGAGCGATCATGACCGTCAACACCCCGATGCGCCGCCTGCGCTGCGCGGTCTACACCCGCAAGAGCTCCGAGGAGGGGCTCGACATGGAGTTCAACAGCCTCGACGCCCAGCGCGAGGCCTGCGAGGCCTATATCACCAGCCAGAAGGCCGAGGGTTGGGTCCCGGTCCGCGACCGCTACGATGACGGCGGCTTCTCGGGCGGGACCCTGGAACGCCCCGGTCTGAAGAACCTGCTGGCCGACATCGAAGCCGGGCTGGTCGACGTGATCGTGGTCTACAAGATCGACCGCCTGTCGCGCTCGCTGATGGACTTCTCGCGGCTGGTCGAAGTGTTCGACAAGCATGGGGTGACGTTCGTCTCCATCACCCAGTCGTTCAACACCACCACCTCAATGGGCCGGCTGACACTGAACATCCTGCTGTCCTTCGCCCAGTTCGAGCGTGAGGTCACCGGCGAACGCATCCGCGACAAGATCGCGGCGTCGCGGCGCAAGGGCATGTGGATGGGCGGGTTCGTGCCGATGGGCTACGACGTCGTGGGCCGCAAGCTGATCATCAACGAAGCCGAGGCCCGCGCCATCCGCGGAATGTTCGAGCGGTTCGTCGAGCTGGGATCGGCCACCCTCCTGACGCGGGAACTGGTCGCCGCAGGGGCGCTGAACAAGCGCGGCAAGCCCATCGACAAGGGCTTCCTGTACAAGGCGCTGAACAACCGGGTCTATCTCGGCGAGGCCGTCCACAAGGGCACCAGCTATCCCGGCGAGCATCAGGCCATCATCGACCAGGTGCTCTGGGACAAGGTCAGGTCGGTGCTGGCGCAAAGCCCGCGCACCCGGGCAGGAAACACCAGGGCCAAGACGCCTGCGCTGCTGAAGGGTCTGATATTCACCGAGAAGGGCATCGCCATGACGCCGACCGTGTCGAAGAAGGGCAGCCGCCTTTATCGCTACTACACCTCGATGGACGCGATCCGGAACCGGGCGGGTGAGAACACCGAAACCTTCGTTCGGCTGCCGGCGGGGATGGTGGAGACCGCCGTCGTCCAGCAGATCCGGACCCTGCTACTGACGCCTGAGGTCACGGTGCGAGCGATCGAGGCAGCGCAGTGTGAATGCCCCGAGATCGAACAGCCCGATGTGGTGGCCGCCCTGACCGGCTTTGACGCCTTGTGGGAGTCTTTGTTCCCGGCTGAGCAGGCCCGCATCGCAAGGCTGCTGGTCGAGCGCGTCACGGTCGGCAGCAACGGCATGGCCGTCGATCTGCGCACCGAGGGGCTTGGGTCCGTGGTCAGGGAGATGGTGACGCCGCGCCAGGAGATGGCGGTATGAGCGTCGCGCCCACCACAATCCGGGTCATCATCCCGCTGGCCATCCGCAAGCGTAACGGCCGACCCAAGATCATGCCGCCGTCAAATCCGATGGAGGCCAACGAGGCCGCCGTGGAGGCCCATGTGCTGCGCGCCGTCGCCAAGGCATGGAGTTGGCGGCGCAAGCTGGATGCCGGAAAGGCGAGCACCAATCTCGACCTGGCCCATGCCGAAGATGTCTCCGACCGCTATATCGGCCGGATGATCAAGCTGGCCTATCTGGCCCCGGCGGTTCTCGAGAAACTGCTGCTGCAGCGGTGCCCATTGGCGGTGTCGCTCAAGGACCTGACGGCCATCGCCGACCTGCCGTGGGCAGAGCAGGTTGCCGCCGCCTTCGGCCCTTCAGAAGCCTAACCACCGCCCTATAAGCTGGCGTTTGCCGTCCACGCGGACAGGTCAGGTGCGCCCAGAATTGCGCCCAAACACGCCCACCTCGGATTCTCTAACTGCACATTCAATGGATGTGCTCCGACGAACTGCCGAGCCAGCTTATCGGCCAAATGCCTGTAAAACATAGCTATTTTAAATCCGAACGACCGGCGGTGAGGTTCGGGTGATCAGAGACAAATTGCGTTCAGAGACCGCTTTGGACGCGTCCCTGGGTCTCCGGGGTTCGGACGGCATCTGGAAAATGGCGCGATTACTGGGGGCTTTGCGCCCCTGCGGTCGCCCGATTGCGGGTTCGCGACAGGGGAGTGGCGGAGCGGGTGGGATTCGAACCCACGATAGGCTTTTGGCCTATACACACTTTCCAGGCGTGCGCCTTCGACCACTCGGCCACCGCTCCGTTGTGGAGCGCGGGCCCTAGCAGGGCCGTGGTGCGGTTGACAAGCGCAGGTGGCTGGGCTCTTGCCCGTCGCATGACGCGCACCGCCCGCAAGACCGTCGCACGCATTATCGCAGACAGCCTCGTCGCCGCTGAAATCACCCACGCCTTCGCCGTTCCGGGCGAAAGCTATCTCGCCCTGCTCGACGCCATGGTCGATGTCGCCGACAGGCTTCGCCTTGTCACCTGCCGCCATGAGGCAGCTGCCGCCAACATGGCCGAGGCCGCCGCCAAGCTTTCCGGACGTCCGGGGATCGCGATGGTCACGCGCGGGCCGGGCGCTGCGCATGCCGCCATAGGCCTGCACACCGCACAGCAGGATTCCACTCCCATGCTGCTGCTGGTGGGTCAGGTCGGGCAGGACATGCTTGGCCGCGAGGCGTTCCAGGAAATCGATTACGGGCAGATGTTCGGCAGGATCGCCAAGCGCGTAGTCACGCTGTCGGAGCCGGACCGCACTGCCGAACTGATGGCCTCGGCATTGTCTTGCGCGATGTCGGGCCGACCCGGCCCCGTGGTCGTCGTGCTGCCCGACGACCGGCTGAACGCACCGGCCGGTTGCACCGCGTGCGCGCCGACGGCGATCATCCCGGCCGGCATTGCGCCTGCTGCCATTGCCGAGGTCGGCGCCCTGCTGGAGGTGGCCGAACGCCCCTTGCTGATGCTGGGCGGGCCGCTGTGGACGACGGCGGATGCGGCCAGAGCGCAGGCGGCTGCCGAACGGCTCGGCCTGCCCGTTGTCACCAGCTGGCGGCGGAAAGACCGGTTCGACAACAGCCACGCGCATTATGCCGGCGAACTGGGGCTGGGCGCCAACCCGGCGCTGCTGGCGGCCGCCGCCGAAGCCGATCTGCTGCTGGTGCTGGGTGCGCGCCTGACGGAAAACGCCACGCAGGGATATGGCCTGTTCGATACCGCCTTCGGGCTTGAAAGGCTGGTACACATCTGCGCCGATCCGGAGGCGCTCGGCCGGACATGGCAGCCCCGGCTCGCCATCCATGCCGCGGTCGGCCCTGCCCTTGAAGCGCTGTGCACCCTGCCCGCGCACGACCGTCCGGGCTGGGTTTCCCGGCTGCACGCGCTGCACAGGGCCTGGATACAGCCGACGGCTGTCAGCGCCGGCGTTAACCCGGCGGACGTGATCCGAACCCTGTCGGACAGGCTGCCCGCCGACACCATCTTCTGCAACGGCGCGGGCAATTTCGCGGCCTGGCTGCACCGCTTCCACCTGCACCGCAGCCCGTTCACCCAGCTGGCGCCGACATCAGGCGCCATGGGCTATGGCGTTCCGGCCGGAATTGCAGCAGCCATCATGCACCCTGACCGCCAGGCCGTGGTCATCGCAGGGGACGGCGATTTCCTGATGGCCGCCGGCGAACTCGCGACCGTGATGCACGAAGGCGCAAGGCCGCTCTTCGTGGTGCTCGACAATGGCCAGTATGGAACCATCCGCATGCACCAGGCGAGAGACTTTCCGGGCCGCCGGAGCGGAACCGGCCTGACCAATCCGGATTTCGCGGCGCTGGCCCGCAGCTTCGGCCTGCATGCCGAAACCGTGCGCCAAACCGCGGAGTTCGCGCCCGCGCTTGGCCGCAGCCTGGGCAGGGCGGCGCTGATCCATGTGTTCGTCGATCCCGACGAAATCTCTCCCGGTCGCCGGCTGGAGCCCGGGCAATGAGCCTTTCGCCCGACGAGCGCGCCGCGCTCGCGACCATCGATCCCGCCAGGATGCTGGCCCAGGTCGAGGCCTGGTGCCCGGTCAACAGCGGCAGCCGCAACCTGCCCGGCCTTGCGCAGATGGCAGCGCTGCTCGCCGACGCTTTCAGCCCGCTTGGTGAAGTGGGGCTTCGCGATCCGGCCGACGCCAGCCAGATGCTGCCCGACGGCAGGATCGCCCCGCTTGCCCACGGCCGGAATCTCCACCTTGTCGTCCGCCCGCTGGCCCCTGTCCGCATATTGCTGACGGGCCATTATGATACTGTTTTCGGTGCCGATCATCCGTTTCAGTCGCTGCGCTGGCGGGAACCAGGCATCCTGAACGGGCCCGGCGCGGCCGACATGAAGGGTGGCATTGCCGTCATGCTGGCAGCGCTCGAAGCGCTGGAGGCCAGTGTCTTTGCGGCCGATCTGGGCTATGAAGTGGTGCTCAACGCGGACGAGGAGGTTTCCTCCCCCGGCTCCACGCCCCTGCTGATGGAATGCGCCCGCCGCGCGGACGCAGGCCTGACGTTCGAACCCGCCCTGCCCGATGGAGCGCTGGCCGGCGCCCGGCCGGGCAGCGGCAATTTTTCCGTCCACATGGCCGGCCGCGCCGCCCATGCCGGGCGCGAACCCGAGAAGGGCCGCAACGCCATCATCGCCGCTGCCGACCTCGCGCTTCGCCTGACGGCTCTTGTTGCGCCCGACCTTAAGGTGAATGTCGCGAAAATCGAAGGTGGCGGGCCCGGCAACATCGTCCCCGACACTGCCGTGATCCGCTTCAACATGCGGCCCGAGACACCGGCTGCTGAAAACCGCGCGCTCGCCGCCATCGATGCCGCCATCGCCGCCATCGAAGCCGCGCACGAGGTGGAAGCCCGCCGCCACGGCAGCTTCGCCCGCCCGCCCAAGCCGATGGACACCAACCAGCAACGCCTGTTCGATCTGGTGAAGGCCAGCGGAACAGACCTTGGCCTCGCCATCGGCTGGCGCAACGCCGGGGGCGTCTGCGACGGCAACAACCTGTCGGCGACCGGCCTTGCCGTCGTCGATACACTGGGCGTCAGGGGCGGCGCCATCCACTCGGCCGACGAGTTCCTGATCGTGGACAGCCTGAAGGAACGCGCCGAACTGGCGGCCCTGGTGCTGATGCGCATCGCCCGGACAGGCTTCCGACGGGCCGGCTGAAGGCAAAGAATGCCGCGGGCCTCGCCCCTCGTCTCTGCCGAGCAGCCCTTGACCATCCCCGGCGCCTGCTTAAATAGGACTTGTCCGGTATGGTTTGCCGGAGTCGCCGGAGAGCCTTGATGCTGCGCCTGTCCAACCTTGCCGATTATGGTGTCGTGGTGATGACCGCGACGGCGCGGATCGCCTCGGAAGGGCGTCCGACGTCGGCGGCGCAGATCTCGGGCCTTACCGGAATTCCGGCCCCCACGGTTGCCAAGCTGATGGGCCAGCTGGGCCGTTCGGGCCTGCTGGTTTCGCAGCGCGGGGTTGCCGGCGGCTTCACACTGGCCCGGCCTGCGCCCGCCATCAGCCTTGCCGACATCGTCGAGGCGATCGATGGCCCGATCGCTTTGACCCATTGCGGCCAGCACGACGCAGGCTGCGATCTTTCCCACCAGTGCGCGGCCAGACCGCACTGGGAACCCGTGAACCGGGCGGTAAAGGCCGCGCTGGCCGATGTCAGCCTTGCCGAACTTGCGCCCGAATCCTCGATGATACCCGCGAAGGCCCTTGCATGACCGGCGACACAAACACCCTTCGCAACCCCGAGGCGTCCGCCGCGGTCGACGGGCTTTCCACTTACAAGTGGGGCTTTGCCACCGACATCGAGCAGGATTTCGCGCCCAAGGGCCTGACAGAAGACACCGTCCGCTTCATTTCGGCAAAAAAGAACGAGCCTGAATGGATGCTGGACTGGCGGCTCAGGGCCTTCCGCATCTGGCAGACGCTGCCGACACCGGAATGGGCGAAACTGAAGATCCCGCCGATCGATTATCAGGATGCCTATTATTACGCCGCGCCAAAGGCGAGGCCAACGCTCGCGTCGCTTGACGAACTCGACCCGGAAATCCGCCGCACCTATGAAAGGCTCGGCATCCCGATCGAGGAGCAAAAGTTTCTCGCCGGCGTCGAGGGAGCGCGCCGGGTCGCCGTCGATGCCGTGTTCGACAGCGTTTCGGTCGCCACCACCTTCCGCGAGGAACTCAAGCGCGCCGGCGTCATCTTCCTCTCCATCTCGGAAGCGATGCGCGAATATCCCGATCTGGTGCAAAAGCACCTCGGTTCGGTGGTTCCCGTGCGCGACAATTATTTCGCCTGCCTGAACGCGGCCGTGTTTTCCGACGGCACGTTCGTTTTCATCCCGAAGGGCGTGCGCTGCCCGATGGAGCTTTCCACCTATTTCCGGATCAACGCCGAAAACACCGGCCAGTTCGAACGCACGCTCATCATCGCCGAGGAAGGAAGCTATGTCAGCTATCTCGAAGGCTGCACTGCCCCCATGCGCGACGAGAACCAGCTGCACGCCGCAGTCGTCGAGCTGATTGCCGAGACCGATGCCGAGATCAAATATTCCACGGTCCAGAACTGGTATCCCGGCGACCGGGAAGGAAAGGGCGGCATCTACAATTTCGTGACCAAGCGCGCGCTGTGCCGGGGCGCGCGCAGCAAGGTCAGCTGGACGCAGGTGGAAACCGGCAGCGCCATCACCTGGAAATATCCGAGCTGCGTGCTGGCCGGAGAGGACAGCGTGGGCGAATTCTACTCGGTTGCCGTCACCAACAATTACCAGCAGGCCGACACCGGCACCAAGATGATCCATCTGGGCAAGGGCACGAAGTCCACCATCATCTCCAAGGGAATTTCCGCGGGCCGGTCGGACAACAGCTACCGCGGGCTGGTTCGCATCGGGCCATCGGCCGAAGGCGCGCGCAATTTCACCCAGTGCGACAGCCTTTTGATCGGCGACCGCTCGGGCGCGCACACCATTCCCTATATCGAGGTGAAGAACCCGAGCGCGATCGTCGAGCATGAGGCGACCACGTCGAAAATTTCCGAGGATCAGAAATTCTACGCGATGAGCCGCGGCCTCAACAGCGAGGATGCCGTCGCCCTCATCGTCAACGGCTTCTGCAAGGAAGTGCTGCAACAACTCCCCATGGAATTTGCCGTGGAAGCCCAGAAGCTGCTGGGCATCTCGCTTGAAGGATCGGTCGGCTGATGCTCGTCATCGAAAATCTCAATGCCAGTGTCGGCGACAAGCCCATATTGAAGGGCCTTTCGCTGCGCGTGAACGCGGGCGAGGTGCATGCCATCATGGGCCCGAACGGCGCGGGAAAATCCACGCTCGCCCATGTGCTGGCCGGGCGCGAGGGCCTTGAAGTGACCGGGGGCGCTGCGACCTTCTGTGGCAGGGATCTGCTGGACATGGAGCCGCACGAGCGCGCCGCCGCCGGGCTGTTCCTTGGCTTCCAGTATCCTGTCGAGATTCCGGGCGTTTCCAACCTGCTTTTCCTGCGCACCGCGCTGAATGCGCAGCGCCGGCTGCGCGGTGAGGCGGAAATATCCGGCGTGGACTTCATGAAGAAGGTGCGCGAGGAATCCGCCGTGCTCGGCCTCGACATGGACATGCTCAAGCGCGGCGTGAATGTCGGCTTTTCGGGCGGCGAGAAGAAGCGCAACGAAGCCTTCCAGCTCGGCATCCTGGAACCCAGGCTCGCGCTGCTGGACGAAACCGACAGCGGGCTCGACATCGACGCGCTCCGCATCGTGGCGGAAGGGATCAATCGCTTCCGCCGGCCGGACCGCGCCGTGCTGCTGATAACCCATTATCAGCGTCTGCTGGACCATGTGCGGCCCGATTTCGTGCATGTGCTGTCGGGCGGGCGCATCGTGGAAACCGGCGGGCCGGACCTGGCGCTCAGGCTGGAAACGCAAGGCTACGCAGGAATGGCCGCGTGACAGCGCTTCCCACCCGCAGGATCGAGGCCTGGCGCTACGCCGACCTCAAGGCCGTGGCGGCGCTGTGGCCGCCGCCGCCCGCGCGGCCTGTTCTTGTGCCGGCAGGCGAGACGCGCGAGGAAGTGGTGCGCGTGCGCGATGGCGGAATCCATGATCTGCGGGTGGAGCTGGCGGCGGGTGCCACGCTGCGGCTGGTCATCCTCCTTCGCTCTGCCGCCTACGCCCGCGTCTCGGTGGAGGCGCATCTGCACGAAGGCGCGCATCTCGATCTGGGCGGCATCCTGCTGGGCGATGGCGATGCTGCGCAGGAAATCGTGACCGATGTCCGCCACAATGAACCGGGCGCATCGAGCCGCCAGCGCATCAGGCTGGTGCTGGATGACCGTGCGACCGGCACCTACCTCGGCCGCATCGCCGTTGCCAGGGATGCACAGAAAAGCGACGCCGAGCAGTCCGCCCGCGCGCTGGTGCTGAAGCGCACGGCGACAGCCAATCTGAAGCCCGAGCTGGAGATTTTTGCCGACGATGTGCGGTGCGCCCACGGCTGCACCGTGGGCGAACTCGACAAGGCGGCGCGTTTCTACCTGCAATCGCGCGGTCTTTGCCGCGCCGAGGCCGATGCGCTTCTCACGCGCGCCTTCCTGGCCGATGCGTTGACGGGGCTGCAGGACAACGCCAGCCGCGAAGGACTGGAAGCCGAAACCGCGGCATGGCTGGAGCAGCGGTCATGAGGCCGCTTGCTGCACATTTCGCCGCGGCTCCGCACCTGCTGGATCTTCGCGGGGAGTTTCCCGGCGTTCCGGCCGACTGGGCCTATCTCGATGCCGCCGCCACCGCGCAGAAGCCGCGCGCCGTCATCGAAGCCATCACCCGCGCCTATGCGCAGGATTATGCAACCGTCCATCGCGGCGTCTATGCCCGCTCCGCGAGGATGACCGAGGCCTATGAAGCCGCGCGCGAGGCCGCCGCCGGCTTCATTGGCGGACGACCCGGGGAAACGATCTTCGTTCGCGGCGCGACCGAGGCGATAAACCTTGTCGCCAACAGCTGGGGCCGGTCGAACATCCAGGAAGGCGACCGCATCCTGCTGTCGCGGCTGGAGCATCATTCCAACATCGTGCCGTGGCGCATGCTGGCCGACAGGGTGGGCGCCGACATCGATGTCGCCCCCCTTGCGGCCGACGGACGGATCGACGAGGATGCGCTCATCGCAATGATCGGGCCGCGCACGAAGCTGGTTGCCATCGCCCATGTTTCCAATGTGCTGGGCGGTGTCGCCGATATCCGCCGGATCGCGCGCGCCGCCCATGCCAAAGGCGCGCTGCTGCTGGCCGACGGCTGCCAGGCGGCGCCGCGCCTGAAAGTCGATGTCGCCGCGCTGGAGGCCGATTTCTACTGCTTTTCAGGGCACAAGCTCTACGGCCCGACCGGCATCGGCGTGCTGTGGGTGCGCGGCGAAATTCTTGCCGGCATGCCGCCCTGGCAGGGCGGCGGCGCGATGATCGACGAAGTCCGCTTCGATCATGTCAGCTTCGCCCGGCCACCGCAGCGCTTCGAGGCGGGAACGCCGCACATTGTCGGTGCCCTTGGCCTGCATGCCGCCGTCCGCTGGGTGAACGAGGTTGGAATCGAGGCGATCGAGGCGCATGAACGGGCGCTCCTGTCCATGGCGCGCGCCAGCCTCGCGCGGTTCGATGGCCTGCGCCTGTTCGGCCCGGAAGAAAGCGCGGGGATATTGTCGTTCGCAGTCGGCGATGTGCACCCGCATGATGTCGCCACCATCCTCGACGAAGGCGGTGTTGCGATCCGTGCCGGCCACCATTGCGCCCAGCCGCTGATGCAGTGGCTGGGGGTTCCGGCCACCGCGCGCGCCAGTTTTTCCGCCCACAGCAACGAAGCCGATGTCGCCCGCCTGCTCGCGGGTGTCGAACGCACCATGAGGATCTTCGGATGAGCGAACCGTCCCGTCCCCGCCGCTTCGAGGTGGAAATTGCCGATGAAGCGCCCATGCCTGCCGCGCAGCCGTCCCTTGCCAAAGGCACGCCGCCCGCGATCCGCACGCGCGAACGTGATTATCTGGAAGGCTTTCTTGCCGAAAAGACGGCAGAGCCGCTGGCAGACGACACGCTGAAGGACGCGGTGATCGCTGCCCTGCGCGACATCTTCGACCCGGAAATTCCCGTGAACATCTACGACCTCGGCCTGATCTATGGCGTGGACATCGACGACGGGCACGCCGTCGTCACCATGACCCTCACCACCCCTCACTGCCCCGTGGCCGAATCCATGCCGGGCGAAGTGGAGCTGCGGGTGATGTCGGTTCCCGGAATCGCGACCGCCGAGGTGAACCTGGTATGGGATCCGGCGTGGAGCCCCGCTTCGATGACCGACGAAGCCCGACTGGAACTGGGAATGCTATGAACATGACCGATACCGAACGCCCCGCTGCGCGTGCGCGGCCCGCGCCGATCACACTGACGCCCCGTGCGGAAA
>Ga0207951_100116_pt1 | contig 51721 bp, 51 predicted proteins | sample Subbio12Aug_8Bad_FD_184830 | JGI IMG/M metagenome (GOLD analysis project Ga0207951, IMG submission 184830) | Serpentinite rock and fluid subsurface biosphere microbial communities from McLaughlin Reserve, California, USA - CR12Aug_8Bad (SPAdes) | ecosystem: Environmental > Terrestrial > Deep... | reverse complement strand
ACGAGCCATATGATGGGGCGTAAAAAAAGCTTTACCAGGAAGCGGAAGGGTGCAGTTATTGCCTCTAGCACGGCTTCTACCAGAACGCTTACTCCTTTAATGAGCCTGCCTAGTCCCTTGATCAGGGCATGAAGCACTGAACGCAAATTTGTGCGTAGTGTGCTTCCTAAAAAGTTTTGCTCAAGGACAAAACCAAGAAGTAATAAGGCGAGTACATAAAGTCTCGCCTCACCAGAATTGACGTGCAGCAGATAGACGAAGGTCCACAAGGTACAGCTAAGCCAAAACAGAATGTCAAACAGTCCTACAAGGTATCTGCCAGGATTAAGCATGCTGTTGCTTACCCGATATATGTCTATGAGCATACCCAGGGCAAACCCTAGTAGGGCAATTTGAGCAATACTAAATGCCTGCTCCTGAAGCAAGTATCATGCTCCTCTCTGCTCTAACCAAAAATGCGGTCAAAGAAACCTTTCCCTTTGCCCTTGCCGACTCGCCCGCCCTCCTCTAAATACTCTACTGTTTTTACAACGCCCTCCACGGTAAGCTGCCCGGACTCAAGGCTTAGTTGTTTGATGTGCAGATCTTCACCGCGTAGTGCCATCATGCCAAGGTCGGTTTCAAGAACAATTTCTTCATCGTCAAATTTATCGACATGAATGACTCCTTCCACAACTACCTGTTCGCGGTTGGTTATGGTGACGCGATGATTATAGTTTTCCTCTACCATTTTTTTACCCTCCTTTTTAATTGAGGACATTCCTCTGAAGGCGGTGTCCCTAGACCTATGCGGGGACACTTCTATTTGTCCCTAGGCCTTGTTGTCCTCTCATTTATATTCGAGGCAAGACTGAGAAATGCTATTGAGGACGAAATGCAATAGGAGGGGGAGCCTTGCGTAATATCAATCAGGAATACAGTAGCCAGGCGTCGTTGGGAGAACGACTAGCGGATAGATTAGCTCAGGTTATAGGTAGTTGGTTCTTTATCGCAATTTTCCTAGGTGTAGTAGCAATATATATCGGCTTCAACTGTAGCATTTTATTAGGCCAGCCGGCTTTTGACAAATACCCATTCGTCTTTCTTAATCTGTTACTAGCCATAATTGCTGCCATACAGGCACCGATTATTTTGATGGCCCAAAATCGGCAAGGCACACGCGAGAGGCTGAAGAGCGACATCGACTTTGAGATAACAGTGCGTGGCGAGCAAGAGATACAGGACATTCAGCGCCACTTACATAGAGTTGAAGACGATGTGATGAAGATATTGAAGATTCTAGAGAATAGCAAATGACGTAGAGCCTGATACCCTGGTAACACTGGTTCATCTGAAGGGGCGACTTATTCAATTCAGGTCAACCCACCCTTGGGATAATCAGGCTTGCTGTTTCCTTGCTTTGTACGCGTTCTCGGATGTAAACAGATAGAGCTGGCTTGCGAGCCAGCTCTATCTGTTTAGTCCCATATTTTACCGAGTTGAGTGTTGGGGAAAAAGCCTTTAACTATCTGTTCGAAACTGTTGCCCTGTTCTGCACGAGCGCGAGCTCCCCATTGGCACATGCCTACGCCATGACCATAGCCGCTACCTACAAAAGTAACACGATCGCCTGTTACAGTAACACTGTCCCATTTGGTAGAACGCAATCTAGTGCTCCCGATGGCAATGCGAAAGGCTGGACCTGAAACAGTAGCCTGTCCAATACGTACCGATACTGCACGGCCTGCTTGGTCACGGTTAACTACATCAATTTGACTAAAGCTCCCCGTATTTTGTCCCGCTTGCTGCATCGCTTGGGTAACCTCTGACTTTGTAAAGGTAACAGTGTAGCCTTGCACGTTCTCTGGCGTACGCTCAGGACATATATCTGTAACTCGAGTGATAAAAGGTGTGGGAAACTCCCTAAACGCTAAGCCGTCTTCAGCGGTACTGGTCATACCGTCGCAATAGGCACTAAACCAAGTGCGCACAAATTCCCCTTGAAAAGCTAACACCGTGCCGCGTGTACGCTGTACAGCCTGACGCACGTTGTCATTGATACGACTAGCGTCGTAGGCCTGAAATTCTTGAATGTCGGTTGAAGCATCGGCGTTACGTCCTGGGACGCCGCCTTGGCGGGCAATTTTGTCCAGAGTGAAGGCGCGAGCTACAATGGCTTGCGCTGCCAGCGCTTCGGCGGGCCATGTGGGCTCCATCTCCGCCGCCACGACACCTAATAGGTACTCCTCGAAACCCATGGTTTGAATTTGACCTGTTTCGTGCAGATAGACCCGAATATTCGGCTCGAGCCTGTCTCCCCGTGCGATTTTACTAGGGATGGGGGGCATCGCACCTCCGTCTTGTGGCGTCGTAGGCCTACGAAAGACCCGACACGATGTTACAGTGATCATGAACGATACGATAAGTAAAAACAAGAGGACCCTTCTTAACGCGCTGTACTTGCGAACCATTTCGGCTCCCTCCTCATAGTTAGCTAATTATATTATTTGTCTCGGGAGCTAAGATTATGGGGTTAAAGGAGTTTGAACTCGTCTACAATCTCATACATTTCGTGGGATTCATCTTTGCGTACATTGTCCTCGAGCCGGAGAACACGAACCTTTATGACGCGTGAGCCGAAGTTTAGAGTAACGATATCTCCCAGTTTGAGCTCATTGCTAGGTTTAGCAACTCTACCGTTGACTTCTATTCGCCCTTGATCACTTACATCTTTGGCAAGAGTACGGCGCTTGATTAGGCGCGAGACCTTGAGGAATTTGTCAAGTCGCATGTTTGCCCTCCTTTAGAAAAAAAGCAGGCTCGCCTTAAACGAACCTGTTTCTCACCTCTATCTGTCTACTGCTTCCTTCAAAGTCTTAAAGGGACGGAAGACGGGAACTTTAGCTGCGGGAACAACGATTTCTTCCTGAGTCTTAGGGTTGCGGCCCTTGCGTTCACCGCGTTCCTTAACTGAGAAAGTACCAAAGTCGGCAATTGCGACTTTTTCCCCAGCTGTCAAGGCCTCCCCCATGCTATCGAAAACTGCAGTTACGACGGCCTCGATGTCCTTCTTAGTGAGAGTGGTTCTTTCCTTTACCGCATCAACTAGTTGTGGCTTATTCATTATAACGCCTCCTTAATCATACTTAGGCAAGGGTATCTTTCTACGATAAGGTGCTAATTTCCTGCTTCCGTGTAGATATTTTATGATTCTACCAGCTTTACCTCATCCCATAGCTTGTCCAATTCTTCCAAACTGCATTCACTAAGGACTATTCCCCGCTGCTCTGCTGCCTTTTCTACGAGCGCGAAGCGTCTGCGAAATTTGCCTACAGAGTCCCGCAGAGAATTTTCTGGATCCACCCCTAAAAAACGGCTAACGTTTACCATTGAAAATAGTACATCACCCAGTTCGTCGTGTATAGACTGTATATTATCCTCCTGACGGGCTACCTCTAGTTCCCGGAGCTCCTCCTGTAATTTCTGAAGCGCGCCGTCAATGGATGGCCAGTCAAAGCCTACTCGCTTGGCGCGTGCTTGTACTTTGTAGGCCTGTTGCAAGGCAGGCAAATCCTTGGGCACTGAAGCAAGCACGCTCTTATCATAATTGCCTTTCTTTTCCTCCTGCTTAATCCTCTGCCAGTTTTCCGCCACTTGGTTTGAGTTATCTACTTTGACACCACTAAACACATGGGGGTGACGCCTTACTAATTTTTCGTTGATAAGCCTGATGCTGTCAGCTAGTACAAAATCGCCTGTTTCCGCAGCAATTTGGGCATGAAATACAATCTGAAGCAGCAGATCCCCTAGTTCTTCTGCTAGCTTGTCCGCGTTTTGCTCATCAATAGCCTCGATCACCTCGTATGCCTCTTCAACCAGGTAGGATTTTAGAGTGCTATGTGTTTGTTCACGGTCCCACGGGCAACCTCTGTCGCTACGCAGGCGTTCCATTGTTACCCGCAAGATTTCCAATTCCATTCCTGCATGGCGCGCTACTGAACAGGGTGGTATATACACCGTGTCTGCATAGCTAAACTCATAGTGATCAAGCTCAGCCAAGGATGTAGTACGGATAGTGCGCGCTGAGGTACCAGCGCAACGGACGGTTACGACGCGATGCTCTGCAGGATATACATCTAGCAGTTTGAGCTTAAGATCTCCGGCCACTAGGCGACTAAAAACTTGGGTTACTACAAGCCCTAACCTAGGGTCCACAAACATCTCTGGGTCTAGCGCATCCACCACGGCTACCCCTTGCGCTGGATCCACTTTAAGCTCGGCGTATACTGCCTCGACACTGCTCATGCCGGGTATGATATCGACGGTGATGTCTGACTTCTTTGCCTCGGCAATTAGCAACTCTACGGTACGCTCTGCGACCAAGGGATGACCTGGGACTGCATAGACAAGCCGAGACCCCGATCCGGCGCGTTGTAGCAGGTCTACTACAATAGCTTCATAGACCTCGCTAAAACTGCCTTTCGACTCATACAAACAGTCATACGTAGTGAAATCTATGCCCTTGTTTTGCAGGTACGCGGCCGCTCCATGGCTACCTGTACGTAGCACAATATGCTCTGCCTGACATAAGGCTTCCCAGGCAGATAAGGTCAGCAGGCCTGGATCACCCGGTCCTAATCCAACAACATGAATCATTTAAAAAACACCTTCTCCACCAGACGGCCTATCACTGGCACGTTCTGCAATTCAGAGATTTTTATAGCCCCGACTAAAACAGCTAAAACCCCGTAGCTTAAACCGCCGATCCCTAGGGAAGCTATTGTGGCCAAGGTCGAGCTAGCAAATACCCCTGTGATAACCGGGCGTGAGTAAAACACTGCCATGCCCATGCCCACTGCGGCTATAATGGGGCGCAAGAATACAGCCGTCCAATCAATCCTGACCTTACCCCCAGTATGTAGCGCTACTAAGTTTAGTCCAGAGGACACCATAAAGGCCATGACTGTTGCGGTGGCGGCCCCCCGTATGTTTAGGGCTGGGATGGCTGTTAGTACATAACTCAATACCAGCTTTACTAAGGCCCCTGCGAAGATATTGACCACAGGCAGATGGGCTTTCCCTAAGCCTTGCAGAATACCGGTAGTGATCTGCTGGATCGCTAAAAAGGCTACCATGTACCCTAAGACTGCTAGAGGAACACCTGCACCTACGGCGTTTTCGCCGTACAGAAGGACCGCTATGGGGGTGGCCATAACTGAGAGACCAATCGCCGCGGGGAAATTCCATAACATAGACACTTTGAAAGCGAAATTGGCTCTCTCATTTACGAGTTGCCTGCGCCTTAGTGACAGAGCCTCGGCTATAGAAGGGACCAAGCTGGCGACTAGTGCGACGGTTACCATCTGGGGCAAATTTACGAGCGGGCCCGCCATTCCGCTCAATTGTCCGTAGAGTGCGGTAGCTTGCTCTTGAGAGAACCCTGCTACCTGCAATCTCCTGGGTACGACGGCAGCGTCGATTAACAGCATCAGTGAGACGACTAGTCCTCCGATAGTTATTGGTATAGCTAAGTCTAGCATCTCTTTGATAAGTTTAGAAGTGCGTTCCCTGTGTAGGGGGGGACTTTCGCGAACTCGTCCCGAGATTGCGTCCCTCCTTTTAAGGTAATAAAAGAGCAAAATGGACAATCCACTCATGGAGCCAACGGTCACACCTATAGACACACCGCCGGCCACTAGCTCTAAAGCATAACCTGTGCGCAAGAGGTAGACCCCGAGGCCTAGAGCAACTGCTACGCGGGCTACCTGCTCAACTACCTGCGACATGGCGTAAGGTAGCATGTCCTGTAACCCTTGGAAATACCCTCGAAATGCACTCATTATGGAGACGAAAAAAATCGCTGGAACCATAGCCAATAGGGCATAGAAACTTCGCGGGTCTCCTAAAGCGGAGGCAAAGCGCTGAGCCGCTAGGAGCAAAATCAAGGTAGTAAATAGCCCCACAATAGATAATAGAACTAAGGCCAATTTAAAAACACGGTGCGCCGATCGGTAATCTCGCTGCGCTACCCTTTCTGCGACCATTTTGGCAACGGCGATCGGCGGACCAGTCAGGGAAACTGCCAGGAGCATGGAGTAAATGGGGTAGGCCATTTGATAGAGGCCCATGCCTTCATCTCCAATTAAGCGCGCTAAGGGGATGCGATATACAGCGCCTAAGGTGCGAACCACGATGCCACCTAGAGAAAGGATGACAGCGTTGCGGAGGAAGCTTTTCTCCTTGCTCACTCGTACTACCTCCCTTTTCATATTCTACCTTCAAATATATTAAGGGAGGCTGGCTTCTAAACATGAACATCTCAAAAAAGTCGGCAGCATGCCACTAACTAGCATGCTGCGAATTCGGTGCTATATACTTAGTCCTGCATTTGCTTTGCTAGAAAACCTGCTGCTGTATCAACTAGCTTGCTTTCTGTTTCGCCCATATTGACCTTCGGCTCCTTGGTGCAGAGAACAACCGCGCCGATAGGATGGCCGTCTGCGATGATGGGAGCTATGACTTGTGCTGTGAAACGGCAGTCCCCTTCGGCGTGGGTAATTGCACAGCTGACACAGGTAGCGCCAGGCTCTGCATTTAGCATGATACTCCGCCTGTCTTCCATAGCCTGCTCTGCCAGGCGTCCCACTGGCTGATTCAGAAACTCTTTCTTGGGTGCCCCGGCTACTGCGATTACTGTATCTCTGTCGGCAATGAACGCGATATGGCCTGTAGCTTCATAGAGAGATTCAGCATATTCCTTAGCGAACTCCCCTAGTTCACCGATAGGCGAATACTTCTTGAGAATGATTTCTCCATCACGATCCACGAAGATTTCCAAAGGGTCGCCCTCCCTGATGCGCAGAGTACGGCGAATTTCTTTGGGTATAACAACGCGGCCTAGGTCGTCGATGCGTCGTACAATTCCGGTGGCCTTCAACACAAAACCTCCCTTTGACGATTTGCTGTCAGCCTATGCCTATTATCTGGCATAAGAGAGCCTTTTATGCAAGCGGTCTATTTGATAAAAATGAAAATCCGAGCGCGCGTCCTGAGCTCATCAAGATAGTTTCCCCACATTGTTGCTTCTAGATCTTCTTTCATATGCTCTTTTACCAGCTCCTGCACCTCTGCAAATGAACGGTTTCTAGCCGCCAACCGCCCGTCAAGACGTATTATATGATAGCCATAGTCGGTCGCGACTATGGCGCTAAGCTGCCCTGCGCTGCTTAGTGCCCACGCTGCGTCATCAAATTCTGCGACAAATTCACCACGCACACGCCAGTTAAGATCTCCGCCCACTGCAGCCGATATCGTGTCTATTGACTGCTGGCTGGCGAGCTCCGCAAAATCCCGGCCCGATTTGAGCTGTACTAGCAGTTGCTCTACCCCCGCCAGATCAGTAACTAGGATGTGCGAGACTCGAATCATCTCTGGTATATTATACTCTTCACTATGCGCTTGATAAAAAAGCTCCGCTTCTGCGTCAGAGACAACAATGGCGGAGTCCATCTCCTCCCGCAATTTATAGACCTCTAGTGCTTCGGTCAAATAACTCTCTAATTCCTGCATCGTTAGCTCGTAGGAAGATAGTGCCTCGATCAAATTGTCTTCCGAGCCGTTAAAGTACTGTTTCTTTAGCCACGTGGTTACCTCGACTATATGCTCCTGTCGTTCCTCTGCGGTAACAGAAATCCCTCTATTAATGGCTTCGCGTAAAAGAAAGCGTTCTGCAATCATTTGCTCAAGAATCCCGCGGCGCTCCTTGGAGGCAAAATCTGGGTCGTGCGAGCTGGTGCCTAAGGCTTGGAGATCATAGGAAAACTGCACTTGTTTCTGTCTGAGCTCCAGACTGCGGCGGCTGACGAAACCACCTGCGTACGCTACGCTTACCCTACTTACCGCAAAAGCTCCCCCAATGGTAACGACCAGAATTGCAGCTAATACTAGGCCCCAGAGTCTGAGGCTACGTGACATAATCATGACTTCCCTCCTTCACTCTCACCTAGCATCTGCAAGGCGGTTATCAAATTCGGCAAGCTAGAGACTAATCTATCGCTTGCTACTCTCCATAATATCGCAAATCCTCTTACATTTCGCATACTTAATTGTGAAAAATGTTTGTAAACCCTGGTAACTGCATCTGCTGTCACAACGGTTTCTGGTGACAACTTGCACAAGATGCCATTGTCATCAGTAGTAATTAGGGTAATCCCTAACTTACTGGCGACTATCTTAAGCTTAGCTACACCTAGCAGATTCATCACTGGCTCTGGCGGTTCTCCATAGCGGTCAATCAGCTCGTCAATTACGTCCTCAATTTCCTCTAGACCGTGAGCTGCAGCCACACGCTTATACATTTCCACCTTCTGCTTAGAATCACGTATATAGCGTGACGGGAAATAGGCATCCACTGGCAGCTTAATTTCTACTTCCACAGGCCTCTTTGGCTTTGCCCCCCTAAGGGACCGGACTGCGTCTTCTAAGAGCTGACAATATAAATCAAACCCCACTGAAGCGACGGAACCATGCTGCTCAGGACCAAGTAGATTACCAGCCCCACGAATTTCTAGGTCGCGTAAAGCAATCTTGAACCCTGCGCCTAGTTGTGTGAATTCGCGTAACGCACTGAGTCGTTTCTCTGCCACTTCGGTCAGGCTCTTCTCGGGGCGATAGGTTAAATAGGCGTAACCCAAACGCGTGGAGCGACCGACACGCCCACGCAACTGATACAACTGCGCCAATCCAAATCGGTCGGCGTCCTCCACGATAATTGTATTCACGTTAGGAATATCTAAGCCTGATTCAATGATGGTTGTACTGAGCAGAATGTCATACTCGCCATCTAAGAAATCTAGAAAAATGCGCTCTAATTTTTCCTCAGGCATTTGACCGTGCCCTATAGCAATCCGTGCCTCGGGAACTAGGCTCTGTAAATATACAGCCACCGACTTAATGGTGCGCACCCGATTATGCACATAGTAAACCTGACCCCCCCGGACTAGCTCCCTTTCTAAGGCATTCTTAATTACCCCGTCTTGGTGCTCAATAACATAGGTTTGCACGGGGTAGCGATCCTCGGGTGGTGTCTCTATCGCACTTACATCACGCAGGCCGACCATCGCCATATGTAGAGTTCTAGGAATGGGGGTCGCTGACAAAGTCAAGACATCTACACTGTTCTTTAGCATCTTAAGCTTCTCTTTATGGGCTACACCGAAGCGCTGCTCCTCGTCGATTACTACAAGACCTAGGTCCTTCCATCTTACATCCGCGTTAAAGAGGCGATGCGTCCCGATTGCGATATCTACTAACCCCGCAGAAATACGTCGCGCGGCATCACGGTTATCGTTTGCTCCTCGGAAACGACTAAGCAGTGCAATCTCAATAGGAAAACCAGAAAAACGTTCTTTAAAGGTCTTGTAATGTTGTTGGGCCAGAATGGTCGTAGGTACTAATATCGCTACTTGTTTGCCGTCCAGCACAGCTTTAAATGCTGCCCTCACTGCGACTTCGGTCTTGCCGTAGCCAACATCGCCACATAATAATCGGTCCATGACCTTAGGCTGTTCCATATCTGCCTTGACTTCATCAATGCTGCGTAGTTGGTCTGGTGTCTCGACGTAGGGGAAACTATCTTCCATCTCAGCTTGCCAAGGCTTGTCAGGCGAGAAGCAAAACCCAGGCACTGCTTCACGCTGGGCATAAAGGGCAACCAGCTCCTCTGCCATCTTCTCAACTGACTCCGTGACGCGAACTTTGGTCTTGCCCCACTCCGAGCTACCAAGGGCATGTAATTTCGGCTCCTTACCCTCGGCACCAACGTACTTTTGCACTAAGTGTAGCTGCTCGGTTGGTACATACAACTTGTCCTCGCCATTGTACCTAATCTCTATGTAGTCGCGCTGAATGCCGGCAATATCCATCGTCTTAATGCCTAGATATTTGCCTATACCATGGTGCACATGTACGACATAGTCGCCAACAGATAAATCCCGATAAGACGAGAGACGGGCTCCCTCTGCAGCAGTCCGTATCTGACGGCGCTTACGTTGCCTGGTGCGCGCCATAAGGTCGCCCTCGGAGAGGATATGAAGCTTAATATCTGGTAGTTCTATTCCCTCTTCTAGTACACCTACGCTAACACCCAATACCCCTACCGGGGGTAGACCATCTTCCATACTCCACTCCCTGGCATTAATCTCTTCCTCTCTAAGACCACGAATCAGGTCGGCTTGCTTTTCTTTTGTGGAGACCAACGACAGCATATGATATCCGGCGCTAGTTAGCCGCCGCATGTCCTTGCGCAAAAGCTCAAGCTGCCCATGATAGTTTGGTGTAGCTTTCTGCAGCACCGCTAACTGCTCATCGACCCGAAGCCTGCTGGGACGATTAGGGAGTGACGACAGCAACAATGTCTGAAAACGCTCGACCGCAGCCAAGACATCGTTATCGCTGACGAAAGATCGGAATTGATCCGGAAGGATATGACCACTCAGCAATAGCGATCTGTATTGTTCATCTAGGTCAGCTTGGGCGTTTTCTGCCCGCTCTAGCACCCGCGTTGGCTCGGCGACAAGGACTAAAGAATCTGAGGGCAGAAAATCAAACAGAGTTGCAGTTTCCGGCACGAAATACGAAAGATATTTACCCTTCGCTGGGAACGGCAGACCTGACCGCAACTTTTCAAGATCCTGCTCCACATTTTTCTTAAGCCCTGCTGCCCGCTCTGTGCCTAGACTGGCCACGGTACTCGATAGTTTTTTTTCTATCCGCTCTATTCCCTTGAGTGAGGCTTCTGCCTCCCAAAAAGCCTCGGTGGCTGGAGATATTAACACGTTAGCGCGAGAAACTGTCGTTCTTTGCGACGTTAGGTCAAACCCACGAATTGAGTCGATTTCGTCGCCATAGAATTCTATCCTGACAGGCTCTTCCGATGTTAAGGGATATATGTCTATCAACCCGCCACGCACAGAGAATTGCCCGGGCGCTTCCGTCAGCTCAACACGTTCGTAACCTGCGGCACTGAGGGTTTGCATAAGTTTGTCGCGTGGTATTTCCAGACCGACTTGAAAATGCAACGTATGAGTACGAAATAAATCAGGGGGGGCCAGCTTTGCCAGTAACGCATCCCAAGCTGCCACTACTATGCCGGGAGAGTCGCCGAGTGCCAAACGGGCGAGGATGCCAAGCCTCTGCCCAACAAGCTCGGGACTTTGCGCAAATACACCATACTGCAAGGCCTCATCGGGAGGGAAAAGCACGGCCTTCCCTTCACCTACAAATCCCTCAAGGTCTGCCACTAACCGCTCTGCGTGTTGCGCATGGGACGTAATAATGAGTACTGGTCGTTCCCACTCCTGCTCAGCAGTAGCCGCCAGTAAAGCCTTGCCAAGTGTCGTTGTGCCGCTGACGTACATATGGCGCGCGCCATTCTTGGCCGCGTGGGATATTTCGTACCAACTATCTCCTTGGGCATAAACTCTAATTATCTCTCTCACACTATCAGCTCCATCCAACAGGAATTATCACTACAACCGCAAAGCCCTAGCACGAGCTAGGGCTTACCGTTTTTACTTTTCCAAGGCTTTGCTACAATCAGAGCACAAACCGCTCAGAGTGACCAATCCATCAACTTGCTCCGTATCCTGTTCAGACAACACCCCCTCTAGAGCATAAATCTGACGACAGGAATCGCACATAATGCGGGTGCGCAAAAATGCTCAGTCCTTTCGCTGCAAATTTACGAGGTCGTAAATAAAGCTATTCCAGAGCATATGTAGCAGCACACTAGCAGAAATACCCGCGCAAATACTAAAGTAGCGCCACCCCAACACAGTAACGACTCCGAACATAATGTGAGTTGCCACTGCTAGGCCAGCAGTTGCGCTAGGCCTTTTGCTGCGTCTGGCATCAATTATCGCTTCAACTATACCAAAAGCAGTATGGACGAGCAATATTGAAGCAGCAAACAGCTGCGCTAGTAGGGTCTTCAGCAGCTCCTCTATGACCGGAGAAAACAGCGAATTTACCACACGAGTCTTGGAGTTATGACTCACTTTGTTGATTACGTAGGCAGCAAAAGTTGCTAGTAAAGCAATTCCAACACTTTTGGTGTAGTATGTTGCTTCTGTTATATGGCTATTCACAGTGTTTGTTGTACCTATTAGCTGCCTCAACTACACCTGCACTAACGAAACACTCAGCCGCTTCTGCCGCTGACGCCACAACATCTTTTAAAATATCCCGCTCAGACTGGCTCCATTTTGTCAGCACATAGTCTTCAACCGCCATCCCCTCTAGAGGGCGACCGATACCGATGCGCAGCCGAGCGAAATTCTCGGTACCAAGGCAACCAGCAATACTCTTCAAACCTTTCTGACCTCCGCTTCCACCGTTTGCTCTCAACCTTATGGTGCCCAAAGGTAGATCGAGGTCATCAGAAATAACCAAAAGATCTTCAGTGGAAATTTCAAAAGCCTTGACAGCTGACTTTACTGCAGCGCCACTTAGGTTCATGTAGGTAAGCGGCTGCTGCAGGTATACACCTTGCCCGGCTATTGTCCCCCGCCCTAGGAGAGATTGGTGCGTGGCCATACTTACACGAATGCCATGTCGCTGTGCAAGATGAACTACTACCTCAAAACCAGCATTGTGGCGTGTGCCGACATATTGTGGGCCTGGATTTCCTAGCCCAACGATTAGCTTCACACAAGTTCACCTCCTTTGTCATAAATGAGGACAACCTCTCGTACATTTTAATGAAAGGAGGTTGTCCGATGCTTAAAAACTTATTCTATGCCGTACTATTCATCGCCCTCGTGGTTGGCCTATCCTTCTTGATGTCTACTTATCTGACCATCCAACAGGTAGCTAATGTCCCTTCTCATGCCAACGAACTTACCCTAATAAAGGCGCAGGTCGCTGAGCTTCCTCTCATCGCGGAACAGGTGTCCACCATGTCTCTGCAACTCGCAAGCCTCGCCCAAAAGAGCACTCCTGAAGCAACTCCCCTACCTGTAGTCCCTGAGCCACGCAGCTATTTAATCAGCAAAGCACTGCTACAGGCTCTCAATTGTAAATATGTGGCACTCAACCACTCTGGCGCACGACTAATTGCTGAACTGACGCTGCTTGAAGAGACCATTAAGGCGCTGAACATAGAGCAGGACACGCTACTGCGAGAGATATCGCTTGCCCGCACGGAAACGGCAGCACATATACCTTCGGCACAGGACAGGCTGGAAATTATATGGAAACTTCTCTTGATGGCGGACAAACAGCCTTAATCAAAGAGCTTGCTAACTGAGAGATCCTCATAGATGCGCAGAATTGCGTCCCCTAAGAGCGGTGCCACCGACAAAGTCTTAATCTTCGTAATTAGTTTTTCCTGTGGTACGGCAATAGTGTTGGTGATGACCACTTCGGATATGCGAGAGGCCTCCAGTCTCTTAATAGCCGGACCTGATAACACGGCATGGGTACAGCAAGCAAAGACCTCAACTGCACCTTTGTCTAGGAGAACCTCAGCCCCTTGGGTAATGGTGCCGGCAGTGTCAATAATGTCGTCAATCATGATTACTCGTTTCCCAGCTATCCTGCCGATGATGTTCATGATCTCTGCCACATTAGGCTCCGGCCGACGCTTGTCAATAATAGCAATATCTACACCTAGCCGAGTGGCTAGGTCTCTTGCTCTGGTTACTCCACCTAGGTCAGGCGACACAACCACCAGGTCTTCTAGCCCCTTAGCCCGAAAGTACTCAGCAAGGATAGGCACCCCCGGTAGGTGATCTACTGGGATGTCAAAGAAGCCTTGAATCTGTCCCGCATGGAGGTCCATCGCAAGTACGCGGTCCACTCCAGCAGTGGTGATTAAGTTTGCTACTAATTTGGCCGTAATGGGGTCGCGAGCTCGTGTCTTGCGGTCTTGACGAGCGTACCCATAATAAGGAACAACTGCAGTAATTCTTCGGGCAGAAGCCCTACGCAAAGCATCGATGGTAATTAGCAACTCCATCAGGTGCTCGTTTACTGGTGCTGAAGTGGGTTGAACAACAAAAACGTCTGCTCCACGTACGCTTTCATCAATACGCACGTGTACTTCGCCGTCGCTAAACCTCACCACATGCCCTAGTGCTAGAGGAATACCTAAGTGTTCAGCAATTTCTGTAGCCAACTGTTTGTTGGCGTTGCCAGATACTATCTTCAGGCGTCTATCTGGATAGGCTATCATAGAACACTCCTCTTTCTGCTGTCGTTCGTCCGTATTGTAACACATAGCTTGAGGACAAGGTATGCTTCCAAGGCAAAAACTCCACAAAGGTAGAGGGTTGACGCTAGTCACGAGTCACGAGTCGCTGGTCGCTAAAGCCTAGAGCCTAGAGCCTGAAGACCGAAGACTGACGACTAGGGCCTAACGCCGCGTCTATGTACCCAGCCCTCTTTGTTCTCTTGGCGGGCCCTGCCAACACCCAGGCTGAAGGCCGGGACGTCTTTAGTAATTGTCGACCCTGCCGCAACAACAGCGCTCTCCCCTATAGTAACGGGTGCTACGAGGTTAGAATTACAGCCGATAAAAGCGTTGTCCAAAATGATGGTCTGATGTTTGTTGACACCATCATGATTCACTACGATAGTCCCCGCGCCCATGTTTACATCTCTGCCCACAATTGCATCACCCACATAACTAAGATGCTTGATCTTGCTACGAGCGCCAATCTGTGATTTTTTCACCTCTACAAAGTTACCCACCCGTACATAATCCCCGATGCTGTTTTCGGGTCGCAAATGGGCAAATGGTCCTATGTTACAGTGTTCCCCCACGCGAGAATCGCTTATTACTGAGTTAATTACCGTGGTCTTAGCTCCAATTGTGGCGTTTTGTAGAATGGCATGGGGGCCAATCTCACAGCCTTCACCTATATGTGTACTCCCCCGCAGTACGCTACCGGGGTATATGACGGTATCTTTAGCGATTGCAACATCTGACTCGATATATGTGGACGAGGGCGATAGTATAGTGACTCCGGCCCACATCAGCTTCTCCCTAATGCGGGCCTGCATGGCCTCTTCTGCTTTACTCAACCACACCCGGTCATTAACTCCTATTGTTTCAGAGAAATCCTCTGTAATAACTGTGCATACACGACCGTTTGTCGTTAGTAAAGCTAAGACGTCTGTCAACATATACTCGCTCTGAGCGTTATTATTGTCGATATGTCTTAAAGCTTCAAAAAGGGCTTGGGAGTTAAAACAATAAAACCCTGCATTAATCTCGCGTATGGCAAGCTCTGTCTCATCTGCATCTTTTTCTTCAACTATTTCTTTAAAGGCACCAGAGGCATCCCGACTAATCCTGCCGAGTCCCCTTGTCTCGCGAGGAAAGGCCGTTAAAACAGTGGCCACCGAACCAGTGTTATTGTGCTCCGTGAGCATTTTTTTTAGTGTTCTCTCTGTAATCAAAGGCGCATCCCCACACAGAACTAGCACTACCCCCTCATAATTTCCGAGCAACTGCTCAGCCTGTTGACAGGCATGTCCCGTACCTAGCCGCTCTGCCTGCACCACAAACTCTGCCCCTGGCCCACATGCTGCTATTACTTGGTCAGCGTCCTTACCTACCACTACGACGATGCGCTCTGCCTCTGCTCCTATAGCTGCTCTCGCCACATGTGCAACGATAGGAATTCCAGCGATACGATGCGTAGTCTTCGCCAAACTCGACATCATCCTCTTACCTTCACCTGCGGCCAAAATAATGGCGGCAACGTTTTGAGTCATAGCCACTCCTCCAGTCCAAATAAAAATGGTAGCCTTAGCTACCATTATATTGCGCTTTGCTTAGAAAACAAAGTGGAGCTATCGCTCCATTATGATACCCGTTCAATCTCTTTTATGTATGCGTTTAAAACCTCCGTCTGAATCTTTTCTCGCGTTGAGGAATTGATGGGATGTGCTATGTCGCGGAATTCACCCGCTGGAGTTTTACGACTTGGCATTGCCACAAACAAACCATTGTTACCGTCGACAATACGCACATCATGGATAACAAACTCGTCATCGAGGGTAATTGAGACGATGGCCTTCATCCTGCCCTCACTGCTCACCTTACGAATACGCACGTCCGTGATATTCATGTAATCACCGCCTTTCACCTGTTGCCATTTATTATCTTAATTCTACCGATATGTTAGGGTATCCTGCTTTTTTCTTGATATATTTTTCTTCATATTGTGACAACTTTCGCATCGAATAGTTATACGCATATTTTCGCACACTAGTAAAGGTACCACTAATTAAAGGAGAGTGCGAAATGCAAAAAACAGTTGTAGGCGTGTTTAAATCCGAGAGCGAAGCTCACAAAGCTGTGGGATCACTGCGGGAAAACGGCTTTAGGGATCAAGAAATCTCTATCGTTGCTAAAGATGATGGAAAACGTCGTCAAGGAAACCAAACCGGTGGCGGGACTCAAAGCAACCAAGGCGGCAGAGGCCAGGGGAGTCGGGGTGGCCTAACTCAGGGGATGCAAAATGATAGCATATCCGACGGATTGGCTTCAGGCGCAGCTTGGGGCGGATTAGCTGGCTTGGCACTTGGCGCTGGAGCTTTAGCCATACCTGGATTAGGGCCAATCGTCGCTGCCGGTCCTATTGCTGCCGCCTTAACCGGTGCTGCTACTGGCGGTTTGGCCGGTGGTTTGATCGACTGGGGAATCCCGGAAGAATCTGGGCGTCAGCTGCAAGAAGAGGTACGCCGTGGCAATATCTTAGCTCTACTACAGTGCAGCGAGGATAAAGTCGACAGAGCCGCCAATATTCTCCGTGAAAATGGTGCTAAAAACGTAGACTCTCACGCTAGCCGCCGCTAAAAGAAAATAGGCCGCACATGCGGCCTATTTTTATATGATATTCCCGGGAAGCACGTAAATCTTGCCATCGGCCTCGCCTAGCTTAATAACAGATAAATAATCGTCTATCAGTTTAATCGAAGGTTTCTGACTTTCTACTAACACGACTGTACCCACTACTGTAGATGAGAATTCTGCAAGGAGATCCCCTAATCCTCGCAGTGTACCTCCAGCCCTGAGAAAATCGTCGACAATTAGAACGCGTGCTCCTTGAGGCAGACTCCTCCTCGGCAGAGACATGGATTGAACGCCGCGATGCGACCCAGACTCGAAAGCTACACTTAACACCGCACCCTCTGCCACAGTACTCTCTTGGCGTGTGACAGGCATCGGCACCCCGTCCTCAGAGAAAATAATCTCACGCCGGGCAATTACCAACTGACTACTCAGATGCCTCGCCACGGACAGAGCTAGCGGGATTCCATTGGTTTCTACCGTCACCACAGCGTCAACGTTGGCTAAGACGAATCTACCTGCAATAGCTTCCGCTAGCTTGAATAGTAGCTGAGGATCATTGAGAACGTCATTTAAGAAGAGATAACCATTCCCCACCTTGCGGGAAGGATCAGCCAATCGAGAACACAAATCTCGCACGAGATTTACAAGGTACTGCTGGCTACGCATGGGAACGAATCGCACGCCACCTGAAACCCCGGCAAGCGTCTCTAGTTTACCTAGATCCAATTTCTCAAAGGTAGCACGAATGATGCTCAAATCTTCGCTGAGAGACGACTTCGCTGCACCAAGAAGTTCTGCCAACTCACTTAAAGTAAACATGCGGTTAGGGCTATCTATGAGCACCTTTACAATGGCACCTGCGCGGGCCGCCTTGCTTAGTTTTTCCATCAAGAGCCTGCCAGCACCTTTCTAGCCAACTCTAGGTCACTATCCTTATCCACGTCGGTACCTATTTCAGGAGAAAAGCACTCCACGGCCTTGCACTTGCAACAGAATAGCTGAGATAGTCTCTTCTCCGCTTCAGGAATAGTCAGTTGCCTAAGTAGCAGACGAAAGAGAAAACCAAAACCAATTAGTGATCCCATCTTAAATACGTTCTTGCGTTCGGATACTAAAGCCCTGACCTTACTTGCGACCAAATCGGCAACAACTGGATTAAGAACAGTGAGGTTCCCCCCAGTGAACGTCCCTTCACGCAAGATCGCATAAGTCCGCTTCACTCCAGGATAGCGATCCTCGTTGGTCGCCTTCGATATTATGGGATAAAAGAAATCTCCTTCTAGACCTTCTAGTCCAGCTAGGTAATTATCAAGGACGCCTGTTGTGAGCATCGGGATATCAGAGGTTACCAGAGCTACAGGCTGATCCTGCGGTAAGCGATGAATTGCAGCTAGGCAGTTATCCACCATATCCCCCGTATCTTCTAGGACTTGCACTCCTGGAACAACGTACTTGCTGAATTCTCTTACTGGGCCAACTATGACGATTTCTTGGATATACCTAGAGTTACGCAAAGCAGAGTAGACATATTCGAACATGAGTTTATCACCAATAGGTATAAGAGCTTTGTTCTCCGCTCCATGCTTATGTGCAAAGCTGTCAGTTTTGCCACCGCCCGCTAAAATGACTGCGTTCATCACATCCACCCCCTACACCTTATGCTCTCTAACCCACTCCATTAATGAATGTTCTGCATTTTCGATATGCTCCTTGGCCAACGCTTGGGCAAGGTTGCTATTACGTTCAGAAATGGCCTCGACAATCCCCTTATGCTCTTGAAATACAGCCTTAAACCTACCCGGTGTAGATAAAGATGTTCGCCTAAAACGAGTAATCTGCTCCCGCAGGTTACTGACTATTTGGGATAATCGTTGATTCCGACTAGCTGCAAACAGGATAGCGTGAAACTCTTCATCGAGTGTCACGATTTGCTGGATATCACTAGTCTCGATACACTCACCTATTGATACTAGAGTGCGTTCAAGCTGCTCTAGTTCTTCGGGCGCGATTCGTTCGGCTGCTAACCCTGCAGCTAGCGACTCTAGAGCTCCCCGAATCTCAAATGTTTCTGCTATATCTCGCATACTAAGATCAGACACGTAAGCGCCACGCCGGGCCACCATAATTATGAGACCTTCAAGTTCTAACTTGCGAATAGCCTCGCGTACCGGTGTGCGGCTTACGCCCATTTCCTCTGCTAGCTGTAGCTCCATCAGACGTTCGCCTGGCCTGAGCATCCCAGTAATAATAGCCTCCCGTAGATGTTCAAACACTATCTCGCGTAGCGGCTTATAGTTGTCTAGTTTTATGGGAACTAATCTATCAGCCAAGTATGTTACACTCCCTTCCCATTTCCGCTCTTGACAGGGCTCTTACTGTCCATTGCCGGTATCCCTCGGGTAGCGTCATATCTATATCCGGTTGCTGTATATAAACACCGAACACTGTAGAACCGCTGCCAGAAAGCAAAGCTTGAACCGCACCATTCTGCAGTAGTTGAGATTTCAAGCTACTCAATTCTGGTCTAATCCGCACGGCTGGCGCTTCCAAATCATTAAATAGCCGAAGGCCTTCTACCGGGCCTTTGAGTGACTGCCAAAACTCTTTCCAGTCCGCATGTGATGTGCCATCCCAATTAGCGTACACTAGAGGAGTGCTAAGCCCGAATGGCGGCTTGACCAGCCGAAACCACAGCGGCAGAACGTCAGGCAGAGGCTCTATGATTTCGCCTCTGCCTTTCCCTACCGCCATACCGCCGTAAAGAAAGAAACTCACATCCGAGCCTAGCTGGCTCGCTAAGTGCCGCATCTGGGCATCAGTGAGCGGCTGGTGATAGAGCATGTTCAGAGCACGTAAAACCGCCGCCGCGTCACTGCTGCCGCCACCCAAACCGGCTTCCACAGGAATTGTTTTCTTGAGTGCTATAGACACGCCGGATCGTAGCCCTGTGCTAGCATAAAAGGCCTTAGCCGCAGAGTAGGCTAAATTGCCATGGTGCTGGGGTATATGCTCGGGTGCAGTTATGTTTATTCCCGAGCCATTCAAGCTTATGTATAGAGTATCACACAGGTCAACGCTCTGGAACACTGTCAACAGCTCATGGTACCCATCCTGCCTTTTCCCCTTGACCTTGAGAAATAGGTTCACTTTTGCTGGGGTATGGACAGTAATAGACATGATGCTCACCTCCCATCCATTTTAATACAAACCCCGCATATTGGCTAGTACAAAAAACCGGGGCTGTGGTTATCTTCCCACTACCCCGGCTACGACCATCTGTGTCTGTGATGCTGGCAGGCTCTGCTCTAGCTCCGTCAACAGTGCAAGCGTATGCTCAAGCGATTCATAAAACACTACTAAGAGGTCTTGCGCGGACGATAGACTGAGTCCTTGCTGCAACGCCGACTTTTCATCTAGAGCTACCACGACCTTGTCCTCAGCCATACCGCCTGTGAGCAGACCGTCTTTTATAAGGTTTGCCACCTCACCTGCTCTACGTCCCCGCAGGTCTTCATCCTCTTTTATAAATACCGCGTCAAAAAACTCTGAGGCCGTAGCACCCAACGACCGGATGGCTACGTCCGTCCTGTCTCCAGGCGCACATATCACCCCAATCACCTGACCCCTACAAAGCCGCTTAGCCAAAGTGCCTACAGCGTTGATACCAGCCACATTGTGCCCATAGTCGATCATGACGTTAACCCCTGCAACCGTAATCAAATTTTGTCTACCCGGATTGGACTTGAGGTCAGGCCTAAAATGCTTGAGTGTCAATTCAATCTCGGCAAGATCCATACCCAGCGCCCACGCCGCCGCAGCTGCGGCGCTACAGTTCTCTATGTTGTGTTTGGCGATACCGCGAAAGGTAAGTGGTATGTCGTCAATGTTAATTTGTTTGATTACATTCGATCCCTCTGCGAAAACAAGCTCGTTTCCCAATATATAAACCGCCTTACCTCCACAAGCTAGGTGCTGCATTATAATGTCATTGCTTTCGCTTGAAAAGAACACGATGCTACGTTTGGACTCCACACCTAGGCGGTGACACCATGGGTCAGTGGCGTTGATTACGGCGTATCCATTGTCGCGGACCGCTTCAGTTACGAGTCCTTTAATACGGGCCAAGTCTTCAAGAGTCTCAACGCCGTCTTGACCAAGATGGTCTGCACTGATATTTGTAATAACAGCTACATCAGCCAAATCATAGCCTAGCCCACCTCTAATTATCCCTCCTCGAGCCACCTCCAGTACTGCGGCTTCTACAAGCGGGTCCGATAAGACCACGTTAGCACTCCAGGGGCCCGTAGTATCACCGCTTACAACCATCTGTTCGTCCACGTAGATACCGGCAGATGTTGCCATTCCCACATGAGCATACTTACGCCGTAAGCAGGCCGCGATTAACCTGCTAGTTGTGGTTTTACCGTTGGTGCCGGTAACCGCCACAACAGGAATCTCGCTGGGATGACCGGCCGGATAGATCATATCAACGATGGCACCCGCGACATCACGGCATTCTCCCTGAGAAGGATAGAGATGCATTCTAATACCAGGGGCCGCGTTGACCTCAATGACTGAGCCTAGCACTAAAGGCTCGCTAATATCTTGTAGGACCATGTCAATGCCCGCGATATCTAGCCCGACAATGCGTGCTACCCTAACTGCAAGACTGCGAATATTATGGTGCACGTCATCCGTAACATCGCTTGCTGTACCTCCGGTACTGAGATTGGCACTGTCACGCAAGTATACCAGAAGGCCCTCACTTGGAACGGATTCAGGGTTTTGGCCTTGCTTTTTTAAGACCGTACCTGATAAATCATCAAGGTACATGCGCGTTAGTGGCTTTTCATGCTTATCACCCCGTAGGGGATCACGGTTAGTAATAGTCACTAGTTCTCGTATTGTGTGTATGCCATCACCTACAACGTGCGCGGGGATACGTTCTGCTGCTGCTACGAGTCGGTCTCCTACTACAAGCAGGCGGTAGTGTTTGCCCTTGATATATTCTTCCACTATGACTTTAGAACCAAAACGCAAAGCCAGCTCAAAAGCAGCTTCAACTTCAGCTGGCGAATCTAGATTTAGTGAAACACCTTTGCCTTGGTTGCCGTCACTAGGTTTGATGGCCACAGGGCGTCCTATTAAACGCCATGCTTCTACAGCCTCCTTGGGGTTAGATACCGTCAAACCAAAGGGGACCGGGATTCCGGCTCTAGATAACAGAAGCTTTGTCATGCTTTTATCGCAGGCAATATCTGCCGCTATGCATGACGAGTGAGGGCCTAGGGTAGCCTGAACCCGACGTAAATGTTTTCCTGTCCCTAGCTGAACAAGGCTCTCATGTCCTAATCGCCGTACACTAATACCCCGGTGCTTCGCAGCAGTTACAATTGCCATAGTACTTGGGCCGAGTTCCGCCTCAGCCTTGCGCCGTCTTAAATCCTCCAATAATACATCAATTACTACGCTCTGTTCGTTTAACAATCCTTTCACCACTTGAATGGCCAATTCAACTAACGGTTGCACAAGTGGCGCCAACCCATATTCGAACACTATCTGGTAGTGCCCTGGCTTACCCGCATAGCGTGTCTTGCCAAAAGACTTGTTGTATCCCAGCAGTGTCTGAAGTTCCAGAATTACATGTTCAACAATGTGCCCGAAGTAGGTCCCCTGTTGTAGCCTAGCAACAAAGCCGCCTTGCCGCCCTGAACAGCTATGCTCAGCAAGGCCAGGTAAAGTTTTAAGTAGATGAGCATTGAAGTGGGTAATTTCACGGCTTTCTTTGTCACATAGGTCTTCCAGCTCAACGGTTACCCTAGCTGTAGGATGATGAGAGTATATGTTTCTCCCTTCCAAGATGAGCACCTCAGCTACTCGCATTACTCTTCCTCCTCAGGTGGAGACACTGGACGCCTTGTTGTTAAATCAAACATGTAGCCTGCCGGTAGTACATGCAAACGCACATCGGCCAAAGCAAGGGGCTGGTCTGATGATGTTTCGGAGATATCACTGATAGAAATTGAGCGTCCATCAAGGACTGTAACCGAACCAGAACCCACGACCTTGAACACCCCGGCCATATCTACTTCAACAGCTGTGTCTTCGTCAATCCCGATTCCTAAAATATAGGGATTCTGGGCGATAGCTCCCAATAGTCTGCCGATTCTTCCCCGCTGGGCAAAGTGCTGATCAATAACAGCCTGCTGTATCAAGCCAAGCCCTGGGGCCATTCGCACTATACTACGCTTAGGCTCGCGCTCTCCCATTCCACCTATAATCATGGCGTCACTCATAGCAGAGGCACCAGCACTGGTGCCTGCAATGACTGCGCCTCGCCGACATGACTTTTTCAATTCATCATCTAGCGCAGTACCGCCCACTATGCTTGTTATCCTTAGCTGGTCGCCGCCTGTAAAATAAATGCCAGTAGCGCTCCTTACTGCCTCAATGGTACTGCCATCATTTGCCTGGCCTCGATTGACCACGTGCAGGACTCTGACCTCACCTGCCTGCAGGTGACTAAAAAGCGCCCGGTATTGCTCTCCCACAGAGTCTTGGGCTTCTGTGGCTGCTGTGATCACGGCAATTACCGCCTTCCGCCCACCAGCAAGCTTCACAAAGCGCTTCAGTATCGTACACTCGCCTTCTTTATCCTCGGCCCCTCCAATAATCAGGAGATGACCCTCTACATCTTTAGTCACTTGGTTCCTCCATACATTAAAGCGTTACCTTTGACTAGAATTGCCTAAGAGGAAGAGGAGTATGCGGAGCGATCGTTTTGACATCTATAAAATATGTAGATGTTGTCAAAAGGTCGCTTAAAGGCAAGCTTTTGCCTACGAATGAAATTTGGAGGCAAAACGGTCGCCCTTGTAACTCGTACACTGCACCTCATGACCATGTTGTCAAAACGTCGCCCTTATTCACTTCATTTTTCGCACAAAAAAAAGAGCTCCACTCCAAATTGGAGCGGGCTCTCATTATTTACCTAGATTTGCAACCAGACGTTGCTCCGGCGCTCCTATGCACAACTCAACGGATTGAGTTAAAAGATCTGCGTAACTTATGGAGATACGGCTGTTATTATACTGACCTCCCATTCGCACCAAGAAGTGATATGGGTACGTACTTTCTAAGATGCCTTCTCTAACCATTGCTTTACGCCTGCCTCGATTTGCTTTGAGCCACACTTTTTCACCTAGGTGCAGTTCAAGGTCCCGCCTAATGTCTGACAAGACATTACTATTCAAAACACATCACCCTTTCCCTGCTTGTCTGGCATCATTATACCATCGCGAAGGTAGGGTTGTCAACAGAGGGCAATTATTATAGCAACGCTACTAAACATGTGTCAAGAAAAAAGTTTCGACCTTAAACGACACGTAATTTACTACTTCCTATAGAAAAGCAACAAGCCCCGCATTACTGCTTCCGCCGTCAGAGCGATAGTGCTCTCGCGTAGCAACCAAGCTTCCTCTGACGGGTTAGTGATGAACCCAACTTCGACTAATATAGACGGAATATCCGGCAAAGCCTGCACCACATAGAATGCCGCCTGTCTAACTCCTCGGTCGCGGAGACCTAACGTGCTGACAAGTTCCGCCTGAACTAGAGCTGCAAGTTCCGCTGCGGATTTGTTGCCTGCAGCGTGAAAGGTTTCGGCACCATTGGCCTCAGCCCTCTCAAAAGCATTGTAATGGATGCTTACGAAGACTTTTGCACCGCCTTGACGGGCCCGATTAACTCGCTCGGTTAAGGTAACAGATTGATCACCCGGGCGCACATCCAGAACGCTTGCTCCAGCCGAGGCTAGCAGGGGAGTTAGTTTGTCCACCACTGCTCGCGTCAAGTCCTTCTCCAGTTTGCCACTGTGACCGACAGCACCTGATTGCCGCCCTCCGTGACCGGCATCGAGCGCAATCACTATTCCCTCTAACGCTTTGCCACTACTCTTCCAGCTAAGTCTCAGGCTCTGCTCTCCAAGAGATTGTTCCACCGTTCCAACTGCATCAATTACTACCTCCAAGTGTCCTTGGAGGGTCTTTTTTATAGTAATGGCACCTAAACCGTCAGGCCAAGTAGTGCCCCGCAAAATAAAAGACAACCCTTCGGCCTGCGACAGAGCCTCTACCCCCTCATTCCCTGTCCATTGCAGCACCATGCTTCCTTCCGCAAAGCTAAGGGACCTCAATCGCCCCGCAGGAATAGTCAGTTCTAGCACTTGCTCACCGGAGCGCAGTACACCTGCAAATACTTCCGCTAAGGTCTCAAGAGCCACATACAGTCTGCCATCAAAGATCTGACTCGGGTGAGACACCGGCCTCTTTTCGCCATTCAGAGTCATTGTCTTGCCTATGGTTGGTACAATGAGCATGTTATTGCGCCACGTGACTACGGCCTGATTTTCTCTCGCTTGCCACACCGTGTGTCCACCTAGGGCGTTAAAAACCGCAGTGAGGTGAACATAAATAACCGTACCTACGTACCTCAGCGAGGAGGTCCCTTCTACGGCTTGACCATTTACGAAGAGAGTCCGCTGAACACTCATTAGCATTCCCCTCCCTTGACCTTTACCTACAGTTGCTTACCGCTATCTGGCTGTAAGAATTCGTACTCCTAAAATTTGTACATCGGCTATACAGGGGGCAAAGATGTTTCTACTGACTGATCTCCGACCCTTATCATCTGATATCCCCTTACGTCAGTGTATGAAGACAGGGGCGGAAATGCTAAATAGGCGGTCGCCCGCCTATTTAGTGAACCTATCAGCTACAGCAGAGGCGGCGAAGGAATTGGGCTTAACTTTCGCAACCAAACCATTGGCTACAACCATACCCACAACCTCACGAATTAAGTCTCGCGTTGGCCCTACGTATCCGGCATCAACGTGAATCTCCATTTTGAGACCCACCAAAAAGTTCTTAGCTAGTTTATCACGGAGTGCAAACACCACATCAAGGCTAAGTGACGTCTCATAAAACAATTTTTGCCTTAGACTGCGCATGCTAAGGTGATGGGAATGGCGATAAAAATAGCGTGCACCTTTGCCCACCCGTTGTATGATGATTGCCGTAACCATGTGCGTCCCTTGTTTTGTATGTGAGTCAGTGCCAATAAGAAGCCTATACTCAGCTGATTTTTCCGTGCGCACATATCCAACGATATCCGATACTAACGCCTCTAAAGTCAGCTCACCTCGAGTAGGGCTTACAAACACCTACACTCACCTCCGATTCTTATGTTAACTGGTTTGCTATCTTAACAAAGCTCTCTATCCCCAGGGTTTCTCCTCTTAAACTCTCCGGTATACCACACCCGGCCAGAGCCCGTTGGATATCTGCCTTGGGTACGTCTAAGCCGGCTGATAGAGCATTAAGTAAAGTTTTCCGGCGCTGCCCGAAGGCAGATCTTATGAGCGCGAAAAACAGCTTCTCATTGACTAGTCCAAAATGCTGTCCTGGTTTGTCGCGCCCCTCGAGCAACACTACTGCAGATGAGACTTTAGGGGGCGGAAAGAACGCATTGGGAGGTATGACTGCGATCGTTTTAACCTGTGCATAATACTGAACTGCCAGCGATAGTGACCCGCAGGCCTCTGTTCCAGGCCTAGCCGTCATGCGCTCAGCTACTTCCCTTTGCACTAAAAAAACCATTTTCCCCCACTTTATTCCGGTCTCTAAGAGCTGCATTATCAAGGGAGTCGTTACATAGTAGGGAAGGTTGGCCACTACCTTAAAGGGTGGGCTGTATGGTTCCAACAGCTTACGATAGTCTACTTCCAAAGCATCAGAAAATTGGAGCTCAATATTTGCATAGTCCGCAAGCGTCTCTGCTAAAACCGGTGTCAGCTTCTTATCCTTCTCAATCGCTAACACCGTGCGAGCACGCTCGGCTAACTCCCGTGTTAATGTACCAAGACCAGGGCCTATTTCTAGGCAAACGTCTTCATCATGCACATCAGCTGCTCCAACGATTTTCTCTAGAGCATGTCTATCTACCAAAAAGTTCTGACCTAAACCCTTGCTAGGATTTAAGCCATATGCTCGGAGCAGTTCGGATACACGACTTGGCCTTACTAGGTCATTCATACTTTCTCCTTAAGCCCGAAAAGAATTTTTGCGTTGCTAGACGTATGCTTTGCAACGGCCTCGACAGAAATACCTCTTAACTGTGCAATTGTGCTGAGTACTAGACGCACATACTGCGGTTCGTTGCGTTTACCTCGATGCGGATGGGGCGACAAATACGGGCAGTCTGTCTCGACTAGCAGGCGTTCAAGCGGAACTTCTTTGGCTACCTCTACGAGCCTAGCCGCATTGTGAAAAGTAACCGGACCCGCAAGCGATATATGGCCGCCCAAACGAATACACTCCCTAGCAAACTCGGGGCTCCCTGAAAAGCAGTGCATCACAAACCCTTCTGGAAAGACGCCATGCTCGCGCAAAATAGCCAAAACATCTCCATGAGCATCCCTATCATGCACTATAAATGGCAAAGACATGTTCTTAGCGAGGTCTATTTGCTGACGAAAGGCATGCTGCTGTTGTTCTTTGGGCCAAGTATTCCAGTAATAGTCCAAGCCAATTTCTCCAATGGCTACAGTCTTAGGGGCTTGCGTCAGCGTAGAGATATGCTCCAGGCCTGTTTTATCAGCTTGAGGCGCATCGTGCGGATGTATCCCCACTGCCGCCCATAAGGGGCCGTACGCATGGGCGAGGTGCAGGGCATGCTCTGAGGATGCCAGATCATACCCTACTACAACGATATCAGATACGCCTCCGCTCACTGCTCTGGCTACGACCTCTCCTATATCATCTGCAAAGGCGTTATCGTTAAGATGCGCATGAGTGTCAATGGCCTTGGTCATTTTACCTTAGAGCCAGACGTGATACCTTCACGCACAGGGGAAATAACAGACATCAGTTCCCCCGATGACGCTGCTAATACCATGCCTTGGGATTCTATACCTCTTATCTTGGCCGACTTGAGATTTGCGACAACAACAATAAACTTGCCTACTAATTCTTCTGGCTTATAATGGGCAGCTATTCCTGCAACAATAGTGCGGCGCTCGGAACCTAGAGCGACAGTTAGCTTCAGTAGCTTGTCAGCCTTGAGCACTTTTTCTGCTTCGAGCACCTCGACGACCCGTAGATCAAGCTTGCCAAACTCGCTAATGTCTATTTCTGGAGCTAAAGGCATCTCTAGTACTGATTCTGTCTCTAGTTTGGCTGGCTCCCACTCTACACGTGGAAATAGGGCCTCTCCTTTCTTAACGCGAAGTCCTGGAGGCAGTACCCCGAATGTTTTGGCCTGAGCCCACGCCGTAAGCTCGGCATACTCAACAGAGCCAATGCCCAACTGGTCCCAAATGCGTTGAGGCGTGTGCGGCATAAATGGTAAAAGCAATATTGAACAAATGCGCAAAGTTTCCGCTAAGTTGTAGAGCACTGTCCCCAAGCGGGCTTTTTGGGCTTCTTCCCTAGCTAGTACCCAAGGCGCAGTCTCATCGATGTATTTGTTGGCGCGCCTGACCACATCCATCACTGCTGTGAGCGCACCATTAAATTGAAGCCTATCCATCTCAATTTCTAGCACTCCTAAAGCCGCTTGAGCTTGGGCCCTAAGCTCAGCATCAATTGGTTGATGGATGACATCCACTGGTATTTCACCGCCAAAGTACTTCTCAATCATGGCCACCGTACGACTTAACAGGTTGCCCAAGTCATTCGCTAAATCGGCATTTAAACGATTTACCAGCAACTCCTCTGTGAAGTTGCCGTCACTGCCAAAAGGAATTTCCCGCAGCAAGTAGTAGCGCAGCGCATCAGTGCCATACTTATCCACTAGATCACGAGGGGCAACAACATTGCCTTTAGATTTTGACATTTTGTCATTGCCAAAAAGCAACCAACCATGCCCGTATACCATTTTAGGCAACGGCAAGTCCAACGCCAAAAGCAGTATCGGCCAAATTATTGTATGAAAGCGGACTATCTCCTTACCCATGAGGTGTAAATCCGCCGGCCAGAAGCGCTCAAAGTCTTTAAGATTACTCCCGTAGCCAATAGCTGTAATGTAGTTGCTTAGGGCATCCAGCCACACGTAAATTACATGCTTTTCGTCAAAGGGGACTGGAATCCCCCACTTATGGGTGGTACGCGAAACACAAAGATCAGAGAGCCCCGGCTTGAGAAAGTTGTTAATCATCTCGTTGCGGCGTGACAGAGGCTGGATAAACTCTGGATTATTATCTAGATGTTGTTGCAGCCGTTCTTGATACTTAGCAAGCTTAAAGAAATAGCTCTCTTCTGTAACCCATTGTACGGCCCGTCCGCAATCGGGGCATTTGCAATCCACTACTTGACGCTCAGTCCAAAACGACTCGCAATCAACACAATAATTCCCTTGGTACTCGCTCTTATAAATGTCCCCTTGTTCGTAGAGCCGCTGAAATATTCGCTGTACCTGCTCTTTGTGATGCTCATCTGTCGTACGAATAAAGACATCGTAGGACACGTCAAGTAGTCCCCAAATCTTCTTTATGTCTTCAACCAGCCCATCAACATATACTTTGGGAGAAAGGCCAGCGGCTACCGCTTTGCGCTCAACTTTCTGACCATGTTCATCTGTCCCGGTCAGAAAACATACATCGAAGCCTTGAAGACGCTTGTAGCGAGCAATGGCGTCAGCGATGACCGTGGTATAGGCGTGCCCTACGTGAATATTGGCGTTTGTATAGTACACAGGTGTTGTTAAATAGTACTTCATTTTGCTCAATTGTAATCCTCCCTATGCAACAATCATGCCCTTGCGCCCAGCTAGTACCGGGGCAAGGGCCGTGCTGGATTTGATATATTCTAAGCATGTAATCAGAGAGTAGTCAAGTTCAATTGGCGTTGAGGCCAGGACTAACGAAACAAATAGCACTTTGCTTTCCCGACCAGATTCATATAGTTAAGAACACTAGGCAGACTGCAATAATAATCAGAAAAAGCTTTTTTCAAGAAACATAACTCGCCAAAATTGTATTATTTAGAAGAATAACTGTCAAGTTATAGTTCTATCTGGTACACTAAGAAAAGTAAGTGAGAGTTAAACTATAAGAAAATCTTTTGTACAAACCATATTGACAGCTATTGACAAGGCTGGTATGCTATTTTTGGGTGTAGAAATATGTCGAATCGTGTAAGGAGGGAGGGTTTACAGTGAAGTCTACAGGTATTGTTCGTAAGGTAGACGAGCTCGGTCGCGTAGTTATCCCAATCGAGCTTCGCCGTACACTAGGAATCGATGAAAAGGATTCCCTAGAGATTTATGTTGATGGCGAGAAGATTATCCTCAAGAAATACGAGCCAGCTTGCATTTTCTGTCATAGCGCTGAACAGGTTGTCAATTACAAGGGCAAAAACATATGCAATGATTGCTTAAAACTTTTGTCAGAGCAAATTCGCTAGCCTACAAAAAAGGGCGCCTTCGGCGCCTTTTTTTATTTCTTTAGGAGCAGAGTCGTCATAGTTTAAATTATTCCTGCGCGTTCCCCAATTGCATGGCCAGTCGATAAAGCTCCTCACGCGGCATGTTGCACTGCTTAACCGCCCGCCGCACAGCTTGAGCTGGACTGTACCCCTCACTCAACAATATCTCAAGCAGGTGCTCTGGTGATACCCCTTCTCCCAGGCTGGGCGGCGCGTCATTACCCTCTATAACTAAGACCATTTCGCCGCGTGCTTCATTAACTGCAAAGTGGTCTAAAAGCTGACTTAGCGTGCCTCTCTTCACTTCCTCAAAGGCCTTGGTAAGCTCGCGCACTAAAGCAGCGCGACGGTCTCCCCACGCATCATACATGTCTCCCAAAGTATCCTTAATTCGATGGGGCGCCTCGTAGAATACTAGACTGCGTGCTTCGCTCTGCAGATTAGCCAAGACCTGGCGACGCTCGCGCTTGCCCCGGGGCAGGAAACCTTCAAAAGCAAACCGTCCAGTGGGCAACCCCGAGATAACCAATGCTGCCACTCCTGCCATGGGCCCTGGAATAATAGTGACCTCCACTCCACCATCAATGGCATCGCGGATAAGCTCCTCCCCAGGATCAGAAATGCCAGGTGTCCCGGCATCACTGACTAACGCCACAGTCTTCCCCAGCGAGAGATGATGCAGTAGGGCCTCGTGCTTGTGCTGTGTGCTATGCTCGTGGTAGCTTAGCACTTGGGTAACAATGCCAAAGTGCCTCAGCAAATTTAACGTACGACGGGTGTCCTCCGCCGCAATTAAGTCGGCAGAGCGCAGTGCTTCAAGCAAGCGTGGAGAAGCATCTCCCAAATTACCGATGGGTGTAGCACAAATTACCAGTTTACCCGTCAATCTAATTCTCCTCCTGCATACAACGATACAATTTGTGTGGTATAACTGCCATCAGCTTCATGGATATAGATGGGTTTCCCAACTCTGAGATCAGGCTTGGCGTTTTTTATGGCCTCAAGGAGTACCATGTTAGCCTCTTTCCCTGCTGCAGGATGAACTAACCGCAATCGCTTGGGTTCTAACCTATATTCTCTCAGGGCACAAAAAATATCTGCCATTCTAGATGGGCGATGTACCAATGCCAATCTGCCCCCAGTAGATAGTAAATCGGCGCTAGCCTTAACTACGTCGTGTAATGTAGCCGTGACTTCATGGCGAGCCATACACCGTGTACTACTCTGGCTAATTTCGCCAATACCTATGGGGAGATACGGGGGATTAGAAACCACGAGAGTAAAACACTCGTGCCCAAAGATTTTTGCTGCCTCCTTGAGATCTCCTTGCACAATGCTAATACAATGAGTCAGTTGGTTGATCTCTATACTACGCCTTGCCCTATCCGCCACAATTGCGTTCAACTCTAGGCCTGTAATGCGTAGACGCTCCCCCCTGGTGCTCATAAGCAAGGGAATGACCCCACTTCCAGTACCAAGGTCGATAATAACGTCGCCAGTTTTTATTGTAGCAAAGTGGGCCAAAAGCACCGCGTCAATACTAAAACAAAACGCATCGGAGCTCTGAACAATGCGCAAACCTGCCCGCCGCAAGTCATCTAAGCGTTCTCCTGAAAGCAGGGCCATATGTGCCTCACCTCACTGAATTTTAAACATCTGCACGCGATGATTATAGGTATCTGCTAGAAAGAAAAAGTCACTTTCTGCATGGTATGTTATGCCAGAAGGTAAGTAGACCTCTCCCATTGCGCTACCAAATGTTCCTGCTGCAGCTTCAAATGTTCCTTTGGCCGTAAAGGTCACAATTCGGCTGTTATACGTGTCTACAACGTAAATATACCCCTCATTACTAACCACCAAATCACGAGGACCATCCAGGCTATTCATATCCGCAATGACTCCCAGTTCACCAACCCCGTGACCAGGGCTACCAAAAGTAGTCAAGATACTGCCCGATGTATCCATCCTAATAATCTGGCCTTCGTAACCATTGAGAACTAACAAAGTACCATCGGGCGAGAAAGCGAGAGACTGGGGCCAAACTTGGTCTCCCAGAGCTATCTGAGTTAGAAACCCGCCACTCCTATCAAAGACCACTAGGCGTTGTCTATTGGTATCTGCCACCCATACATTGCCCTGGTTATCAAAGGCTAGGCCCTGTGGTCCTGTCGCATACCCAAGCAAGTAGGCAGTACCGAAGCCGCCCCAATCCGCCGTTTCGTCACCGATAGTCCTGAGGGGTGTGCCATCCTGCTCCAACACTAGGACACGGGAGCCATCCAGTATATAAACATGATTATCGTAAAACTTAATGCTTACCGGTCCATGCAGAGGCTCCCCGTCCCAAGATGTAACAAACTCTTGTACTGCTAAGCCTGCAAAATCAGTTTTTAAAACCTTGTGCTCCATTTCCTTACCCAATCGCGGCTCACTACTAGATATATAGACATCATTGCCCAAGACAGCAACGACTCTTGGGAACAGGAAACGTGCACTAGCATTGACCAAGTCTTCGCCTAACTTAAGACCTTGTGATACATCCCAAAGGTTTACGGTCCCAGTATGCGAGTCGCTAAGGAACAACATGCCGTTGTGAGCTAAGGCCAGACTAAAGACATCATCGGGGCCATCTAGGACTGAAGCAGACCCGATTTTAGCCTCACTTAATGGCTCGCCACTAGGCAAGAGCTTAAGCAATACCTGTCGAGCGGCATCAACGACCAAGAAGTTCCCGTAGTCATCAATCTGGATTGCCGTAGGATAAGGATCAATACCATCCTTAGTGGGGAGCGTGACACTCTGATCAAATCGTCCGTTAGACCCCAGACGCAAGAGCCTACCGTTTACCGAATCGCTAACCCATAGCGAAGTGCCATACGCTGCTAGCCCCGATGGTCCTAAATAGAACTCTGAAGGCGACATGGCTAGCCGCTCATCGTCACCCTTCGGTGACGATGAGCCTGTGTAACGACCCTCTAAATCAAAACTATATACCTTGTCTAGCGCAAGAACGTAATAGCCATCGCCTGTAGGCTGCACAGCGCGAGCCCACGCCAGTTCTGGACGAGAGCCTTTGTCTAGATCCATTACTTTGTGGAGTTTGCCTTCCGGGCTGTATACAAATATAGTAGTGCTAGTATCCAGCACTACTATATCGCCAGCATCATTTACAGCGATACCCACTACGTAACTTAGCTCACCTTGGCCAATATTACCAAAACTAAATAGATGAGTACCCTTGAAGTCAAAAACTTTTAATACTCCCACGGATGCATATGCGTCAGCTACATAGAGCCGATCTAAGCCCACCGCCACCTGAGACGGCAGCCCAATATCTGTAACTGCCAATCCTTGTATCAGACCCATGGCCTGCAATGGTGCCAGCTCTTGCGAAGCCGAATCCTTAGGAGGCAGTGTTGTTACGGGAGTTGTTGGCCCTAAACTAAGTTCCCATTCTGACGACATGTATGATATCAGCCCCACCGCTATCAACAGAATGGCAACCACTAGTAATCCCAATGTGCGCACCTCTCGACTTGACTTCGGCATACTCCCACCCCCATAGGTAGTTTCTTTACCAAGGCATGCAATTCCTATCAATTAAAGAAAAAGGGCTATCCGCCCTTCTCCTGCCTAGAGTCACACTGGCAACCAGAACAAGTAGCACAACCCTCTACTTCGTCCTCCTGCTTACGCTGAGACTCCGTCCGCAGAGATGCCAGCACCTCGGGCAGATTGCATTCAAAACGCAAACAACACATGAGTCGACCACATAACCCGGATATTTTGGCAGGATTCAAAGAAAGGTTCTGCTCTTTGGCCATTTTGATTGATACGGGCGCAAAATCCCCCAAGAATGTAGCGCAACATAGCATGCGCCCACAAGGGCCAAGCCCACCTAACATCTTAGCTTCGTCTCTTACGCCAATCTGCCTTAGCTCAATCCTAGTTTTGAATACACCGGCGAGGTCTTTTACCAGTTCCCGAAAATCAACCCGGCCATCAGCGGTGAAATAAAACAAGATTTTAGAACCGTCAAATGTGTACTCAACGTCGACCAACTTCATGTCGAGGGCATGAGTGACGATCTTGTCTTGAGCCACTTTGAAGGCCTCTTGTTCAAAGTGATCATTAGTTAAAACACGGTCATGATCTTCTTGCGTAGCCTTACGGATTACACTTTTAAGAGGAGCTACGACACTCCCCTCGTCAACCTCGCGTGGCCTGCCCGCTACCTCACCGTATTCTAACCCGCGTGCAGTCTCCACAACACAAAACTCACCCGGCTCCAAAATAAGATCTCCGGGGTCAAAATAATAAACTTTCCCAGCACGCTTAAACCTAATTCCTACAACATTAGGCATCTTTTCACCTCTTTAAACTAAAAGCAGTTCATCAATAACTAATTTACGGTTCACATTGCTACGAATTTTAGATTGCAGAGAGGCTAAGGACTGCCACCTATCGAGCAAGAGAGCGATGTCTGCCATCTGAGCCTGCCTTTGTATCTCTTCGCTAGGCTCTGAGACTATATATTCGTATAAGCCTAGCTTAAATAGCATAACATCTCTCACCCACACTGACAAATACTCTAGTATAACGGTCAACTCGTCGCGACCTTCTTCTAGGCGTTTTACCCACAATAGCTTGTCCTCTATGCCAAGGAGTGGCCAAGCATAAGCAAGTTCCTGTGCCATGCTGATAGTAGCACGATAGGTAGGGGTCATCATATTTAGAGCATCTCCCGGAGAACCCAAGCCCCTCTTGGCAATTTGCTCAGCTTTCTCTGCAGGTAGTATACCGCTCGCCCTTACTACCGCTAAGGTTTCGTCATAGGTCAGTGAGGGAAATCTTAAGACTTGACAACGAGACAGAATGGTACTTATCACATCCTGTGTACTAGCTAGGAGCACAAAGGTAACGTGCGGTGGTGGCTCCTCAAGCGTACGCAAGAAACTATTGGCGGCATCAGCAGTAAGTTTCTCCACATTATGCAATATATACACCCGACGGGTGCCAAGGCTTGGTCGCAGTAAACAGTGTCGGTTGAGTTCCCGAATTTGACTAATGCGAAAACTCTGACCCTGCGGCAAAATCTCGACCAAGTCAGGATTACTATCGCTAGCCAAGAGTCGACAGCTTTCACATACGCCGCAGGGGCCTTGATTAGACAAGCAGAGAATATGTGCTGCAAAAGCCTTGGCCAATGTATATTTACCTACTCCACGCTGACCCACAAACAAATAGGCGTGCCCCACGCGTTCTGAGCGCGCAACACGCCGCAGCAGGGAGACGATGGGCAAATGGCCTACGATGCTATCCCACAAGGCCTAGAACCTCACGAATTTCTCTACATCTACTACAAAGATGGTTGCGCCGCCCACTTGCACCTCAATTGGGTAGGGGACATAAGATTCGACAGCATTGCTGCCCACCGGAGCCATTGGCGTTACTAATTGCTCACGAGCCTGGCTAGTCTCTCGGATGATCTCAACTACTTTAGATACCTGCCCGTCTTCCACACCTACTAGCAAAGTAGTGTTGCCCGCTTTAAGGAAACCCCCTGTACTGGCTAATTTGGTAGAACGATAACCGTTCTCCACTAAGGACTCTACTAAACGAATACTATCCTTATCTTGGACTACAGCAATAACTAGCTTCATACTTCACATCCTCTCATTAATTGGGCTTAAAGGAATCTATTTTCTCTATTATAGCACGTGTAATAACTTCTGCGGGTAACCTTCCATCGAACGATACCACTCTGTTAGGGAAAAGTTCGTATAACCGCCGATAGCCTTCGCTGACCTTTTGGTGATAGGAGAGACTGCGCGACTCTATGCGGTCTAATTCTCCCTTACCGGCTAGCCGCTCTAAGGACTGCTCTGCTGAAAGACCTAGGACAATAGTCAAGTCTGGCAGAAGCCCGTCTGTAGCTACCATATTCACCTTAAATACATCCTCAATCCCTAGGTCCAGCCCTAGTCCCTGGTAAATTAAACTTGAGTCGATAAAGCGATCGCATATTACATACTTACCCTCTGCCAGGTTAGGACGAATTATTTCGTCCACATGCTGCGCCCGACTAGCCGCATAAAGAAGCATCTCTGTGCGTTTGCTCATAATGGGATACCTGTGGGACAGGAGCATATCGCGCACACACTCCCCTAGCTCTGTCCCTCCCGGCTCACGTGTTACCACAAAGCTAAGACCCCGGGCAGTGAGGGCAGCCGTGATACCCCTCACCTGCGTAGTCTTACCACTAGCATCTGGCCCCTCAAATGAAATGAACATTCCCTTAGTCATTCTCTACCTCCGCTCTTACTAACACTTCACCCTGAGCGGATATACCGCTAAACTCTGCCCCCAGCGCTCGTCGTGAGGCTAAGTATTCTAAAATTTCTGTAGTGATAATTTGACCTGGCCACACTACGGGAATGCCTGGGGGATACGTAGTGACAGCTTCTGCAGCTATAAACCCCTTTGACTGCTCTAGCTTACATGACCTCTTCGGTGAAAAGTGGGCTTGCCGGGGCGTCAGTACCTGTTGTCCTAGAGGGGGACAAACAGGGGCTAGGGGCGGCCCTGTGGGCTGACGTTCTATTTGCTGGAAAGCTGCAGTCAACCCCGCTACTGAGTCTTCATCATCCGCTAGGCTTAGGACCAGCGTCACCGAATAGAGGTCAAACATCTCTGCAGCCACGCCGTGTGCTAAAAATCTAGCCGCTAAGTATTGGCCACTGATGCCTAGCTGCCTAGCATTAATAACTAGACGCAAGGGGTCTGAACGGTAAGGCCAAGGCGGCTTATATAATGGTAAGATGGAGGCGAGTTTGTCAGCAGCGGCAAGAGCTCTACGCATCAGCCGCGGGCCTTCCTCTTCCATTATTGCCCGGGTAATATCTAAAGAGCTTAGTAGCAAGTACGACGGGCTAGTTGACTGAACTAACCGCAAGCTAGCCTTAACTCTCTGCACGAGGCTTTGATCCTTAATGTGTACCCATGCGGCACCCGTCAGGGCGAGGCCAGTCTTGTGCGCACTTTGTACAACCACGCTGGCTTCCGTACAAAGCGATGAAACCGGGCCGCTTGGGTTTAAATACAGATGTGTGCCGTGAGCTTCATCGACGATTAGCCTAATCCCTGCCTGCCTACAAACCTCGCCAATACCTCTGATATCACCGCAAACACCATGGTAAGTGGGGTAGACTGCAACAACAGCGTCCGCGCCGCTACTCTCAAGTACAATGCTTAGTTGCTCTGGAGTTAGACCTAGCGGTATTTCAGTATACGGGTCTATCTCCACGTCTACGAACACTGGGGATAAGTCGCCTAACACACAGGCGTGTAACAAGGAGACATGAGCATTGCGTGGCAATATAATGGTGCCTCCACTCGGGCAGCATGCTAGCACAGCGGCAATGAGGCCAGCAGTACTACCGTTAGTCGTAAACAACGTAGCCGCAACACCAAACAACTGCGCAGTCAACTCCTGCGCCCGTGCGATAGGACCAGAGGGGTCATAGAGGTTGTCAAGACCCGAAAGCTCCGTCAAGTCGTAATTTATCAAGGAGTTTACATAGGATGTCGGCAACCCCCTACCCGACTTATGTCCTGGGACATGAAAGGGGTATAACCCACTTATAATATGTTTCTGCAATGCGTCCCATAAGGGGGTTTGAGGCCTCAACTTTCATTCTCCCCTTTCGACGTGGCAGCATGTTATTCATGTCTGGGTTAGGCTTCCACAGGGATATCTTCCCACAGCTTTTTTAGCCTGTCTATCAGCTCTGCGTAATTCTTGTCGTACACAGCTGAAGAGACTATTTTCTCCTCACAGGCATGACAGATGAGTCTCCTACAAATCTCTAAACCCTTGCGTCCTTCAGCGTTTTCTTTGCAACAGATTATGCATACCTTTGTATCCACCTCGGCACCTCCCTACAGAAGATTCTACCCACGGCAGTTCCCTCTAAACTGGTGGCTGCTCTATTCTATGGGCCGAATAACTGAAACGGTGCTTGTATGCTAGTATTTGGATTTAAACGCCCAGAGCTCATCCCCATTAGGTGGGTGCAATTCCTCTCCCATGAGAGTAACTTTGCTACTGTGGCTCAGAAAACTGCCTATCTGCTGTGCAGGTATCCCGTTAACTAGCAACGCGCTCGTTACTTGGTCGGGAGTAGGAGTTGCAACTAAGAGTGCGCCACTTGAAATTAGCCGGAGTGGGTCTAGGGACAAATGCCGGCATAACTTGATCGTCAAAGGATGTACTGGTATAGCTGTAAGCTCAAGCCCTAGCCCAGCAGCTTCGGCCATCTCATAAGCTGCACCTAACACCCCGCCCTCAGTAACATCGTGCATACTAACTGCACCATTAACCCGAGCGAGGATAGCCGCAGGAACGATGTTTAAATACCGAGAAAACGACCTAGCTTCCAGTAGCTCTTCCTCAGTAAAGATATCTAGCAGCAACTCGCCGTGATCCCCAGCAATGATGGCTGTGCCCTCCAGACCAGCAGTTCTAACTAGAACAAGGGCATCGCCAGACTTGGCGAGCCCGGTATGCAGCAATTTGTCTGGGGCTACTCTGCCGATGGCGGTACAGCTAATTATCATTTGATTCACCGCAGCCGTGACCTCCGTATGGCCCCCAATAATTTGCACGCCAACTTCAGCGGCTGCCTCCGTTGCTTGGTCCATAACTAGAGCAATATCCTCAAGGGTAGCCTGAGGAGGCGCAAAAATGGTGAGCAAAATTCCCACCGGCTCTGCACCATTAGTGGCTACGTCGTTACAAGCAATAAAAACACCTAACCGCCCTATTTCCGCACTGGCTCCAGTGATTGGGTCGGTAGACACGACACATAGATCAGATGAAAGATCTAGAGCAGCGGAGTCTTCGCCTAAGGCTGCAGCTAAAACCACTTCTGGCCGCTGCGTCGTAAGCTTACTAAATACTACAGATCTAAGCTCGTCGGGGGACAGTTTACCTAACCGCACTAACGCCACCTCCTGCAGGACAACGTCGCTATATTATTCTGTGAAGCAATCACATGTGACGTTGCTACAATAATATCATGTTTGTCCTATTTCCGCGCATGAAGTTGGCTTTAGCAGCAGGGATTGTCCTTCTGTTGTCAAACGGATAAATGTCTGTGGACAGAAGGGATGTGGACCAAGAGTGTTTATACTGCTTAAGAACTGCAATGTTTACTCTCCGATCCATCTGGGTCTACGAGATATACTGCTTTGCGGAGAGAAGATAGTCCATATTGCCGACAGTATCGATGACCTTGTGGGTGTTGGCCCCCTTGAGGTACTTGATCTTAAGGGGCAGACTACCGTACCCGGCTTTATTGACCAGCATGTCCACCTCATAGGTGGAGGTGGTGAAGGTGGACCAGCTACCCGTACGCCTGAGGTACAGTTAAGTGATGCAACTACCGCAGGCGTTACAACTGTCGTTGGCTGCTTGGGCACCGATGGCACCACTCGTCACATGACTGCCCTACTGGCTAAGGCCCGCGCCCTAGAAATTGAAGGGATTACGACTTTTATTTATACGGGGTCCTATGAGATTCCTACCCCCACAATAACTGATAATGTTCGCAATGATCTCATACTTATCGATAAGGTCATCGGCGTGGGGGAACTAGCTATCTCAGACCACCGCTCTGCGCAGCCGACGACAGTAGATGTGCTGAAATTAGCTGCCGAAGCCCGTGTAGGCGGAATGCTAGCCGGAAAACCCGGGTTGTGCCATCTGCATGTGGGGGGCGGCAAAAGAGGACTCGCTCCTCTTTTTGAGATGCTCGAAATGTCGGAGATTCCTATCACGCAGTTTACACCTACCCATTGTGACCGTACCCCAGAATTACTTGAGGACGCCATTAAATTCGCCAAAATGGGCGGCAAGGTGGATCTAACCGCAGGCTCACGCACAGCCAAGACCCTAATCTACATGCTAGGGTGCGGCGCACCACTAGAGAAAATTACTTTCTCCTCCGATGGGAATGGTAGCATGCCGCGTTTTAACGATCAGGGCGTTCTTATTGGCTTAGGTGTAGGCTCATTGAAAGCGACATATGAGGTCGTACGTCGCCTAGTAACTGAGCATGAATGGTCACTCGATAAGGCTCTCCTGCCTATCACCACTAATGTTGCCAGCACACTTTTGCTAACTGGCAAAAAGGGCAGCATCGCAATCGGTGCAGACGCAGATTTAGTAGTCCTTGATGAGAGCCTAAACGTAAGCACAGTCTTGGCACGTGGACGACTAATGGTCACTAACGGCGAAGTAGTAGTTAAGGGGACGTTTGAGAAGTAGGCGCAAGTTAGCGGTGACCAGGGGGGACAAGCGTTACCTTTTCGTCGTCGTTTCGTGGGCATAATAATTAGGGGTGTCTCACTGGAGACACCCCTAATTATTATGCTTCGATAACGATATTTTTCCAGTCACCGCGGTAGTAGCGGTAAGCGCTCAAGCAAAAGCGTACGACTAAATCTATCGTCATCGCCACCCAGACGCCCATAATACCCATCCCAAAGGTAACGCTTAAGAGGAATGACAGTGGCAAGCGCACCAACCATAGCCCTACCCCACCAATATACATCGGTGCCTTAGTGTCACCTGCACCGCGCAAGGCACCGTTAAGCACGCCGGAGGTTTGCTGGGGCAGTTGGACCACAGCCATGAGCATTAAATACTTGGCTCCTAAACTAATGACGGCAACATCCGTAGTTAACCATCCCATAATCACCCGAGGAATAAAGAACAATAGGGCTGCAGTGACACTAGTCAGTATGACGCTCCACTTCACTAGCTCGCGCACGTATCTTTCGGCCTGACGCTGATTTTTTGCCCCGAGGCTCTGCCCCACAAAAGCTGTCGCAGCAATACCAAAGCCAACAGAGGGCATATAGCTTAGGGATTCTGCCGTTAACCCCAGTTGATGAGCCGCTAGCTCAGCCGTTCCAAACTGCACAATCAACCGCATCAGAATGATAGTCGCAGCCTGCCAAAAGATATGTTCAAAGGCAGCTGGAACCCCGATGCCCAAGATACGCTTCACCTCTCGTCTGTCAAATGAATATCTACTAAACACCGGCAGTGAGAAATCCGCGCTTGGGCGCGTGAGAAAATACATGGCCAGAATAGCGCCCGTGGCCTGAGCAACAATCGCGGAGATGGCTGCACCCCGAATACCAAGCTGCGGAAGTCCAAAACGGCCGTAAATTAAGGCGTAATTACACATTACATTGATAACATTTACAACGAACGCGATTATCATGGGAGTTCTGGTATTGCCAGAGCCCCTTAATATAGCACCCGATACTTGCATGGCTGCCATAAAAGGCATACCAAAGGCTACTAATCCTAGATAAGTAAAGCTTTGCGCGAGTACCCCGTCTTTAGCGTTAAACAAAGTAACCATTAGCCACTTCGCTTGCCACACCACTAGAGCCGTGAGTACACAGACAAGAATTAGCGCTAGAACTAGAGCTTGTTGCGCTGTACGTTTAGCTGCACCGCGATCATTAGCCCCCACACTCCTCGCGACAAGTACGGTAGCTCCGGTTCCTATAGCGGCAAAAATCGCCCAGACAATTTGCGTTACCCTGTTGGACAGGCCTACCGCACCGACTGCTTCCGCACCGATGCGCCCAACCATTGCTGTAGCCACAATCCCTACTAGCATCTGTAGCACGCTCTCGGTGGTTGCCGGCCAGACCATACGAAAAATGTTTCTGCGAATTATGGCTTGAGAGACTTCTTCTTGCTGTTTCTGCTGAAGCTGAGTGGCCACACTATGACCTCCCCACACATATTTTGGTACCCTAAGATTATAGCATCGGGCTATAGCCGTGGGAAGGTGGGGCGATATTGTCACATACTTCGGTAAAACAAGGGGGAGTCAGAACTATCAGAAACACCCCCCCGGACACCCTTAGTTTATTCTTAGGTCTACTGCGCCACGCTGCCGCATCACCTCAGCGACTGTCCCCCGCTTGTAAATAGGGACCTCTACCGAAACCATTATACACGACTCACCGTGAATGTCGTCCACCTGGGCAAAACCTTCGTTATCAATCAATAAATCTGCCTCGCTCCATATGTTAATGTTTAGAGTGCCTGCATCGTCTGCAAGATCTGGAACTATCATCTCACACTGGTCGAAGCCCTTGCCTTTGAGAGCGTCTATAACCACACTCGCCTGCTCTTGGGTGTAAAAAATACCGCTTACTGTGCTCACTTTAACACCTCCTCATCATTATTATCTCTTTGTACTCATTTTGAATTCTTCTAAGCTTTGCTACAATGAGATGAACATCTCCGTGAGGGGGAACAGTCTTGCGAGCGATAAATAACGTAGATACATACAAGTGGGTGGTATGGGCTTGCCCTTGGCTTTAACAGTTGCGGTACTCGGGTGGCGTAATGCTTTTGGGCTTCCCTTACTCTCCAAGAAAAATAGTTTATTCTGCGTATATTGGGCAACACTCCTGTATAACAGCTACGTCTAGACTAGGTGAATTATTATAAGGAGGTTCGCCAGTGAGTAAAATTTGTATTGTAACCGATAGTACCGCTGACCTTACACCTGCTCAAGCCGAGAGCCTGGGAGTAACCGTACGCCCACTGTCCGTTGTGTTTGGTGACAAAGTATATCTGGACGGCATTGATATTCGTCCCGAAACCTTCTATTCCATGCTGGCGTCCTCTAGTACGCTTCCTACCACATCTCAACCTTCTCCCGGGGAATTTATAGAGGTATATGAAAGACTTTTTGCAAAGGGGTACGATACGATAATATCGATTCATCTATCGGCTGCTTTAAGTGGCACAAGTCAAGCCGCTAAGCAAGCTGCCGAACATTTAGGCAAAGATATTAGAGTTGTGGATTCGCGATCTATTAGCGTTGGTGTTGGCGTTCAAGTTATGGCTGCAGCGGAGGCTGTTAAGGCTGGTAAGTCGGTTGACGAAGTCTTGGAGGCAATCGAGTCATCTCGCAGAAACCACGAGGTGCTGTTTACCCTTAATACACTAGAATACCTAGCTAAGGGAGGGCGCATTGGCAGGGCCAAGAGTCTGCTAGGCTCCTTGTTAAATATTAAACCCATTATTAGAGTTGATGATGGGGTATACGTGGATGTCGGCAAGGCGCGGAGTCAGAAACAAGCCCTCGACCAAATAGTACAGATATTCTCAGACCTAGCTCGAGGCCGCAAGGTGAAACGAATTGCCATCGCCGTAGGTGCTGCTACCGAAGCAGGCCTCCAGCTTAAGGATAAACTCCAGGCTGAGTTCGGCGTAGTGCCTGCGTTTAGCCACGTAGGGCCGGTGGTTGGCGTACATACTGGTCCGGGCACAGTTGGTGCCGCGGTAGAGTTTATTCCTCAATAACGACTGAGGGCTGACTCCGGTGAGTCAGCCCTCAGTCGTTGTAGTTCTTAGTTCCTTATTCCTTGCATAAGACGTATACGGGTACACGGAACACTGTGGTGACGATTAAGAGGCCCGATTCCTAAGAGCGGAAGGCAGCAAGCGGAAAGCGCTTTTTCTTCTAAAGCCTCAAGCCTAACGCCTACTGCTCAGCTAGCTCGCCCATCAGTTCCTGCATCAATTCTGACACGGTAGTAATCCGATCTACGCGATGAACTTCTGACCCGCAGAAGGCAAAGCCTTCGTGAAAATGGCCTTGGGCTGCATTGACTAGCGCATCGGCAATGCAATATGGAGCTTGAGAGGGGTTGCATGGCTTGAGACAGTTGACACGACACCACTCGGGTTGCTTGTTGCCTACCTTGGCCTCGTCTAAAAATGCATTCCCCAAAGCCCTGCCCGGCATGCCTACTGGGCTTTTGATTATCACCACGTCTGCTAGGGTGGCTTGCACATAAGCCTGCTTAAACGCCTCATGAGCATCGCATTCCACAGTTGCCACAAACCGTGTTGCCATCTGTACGCCGTTTACTCCTAAACGCAGCAATTTAGCGATGTCACTGCCAGAGAATACTCCGCCACCTGCAATAATAGCTATAGATTGGCTTTTCTCACCTAATAATTGCTTGAGGGCTTCGATAACACCGACTACAATAGTATCGAGGGCAAATTGCCCGCTGGTATCGTGCAACTGCTCATAACTAAAGCCCAAATGCCCTCCTGCTAACGGCCCTTCCACAACTATTGCGTCAGGTAGTCGGTTATATTTAGCTCTCCACTGCTTAACCATTATTACAGCTGCCTTAGCAGAGCTTACAATCGGCGCTATAGCCACAGGAGTTCCCGCTACTAAGGCAGGTAGCACTAGGGGAAGGCCCGCCCCGCTAAAGATGATGTCTGCTCCACCTTCAACAGCAGCTGCTACCATTTCTTCGTAGTTGTTTAGTGCTACCATAATATTCACGCCGATAACGCCCTCTGGCGCTATTCGCCTCGCTTCCTGCAAGTGCCAGACCAAGGCCTCTCGATTAGCTTTTTGTTTATCATCATCATAAGTTGGCCAGCTGTATCCCGTCTCGACGCCAGAAATCACGCCCACGCCTCCGGCCTTAGCAACTGCACCAGCCAGCTGAGATAGTGAAATCCCTACCCCCATGCCACCTTGTACCACAGGATATTTTGCCGTGTACGGACCTATGTGAAGCTCAGGTATTAGCATTTTTTAACCCCACCTCGTTGAAATATTATGCACGTTAAATAGACGGGCTAATCCCAAGAAAATGTTGCGCAGGAGGCTATATGACGAGAATTTTTTGTTTAGGTGCGCTGCTAGTTGTCCTAGCGACTGTACCTATCTCAGCCACATCTACAATCCGAATCGAGCTAGATGGACTAGAAGTGCTCACCTCGGTTGATTCTGTACCACGTATGATGAGCGGTAGAACACTAGTACCCCTCCGCGCTTTAGCAGAAGCCTTGGGAGGACAAGTAGATTATGATGACGGGACTCGCACTGCCATTATTTACCACGGGATAACTACAATTGGCTTTCCACTAGATAAGAAACGAATGTACATAGACGAACAAGAAATAATCCTAGATGTAGCCGCTCAGGCCTTAAACGGGCGCACCTTCATACCAGCCAGGTACTTGGCTGAGGCTGTAGGCGCTGCAGTAGATTGGAATGAGCAAACCCAGACTGTTATCGTACGTACTCCGGCACAAGAACGTAAGTTAAGCGCTAGCTATGACTCAGCATCGGCGATACAGTTTCAGGCCTATGGGGAGTACATACACCGGGCCATGCCCCGCTGGACTAATCTGCAGCTTACAAATAACGTTATTACCCTTAAACCTACTTTACCCCCCGGCTATGAAATTGTTGCATCGGACTGGGCCCCTAGCCGTGGTGTACATCTATCGCTACAGGTTTTTTGTGATGATATGCGTATACTTAGGCCACTGCTCGAAGGGGACAGAGCAGGCCGGGAGAGTCTGGCACAAGAAATCGTCGATTTTGCCCTCGCCTTAGGGTTCTCGGGGGTGAACCTTGACCTAGAAAGCATCAATCTGTCTCGACTTCAAGACAGCTTGACCGAGTTTGTAGCCATTCTTGCCGATAAGTGCCGTGAGCAGCAGTTACATCTCTCCGCCCACGTACCTGCAAAAACCAGCGGCCAAGACCATGGAGCGTACAATTATCAAACCTTATCTCCGCACCTCGACGAGGTAATTGTTATGGCTCATGATTTCGTTATAGCGTCAGACAACCCCGGCCCGCACGCCCCGTTGTGGTGGGTGGAGCAAGTACTGCGTTTCGCGTTACGAGAGGGCATCCCCAAAGAGAAGCTAGTACTAAATATCTCGCTACACGGACTCAACTGGAGGAAAGAGGTTTCGGAGAGGGCGATCATACAGGAGCTTGCTCGGTTTACAGAAGAGTGGTTAGTAGAGCGAGGCCTAGAAGCTATCCCTTATAATGAGGCTCAGGGAATGGGCTATGTGGAGTACACATCCCCTGACGCCGGGCAGAGGATTCTGTGGACAGAGACCACCGAATCTATTGCGGCGAAGGTTGCGTTAGTTGAAAAATACAACCTTTTAGGCGTATCGTTTTGGCGCCTCGGCTATGCCCATCCTGGTCTTTTTGAACCTAGTGGCCCCTTTACTGGATTTAGAGTGCCATGAGTGCGAAGTTCTTGAGCCGTGCCAAGGGGGTAATTGACATAGGCACATTCCAACTACCCTTTACTATTAAGGTGAGTAAACGCGTTAAACACCGCTATTCTTACCGTTTAGACCCAACGCTAGGGCTCTTGGTAACTATACCTAAAGGCAGCAACCCCAGAACTGCTTTAGAACTGCTGGAAAGAAAGCACGATTGGTTAGTGCGGGCACTGGAAATGCAGCAGCCACAAGGGAATATGTTGCTTGGTAAACCGCTGAGCATTGCGTTTGATTCGGACCTGCGTGATGGCCCCCAGCTAAAAGACGGCCAACTAGTTATGCCAGAACGTGGTGCCAATAGAGAAAGCCAAGTTACAGCGTGGTATGTCAAACAGGCGCAAGAGTACCTTGAGAGACGCTTACCTGAATTAGCACATACCATGGGCGTTGCCCCCCACAAGATTCATTTGAAGGATCAACGCACGCGTTGGGGTAGTTGCAGCAGCAAACGTAACCTTAACTTCAATTGGCGGCTTATTATGACGCCCCCTCAAGTTTTTGACGCCACAATTATCCATGAGCTAGCGCACTTACGCGAGCTTAATCACTCCACGAAATTTTGGGATATTGTACGTGAGCATAATCCAGAATATCTCGAAGCCAAAGCATGGCTAAAGGAACATGGGTCTAGAATTAGGGCCTGGCGCTACCAACTCGGGGGGAACACCAAGTCGTTTGAGAGCTCGGAGTAGCCTGTACAGTTTTGCACTTTTATCATTTACTTCTTATACACTGAATTGGGAGCCATGAAAGGAGTGAGGTTCTGTTGAATCTGGTTAGGGTGCGAGACTTATCTACGGCGCGCATTGTCGCCTGCGGCGTGCGGCGTTTTAATGGTGTCTCTGTAAGCACTAGTAGAATTGTGTCTCGGCCGCACTTTACAATACGGGCAGGTGGAGAAACTGCTGGATGGATAGGGTATGAAGGGCGCGGCAGGGGTATTGTTGAATTGGTTCACCTCTCAGTGCGGCCAAAGTTTAGGCACGGAGGCCTGGCGCAGAGCGCAGTATATAGGGTGTTAAATATCGTTCGAACATGTGGGGGGCGGTACGCCTACACCCGCATTAACCACCGTAATGTTCCATCCATGTGCCTCGCCCGCAAAATGGGCTTTCGTAAAACACAGAGCGGTAGTGTCTGTATTTTTGGCAGACGGGTCTAACATATAGATCCAAGCGAGCGACTTACTCTCGCTCGCTTTTTAGTGAAGGAAACTGCTCCGCCTATATCGAACCATAGAGGGAGGAGAGATGCAAATGAAGAAGGTTCTCGCATTATGTGGTTCAGCCAGACGCGGCGGAAACACGGACTTATTATTACAAGAAATTCTGTTAGGAGCCGAAAATTACGGCGCTAGCACCGAAAAGCTGTACATCACCGATTTCAATATCAAACCTTGCCTAGGGTGCACCATCTGTAAACAACAGGAGGACTGCGCGCAGGACGACGACTATCGCCTGCTTTTGGATTCCATTCAGAACTCCCACGCCGTAATTATCGGCTCACCAGTATACATGGGCCAAGTAACAGGACAAACAAAGCTGTTCATCGATCGCCTTTATCAGCTGCGCCGAGGCGATCGCACTTTGAAATTTGACGGTTCACAAATTAGGGGAGCTGCCGTGGTGACATGCGGTGCGCCATCTCAAGAGCACCCGCAGGCAGCATTAGCAAGCCTCAAGCTTCTCTTTCGCTTCCTTAACCAACCTAAAGTTGCTGAGGTTGTGGGCACTAGCTTAGGCCCTCGGGGCTCTGTGAGGGAGAGAGACGGGTTACTAGAGGAAGCGCGCGAGGTTGGACGGAAGCTAGTGCAGTAAGCGATTATGTAAGAGAGTGCAGCCCAAGTATGGGTTGCACTCTCTTACTATTGGCGCGCCGGGCAAGAAAATGGATGCTTAAAATGTCCACAGGGGCGACAGCCTCGACATAACGAAATTGACGCCGGCTGTGATGCAGCCTTTGCGGCCCAGAGGGGGTCAGCTAGAATACCCCTACCCACAGCAATAATATCAGCCATACCAAGCTCTAGGGCCCGCTCGGCCTGGTCTGGCTTACGAATACTACCTACACCAATAACCGGAATACGGACATGCTGTTTAACGGTAGCTGCCAGATGAAGTAAGGGGGAAAAGTCATCATGGTCCAGCCTCAGCTGCTGTGGTGCTCCACCAATGCCTGATGAAATGTGCAGCAAATCAGCGCCTGCTGTCTCTAGCCACCTCGCCACTTGGACTCCATCCCCTAAATGTAGACCTCCTTCTACTGAGTCGGCCACTCCTAGACGCATACTGACTAGTGCCTTACTACCAACTACTTTTTTAACTGCTGTGAAAACTTCGAGTGCAAACCGGGCCCGGTTTTCAAGAGTACCGCCGTACTCATCATTTCGTAGATTGCTTGTTGGAGATAAGAACTGGCTGATGAGGTACCCATGCGCTCCGTGTAGTTCTATCACTTTAAAGCCAGCCTCAACAACACGAGCTGCTGCTGTAGCATATTTTTCTACTATAGATTCTATGCCCGCAATAGTTAACGCCATCGGAATATCCTGACCTGTAGTAACGGCCGATGGCGCCACCAGTTCTGCCCCAAATGTTTTCTCGCGGTTAGTGCTACGGCCAGCGTGGTGAATTTGGATCCCTGGCAACGCACCCGTTGCTTTTATGGCTGTGGCCAGCTGTTTGAGCCCCGGGATGTGGTCATCGCTCCAAGCCCCAAGCTGGAGCTTCGCCAGCCTGCCTTCTGGAGACACGGCCGTAGCCTCGACAATAGCCAGCCCCACGCCTTGAACACCACTGTAGTGCTGTAGTATGTAGTCGGTTACGTGGCCACTTTCCGTAGCCGCCCACACAGCCATGGGCGGCAAACAAATGCGATTTACCAGAGTATTACCGCCTAGAGCATATTTTGTCAATAATTTAGTATACATCTAAAACACCTCCGCCGTATCATTCGGTACTCGGACGAAATCTCCTGCTCATTTCATTATATGAAATGCATAATAAATTTATCTCTCTCTTCCTTCTGCAGCGGAAGGATTTCCTGTGGGCTCGTCGAAGTGAATAGAAGTTATTATGCAAGTAGGGGAGGCACACTATGGTCTCACTAAGACGCCAGCTTTTACAGATCAGAGAAGACTTTCAGAGCCAAACTGGCGATGTGCAAGAGAGGAATATTCGGTTGAACACGTACCACGGCATGGTGTCCGTACTGGCCACCAACATGGTTACGCCATTCATAGGTATTTTTGCGATCCGATTAGGAGCCAGTAATTACCAAATTGGTCTGTTGTCTTCAGCTCCCGCTATCATGAGCCTGCTCGCTATGATCCCTGGAGCTAAGTTTATTGATTCTCAGCCAGAAACGAAAAAACTTACGTCTTCCTTCATGCTGGCCCATCGTATTTTTTACGTACTCTTGTCTATGATACCCTTTTTTGTTGCCGATCGTCGCGCTGCTGTCTTAGTCTGCGCATTGGCGCTTATGAATTTTCCCGGAGCCATTGCTAACGTCGCGTGGCAGGGCTTTATAGCAAAGGTTGTACCCCCGGAGCGTCGAGCCCAAGCCTTTGCGACACGCAGTCGATTAATAAATATAGTGGGCACACTCGCGGTTTTAATTGCAGGGCGAGTTTTAGATATTATCAGCTACCCTGTAGGTTACCAACTCATGTTTTTGCTTGCCTTTGTTTTTGCAATAGGTGAGTTTTGGGTGTTTCGCAAAATCGTGGAACCCCCCCTTACCACACCTAGAGCCGATATGGGCCAACCCTTGAGGTTATTCCTCTCCGAGCTGCCTAGGTCTATTTGGGGCGACATCAATGAGATTATTGCGCAAGAGCGTTTCCTGCGGTTTGCACTAACATCCATGTTCTTTCATTTTGCCTGGCAGGTCTCTTGGCCATTATTTACCCTCTACCAAGTTAAAGAGCTGGGCGCCACTAATTTTTGGGTAAGCATTCTTAATTTAAGCAACACCGGCGGCTCACTACTGGGGTATGGCTTTTGGGTCAGGTATATGGAGAAAAATGGCTCCCTCAAGACCCTGTTCGTCTCTACATTAGGGATCTTTATTGTACCGTTAATTTACGCGTTTTCGCGCAGCCTATACACCCTAGCTTTTTTTAATATAATTACCGGCATGGTGTTTTCCGGTGTAATGCTATCTTTATTTAATGCCTTGCTTGATATGACACCTGATTTGCGGAAGACCACTTACATCGGATATTACAATACCGCTATAAATGTCAGCGCGATTTTGTCCCCTATAGCAGGGGTTGCACTTCTCAATGCTATGAATTACCGCACAGCCTTCCTTATATCAGCTGTACTCCGAGTGGCAGGTAGCTTAGTATTTGGTCTGATTTATTACATGGAACGGCGCCAACCCACTATCAAACCGCCATCCACAGCCAGTACAGCTGCCTAATATGTATCTCCAAGGAGCTGACTCAGCTTGAACTGAGCCAGCTCCTTGGAGATTGAGCTGTTAACATTATTATAGGCACCGTAGAGGTTCGCCGGATGGTTCTACATACCTCTAGACCATCAACTTCGGGAAGCATTAGTCTAGTACTACTAGGTCCGGGCGTTCTGTTGCAGCCATCTCTAATGCCTTACGACCGTTATCGGCGGTTAGAACAGTGAATCCCTCACGTTCTAAGCTTAATTCCAATCCTTTGAGCAACGCTGCTTCATCATCTACTAGTAAAATATGAGGCATGAATGCACCTCCTTAAAATCCTTTGCTGTCTAGAGCATATTACTTTTCGCTCATGTTCGCCAACTTCGTCCCCTACGTACTCATTCTTAATAACTTCTAAGGCTTCTTCGTTCATGTTACACCTCCTTAGTTTTTGCATGCCAGCATATCTGTAAGAATTTACAAGAGCCTATGTTCATTTTACCGACCTCACTCTGGGCTGTCCACACATTCAGGCAGATAATAATTCGACAAATGGTGCGTAAGTTTGTCATTGTGTGTCGCCTCCTGTCGATATGTAGCGCCACGGCGCTTGGTGACCAAGAGCGGAGAAGTCGGCTCACCAATACGCAGTCCTATCGCCTCGCCGAGTCAGTGCCTCGGCGCTACACGAGGAACAAGGAACCAAGAGCGAGCATGGCAAAGAGACCCCAGAGCTTTCGCTTTGAGGTCTCTTTAAATTAATTCCGGCAACGTCCTACTCTCCCAGGGACTTGCGTCCCAAGTACCATCGGCGCAGGA
>Ga0207951_100114_pt1 | contig 52630 bp, 50 predicted proteins | sample Subbio12Aug_8Bad_FD_184830 | JGI IMG/M metagenome (GOLD analysis project Ga0207951, IMG submission 184830) | Serpentinite rock and fluid subsurface biosphere microbial communities from McLaughlin Reserve, California, USA - CR12Aug_8Bad (SPAdes) | ecosystem: Environmental > Terrestrial > Deep... | reverse complement strand
GCGCGCGCGGCCAGCGGCCAGGCGGTGCTGGTCAGTCTGCATGATCTGGCGCTGGCGGCGCGGTTCGCCGACCGGGTGGTCGTGCTGGACCAAGGCCGCGTCGTCGCCGACGCCGCTCCGCTGGAGGCGCTCACGCCCGAGGTGATGGCCCGTGTCTTCGGCCTGACCGCGCGCTGGATCGACGGCCCGGACGGGCCCCTGCTGTCAAGCGGACGCTATTCGGACGGCTCGCCCTCGGGCGTGCGGATCGGGTCCTCGCCGGCATAGGCGGCATAGGGCCTTGGACCCGCTTCCACGCCGCGCCGCAGGTCCGACGACAGCGTCAGCGGCGCCGAGCCGCCGTTCAGCCGCGCCCGATAAATCTGCATGTTTTCCATGACTCGCATCATATAGTTGCGCGTTTCCGTGAACGGCGTGCACTCGATGAAGTCGACCGGATCGACGGCTGCGCCGCGCGGGTCGCCACAGCGGGCTGTCCATTGCGGCGGCCGGGCGGGACCGGCGTTGTAGCCGATGGTCGTCAACAGCATCGAGCCGCCGAACCGGTTGGTCAGGTCGCCCAGGTGGAAGCTGCCGAGGGTCATGTTGTAATCGGCGTCCCACAGCCGGTCGTCCGAATAGGGCATGCCGAGCTGGCGGGCCACGGCGCGGCCCGTGCCGGGCAGGAATTGCATCATGCCGCGGGCGTTGGCGTGGGACCGGGCGCGCGGGTCGAAGCTCGACTCCTGACGGGTGATGGCGAGGGTGAACTCCAGCGGGGCCGCGCCGGCCACAGGCGGCGGCATCCGGATCGGATACTGGCGCTCCGGCATCAGGAACCCGCGCTGGCTGGCGGCGCGGCCGACCATCATGGCGGTGAACCCCTCGCCGTAGTCGCGCGTCACATCCATCAGCCGGGCCAGGTCGGCGGCGCCGGGGAGATCATCATCGAGCTGATAGGCGAAGACGCGGAAAAGACTGGTCTCGCCGGTCTCGCCGAGGATGCGCATGGCGCGCACCACCTCATTGGCCTCGAAGGCGGCGACCTCGGCGGCCGTCGGAACCGGATCGGCCGGGAGGGTTATGGTCGTCACGCCGGCCTTTTCGGCGGCCAACTGGCCGTAGAAGGACTGGATGTGCTGCGCGCCGTCCCGATAGTACTGGACGGCGGCCGGGGTATTCCCCTGCGCCTCGGCCGCGCGGCCCAGCCAGTACAGGGCCCGTCCCTGGGTGATCGGCGTCGACGACATCTGGCGCAAGGACTCGAAATGCCGGGCCGCCCGGGCCGGGTTGTTCAGCTTCACCAGGGCGACCCAGCCGGCGAAGAACTCGCCGTCGACCATGCGTTCGCCTGACGGAAAGCCGTGACCGGCCATCGAATCATAGGCGGCCTGCCAGTTCCGGCGCTCGAGGGCGTCGAGGAAATAGTTGCGTCGCTCGCTCCACAGGCTGTTTTGACCCTCGCTGTTCAACGGCGCCGCGGGCAGGGCGGCCAGCAGGGCGAAGCCTTCAGACTGGCGGTTCTGCGAACGGAGGATGCGCACCCGCTCCAGCACCACGGCCGGGTCCATGGCCTGGGCCGGGCTCAGGTTCGCCACCACGGCGTCGGGACTGTAGGCGGTGCGCAGGGCCATGGCGGCCTCGGCCACAGCCCGTCGCTCGGGCGAGACCATGCCCGTCATGGCGCGCGTCGCGGGGCCGTGCGGGCCCAGCAGCAGCATATTCAGCCGCGCCTCGTGATCGGCCTGGGTCAGGCCGGAGCCCCAGCGGGTCAGGATGCGGCTCTGGGCGGCCTCATCGAATGAACGGGTCCGCCACCATTCGGTGATCAGCCGGCGGGCTTCGTCGGCACGGCCGCGCTGCTCCAGGGCCTCGGCGAGGGCGATGGCGCCTTCGACGGTCGTCGGCGAGGCCTGGGCGAACAGATTGATCGCCGCCTCGGGACCGGCGCCGGCCAGGGAGAGGGCGCGCTCGGCCGCGGCGCGGCGGCTGTCGGCACGCGGCCAGCCGGCGAACCGGGTCTGGGCCGCCGCGAGGTCGCTCCAGGGCAGCTGGGCGGCCGAGGTGTCCAGCAGGGCCCATTCGACCAGTTTGCGGGCCGCCGGATCGCCGATCTGTGCGGCGGCGTTGCGGGCGCCGATGACGTCGCGGGCGCGGGCCGCGGCCAGGCCCTGGCGGAAGAGAAGGGTGTCCTGATCGTTCAGCACGCGCGGCTGGTCGCTGACCGGGCCGGAGGCCACGGCGCTGTAGGGGACCTCCTGTGGGATCAGGCTCTCGGGCGCGGGCGCGAGGAGGGCGAGGGCGGCCGCCAGGCTGACAGTGATCATCAGGTGTCCGATCTCCATGCGTCGTGGTTGCGGTGCGGCGACCGGCAACCTACCCTCCTGCGCTTGCCGCGGCGACTGTCGCCCTTTCCACGCAGGACCATCTCTCTCAATGACCGCCCCCTTGTTCAAGGGCGTGATCACCGCCCTGATCACACCACTTCGTGACGGAAAGGTGGACGAAGCCGCCTTTACGCAACTTCTCGAGCGCCAGATCGCGGCCGGAATCCATGGCGTCGTGCCCATGGGAACCACCGGCGAGAGCGCCTCCCTGCACCTCGACGAACACAAGCGCGTGGTCGAGCTGTGCGTCCAGGTCGCGGCCGGACGGATCCGCGTCATCGCCGGCGCCGGATCGTCGGCGACCGACAAGGCCATCGAACTGGCGCGCCACGCCAAGACGGTCGGCGCCGACGGCGCCCTGATCGTCACCCCCTATTACAACCGGCCCTCGCAGGAGGGGCTGGCCCGGCATTTCGAGGCGATCGCCGAGGCGGTCCAGTTGCCGGTGCTGCTGTACAACGTCCCGGGCCGGACGGGCGTCGACATGGCCAATGAGACGGTGGCCCGGCTGGCGGCCCATCCGAACATCGTCGGCATCAAGGACGCCACCGGCGACCTCTCTCGGGTCAGCTGGATGCGCGCCAATATCGCCGGTCCGTTCGACCTGATCTCGGGCGACGACCCCAGCTACCTCGGCTATCACGCCCAGGGCGGGGTCGGGGTGATCTCGGTCAGCTCCAATGTCGCGCCGGAGGCCATGGTCGCCCTGCACGAAGCGGCCGCCGCCGGCGACTACGCCACGGCGCGCGACTGGCAGGACCGGCTGATCGCCCTGCACAAGGCGCTGTTCCTCGACAACTCCCCGTCGCCGACCAAATACGCCCTGTCGCGTCTGGGCCTGTGCACAGAGGAGGTGCGCCTGCCGCTGGCGCCGACCGCCGACGCCGTCAAACCCGCCATCGACCGCGCCATGGCCGAAGCCGGGCTGGGCTGATGGCCTCCACGGCGCCGAAGACGAAGATCATCGCCGAGAACCGGCGGGCGAAATTCGACTATTTCCTCGAGGACTATATGGAGGCCGGGATCATGTTGCTCGGCACCGAGATCAAGGCCCTGCGCGACGGCCGGGCCAATATCGCCGAAAGCTATGCGGCGGTGGAGGGGCGCGAGATCGTGCTCGTGAACGCCGACATCCCGCCCTACAAACAGGCCAACCGCTTCAACCACGAGCCGCGCCGGCACCGGAAGCTGCTGCTGCACCGCAAACAGATCGACAAGCTGATCGGCGCGGTCCAGCGCGACGGCCAGACCATCATCCCGGTCAAACTGTATCTGAACGAGGCGGGCAAGGCGAAGATCGAGATCGCCCTGGCCAAGGGCAAGAAGCTGCACGACAAGCGCGAGGCCACGGCCCAGCGCGACTGGCAGCGCGACAAGGCCCGGCTGATGAAGGACCGGGGGTAGGCTCGGCCGTCAGGAGACGGGTTGGGCGTCCAGCACCCCCGGCGTCACCGCCGTCTCATAGGCGGCCATGCCGCCGGGGCCGACCGAGGGTTGGCTCCATTGCTGGGCCACGATCCCGATCGCGGCGATCAGGCCCGCCATCAGCAGGGCCCAGAGCGCGGCCTTTCGTTCCTGGGGCGAGAAGGCCCCGTTCGACTTACGCATTACAGCCTCCAGAAAGCTGCCCGATCAAACGCAAGCTCAGCGACGCTGTTCCTGGGGATGGAGACTACACCCGATGGCCGCTGATTCGCGTGGCGGGAGAGCCACACTCGCCGATCCGGCGAGCGGCGTTCGGTCAGCTTTCGATGATCTCGCGGGCCCGGCGGAACACCGCCTCGAACATGGCCGGGGTCAGCCGGCCGGTGTTCGTATTGAGCCGGGAGCAGTGATAGCTGTTCAGGATCACATAGCCGCCGAGCGCGGCCTCGACGCCGTGCCCGGGCGGGGCCGCCGAGCCGCTCAGGCCCAGCGCCTTCAGCACATTGCGCCGCGACACGTCGCCGAGGGTGACGATGACCTTGAGCCGGGGCAGGGCGGCCAGTCGGGCGGTCAGGAAGTGGCGGCAGGTGGCCTCCTCGGCCGGCAGGGGCTTGTTGCCCGGCGGGGCGCAGCGCACGGCGTTGGTGATCATGCAGCCGACCAGCTGGAGCGTGTCGTCCGGCCGCGCCTCGTAGCGGCCCGTGGCGAAGCCCGTCTTCAGCAGGGTCTCGTACAGGATCACCCCGGCGCCGTCGCCGGTGAAGGGCCGGCCGGTGCGATTGGCACCCGTGCGTCCGGGCGCCAGGCCCGCGACCAGCAGCCGGGCCTCCGGATCGCCGAACGAGGGGGCGGCGCCGTTGAACCAGTCGGGGTTCTGGCGCGCGTTGTCGCGGCGGTATTCAACCAGCCGGGGGCACAGGGGGCAGTCGCGGGGCGGCTCGGCAGGGAAGGGCTTGGTCATCAACCGCCTCTAACGCTCCGCTCATCCCGGCGAAAGCCGGGACCCAGTGCTTTGGGCGAGGTGGCGGATGTGATGAGCCCCGGAACGTCGTCCAGAAGCGCCGGCGTCAAGCTGGACAGAACTGGGTCCCGGCTTTCGCCGGGATGAGCGGAATCAGGAAGCCCGAGGCCGGCCGATCTCGGGCAGCAGGTCGTTCAGGTCCACGAAGGCGTCCGCCTGGCGGCGCAGTTCGTCGGCGATCTGGGGCGGCTGGGTCCTGGTGGTCGAGACGACGGTGACCCGCACCCCCTTCGCCTGCACCGCCTGGACCAGGCGGCGGAAATCGCCGTCGCCCGAGAACAGGACGGCGTGGTCGATGTGCGGCGCGAACTCCAGCATGTCGACGGCGATCTCGATGTCCATATTGCCCTTGGTCCGGGTATGGCCCTGGGCGTCGGTGAACCGCTTGACCGGCTTGGTCACCACGGTGAAGCCGTTGTAGTCGAGCCAGTCGACCAGCGGCTTGATCGGCGAGAACTCTTCGCCCTCGATCACCGCCGTGTAATAATAGGCCCGCACCAGCACGGCCTGCGCCCGGTAGAGATCGACCAGCTTCCTGAAGTCGAGATCGGCGTTCAGCCCCTTGGCGGCGGAATACAGATTGGCCCCGTCGATGAACAGGGCGATGCGCTCGGTCGGATAAGGCGTCATGGAAAAGGGCTCCGGAGAAATGGTCGTCCAGCCCGCCGTCAAAATAGACGGCGCGCACGATCTGGACTCCGCCGTCATCGTCGCGCTGGGCTGCAATGACAAGGGGGTCTGGACCGACTGCCGCGAGGCGCTGGAGGCGGCGCTGGCGCGCTTCCGGGCGGAAGGGATCGATGTGCTGGCGCGGTCATCGTGGTGGCGGTCGGCGGCCTGGCCCGACCCGGGCGATCCGCCCTTCCTGAACGGAGTCGTGATCGTGCGGACCGACCATGCCCCCCACGCCCTGATGGCGGCGCTGGGCCGGATCGAGGAGGCCTTCGGGCGCCGGCGCGGCGCCGCCAATGCCCCGCGCACCCTGGATCTGGACCTGATCGCCTACGGACGTACGGCCGGGGACTTCGACGGGCTGATCCTGCCGCACCCGCGCGCGGCCGTACGGAGGTTCGTCATGGGCCCGCTGGCCGAGATCGCGCCGGACTGGCGGCATCCGGCCGGGACGACGGCGGAGGCGCTGGCGGCCCGGGCCACGGTCGGGAAAGACGCAGCGCCGTTGCGCTGACGCCTCATTCCCGCCCATGCGGCGTTGCACAATCACAGCCGACCCTATAGTTTGTGCGGTTCTCCCCCGCGCCCGAGGATATTCATGGCCCGCGTTACTGTCGAAGACTGCATCGAGAAGGTGCCGAACCGGTTCGGCCTGGTTCTGCTGGCGGGCAACCGCGCCCGCGCCATCGCCAATGGCGCGCCCCTGACCCTCGATCGGGACAACGACAAGAACCCCGTCGTCGCCCTGCGCGAACTGGCCGATGCGACCGTGGAGCCGGAAGAGCTGCGCGAGACCGTCATCGTCGCCCTGCAACGCGTCGACGAGCGCACCGAAGCCGAGGACGAGGCCGAGATCGTGGGCCTGCTGGCCGAACCCCAGCACATGAACATGGCCGAGGCCGAGCTGATCCGCGCGCTGCAAAGTGACCGTGACGGCGGCCAGGAGGAACGCTACTGACGGCGGAGCCCGCCAACGGTATCACCATCCTGCCGGCGCGGCAGCCCGCGCCGACGCCCGAACCCGCCAATCTGAACGATCCCGGCGGTCCGCGTCCCCATGTGGAGGCGGACCCTCATCCCCGCTCGCGGGTGCTGCGTCAGTTCGAGCTCGTCGAGGCCGTACGGGCCTACGACCCGACCGCGGACGAGGCCCTGCTCAACCGGGCCTATGTCTATGCAATGAAGATGCACGGCTCGCAGCTGCGGGCCTCCGGCGACCCCTATTTCGCCCATCCGATCCAGGTCGCGGGCATCCTGACCGACTACAAGCTGGATACGGCGACCATCGTCACCGCCTTGCTGCACGACGTGGTCGAGGACACCTCGGCCACCCGCGACGACATCGCCGGCATGTTCGGCGAGGAGGTCGCCTCCCTGGTCGAGGGGGTGACCAAGCTGTCCCGGCTGGAGCTCCAGGCCGAGCATACCCGGCAGGCCGAGAACCTGCGCAAATTCATCCTCGCCATCTCCAAGGACGTCCGCGTCCTGCTGGTCAAGCTGGCCGACCGTCTGCACAACATGCGGACCCTGAAACACGTCAAGCCGGAGAAGCGCGAGCGCATCTCGCGCGAGACGCTGGAGGTCTATGCGCCCCTCGGCCGGTCGATCGGCATCCATTCCATCGCCTCCGAACTGGAGGAGCTGGCGTTCGAGCATCTGAACCCGACGGCGCGCACCGCCATCGAGCGGCGGCTGGAAGCGCTGAAGCTGGAGCATGGCCAGGCCATCGACGGCGTCTCGCGCGAGGTCGAGCGGGTGCTTGAGGAGGCCGGGGTCCACGCCCAGGTGTTCGGCCGGCAGAAGACGCCCTATTCGATCTGGCGCAAGCTGCAGCGCAAGTCGGTGGGATTTTCCTCCCTGTCGGACATCTACGGCTTCCGCGTCATCGTCGAGGCCGAGGACGACTGTTACCGCGCCCTGGGCGTCATCCACCGCGCCTGGCCGATGGTGCCGGAGCGGTTCAAGGACTTCATCTCGACGCCCAAGTCGAACAACTACCGCTCCCTGCACACCACGGTCGTGGGCCCCTCGGGCCTGCGCATCGAGATGCAGATTCGCACCGACCCCATGGACCGGGTGGCCGAGGACGGGGTGGCGGCGCACTGGGCCTACAAGAACAAGTCCTACGGCTTCGACCGCGAGGCCATGGAGGCCGACGGCGGCCGTGACCCGCTGCAGAACCTGCGCCACCTCGTCCAGGTCATCGAGCACGGCGAGGGCGGCGAGGACTGGGTCGAGCACGCCAAGCTGGAGATGTACCTCGAGCAGGTCTTCGTCTTCACGCCCAAGGGGTCGCTGATCACCCTGCCGCGCGGGGGCATGGCGCTGGACTTCGCCTATGCGGTCCACACCGAGGTTGGCGACACGGCCGTGGGCGTCAAGATCAACGGCGAGCTGAAGCCGATGCGGACCCAGCTCCAGAACGGCGACGTGGTCGAGATCGTGCGCGGCTCCAAGCGCGAAATCCCCGTCGACTGGCGCTCGCTGACCATCACCGGCCGGGCCCGCTCGGCGATCCGGCGTCACATCCGCACCTCCGAGCGCGGCGAGTTCCAGAAGCTGGGCCGCTCGACGCTGGAGCAGACGCTGTCGCGCGCCGGCAAGGCGCTGGCCGAGGTGTCGCTGAAGGCCGTGCTTGAGACCCTCGCCTTCGCCTCGGAGGATGATCTGTATGAAGCCATCGGCCGCGGCCGGCTGTCGGCGGCCCGGGTCGGCGAGACCCTGTTCCCGGCGCTGAAAGGGCGGCTGAAGGCCGGGCCCGACCGCAAGCGGATCGGCGATGAGCAGGCCCGGCTGTTCGTCCGCGGCGGCGGGCTGACGCCGGGTATCAGCATCAATTTCGCCCATTGCTGCTCGCCTGTGCCCGGCGACCGGATCGTCGGCATCCTGGAGCCCGAGGCGGGTCTCGCCGTCCACACCATCGACTGCCAGCGGCTGGCCGACTACGCCGACGACGATTCGGTCTGGCAGGACCTGCAATGGACGCCCCAGGCCGAGCAGGGCGCCGTGGCGGCCGCCCGGATACGCGCCACCATCAAGAATGCGCCGGGCGTGCTGGGCCAGGTCGCCACCATCATCGGCGAGGCCGGCGGTAATATTCTCAACCTGGTGATGAGCCACCGGCAGCAGGACTTCTTCGACGTCGACATCGACATGGAGGTCGAGGACGCCAAACACGCCACCACCATCATGGCGGCCCTGCGCACCAATCCGTCGGTCGATACGGTCGAGCGGGCGCGGGGGTGATCGACCCGGAGACCGCCAGGCTGAACGCGGCCCAGATGGCCTCGCCATCCTACCGGCTCGCGGCGCTCGACCAGGACTTCCTGCTCAGCGACCCGATGCGCGGCGTCCGCTTCATGATGGAGTACGCCAAGGCCGAGGAGGCCCTGCGGGCCTGGGGCGTGCGCTCGACCGTCGTGGTCTTCGGCAGCGCCCGGATCGGCGAGGATGGGGAGGGTCAACACAGCCGATGGTATGCCGAGGCGCGCGCGTTCGGCCGGCTTTCGTCCGAGCGCGGCGGGGCGATGCGGGGGGGCGATGGTCAGCCACGCGACAACGTCATCGCCACCGGCGGTGGTCCGGGCGTCATGGGGGCGGCCAACCGGGGCGCCCATGACGTCGGCGCCCCGTCCATCGGCTTCAACATCACCCTGCCGCACGAGCAGGAGCCGAACCCTGGTCGACCCCGGAACTGACCTTCCGGTTCCACTATTTCGCCATGCGCAAGATGCACCTGGCGATGCGGGCCAACGCCCTGGTGGTCTTTCCCGGGGGCTTCGGCACCCTCGATGAACTGTTCGAGCTTCTGACCCTTCGCCAGACCGACAAGGCTCCGCGAATTCCGGTCGTGCTGTTCGATGAGGCCTGGTGGCGCTCGGTGATCCAGTTCGACGTCCTGCTCGAGCACGGCATGATCGCGGCCCGGGACCTTGAGCTCTTTCGTTTCGCCGAGGATGCGGAAGGCCTGTGGCGGGCCCTGCTGACCGGCGGGTTGAAACCCGGGTAAGGCCCAGAATGACGCAGGCGGACGGCTTCTGTTGCGGCTACGCCTGAGCTAGAGACAGGCCATGACCTCTGACGACGTACTCGACGAGTTCCGCGGCGCCGGCGCCCTTCGCGAGGGGCATTTCGTGCTTTCCTCGGGGCTGCACAGCGCCATCTTCCTGCAGAAAAACCTTGTGTTCATGGACGCCGAACGTTGCGCGCGACTGTGCAGGGCGCTGGCGGAAAGGATCACCGCAGCGGTGGGGCCGGTCGATCTGGCCATCTCACCCGCCGTCGGTGGCATCATCCCCGGCTATGAGACGGCCCGGTGGCTTGGGGTGCCGTCCATGTATGTCGAACGCGAGGGCGGTGAGTTCAGGCTGCGCCGCGGCTTTCATGTCGAGCCGGGGCAGAGGGTGGTGATGGTCGAGGACATCGTGACCACGGGTCTCAGCTCGCGTGAATGCATCGCAGCCATCCGGGCGGCGGGCGGCGAGGTGGTCGCGGCGGCCTGTATCGTCGATCGTTCGGGCGGACGGGCGGATGTCGGCGTGCCGCTGGTGGCGCTTGCGACGCTGGATGTGCCTGCCTATGCCGCCGACGCCCTCCCGCCGGAACTCGCGGCCCGGCCGGTCGAGGATCCCGGCAGCCGGCGCCTGGCAGGAAAGGTCTAGGGGATGGCCTCTCCGGTCAGACTGGGAATCAATATTGACCATGTCGCCACGGTGCGGAATGCGCGCGGCGGCGTGCATCCCGATCCGGTCCGCGCCGCACGCGAGGCGCTGGCGGTCGGCGCCGATGGCATTACCGCCCACCTGCGCGAGGACCGCCGCCACATCACCGATTCCGACATCGACGCCCTGAGCGCCCTCTGCGCCGAGGCGGGACGGCCGCTCAACCTCGAAATGGCGGTCACCGAAGAAATGCTGGCCATCGCCCTGCGCCACCGCCCGCATGCCGCCTGTCTGGTTCCCGAGCGACGCGAGGAGATCACGACCGAGGGCGGGCTGGCTGTCGCGGGCCACGAGGCGCGGATCGCGCCGGTCGCCCGGGCGCTCTCGGACGCCGGCATCCGGGTCTCGCTGTTCATCGAGCCGACGCCCGAACAGGTCGATGCGGCCCACGCCGTGGGCGCCCAGGTGGTGGAGCTCCATACCGGTCGCTACTGCCATCTGTCCGGCGACGACCAGGCGATCGAGTTCGAGCGGCTCCAGGCTGCGGCGACCCGGGCCTTCGATCTCGGTCTTGAGGTCCATGCCGGGCATGGTCTCGACTACCGCACCGCCGCGGACATGATGGCGATCCCGGAACTGCGCGAGTTGAACATCGGCCATTTCCTGATCGGGGAGGCTGTATTCGTGGGCATGGCCCAGGCCATCCACCGGATGCGTGCGGCGATGGACGCGGCGGCATGATCATCGGCGTGGGCGCGGACCTGACGGACATCCGCCGCATCCAGCGCTCACTGGACCGCTTCGGTGACCGTTTCCGCCTTCGCTGCTTCACCGATCTGGAGCGGGCCCGGTCGGAGCGGAAACCCGATCCGGCGTGGAGCTACGCCAAGCGATTCGCCGCCAAGGAGGCCTGCGCCAAGGCCTTGGGCACCGGCATGCGGACCGACGTCTACTGGCGCGACATGGGGGTGGTGAATCGGCCTTCCGGACAGCCGGCTCTGGCCTTGACCGGACACGCCGCCGAACATCTGTCACGATTGACGCCCGCCGGTCATGAAACTCGGATACATCTGACGCTCAGCGACGAGCATCCGTATGCACTCGCCTTCGTGGTGATCGAAGCCTTGCCGATGGCTTGATCACGTTATACCGATTTCGCCGCGAAGACCGCGGACAGCGGCTGGGGGACCTGAGGCACAATGAGCGACGAGCACAAGCCGCACGACGAGCACGGCGTGGACGCCGGCCACGGTCACGACGACTCCGCTGTCCCGCCCGCGCCCGAAGCGCACGGCGACGAAACACACGGCGATCAGGCACACGCCGATCAGGCGCATGGGGACGAGGTGCACGCCCACGGCGACGGCCCCGCCGCCACGGCCGAGCCTTCTGTCGAGGATGAGCACCACACCGCCGCCGATGCCCACGGTCACGGCGACGCGGCCCCGGATGGTCATGGGACGGAGGCTCATGGCCACGACACCCCTGCCGACCATGGCCCGGACGCAGCCGCGGCGCCCGATGCGCCGGCTCACGACGACCACGCCGGCCATGACGCTGCGCCGGCCATGGCGGCTGCGGCCGCCGGGGGCGCGACCGTCGCCGCCGCAGGCTCGACCAGGGCGCCGGTCTGGAGCGACTCCGGCGACGCCCCGTTCGAGGACGTGGATACGACCCCCGTCTACGCCCGCGGCAAGGGCGGCAAGACGCGAAAGTCCGACGGTTCAAGCAGCGAGGGTCTCGAAATCTTCAAGACCATCTTCTTCGCCCTTCTGATCGCCCTGGTCCTGCGCGTCGTCCTGTTCCAGCCCTTCACCATCCCGTCGGCCTCGATGGAGCCGTCGCTCTATGAGGGCGACTACATCGTCGTCTCCAAATGGAGCTACGGCTATTCGAAACACGCCATCCCGTTCAGCCCGCCGGTTTTTGACGGCCGCATCCTGGCCAGCGAGCCCGAGCGCGGCGACATCGCCGTGTTCAAACTGCCGCGCGATAACAGGACGGACTATATCAAGCGCGTGATCGGCCTGCCGGGCGACCGGATCCAGATGATCGCCAACGTCCTGCACATCAACGGGACGCCGCTGAGCAATGTCGTGGTCAGCGGCGCGGACGTGACCAATATGTACGGCATGCCGGTCGTGACCCTGCGTGAAACCCTGCCCGAGGGCCGGGTCATCACCATCCAGGACTTCGGCCCCGGCAATGACCTCGACGACACGCCGATGTTCGAAGTCCCGGCCGGCCATTATTTCATGATGGGTGACAACCGCGACAACTCGATCGACAGCCGCGTCATTGATCCCTCGCAGGGCGTCGGCCTGGTGCCGGCGGAAAACCTGATCGGCAAGGCCGAGATCATCCTGTTCTCCTGGACTCCGGGCGCCTCGCTCTGGAATCCCGTCAGCTGGTTCTCCAACGTCCGCCCGAGCCGGTTCTTCTCCGTTCTCGACTGATGGCCGACCGACGGGCGGAGGCTGTCCGGACGCTGGCGCGCCGCCTCGGCCATGACTTCCGGGACCCGGCCCTGCTGGACCTGGCCCTGACCCACGCCAGCGTGGGGGAGGGCGCCGAGCGCGATTCCCGCGGTCGTCTGTTCGCCGACAACCAGCGGCTGGAGTTCCTCGGCGACCGGGTTCTCGGCCTGCTGGTCGCCGACCGGCTGGTGCGCGACTTTCCGGACGCGGACGAGGGCGAAATGTCGTCGCGGCTGCACGGTCTGGTCGACAAGGCCGCCTGCGCCCGTGCGGCCGAGGCCCTCGGCGTCGGCGACGCCCTGCGCCTGTCGCCGGGCGAGGCGAAACAGGGCGGACGGCGCCGCGAAGGCGTGTTGGGCGACGCCATGGAAGCCTTGTTGGCGGCCCTCTGGCTGGACGGCGGCTTCGACGCGGCGCGCGCGGTCTTCGACATGGCGTGGGAGGCCGAGCTTTCCGCCCCGCCGCAAAAAACGCTGACCAACCCGAAATCCGCCCTGCAGGAATGGGCCCTGGCGCACGGAAAGCCCCTGCCGGCCTACCGGATCGTCGAACGCAAGGGCTCGGATCACGCCCCGACCTTCACCGTCGAAGCCAGCGTCGCCGGATATCCGCCCTTGACCGCGCAGGGCCGTTCGCGTCAGGACGCGGAGAAGGCGGCCGCGATCGGCCTGCTGCAGCGTGAAGGCGTGATTTGACCGAGACACCAAACCAGCGGGCGGGCTTCGCCGCCATCATCGGGGCGCCCAATGCGGGCAAGTCGACGCTGGTCAATCGCCTGACGGGGACCAAGGTCTCGATCGTCACCCAGAAGGTCCAGACCACCCGCTTCCCCGTGCGCGGCATCGCCATCGAGGGCGACGCCCAGATCGTTCTGGTCGACACCCCCGGAATCTTCACCCCGCGCCGTCGTCTGGACCGCGCCATGGTCGCCTCGGCCTGGGGCGGGGCGGATGACGCCGACATTGTCGTGCACCTGGTCGACGCCGCCTCGCACATCGCCGCCGAGGGCAAGAAGGGCGAGGCCGCCGACCGCCGCTCGGCCGAGGACACCGAGACCATCATCGCGGCGCTGAAAGCGGCCGGAAAACAGGTCTTGCTGGCCCTGAACAAGATCGACGGCATGCGCCGCGACACCCTGCTGGCCCTGTCTCACGCCCTGTTCGAAACCGGGGTCTATTCCGAGGTCTATATGATCTCGGCGCTCAGCGGCGACGGCGTCGACGACCTGAAGCAGCGGCTGGCGCGCGCCATGCCCCTGGGCCACTGGCTCTATCCCGAGGACCAGTCGGCCGATGTGCCGATGCGCGTCCTGGCCGCCGAGATCACCCGCGAGAAGGTCTATCTGCGCGTCCACGAGGAATTGCCCTATTCCGCGGCGGTCGAGACGACCGCCTTCGAGGACAAGGCCGACGGCTCGGCCCGGATCGAACAGACCATCTATGTCGAGCGCGAAAGCCAGCGCCCCATCGTCCTGGGCAAGGGCGGCCAGACCCTGAAATGGATCGGCCAGAAGTCGCGCGAGGAGCTGACCGAATTGCTGGATCGCCCCGTACACCTGTTCATCACGGTCAAGGTCGACCCGAAATGGCAGGACAGCCGCGCCCTCTACGCCCAGTTCGGGCTGGATTACGACGTCTAGGCCCTTGTTCCACGTCCCCACCCGGTCCGGCGGCCATCCGCGACTCGCCATCGCCGTTCTCGCCCTGCTGTTCGTTATCGTCGCGGGGCTGATCGCCTGGGCCAGCGTTCGCAAGCCACCGCCGCCGGCCGGGCCCGAGCCCCTGCCGACGCGGCCGCCGGTCGAGGTGGTCGAAGCCCTGCCGTCGCTGAAATCACAGCTGGAGCGCTGGGGCGGATCGGGCCAGTTCACCGGCGGCGTTCTGGTGGCCCGCGGCGACGAGGTGCTGTTCCGTCAGGTCTACGGCCAGGCCGATCGCAGCCTCGGCACGCCGCTCGCGCTCGACTCCCGCTTTCGCCTCGCCTCGGTCAGCAAACAGTTCACCGCCGCGGCCATCCTGAAGCTGCAGGACGAGCGCGTGCTGTCGACGCACGATCCGGTGTGCCGCTGGATCCAGCCATGCCCTCCAGCCTGGGAGCCGATCCGCCTGTACCATCTGCTGGGTCACAGCTCCGGCATACCCGACCTGATGGCGCGCCCCGCCTGGGGGGTGCGTCGGGTGACGCCGGCGTCGATGGCGGAATTGACCGCCGATTCCATGAAGTACGGCCTGCAGTTCCCGCCGGGCACAAAGGTCCGCTACAACAACGCGGCCTATAATCTGCTGGGCGCCGTGGTCGAAAAGGCCAGCGGGGCGCGGTTCCCCGACTATCTGCGCACCGCCTTCTTCGAGCCGCTCGGCATGGCCGACACCGGCTATGAGGACGACGCCTCGGACGTCGTCATGGGCTATGCCAACCTTGGCGGCGGCGGTCCGTCACCGCAGCCGGACCACAATGTCAGCATCATCGTCGGCGCCGGGGCCCTGTATTCCAGCCTCGACGATCTGCTGGTCTGGAACCGGGCCCTGCATGGCGGCCATCTGCTGAGCCCGCGCAGCTATGCGATGATGATCGCCGACCACGCGCCGGACACCACGCCCGACGAGCGCGGCCGGCCGCGTCGCGACTGGGGCTTCGGCCTGTTCTCCAACAGCCTCGGCCGTCGCGTCAGCCCGGACTTCCCTGATCGCCAGATCTATCACACCGGCAGCTGGTCCGGCTTCCGCAACATGGTGACCCATCAGCCCGACTCCGGGGTCACGGTGATCGTGCTGTCGAACAACTATCACCAGCGCGAGGCGGTCTTCCTGCTGTCGCAACAGGGCATGGCCGAGGCCCTGGGGCGGTCGTTCCCGACCGTGATGGCGCGCTGACCGGGCGGCGTCCCGACGCCGGCTCCGTCGCCCGGGCGCGTGCCCCATGCCGCAGGTCCGATCTGGTTCCGTAAACGCCGCCGGGAGGCTAGGCTTCGTTCTCAATGCCCCGGGAGGTCCCATGTCCCTGCTGCTCGCCGCCGTCGCCGCCCTGACCCTGCAGACCGCCCCGGATCCGGCGGAGGCCGAAATCACGGCCGTGCTGGACCGGCTCAACGCCGCCTCCACCGCCGCCGACGGCCCCGCCTATTTCGGCCTGTTCACCCCGGACGCGCGCTTCATCGGCACGGACGCGACCGAGCGCTGGTCGCTGTCCGAGTTCCGGGCCTATGCCGAACCCTATTTCGCCCGCGGTCGCGGCTGGACCTATACGCCGACCGCCCGCGTCATCACCGTCGCACCGGTCGACTGCCGCTGCATCGCCTGGTTCGACGAGGAACTCAGCAATGCCAGCTACGGCCAGACCCGCGGCTCGGGCGTTCTGCGCCTCACCGACGACGGCTGGAAGATCGAGCAATATGTCCTCAGCTTCGCCGTGCCCAACGACAAGGCCGACGCCGTGGTGGCGGTGATCAAGGGCGAGTAAAAGCGGAACGTATGGCCAACCCCCGCGGGGCGGGCTAACGGAGGCGATGGATTTCACCGACGACGCCTTCGTCCTCTCCGCCCGCGCCCACGGCGATACCGGCGTGGTGGTCGAACTGCTGACCGAGGAACACGGGCGGCGGGCCGCCTATGTCGCCGGCGGGGCCTCGCGGCGGATGAAACCCTTCCTCCAGGCCGGCGCCCGCGTCACGGCCGACTACAAGGCCCGCACCTCGGACCATCTCGGCTCGGCGCGGCTGGAGCCGGTGGGGGAGGGGCCCAGCGCCCTGTTCGACGATCCGCTGGCCCTGACCGGCCTGGCCGCCGCCGCCGCGGTGGCGCAAGGGTCGCTGCCCGAGCGCGAGCCGCATCCCGGCGCCTTTCTGGCCTTCGAGGCGCTGATGAGCGCCTTCGCCCTGCCGGACGTCTGGCCCGCCATCTTCGTGCGCTTCGAGGCGGGACTGCTGGAGGATCTGGGGTTCGGTCTCGACCTCAGCCGCTGCGCCGTGACCGGAAGCATGGACGACCTGATCTGGGTCAGCCCGCGCACCGGCCGCGCCGTCAGCGCCGACGCCGGCGCCCCCTATGCCGACAAACTGCTGAAACTGCCGCCCTTCATGCTCGGCGCCCAGGCCGGGCTGGGCGAGGGCGACGTCGGCGCGGGCCTCGACCTGACCGGCCATTTCCTCGAACAATTCGTCTTCCACCCGCAGAACAAGCCCATTCCGCCCGCCCGGGTCTGGCTGGTGGACAAGCTGCGCGAGCAGCGGCGGCTGTAGGCAAGGTCAGGCTGGATTTCGCACCCTAATTGGCGCTGCCCGATCGCTGCGAAATCAATGGGATGACGTCAACGGCAGCCGCAAATTCTCACACTGCCGGATCCGGGCGGATAATGTCGGGATGACCCGGACATCTCCACCCCCTCACAGCCGCCGCCCTCCGCAGCACTGGGCCGCCGCCCGCGCCGACTATGAAGCCGGCGCCTCCCTCCGCATCGTGGCCGAGCGCCACGGCCTCAACATCCGCACCCTGTCGCGACACGCCCGCGCCGAACGCTGGCAGGTGCCGCGCGTCGGGGCCGCCGAGGCCTGGGACCAATACCGTGCCCGCCGCCAGTTCGACCCCAAGGCGGTTCGGGAGATGGTCGCGATCGGCCATGTGGCGGACACGGACGACGAATCGCTCCTCCTGCGCCCGGACAGCGTCGGCCTGTGCCGCTTCGCCTTCCGCCGCGCCGCCGAATGCGCGGGAGTCAGCGGTCCGACCGAGGCCATGGCCTGGATCCGCCTGGCCGAGGCGACGGCCCGGCTGCGCCGTCATGTCGATGTCGATGTCCGCCCCCTGTGCGAGGCCGACTACCGGCGCATCGCCTCGCTCAGCCGGGAGGAGGCCGACCACCATCGCGCCGCCGTGGAGGCCGCCCCGCCCGACGCCCCCGACCCGCGATCCTCCAAAGTGTCCGAAAGTGTCCCATGAAATTTCCGGGGACACGGACACTTGGCCGCTAGACTTCCCCGTCCGCACAGCCGATTCGAAGGCCCATGACCGTTCACACCCCGCCGCCGGAAGGCGGACGCATCGTCGACGAACCGATGAGCGAGGCGCTGTCGCGCCGCTATCTCGCCTACGCCCTGTCGACCATCACCAACCGCGCCCTGCCGGACGTGCGCGACGGCTTCAAGCCGGTGCACCGGCGCATCATGTACGCCATGCACCAGATGCGGCTGAACCCGCAGGCGGCGGCGCGCAAATGCGCCAAGGTCGTGGGCGAGGTCATGGGCGGCTACCACCCGCACGGCGACGCCTCGATCTATGACGCCCTGGTGCGCCTCGCCCAGGACTTCTCCCAGCGCTATCCGCTGGTCGACGGTCAGGGAAATTTCGGCAATATCGACGGCGATAACGCCGCGGCCATGCGCTACACCGAGTGCAAGCTGACCGCCGCGGCCGTCCTGCTGATGGAGGGCATCGACCAGGACTCGGTGGACTTCAAGGCCACCTATGACGATCAGGACGAAGAGCCGATCGTCCTGCCCGCCGGCTTCCCCAACCTTCTGGCCAACGGCTCGTCGGGCATCGCCGTCGGCATGGCCACCTCGATCCCGCCGCACAATGTCGGCGAGCTGATCGACGCCTGCCAACTGCTGCTGGAGCGGCCCGACGCCACAACGGAAGAGCTGGCCGGCATCGTCCCGGGCCCGGACTTCCCCACGGGCGGCGTCGCCGTCGAGGGCCACGCCTCCATCCTCGAGGCCTATGAGACCGGCCGGGGCGGGGTGCGCCTGCGGGCGCGCTGGGAGACCGAGGACCTCGGCCGCGGCGTCTGGCGCATCATCGTCACCGAGATGCCCTATCAGGTGCAGAAGTCGAAGCTGATCGCCGACCTCGCCGACCTGATCGAACACAAGAAGGCGCCCCTGCTGGGCGACGTCCGCGACGAGTCGGCCGAGGACATCCGCCTGGTCATCGAACCGAAGAGCCGCACGGTCGAGCCCGAGGTGTTGATGGAGAGCCTGTTCAAGCTCTCCGACCTCGAGATCCGCTTCCCGGTCAATATGAATGTGCTGGACGCGACCGGCACGCCGCGGGTCATGGGTCTCAAGGCCTGCCTGCAGGCCTTCCTCGATCACCGCCGCGAGGTGCTGGTGCGGCGCGCCGGCTGGCGGATCGACCGGGTCGAGAAGCGGCTGCACCTGCTGGAAGGCCTGCGGATCGTCTTCCTCAACCTCGACGAGGTCATTCGCATCGTCCGCGAGGAGGAACAGCCCAAGGCCGTCCTGATCGCCCGCTTCGGCCTGAGCGAACTTCAGGCCGACTTCATCCTCGACACCCGTCTGCGTCAGCTGGCGCGGATCGAGGAGATGACGATCGAGAAGGAATACAAGGCGCTGGCCGATGAACTTGCGGCGCTGCAGTCGCTGTCGTCCTCGCCCGCCAAACAGTGGAAACAGGTCGGCAAGGACCTCGAGGCCGTGCGCAAGGCGCTGGTTTCGCCGCGCCGCACGACCATCGCCGAGGCGGTGGACGCATCGGCCTTCGTCTCGGTCGAGGCCTTCATCCCGCGCGAGGCCATCACCGTCATCCTGTCCGAACGGGGCTGGATCCGCGCCGCCCGGGGCAAGGTCGAGGACCCGTCGGAGCTGAAGTTTAAGGAGGGCGACAGCCTCGCCTTCCTCGTGCCCGGCTATACGACCGACAAGATCCTCGTCGCCGCCTCCGACGGCCGCATCTTCACCGTCGGCGCTGACAAACTGGCCTCCGGCCGCGGCCACGGCGAACCGCTGCGGCTGATGATCGACCTCGACGAGAAGGCCGACATCATCAACATCCTGGCGCATCAGCCGGGCGGAAAACTGCTGGTGGCGTCAAAGGCCGGCTATGGCTTCATCGCCCCCGAGGACGAGCTGCTGGCCCAAAAGCGCGGTGGCAAACAGGTGCTGAACGGCGAAATGCTGGCCGCCATCAGGGTCAATGGTGACCACGTCGCCGCCATCGGCGACAACATCAAGGCCCTGATCTTCCCGCTGACGGAACTGCCCGAGATGGGTCGCGGCAAGGGCGTGAAGCTGCAGGGGTACAAACAGGGCGGCCTCGCCGACGTCGCCGTGTTCGACAGCGCCCACGGACCCGAATGGGTCGACGGCGGCGGCCGCCGCCGCAACTGGCCAGACTGGAAGGACTGGCTGGGCAAGCGGGCCGGGGCTGGCCGGCAGGGTCCGCGGGGGTTGAGAAAATTCCGGTGACCGCAGGGATCGATCGTCGGTTACACCGATTTTAGTTTGGGGTCGGCGCACTGACCCCCATATTGCAACAAGGGTCGATCATCGGCCGGCTGGAGACCAAAATGCTCGTCACCCTGATCGTCATCGGCGTCATCGTCGCCCTGGTGCTGTTCATCGTCGTCGGCGCCTACAACAAGCTGGTGGCGCTCGATCAACGCGCCGATCAGTCGTTTGCCGATATCGACGTCCAGCTGAAGCAGCGACAGGACCTGATTCCCAATCTGGTCGAGACCGTGAAGGGCTATGCGTCGCACGAGCGCGGTACGCTGGACGCTGTCACCCAGGCCCGGGCCGCCGCGGCCGGCGCCACCTCGGTCAATGACAAGGTCCAGGCCGAGAACATGCTGACCGCGACCCTCGGCCGCCTGTTCGCCGTCGCCGAGGCCTATCCCGACCTGAAGGCCAACACCAACTATCTGGAGCTCCAGCGCGAGCTGTCGGACATCGAGAACAAGCTGGCCGCCGCCCGCCGCTTCTTCAACAATGCGGTTTCCGAGTTCAACGCCGTCCGCCTCCAGTTCCCGACCGTCCTGTTCGCCGCCATGGTCGGTTTCGGCTCGGACAAGCCCTTCTTCGACGTCGGCGAGACCGACCGGGCCACCATGTCAGCCGCGCCGCCGACCGTGAGCTTTTCGGCCTAAGAGATTGTTTTGATGGCTGCCGTAGGGCTCCAGACCCACATCTGGGCGAACAACACCCGCTCGATCCTGCTGCTGGCGGCCTTCCCCGTGCTGATGATCTTCATCATCTACGGGGTGCAGCTGGTGTTGATGGGGTTCGGTTTCCTGCCCGGGACGGGCAGGGGCCTGGGCGACGACATGGCCCTGGCCGCCTCCTGGCTCGGCGCCACCATTCCCCTGGCCTTCATCGTCGCGGCCATCTGGTTCGCCATCTCCTATTTCGGCAGCCAGACCCTGATCGACATGATGACCGGCGCCCGCAAGGTTGAGAGGAAGTCTGAGCCAGACCTTTATAACCTTCTGGAAAACCTCGCCATCTCGCGCGGCCTGCGGACCCCGACCCTGCGCGTGATCGACAATGACAGTCTCAACGCCTTCGCCACCGGCCTGCACGAGGGCCAGTACAGCGTCACCGTCACCCGCGGCCTCGTGAACACCCTGACCCGCGACGAGCTCGAGGCGGTGCTGGCCCATGAGCTCACCCACGTCATCAACAAGGACGTGCGCACCATGGTGATCGCCTCGATCTTCGCGGGCATCATCAGCGTCGTCGCCGAACTGGTCTTCCGCAGCCTGCTGTATTCCCGCGGCGGCCGCCGCGACAACAAGAACGCCATGCCGCTGATCCTCATCGGCCTGGCCTTCGCCGCCGTGGGCTTCGCCCTCGCCATCGTCATCCGCATGATGCTGTCGCGGACCCGCGAATATGTCGCCGACGCCGGGGCGGTCGAACTGACCAAGAACCCGGACGCCATGATCTCGGCCCTGCGCAAGGTCGAGGGCCGGTCATCGCTGAAGGGGCCTGACGAACTGCAACAGCTGTTCCTCGACAACCAGCCGAACGGCGTCGGGCTTGAGGGTCTGTTCGCCAGCCATCCGCCGATCCAGAAACGGGTCGACGCCCTGGTGAAATTCGGGGGCGGGGTCGATCCCGGCCCGTGGAGCGGCGAACCCTCTTCGTCCGGGCCCTCGGCCTATGCGACGTCGGTGCCCGCGGCAGGCTGATCGACCAGCCGCTCCCAGCCCAGCCGGGTCAACTGCTCCATGGGGCGGAAGTCGGCCTTGTAGTCCATCTTGCGTGAACCCCGGACCCAATAGCCCAGGTAGACGAACGGCAGGCCGACCGTCGCCGCCTGACGCAGATGATCGAGGATGGCGAACCGGCCGAGGCTGCGCGCTTCCAGCGCGGGATCAAAGAAGCTGTAGACCATCGAAAGCCCGTCCCCGAGCAGATCGGTCAGGCAGACGCCGACCAGATCGCCCGGCCCGCCGTCGGGCGAGGGAAGGCGGTATTCGATCAGATGGGTGCGCACGGCCGTATCCTCGACCATGGCGACATAGTCGAGCCAGCCCATGCCCGTCATGCCGCCGCCGGGGTGACGGCCGTGCAGATAGCGGCGGAGCAGATCGAACTGTTCGGTCGTGGCCTCGGCCTCGACCAGATCACGCGAAAGATCCGCGTTTCGTTTCAGTATTCTGCGCTGCGATCTTGAGAAGGTGAACTCGGGTACGGGCAGCCGCACCGAGACACAGGCGTCACAGGCCTCACAGGCCGGGCGGTAGGCGATGTTCTGGCTGCGGCGGAAGCCGGCCTGGGTCAGCTCGTCATTGACGTGAGCGCCCTCGCTGAACGGCAGATTGGCGAACACCTTGCGCTCGGTCTGGCCCGGCAGATAGGGGCAGGGCGCGACCGAGGTCATGTAGAAGCGAAGCTGGCGCTGCGGAACAAAGGTCACGGCCTCAGGTCCGCATCCAGTTTCGTCGGGAGTGGGGCAGGCGCAGGCTCATGCGCTGATTTGCGCCCGCCTCGCCTCGCGGTGCAAGCCCGTTCGCCCCACTGTTGCGCGGGGCCGAAGGTCACAGGCTGGTGTCCATGGGCAGGACCGGAGCCTCGCGCAGCAAAACGATGGCGATGCGGCGATTGCCGGCGAGCGTTGGGTCGTCCGGATAGAGCGGATCGGAGCCGGCCTTGCCCGCGACCTGGTAGACCCGGTCCGGATCCACGCCGGCGGACTGCAGGATCAGCCGCGAGGCGTTGGCACGAGCCGAGGACAGGTTCCAGTCGTTCGGCCCGGTGGCGCGACTCGACCCCGGCGCGGCCGAGGTATGGCCGGTGACGGAGATCCGGTTAGGCAGCTGGGTGATGACCCGCGACACGGTCCGGAGAAGAAGCTGGGCCCGCGGGTTGGGCCGGGCCGAGTTCTGGTCGAACATCGAGCGGCCTTCCTGGTCGACCAGCTGGATGCGAAGGCCTTCCGGGGTCTGGTCGATGATCAGTTGTTTGGAGAGCTCGGCGAGCTCGGGCATCGACTGCATGGCCTGGCGCAGCGATTCGGCGGCGGAGGCGAATTCAGCGGCCTCGCGTCGGGCGATCTCGGCGCGCAGGGCATCCTCGCTCGCAGCGGCGAGATTCTGGCTCTGTCCGGCCTCGGGCGGGGCGTCCGCCGGCGCTTCCGGGGCCAGTTGCTCGATCACGGACATGGCGCCAGAGGCCTTGGCTCCGTCGTCGCCGAGCGAGGTGCCGCCAAGGATGCCCCCTGAGCCAGAGGTGGTCTGCGACACGCTGGCCGGTGCGAAATATTCGGCGATGCCGCGCTTCTGCTCCGGGTCGGTCGTATTGATCAGCCACATCAGCAGGAAGAAGGCCATCATCGCCGTCACGAAGTCGGCGTAGGCGACCTTCCAGGCGCCGCCGTGGTGGCCGCCGCCGACGACCTTCTTGACCTTCTTGATGACGATCGGGCGATCGCTCAGTGACATGGAGACGCAGCCTCAACGGTAAACTCGACTGACGATGGACGGCGCAAGGTTAAGGCCACGTTTCCCATACCGTCCGCCTTGCTCCGGCGCCGGGCCTCGCCTAGTCGTCAGGCGTGAACATCCAGCCCGATACCGAGTTCGACAGCGCCGCCTATCGCCGGGCCCTTGGAGGGTTCGCGACGGGCGTATGCGTGATCACAGCGCATACGGAGCAGGGGCCGTTCGGCATAACGGTCAACTCCTTCACCTCGGTCTCGCTGAGCCCGCCGCTGATCCTGTGGTGCCTGGATCAGAAGTCGGACCGTTACGGCGCCTTCGCCAGGGCGGACCGATTCGCCGTCCATATGCTGCCGGTGGAGGACCGCGAGATGTCCGACCGCTTCGCCTGGGGCATCTGTCGCCTTTCCGAGGACGAGTTCGATAACGCCAGTACCGAACCGCCACGGCTGAAGAACGCCCTGACCCGGCTGGACTGTATCGCGACCGACCGGATCGTCATGGGCGATCACCTGACCATTGTCGGCGCCGTGGAGGCGTTCGAGACCCGACCGGGATCGGCCCTGACCTATTATCGCGGCCGCTACGGGGTGGCCCTGGAGCCCGGGGCATGAAAATCGGTTTCGCCGGACTGGGCGTGATGGGCGGCCCGATGGCGCGCCACCTCGTCGAAGCCGGACATCAGGTGAGGGGGTTCAATCGGTCCGCGGACAAGGCCCGGGCCTGGGCGTCATCAACCGGCGGCTTGTTCGCCGCCACCGTGGCCGAGGCCGCTGACGGCGCCGATCTGTTTATTCTGTGCGTCGGCAATGACGATGATGTCAGGGAGGTGGTGATGCAGTCCCTGCCTGACCTCGCCCCGGCGGCCGTCATCGTCGACCACACCACGACCTCGGCCAGGATCGCGCGCGAACTGGCCGAGCTGGCGGCGGGGCAGGGGTTCGCCTTCATCGACGCGCCCGTCTCCGGAGGACAGGCCGGGGCCGAGAACGGCCAGCTCAGCGTCATGGCCGGAGGTGACGCCGACGCGCTGGCCCGGGCCGAGCCGGCGTTGATGGCCTATTCCAGGGCTGTGAAGCACATGGGTCCCTCGGGATCGGGACAGTTGACCAAGATGGTCAACCAGATCGCCATCGCCGGCGTGGTGCAGGGTCTGGCGGAGGCGGTGCATTTCGCCGAGGTCGCGGGACTGGATACGGACGCCGTCTATGACGCCGTTTCGAAGGGCGCGGCCCAGTCGTGGCAGATGGACAACCGCTGGAAGACCATGGCCGAAGGCCGGTTCGACTTCGGTTTCGCCGTAGACTGGATGCGCAAGGACCTTGGGCTTGTGCTGGACGAGGCCAAGGCCAACGGCGCCCGACTGGAACTGACGACGCTGATCGATCAATACTATGCGGAGGTGCAGTCGATGGGGGGATCGCGATGGGACACATCGAGCTTGGCGGCGCGACTGCAGAACAGGCGCAACTGAATTCAGCCGAGCCTCAAGGCCTTCCACGGCGCCCCAGTGATGTCGGGCTCTGGAATTTATCTGCGAGCATTTCACGGCCGTGGCCCAGTTCATGGGCGTGCTGATCTATGCGGTTGGGACGTGACGGGCCCGACAGAGGGTCTCTGTTCTGGAACTGATACGGATTGAACGTAGGTGGCCCCAAGAGCCTTGATCAGGCCCATTCTGATTTCGCATAATATATCTTATGCGAACACTGCTTGCTCGGATCCTGACCTGTTCAAGGCGCCTCCCCCACAGGCATGCGGGCGTCCAGGAGCAGGATCGTTTCGCGCACATAGCTCGCATGGGCGACGAGGCCGATTCCCAAAGGCTCTCCCGCGGGCCGTACCTCAGACGTGAGGACGCCGGCAATGAACGGATGATCCGGCTGGGTTGTCCCGGGTAGTTTCCGGGCCGCCGGCGTCCAGAAGACCGGTCCTCCTGAATTTCCCGGAAAGACTTGAAAATCCAATAGGAAGACCGGGAAGCTCTCGATTGGAGTTAGCGGCCACGATGCGATCCGTCCAACGCGCAGGATCGGAAATCCCGCGGTGTTTGAGGAATAGCCCCGCGGAAAGCCGAGCGTCAGCAACTCGTCGCCGGGTCCCACCTGCCAGGCGTCCAGATCGTCGCTCGCGGCCAGCCAGCCCAGAGGAATGGCCGCTCGGGCGAACACCGGCGGCGCCGATATTTCCATCACGGCGATGTCGCGCTCGGGATGACGGGTCCAGACCGGCTCACCGGCCGAATCACGGATACGCAAGGGTTCCGGCGCGAAGCGCCAGCCGCCTGCGGGCATCTCGATCCGCCAGCCGATTCGCGCATCGGCGGCGGCCATCCCGTTCAACACATGGTGAGCGGTGACGAGGACGGTGCGCGGCGAGCCGTCGGGGCGCGGCGCGGCTACAAGGAAGGCGGTGCCGACCCTGCGCGTAGCGTCGTCGTTGCTCTGGTCGATCTGCACCGTCGCCCCGATCAGGCCGACCGTCAGGTCCCAGGCCGGCGCAGCCAGCCCGGCGATCGGCGGCTCCTGGGCAATTTCTGGCGGGGTCTGAAGTTCGAACATCGTCCCTATCCGGCCAGCGGCGTTTGTTCATTTGACGGCGGCCCGCCCCCGCGCACAAGGTCCGGCTGCCAATCGGGAACCCCGTCATGAATCGCCGCGACCTGCTCGTCACCTCCGCCGCCGCAATGGCAGCGACCGCCCTTCCCGCCCAAGCCCGCCCCGGAGCCTCGATGTCCCATGGAACCCCTGTACCGCCCGTAGCCAAGAAGATTCCGGTCCGCATCGAACAACTGGGCCGGGTCCGGACCGACGACTATCAGTGGATGAAGGACGACAACTGGCAGGCCGTGCTGCGCGACCCGACCCTGATCAAGGCCGACGTCGAGGAACATCTCGAGGCGGAGAACGCCTATCGCGAAGCCATGATGGCCTCGACCCTGCCGCTGCAGGCGGCGATGTTTGAGGAGATGAAGGGGCGGATCAAGGAGGCGGACAGTTCGGTTCCCTCACCCGACGGCGCCTGGGAGTATTTCGTCGAGTACCGGGTCGGCGAACAGCATCCGCGTTATATGCGGCGGTCCCGCGGCGGCGCCGGCGAGGCCCAGCTGCTGCTTGACGCCAATGTGCTGGCCGAGGGCAAGGCCTATTCCGAGGTCTCGTCGGCCGCTCACAGCCCCGACCACGCCCTTTTCGCCTATGCCGAGGACGCCCAAGGGTCAGAGGTGCATCAGATCTTCGTCAAGGATCTGGCGACCGGCGAGGTCCTGCCCGATCCGATCGGTTCGGCTACGGGCAATTTCACCTTCTCGCCCGACAGCCAGTGGATCTTCTGGACCAACCGCGACGACAACGGCCGACCGGACAAGATATTCCGCCGTCCCGCACGCGGCGGCGAGGCGACCCTTGTCTATGAGGAGACCGACGACGGCATGTTCATCAGTGTCGGCCGCACCGCCGACGATGCCTTCGTGATGATCTCCGTAGCCAACCAGGAGACCTCCGAGGCCCGGATCATTCCCGCCGCTACGCCAACCGCCAGCCCGGTTGTGCTTGAGCCGCGCCAGGTGACCCGGCTGTACGACGCGGACCACTGGGGTGATCGCTGGGTTATCCGCACCAATGCCGACGATTCGATCGACTTCAAGATCGTCGAGGCCCCGACTGCGACCCCTGGCAAGGCGCACTGGATCGACCTCGTGGCTCACACACCCGGCCGCTACATAGAGGGCGTTGGCCTGGTGAAGGACTATATCGCTCGCCAGGAGAGGGCCGACGCCAATACCCGGATCATCATCCGAGACCGCGCAGGGGCCGAACACGAGATAGCCGTGGACGAACCGGCCTACTCCCTCTCGCTGGGCGGCGCCTCGGAGTTCGATACGACCGTCATGCGCTACGGCTACAACTCGCCGTCCACGCCGACCTCGACCTATGACTATGACCTCGCCACACGCGTGCGGACCCTGCGCAAGGTGCAGGAAGTCCCGTCAGGTCACGACGCTTCGGACTATGTCGTCGAGCGGCTGAACGCCCCTGCCCCGGACGGCGCGCTGGTGCCGGTGACCGTGCTGCGGCGCAAGTCGACGCCGGTCGACGGCTCCGCTCCCCTGCTGCTCTACGGCTACGGCTCCTATGGCATTCCGATGCCTGCGAGCTTCTCGACCAACCGCCTGTCGCTGGTGGATCGCGGCTGGATCTACGCTATCGCCCACATCCGCGGCGGCTCGGACAAGGGCTGGGGCTGGTTTCTCGACGCCCGACGCTTCACCAAGAAAAATACCTTTACCGACTTCATCGCCACCGCCGAGCATCTGATCGCGAGCGGCCACGGCAAAGCCGGGCATATCGTGGCCCAGGGCGGGTCCGCGGGCGGGCTGTTGATGGGCGCGGTCAACAACATGCGACCGGATCTGTGGGCCGGCATCATCGGCCAGGTGCCGTTCGTGGATGTGATCAACACCATGAGCGACACCAGCCTGCCCCTGACGCCGCCGGAATGGCCCGAGTGGGGCAATCCGATCGAAGACCCCGAGGCCTACGACTATATGATGAGCTACAGCCCTTACGACCAGGTCGGGCCGCTGGCCTATCCCGCCGTACTGGCCACGGGCGGTCTGTCCGACCCGCGCGTCACCTATTGGGAGCCTGAGAAATGGGTGGCCAAGCTCCGGCCGGCCACGACATCCGGCAAGCCCGTCCTGCTGAAAATCAATATGGAGGCGGGCCACGCCGGCTCGTCGGGGCGGTTCGACTATCTGAAGGAAGTCGCCCACGACTACGCCTTCGCAGTTTGGGCCATCGACAGGGGCTGGGAGCGGTTCTGACGACCCGGCGCCTTTCCAGCGGTATCTCCCGTTCGTACGCGCGGGCCTGATGTGTGACCGGGGACTGACCGCCGGTTTGCTGGTTTGCTGGCTTCGCCTTTCCGTCCCCGTCCCGACTGGCCTTTCGGCAGTCACCGAGACGCGAGATCGCACGGCCGCGGCGTCAACCAGGGCACCAATCGGAAGCGGCGCGGCGTCTCACCGAGGGTTCGTTGCTGAATGAACTGGCGGGCGAAGGCCACCACGGCGTGGATCGTCGACCCATCAAACGGTTTCGAAACGGCGCCCAGGGCCCCTGCGAAACCCTCGGGGATCTGCTCCGGATTCGCCGTCAGGAAGACGGCGGCAGCGCCGAAATCATTGACCAGCCTTTCGGCGATCCGCGGCCCGGTCATACCGTCGAGCAGATTGATATCGATCAGGGCCAGGTCGGGACGTTCGCGCTTCGCCATCGCCAGCGCCCCCGCCGTATCCATGGCGCAGCCGACGACGTCGCAGCCCGACTCGGCCAGCAGCAACTCAAGCTCCATGGCCAGGAGCGCCTGGTCTTCGACAATCATGACCCGAAGGCCCGGCGACTGGCTCACTATGCTTCCCCGTACCGACGGGGGCTTAGCATACCTGTGTCGGTTAGTGGGCAACCCAGCGCCGGTTTGGTGACTTGTTCGGTGTGGCGAAACGAAGCGCGCGCTGCATTGGCGCGCCTCGGAGGAATGGCTGGGGAACTAGGACTCGAACCTAGAATGACGGTACCAAAATCTCGGACTGCGGACGAAGAAACAGACACCTAATCTGTAAAACCCCGCCAAACGCGACCAGTAAAATCAACAAGTTATCGCCCGCCTGTAAAACCCGATTCTGAAGCGACTTGTGCCTTGGGGACGCTCTCATGGTCGGCGGGTTCGACAGCGGGAAAGTTGGCCTCCCGCTGTCGTTGGTGAGCCGAGCCTACGCCCACACCTTGTTCAACACCGCCGCCGCGAGGGCCGCCTTGTCTTGAGGCAGGAAGCGACCGTAGTGGGCCTGCACGGTCGCAGGCGTGTCCTGGATCGCATAACTGGCTTGCTCGTATGACCCGGTCGTCTTCAAGACGTGGGTCGCGAGGACATCCCTGACGCTATGCGGACCATGCGGGAGCAGGCCCGGGATAGCGCCTCGGCCGGTGTACGGGTTGTAGATTCCATACCGCTGGATGGTCAGCCGCCAAGCCTCATAAAACGTGGTCGAGTTGTAGGCGGCGTCGGTGGACGTCCGCTTTCGTGTCTTCACGAAAACTGTCCCCGGGTCCGAGGCCCCTGCGAGCAGCACCGGCCTGTGAACTTCCACAAACCGGTCGAGCCACAGGTACAGGTCGCCCAGGTCCGGCAGCAGCAGGCGGAAGGGCCGCTTCGAAAAGTAGGCGGAGCCGGCGTTCTTGAACGCGGCGCAGGGGACGAACACCTCCCATCCCTCGTCGCGCTGGCTCCACCTGAGTTCGCCGCGCTTCAGACGCTCGAGCTCCCGTTCTGTCGTTGGCGGCCGGTCCTTCGGACACAGCAGCATCTGCCGCAGGTTCTTCTGGCGGAGACCCAGATGGAGCCCCAGCCGGATCAAAAGCAGAGACCGGACACTCTCGGCGGCTGCGCGAGGATATCGCTGGGCGTCCGGCATTCGCTTCAGGATTTCGTCGGTGATTTTTCGATACTCGCGGACGGGGCTCGCTGCCTCGAGGATCGGCAGCAGCGGTTCAAACGGATCGCGATGAATTCGGGACACACGCCCGATTTCCTTGGCGCGCTGCAGGGCGTGCTGGTTCATCCGTTGGCACGCCGCGTCCCAGTCGGTCCGGGCCAGATCGACCTCGGCCGCGCTGACCAACCCCTCGATCGGGACCAGCCGCCCCGCCAAGCCCGGACTCTGCCGCAACCAACCGGTCTTCTCCCGAGTGAGGGCGGCGCCGAGCAACAGCATCTCGGCCTCCCACCCGGTGAAGAAGCCGCGACGGCGTTCTCGCCACTGGACGTACCAGTCCCAGACCGCAGGAAAGACAAGGTGGGCGAACGACAGGTCCCCAAGGGGTGCGCCGAGCCCCCTCACCTGCCCGTCTGGCGACGCGGCCAAGGCGCCAAACAGCAAAGACAAGTGCTCGCCCCGCTGAGCCGCGGTTTCCTCGCCCCAAACCCCTGATCGCTGGAAGCCGATCTCCGTCAAGGTCGCGGACTTGAAACGGATCAGCGCGGTCATCTCCCGCTGAAGCTCTGGCGGCGCCACCAGCTGCAGACACCCCTTGCGCCCTCGCCCCTCCGGTTGGGGGACAACGTTATCGTCGAAGCGCAGGGAGAACCGGTGTTTTGAGGCCTCCGCGTGATAGCGGCTGTAGGCCGTTCCGCCGGACAGGATGTTGGTCCGAACCCACGCCAGGATGGCGGCGCGCTCGCGAGGCGGGCGTTGCCTGAAGTCGTCAGGCAGATGCCAGGCCAGTCGCCGCGCCTCGGACGGCTCCACCCCCGCCGGCGCCTGCCCGGCGATCGCGCGCGGCTGCGACAGGCGGGACCGGAGGTAGCGCTGCGGCAGCCGGTACCGGTGCTCGATTAGGTCGATCACCTTCAGGCTTGCGGGTGTCTGCGGTGTCTTGATGCCTCGACGCCAGTCGGAGATCGTCTTGCGATCGGTTAGTCCGCCGGCCGCCTTCACCGCCCGATGAAGCCGGTGCGCCGGCTCCCCGTGCCGTCGCATCTGCATGTCCAGGGCGCCATGAAAGTCTAATGGATGGACCTCGGCCTCCCAGAGCGGATCGGGGTGCTCGACAATGGGTATCGGCGGCCGGCCTCTGGGACGCTTCGGTTGCGGGGGCCCGCTGGTCGAAATGGACATCGTCTCTCCTTGATCCGCCGCGGAAGTCGCGGCGTGGAGAGAGACGAACAGCAAGGCCGGGGGCCCTAAATCAGGCCCGCTCGCCGCTGGGAATTGGTTCTGCAGCCCCGACTTCGAGATGCGCCATGTGTGGACGGCTCCCCGTTGGCAAGGGTTATCTGACGTTCTGCTGAGCCTGGTCGGTGCGGCCATGTGTTCGACCTGTTGGTGCGGTACGCATGACCGCTGGCCATAATGCCTTCCGCGAAGACGGGTCCCGACCAAAAGCACGCGCTCGAGGCGCTCTGGCGCAAGTGGGTTTTCCCGCCTTCCGGTATCGACCGGCTGTCGCATTACATCCTGTCCGCCCTTCCCAAGTTCGTCGGCCTCGGCGCTGGGCCTCGACCTGTCTCTATGCCGCCAGCGGCTCCTGGTAGCGCTCGCCCGAGGTCATAATCGCCCAGACCATCCGTGCGGTCTTGTTGGCGAGGGCGACGGCCGCGACCTTTGGTGTTCGGCGGGCGAGTAGCTGGACCAGCCACGGCCGGCGCGTACCGTTCCTCACGGCATAGCGGACGACCGCCAGGGCGCCGACGACCAGCATCTGGCGCAGGTAGCGATCGCCCTGCTTGGTGATGCCGCCCAGCCGCTCCTTGCCGCCGCTGGAGTTCTGCTTCGGAACGAGGCCGATCCAGGCCGCGAGATTGCGGCCGGTCTTGAAGGCCTTCGGATCGGCGATCGTGCCGACCAGCGCGCTGGCGAGCAGGGGACCTACGCCAGGGATTTCCATCAACCGCCGGCCGACCTCCGTCGATCGGGCGTTGGTCCGGATCAGGCGGTCGGTATCCAGGATCTGCTCGTTCACCAGCCGCAACTGCGCGGCCAGCATGCCGAGACAGCCTCGGGCCTCCGCCGGCACTCGGTCATCCGATGAATCCTCCACGATCGCGATCAGCGCCTGGAGGCCCTGCCGGCCGACCGCGGCCGCCATGCCGAACTCCGCCATGTGGCTGCGGATCGCGTTCGAGATCTGGATGCGCTGTCGGATCAGGATCGATCGAGTCCGATGCAGTACCATGACGCCCTGCTGTTCCGGCGACTTCACTGGCACGAAGCGCATCGTCGGCCGGGTAACCGCCTCGCAGATCGCCTCCGCGTCGGCCATGTCGTTCTTCTGCCGCTTCACATAGGGCTTCACATAGCTCGGCGGCATCAGCCTCACATCGTGGCCAAGGCCGATCAGCTCCCGGGCCCAATGATGGGCAGTGCCACAGGCCTCGATCCCTACGAGGCAAGGAGCCAGCTTCTCGAAGAACCTCAGGAGCCGCGCTCGCGTCAGCTTCTGTCGAATGACGACGCCGCCATCAGCATCGACGCCGTGCACCTGAAACACCGACTTCGCGATGTCCAAACCAATCGTAGCTACCTGACCCATGGCTCCCCTCCAGCTCAAACCGGAAGCTTACGCTCCGGTGGGGTGGAGAGCCGTCCACAGCATCAAAAGCGGACATTGTCGTCTCGCCGGGAGCACGACCTTCAGATCGGATCTCCGCACTGGACGTTGCGAACGACCTTTATCCCATCCGAAGCCGTACTGTGGTCTGAGCTATCGGAGCGGCTCAGTTGAGTAGCGAGCCTCAGGCTTTCGCCATCGCGGCCAAGAGTGGCGGCTGCAACGAGACCGCCATCGAGTTCGAACCGAACGGTAGCGTCAGCATCCGCGACGGACCCGTCGATGTGAAGCGCGTCCCAGCGTTCGGCATGGCCTACATAACGTGTGGACTGGCGGTATTGCTGGGTCCAGAAGAACGGCGGCTCCGAAAGTTCTGCAGACTCTCCCAGCATGGACAGGGCCGCGACCTGGCCTTGACGCTGGGCGGCGACCCAGTGCTCGATCCTCGTCAGAGCGCCGGATATGGGGTCCGGATAGCGGGCGATGTCGCCGGCCGCCCAGATTCCCGGTGCGCTGGTGCGCAGGGCGCGATCGACAATCACGCCACGATCAACCGCCAGGCCGGCGTCCAGAGCCAGTTGCAGCCGCGGCCGGACGCCCACGCCAAGGACGACCAGGTCAGCGGCGACCCGCTGACCATCGGCCAGAATCACCGCGCCATCCTCGAAGGCCTCCGCTGTCTGCCCGAGATGAAAACGGACGCCGTTGGCCTCATGCAAATTGCGCAGGAATACGCCGATCTCGGGCCCCATGACTTTCTCCAGAGGCACCGCCTCCGCGCCGATCACCGCCACCGGGACCCCGCGCCCGCGCAAGCTGGCGGCGACCTCGAGGCCGATGAAACTCGCTCCGATGACCGCCACCGCGCGAACGCCAGCGAGGGCGGCGATCAAGGCGCGGGCGTCAGCCAGGGTGCGCAGCACATGAACCTGCGGCCCATCGAAACCCTTGCCCTTGAGCCGGATCGGCTCGGCCCCGGTCGCCAGCAACAGGGCGTCATAGCCGAACTGTTCGCCGGCGGTCGAAACCATCGTCCGCCCGGCCACATCAACTTTCGCCACCTCCACGCCAAGCCTTAGGTCGATGGCGTGGTCGGCGTAGAAGGCGTCGGGCTTCAGCGGAATCCACTCCTCCGGCGCGGTTCCGGCCAGATAGTCCTTTGACAGATTGGGCCGGTCGCAGGGCGGTGCGGCGTCGGCGCTGAGCATGGTCAGACTCCCCGCGAAGCCTCGCCGGCGCAGCATCTCCGCGGCGGCGAACCCGGCCGCGCCGCCGCCGACGATGACGATGCTCCCGGGATGGGACGGCGCATCCGCATGGCGGATCGGCGCCGGGGCCATGCGTTCGCGAACGAAGACGCGGTCGCCATCGATCTCCACCCGCCACCGGTCGAGGGCGTCGAAGGCGGGAGCGGCGAGCGCCTCGCCGCTGCGCAGATCGAAACAGGCATGGTGCCAGGGGCAGCGCACCGTATCGCCGACGACAAGACCCTCGCCGAGCGGCCCGCCATAGTGCGTGCAGGCGCCGGAGACTGCGAACACGCCGTCGGCGCGACGCATCAGCAGAACCGGTTCGCCGCCGACATGGCCAGACCGGGCGCCCGTCGCGGGCAGGTCGGCCAGCGGCAGTCCTGAAGCGAAGTCGGGCCCCGATGGCCGGGTTTGTATGCCGCCCATGGCGTCATCTCCTGTTGCCCGCGATCCTTGTCGCCTTCTGGTTGGATGAGGGAAGCGCCCGAACGTTCCCGGCCACAAGCCCCGGGAACCCTGCGCGTCCCATCGCATCAAAGGAGCGACGCAGACACCAGGATGACCCCGCATGCTCGCACTCAGCCCGACCGCCGCCGAAACGTCCGAAGCTCCGGCCGAACCGACCTGCCCGCCGTACCGACGGCCAACCCGGTCCGAGGCTGAGGCGGCGGTTCGGACCCTGATCGGCTGGGCCGGGGACGACCCGCGCCGCGAGGGCCTTCGCGCCACGCCGGACCGGGTTGTGCGCGCCTATGAGGAATGGTTCGCGGGTTACGACCAGGACCCGACCGGCATCCTCGAGCGGACCTTCGGCGAAGTGGCCGGTTACGACGAAATGGTGCTGTTACGGGACATCCCGGTCGAGTCGGTGTGCGAGCATCATATGGCGGCGATCCGGGGGGTGGCTCATGTGGCCTATCTGCCGCGCGAACGGGTCGTGGGAATCTCCAAACTGGCCCGACTGGTCGACGCCTATGCGCGACGGCTGCAGATTCAGGAGCGGCTGACCGCGGAGATCGCCGACGAACTGGAGCGGACGCTGCGGCCTCGCGGCGTGGCGGTCGTCATCGAGGCGACGCATGAATGCATGTCGTCGCGCGGGGTGCGAAAGCATGGCGCCATGCTGATGACCCGGCGCTTCACCGGCGTATTCGAGTGCGGCCAGGGGCGTCGCGAGGTCCTCGCCGCGCTCGCCGGCTGACAGCGGGAACCTTGCCACCGTCGCCGCATCCAACCACAATTGAACCTGCCGGAGGACGCCATGCGGAGCCTGAAACTCGCCGATCACGACGGCATGAACGAGGCCGAGCTGGTGCGCCTGGCCCAGGCGGGCGACGGCAATGCGTTCCGGGTCATCATGCAGCGCGCCAACCAGCGCCTGTTCCGTGTGGCGCGCGGCGTGGTCCGCGACGACGGCGAGGCCGAGGACGTCCTGCAAGAGTCCTACGCCCGGGCGTTTGCGGCTATCGGGGGCTTTCGGGGCGAAGCCGGCGTCATGACCTGGCTGACGCGCATCGTGCTCAACGAAGCTCGAGGACGGCTTCGGCGGCGGCGTCCCATGGTCCCCCTGGACCAGATCGAAAAGGCGCAGACGGAAGGCGGTCAGGTGATTCCATTTCCTCACGCAATGGGCAGCTCCAGTCCCGAGGCGGACGCGGCGCGGACCCAGATTCGCGGCCTGATCGAGCACGCCGTCGATGACCTGCCGGAAGCCTTCCGGATCGTGTTCATCATGCGCGACATCGACGAATGCAGCATCGAGGAGACGGCGGCCAACCTCCATCTAAAGCCCGAGACGGTGAAGACCCGGCTTCATCGGGCCCGGCGGATGCTGCGCTCGGCGCTGGACGCCAAGCTGGCCACCACCATGGTCGAGGCCTTTCCCTTCATGGGCGCCCGCTGCAACCGGATCACCAACGCCGTTCTGGCCCGGCTGGCGGCCGAAGGCCGTCTGGTCGGGTGGTCGGGAACCTCTACGCCGGTGTGACATCCAATCGGAAGCGGCCGGATCCCCGGCCGGCTTTCAAGGAATCTCGCCATGCTCAGAACCCTCATCGCCGCCGGCGCCCTGGCTTTCGCCCCGATCGCAGCCGCGGCCCATGACACAGGCCCCAACGACGCGCAGATCGCCCACATCGCCTACACCGCCGGCCAGCTGGATGTCGCCGCGGCGCAGCAGGCGCTCAAGAAGTCGACCAATCCGGAGGTCCGCGCCTTCGCCGAGCTGATGGCGCGCGACCACGCGGCGGTGAACGACCACGCCGTGGCGCTGGTCACCCGCCTGGGGGTGTCGCCGGAGGCCAATCCGACCAGCACCGCCCTGACCGAAGCCGCCGCAGCGACGCATGACCGGCTGGAGACCCTGGAGGGGGCAGCGTTCGATGCCGCCTATGTCGCCAACGAGGTCGCCTTCCACCGCACCGTCAACACTGCGCTGGCTGGAACCCTGATCCCGCACGCCGACAATGCCGAGTTGAAGGCGCTGCTGGAAACCGGCCTGAGCCTGTTTCAGTCTCACCAGGCCCATGCCGAACACCTCGCGTCTTCGGTCCGGTAGGCCCGTTGTGGAAACCGCCGATCTCACCCGCCGCGCGGCCTTGCTGACCGTCGCGGCCTCGGCCGCCGCCGCCGCCCTCCCCGCAGCGGCCCGGGCGAGAACCCACACCATCGTTATGGAGAAGATGAGGTTCGGGCCATCCCCGACCGGTCTGCGGGTCGGCGACACGATCGTATGGGTCAACCGCGATCTGTTCCGGCACACGGCCACGGCGCGCAACCGGTCCTTCGATGTGGATCTGGTCCCCGGCGCCAGCGGACGAACTATCCTGCGGACCCCGGGGACGGTCGACTACATCTGCCGGTTTCATCCCGGCATGACCGGACGCCTCATCGTCGCCTCCTGAGCGGCGCGCCTCCACACTGGAGGCTACCCTGAGTGTTTGGTAGCCGACCGTTTGAGCCCTTGGTCAACAGACCCAAGGTTGGACTCCCCGGTGAAGCGCAAAAGCGGACAACTCTGCATTTCACACTCCCGGGGAGGACATCCTGTCAGCGCCACAAGCCGCTTCCATGCCGTCAACCTTCGTGTTTATATCGTGCTACGATATAAACACGCGTATAGGAGGCTGTGATGCTCACAGCGGAAGGGCCCCAGGCCGGTCAACCCCAGACAGTGGAGGACCTGAAGCTTGCGGTTCGGTTTGAGGGCGACTGCTGGGTTCTTGAGAGCGATCGACGTTTTGAGACGCTGGTTTACAGGTCCGGTCGCGCAGCTGAGGAGGCCGCCCGAAGAATGGCCGCACAGTTCGCCCGAGGCGGCCAGGGCGTTCGGGTATCAGTGGAGGATCGTCGGCACACATTGGTGGGCACAAAGATATATTTTCCGTGTGACGTAACCCGCCGGGCAGTCCTCTCAGACGAGAGTGGCGGATCGTGAGAAATGTCCTGATCGCCGCCGCCGCTGGGATGGTCGTACTGTTCCTCGGGATATTTTTGCTGGTTTTGGGCAGTCTCACCGGAGCCGGATTCGCGGTTATCGCAGCAGTCGTGGCGATCCCTACGGGTCTCGCGCTGCTGGGCTGGTCTGTCGTGGACCGAAATCGGAAGCTTTAGCGAAATGATCGAAAATCGATTCTTTCCGCGACAGGGTGTGCTCGATCCCCACGATGGCACCTCCCTGACCGACCAGGGCAGTGATCTTTGACTGCGGAATTGACGCAGGCGGACTTCGAAGCCCTGGCGCGCTTTCGGTTCGCCGTCCGTCGGTATCTGGCTTTTGCTGAAAGAGGAGCCAAGGCGGCCGGGCTCACGTCGCAACAGCACCAAGCGCTTTTGGCGATCAAGGCCCAAAGCTACTCCGGGGCGATCACGATCGGCGAGCTGGCCAATCGGTTGTTATTGAAGCCCCACAGCGCGGCGGGATTGATCGATCGTCTGGCATCCAGTGACCTGGTCGCTCGCGAAACCGCCCCGAATGACCGCCGGGCCGTTCACCTGCGACTGACGTCCCGGGGCGAAGATGTCCTCCAGCGGCTGTCGGAGCAAAATCTTCAGGAGTTAAAGGTCGTTTCACCGTCGCTGGAAGCATCCCTCAATCGGTTCGAGACACTTCCAGACGACGAGGGCCGGGCGAGCGCATAGCTCAGGCTGGACCTGCTGGCCTGCGACCATCAGACTTTGGCGTCTTTAGCCCGGATTCTGTAGGTCGAAACATTGGTCATTCCATTGAGAATGTTTCCCAATCTTTCGCAATCGTCGACGGAGTCAGCGACGCAGATCACGCGTATGGCGATATTGCCCGCGGCCAGTTCCTGATTGAGACTGACGATGTTGAAGCCGGCGGCCCGCAAAGCAGCGCCGATCTGGTCAGCCGGACTGGCGTCACCCTGTCCAAATCCAGCCTCGATCTCCACGTGCGAGCGTTTGGGCAACAACCGGCTTGCCAGGCGCAGTCCCGCCAGCACGAGCAAAGTGATCACGACCGCGCTGACGGCGAGCGAGTAGAATTTGATGCCCAGCAGCATGCCGATAACCGCCGTCAGCCAAAGGGATGCGGCCGTGGTCAGTCCTCGAATGGTGGAGCCGTTGCGAAAGATGACGCCGGCGCCAAGAAAGCCGATGCCAGTGAGGATTCCATGCGCCATCCGGGTAGGGTCAATCCGGATCGCGTCAACGGGTGTCGCGCCCATCCATTGAACCTGGTGTACCGCCATCACCATCAACAGGGTCGAGGCCACAGACACCAGGATGTGCGTCCTTATGCCGGCGGCGCTGCCGTTCAGTTCCCGCTCCAGTCCGATGACCGCTCCAGCTGCGACGGAAGCAGCGAGAGGAATCAGGAACGTCAGGTCGCCCGTGACGAGGCTAGCACCGGTCATGGGGCTCGCCCACCCGCGCGTAACGATCGTGATCTGAGTTTGACCCGAAACTGAACGCGCCATCGAAGACCTCGTCGAGCGCGAATTGAACACGTCTCTCCAACCGCTTGGCGAGCATGAAAGACAGGCTCGTTAGGATCCCGCCGCCAAACAGGATGACAATGGCCGCAGGCGCAGCACTGGCGAAGGTATCGAGCTTATCCTGGGTCATGTGATTTGTAGAAAAAGAGACGCGGCGAACAGAATCCCGAGGACTGCGACGAGCAACGCTCGAAATACGGGAAACCGCGCCCTGTGAATTTTCGCAGGGGCTCGCAGATAGACAGGCGGCCGCGGCCGTCCAACCTCGCTTCCAGTGATGTTGTGACGCTCTCTCATTACACACCGCGCTTTGAAAACATCGCCGCAAGACGACCAAAATGGCACCGCCACCCTTTGGCTGGCGCCGTCAGGTCTTGCTGGCGGTCCCGCAGTCTCGGCACAGAACACAGCATCGCGAGGCGCACGGAATCATCGCCCGGAAGCGCGGGATGATCCCAAAGGCTTTCGTGCAGCACCGCGTCCTGTTCGAGGTACTGCGGCAGCAGGTCGAAACGCGCGTCGGGCCCCAAGCGTCGCGAATGTCGCTCCTCGATCGCCCGCACCAGGGCTTCGGTTTCAGCCGCCTTGTGCGCGCCGAGACCGAATATCCGTTTGGCGATCAGAGCGCGTTCCCGACTCGCGCAGTCAATGTCAATCAGCGGGTCGTTCATCGCGCCGCTTTCGGCGCTTTGTTCAAGCGCGAGCGACAGGAGCTGATCCCGCGCGATCGGCGACATCGCCAGTTCAGACGCCTTGGCGAGGATCCACTCACGATGAGCACAGTCCGGCCGTCGGGTCTCCAGATCGATCCGCTCCCAGCGCGCCGCTGAGACCGCGTCGGAGAGCGCCGCCTCGACCAGCCGCGTTTCGCGCTTATTCGAGTTCCACATGACGCTCGACCCCCAAGCTGAGGACCTTCAGGCGATGCGGACGACCATTGTCGTCCGTCCAGCCGAACTCGGCGTCCGGTGCGAGCCCGAGCAGGGACGCGCCCACGGCGCTCAGTACAGACACCCGGCGTTTGTCGATGTCTGCTTCGCCGGGCAGGACGATCTGGATATTGCGGATCTGGCCCGATCCCAGGTCCTCATAGGTCACCCAACTGCCGATGCGGCAGAAGGACCGCGCGCTGAAATCGTCGTTGACCACCGCGGCGCGCGACAGTTCTTCCTCAAGCAGTTCGATGGCCGCTGTTCTGAAGGTCGAGGGGCCAACCATCGACTCCAGGAGCTCCAGATCTTGGCTAGTTATGAGTATTCGGGGTTTCCGCACCGCCCGGACCTTGGTTTTCGTCATGACAGACTCCGATTTTCATGGCGGCCGCCCTGGACCGCTTCGATCTTACCGCGATCGAATCTGCTGAATGGATGAGAAGAAGAAATGAGATTTCGAACAGGCGAATCGCCAGACTCAAATAGTCGAGTCCGTCGATTTAATGATCACAGTGTACGAAATCAGTCCCCAAACTCTGAGCGGTCGCTCAATACGAGTTTGGGGCTACACGCCTCCGACGAAACGTCCGGCGTGAAGCGTCTTCCGCGAAAGTATGGCGAATTTCCACATTTCGCCATGATGATGCGCCGGTGTTGAACGGCCTGTCAAATTGCACAGCGGGCTTGTCGACTGCGGCACGCTGACGCCTCTGGAATATGCCTCGGAGATTTCGTTGGATAAACCGTCAGGCCGCGTTAGCCATTCTAAGGCGATCGGGGGGCGCGAAAGCTTGAAGTGATCGTGTCAATATTTGGGCTTGCTTGACAGCGCCGAGCCTTACTGTATGCCAAGCTCCATGCACGTCCGGTCGACATTTCGCCGCGCAGAACACCACGGTGGTTGCCTGCAAGCAGGATCCTGACCCGGAGCGCCCGCTGTTGGGCGCTTCGGGTTCTACACATTCGGAACACGGTCGAGGACCGCTGTCCCACTGAGTAGGCATGGAGCCGGAAATGTTATCGTCCTCTTCCCAGCACCGTTCTGGGATTTCTCTCGAACTCGCGCACGTTCCAGACACAGCGGCAAACGGTCGGGATCCATCCGGGTGGGACCGATTGCTGCGCGAGTTCGCGGTGGCGATCGGGACGGAAGCCGGTCCTGTTGAGCACAGTTATCTTCGACAGGCGTTCGACGACTACGTCTTCGACGAGACGCCTGAACTGGGCGGTCCCGACCTGGCCCATCTGCTGGCCTCGGTATGGAAGTCGGCCGCGGGGCGCACGCCCGGCGACGCCGCCCTGATCACCCTGGGGCCCGTGACCGGCGCCGCCGCCGGCTATGACGCCATCGCCATTATCCAGGACGACCGGCCCTTCCTCGTCGACAGCGTCATGGGCGAGCTGGCCGAGGCCGGGGTCACGGTGCGCTCGATGTTCCATCCGATCGTGGAGATGGACGGCGCCCGCACCTCCCTGATCGTGGTGGTCATCGATCCGGCCCCCCAGGAGCGGCGCGACGCGCTGGGCGAGAGTCTGGCGGCGACCATGGCCGACGTGCGCGCGGCGGTCTCGGACCATGCGGCGATGAACGCCCTGATGGCGCGCTCGATCGCCCATCTGGAAGCCGGCCCGCCGGGGGTCGATCCGGACATCCTGGCCGAGAACCTGGCCTTCCTGCGCTGGCTGGAGGCGGACCATTTCGTCTTCCTCGGAGCCCGCGACTACGACTATCCGCGCACCAAGGACGGCGGCTACGAGGCCGAGGCGCCGCTGTCGCAGTCGGGCGACGGCCTGGGGGTGCTGGCCGATCCGGAGCGGACCGTGCTGCGGCGCGCCAATGAGCCGGCCGTGCTGACCCGGTCGATGAAGAAGCAGCTGAACCTGTCCGAGCCGGTCACGGTCGCCAAGGCCAACGCCCGCTCGCGGGTGCACCGCCGGGCCTATATGGACTACATCGGGGTCAAGCGGTTCGGACCGGACGGCAAGCCGTCGGGCGAGACCCGCTTCGTCGGCCTGTTCACGGCCGAGGCCTATGACAAGACCGCCAACGAGGTGCCCCTGCTGCGTCGCAAGGTGGCCAACGCCTTGGGGCGCGCCGACAAGGCGGCGGGGTCGCACAGCCACAAGCGGCTGAAGAACATCCTCGAGAATTACCCGCGCGACGAGCTCTTCCAGATCGGCGAGGACGAGCTGCTGGAGATCGCGCTGGGCATATTGCACCTGCACGACCGGCCGCGGATCAAGAGCTTCACCCGCAAGGACCCGTTCGACCGCTTCGTCTCGGTGCTGACCTTTATCCCCCGCGAACGCTTCAATCCGGCCGTCCGCGAGCGCATCGGCCGCATCCTCGCCAACGCCTGGGGCGGGCGGCTGTCGGCCTGGTATCCGCAGCTGTCGGACCAGCCGCTGGTCCGCATCCACTACATCATCGGGGTGACGCCGGGCGATCATCCGTGCCCGGATCCGGCCGAGCTGGACGCCGAGATCGCCGAGGCCGGACGCAGCTGGGTCGACCGGTTCGAGACCGCCCTGCGCGCCGCCGAGGTCGACGACGTCCAGGTCGGGCCCCTCAGCGCCCGCTGGGCCTGGGCCTTCGGAGCCGGCTACCGGGACCGCTACGACGCCGACGAGGCGGTGCGCGACCTGCAGGCGGCCGACCGGCTGAACGCCTCGGGCCTCAACGACGGCGGCGACCCGGTCGCGGTGCGGGCCTTCCGCGCCGAACGCGACGGGCCGCTGAATTTCCGCTTCAAGCTCTATCGCCGGGGCGCGGCGGTGCCGTTGTCCGACGTCCTGCCGATCCTGGCCGACATGGGGCTGAAGACGCTGGAGGAGTGGGGCCACGCCCTGGAGCCGTCGGGCGGCGGGTACATCCACGTCCACGAATTCCTGCTCGAGGACCCGCGCGGCGGCGACCTGCATTTCGACGACGTCCGCGAGCCGTTCGAACGGGCGTTCGCGGCGGTCTGGACCGGCCGCACCGAGAGCGACGGCTTCAACCGGCTGGTGGTCGAACTGGGGGTCGAATGGCGCGAGGCGGCGCTGGTCCGCACCCTCGCCCGCTACCGCCAGCAGACCGGGCTCGACCCGAGCCAGGCGGTGCAGGAAGAGGCGCTGCGCGACTATCCGGCCCTGGCGCGCGGGCTCCTGTCGCTGTTCCACGCCAAATTCGATCCGGCCGCCGGCGGCGACGCGGCGGCCCGCGAACAGGCGGTCCAGGAACAGTGCGACAAGCTGATCGGCCTGCTGCAGACGGTGAAGAGCCTCGATCACGACCGGGCCCTGCGGCGTATGGCCCTGCTGATCCAGGCGATCAAGCGGACCAACTATTTCCAGACCGGCGCCGACGGCGAGCGCAAGGCGCATATTTCGATCAAGATCGCGTCGCGCGAACTGGACGACGTGCCGCTGCCGAAGCCGTTCCGCGAGATCTTCGTCTGGGCGCCGCACGTCGAGGGCGTGCACCTGCGCTTCGGGCCGGTGGCGCGGGGCGGCCTGCGCTGGTCGGACCGCCGCGACGATTTCCGCACCGAGGTGCTGGGGCTGGTCAAGGCGCAACAGGTCAAGAACGCCGTCATCGTGCCGGTCGGCTCCAAGGGCGGCTTCTTCCCGAAAGGCCTGCCGGCCATCGTCCGCGCCGGCGGCGACCGCGACGCCCAGCAGGCCGAGGCCATCCGGGCCTACCGGACCTTCCTGTCCGGCCTGCTCGACATCACCGACAACATCGCCGCCGACGGCTCGGTCATCCATCCCGCCGGGGTGGTGATCTGGGAAGGCGACGATCCCTATCTGGTCGTGGCCGCCGACAAGGGCACGGCGACCTTCTCGGACATCGCCAACGGCATCTCGGCCGACTACGGCTTCTGGCTGGACGACGCTTTCGCCTCGGGCGGCTCGGTCGGCTACGACCACAAGGAGATGGGCATCACCGCCCGGGGCGCGTGGGAGGCGGTCAAGCGCCACTTCCGCGAGATGGGCAAGGACATCCAGAGCGAGCCCTTCACCGTGGTCGGCGTCGGCGACATGTCGGGCGACGTGTTCGGCAACGGCATGCTGCTGTCGAAGGCGATCAGGCTGGTGGCCGCCTTCGATCACCGCGACATCTTCATCGACCCGAATCCGGACCCGGCGACGAGCTGGGTCGAGCGTCAGCGGCTGTTCGAACTGCCGCGTTCGTCCTGGCACGACTATGACGCGACGAAGATCTCGAAGGGCGGCGGGGTCTTCCCGCGCTCGGCCAAGTCGATCGCCCTGACGCCCGAGATCAAGGCGGCCCTGGACATCGCCGAGGACGTGCTGGACCCGGCCGCGCTGATGAAGGCGATCATCAAGGCGCCGGCGGAACTGCTCTATTTCGGCGGCATCGGCACCTATGTGAAGGCGGCGCACGAGACCGACGCCCAGGTCGGCGACAAGGCCAATGACGCCATTCGCGTCGACGGCGTCGACCTGCGGGCGCAGGTCATCGGCGAGGGCGCCAACCTGGGCATGACCCAGGCCGGCCGCATCGGCTTCGCGCGCAACGGCGGCCGCATCAACACCGACGCCATCGACAATTCGGCGGGCGTGGATTCCTCGGACCACGAGGTCAACATCAAGATCCTGACCGGGGCGGCGATCGCCTCGGGCGCGCTGAAGGCCGGCGATCGCAACGTTCTGTTAGCCTCGATGACCGATGAGGTCAGAGACAGCGTGTTGGCGCACAACTACGACCAGACGCTGGCAATATCGCTGCAGGAGGCCGAGGGCAGCGGGGCGCTGGATGCGCAACAGCGGTTCATGCAGTCGCTGGAAGTCGGGGGCAAGCTGGACCGCAAGGTCGAGGGCCTGCCGGACGACGTCAAACTGGCGGAACGCAAGCTCGCCGGCCAGGCCCTGACCCGCCCCGAACTGGCCGTCCTGATCGCCTATTCCAAGCTGGAGCTGTTTGACGACATTGTGGCCTCGACGGCTCCGGACGATCCCTTCTTCAAACAGACGCTGGTGCGCTACTTCCCGGCTCCGCTGGCCAAATACGAAGCCGATATGGAGCGCCACCGGCTGCGCCGCGAGATCATCTCGACAGTGCTGGCAAACGAGATCGTCAATATGTGCGGCGCGACCTTCCCCGAGCGCCTGCGGCTTTCAGCCGAATGCGACACCGGGGCGATGGTCATCGCATTTGAGGCAGCACGCCGGATATTCCGACTAGACGAGACATGGAACGCGGTGTCGGCCCTCGACCTCAAGATCCCGGCCGAAGCCCAGCTCGCACTCTATCAAGAAATCTCGACCGTGCTGCGCCGCCAGACCTCCTGGCTCGCTCGGCGCGCGATGCAGCCCGGTGTGACCGTCAATGACCTGATCAGTGCCTATCGACCGGTCGCGGACGTCCTGCGTCCGGCCGGCGCCTCGGTGCTGTCCCGGTTCGAGCAGGCCCAATTAGAAGACCGGATCCAGGCGTTCACGACGCTCGGAGCGTCGCTGGAGATGGCCCGCGACTTCGCCATGCTGCGCCCGCTGGTAGCCACGGCCGACATCGGCGACCTCGCCCGCGCAGCGGGCTGGCCTGAGACCGCGATGGCCATGCTGTACCATCAGGTCGGCGCGACTTTCGATTTCGACAGGCTGCGCGCAGCGGCGGGCGCCCTGCCATCGACCGATCATTATGATCGTTTGGCGGTGCGTCGTCTGATCGAGGATCTGATGACGGCACAGCTGGCACTCACGCGCGCCGTCGCCAAGACGTCTAGCGTCAAGGTAGGGTCCAGCAAAGAGGCGGCCGAGCAGGCGATCGACGTCTGGATCGGACCGAAACTCGCGACAGTCGAAGGTTTGCGCGCATCGGTGGACGAGATCGAGGCGTCAGGCTCCGGCTGGACGTTCGCCAAGCTGAGTATCGCAAGCGGACAGCTTCGAACGGTCGATCACAGCACCGCCTGATCTCGCGACACGGAGACCGCGTCTCCACGAGCTGGATTCGGAGGGCGTCGCCGCCCCGGCCGACGTCTTCTGATCCAGCCACCGAACCCCAAGTTGATTTACACATGGAGAAACGATGTGTGGAATTCCCCGGCGCTGAGCGATCCCGAACTGGCGCAGCGAAATGAGCTGACAGAGACCAGACTGGCGACACGGTCTCCGGCACCCAGCCGGCCGCCAATCATTGTGCGTGGCTGCGACCTTCCCGACCTGCTCGCCGCCGCCTTTGACGCCCTGATAACCACGCCGCGTGCTGCAGGCGCCCTGCTGCAGGAGATCGAACGCGCGGAGGTCGTGACGTCGAGGCGAGAATGGGCCAACGCCGCCGTTCCAGGGTCACGCGTGCTGTTTCGTGAAGGTCTGGTGGGCCCTCCCAGATGGACGAAACTGGTCATGCCGGAGCGGGCTGACGAATCCGGAAGAACGCTGTCGGTTCTGTCGCCAGTGGGGTCCGGATTGCTCGGGTTGTCGATTGGTCAGGCCATATCTTGGGAAGATCGTCTCGGAAGCATCATCCGTCTCGAAGTCATCAACGTCAGCCACCCTGAAAACGAGGAGGTGAAGGGATGAAAACCTCGAAGCCGCACCACGGTGCCAATGATCAAACGGACAAGCGACCAGCGGACGAGGCCCCGGGCACGGTCGTTCCGTTTCGTCCGCGCAAGCTTGCGGACATCCCGGCTTCTGATCCCGACCCCGACGGCCCGGCCGCTGCGTGAGGTCGGGCCCGGAACCGTCGGCTCTTTCCTTTCAGAGACAAGCAGCGCAGCGTTCATAAACGCTGCATGACCTTGATATGGGCTGATCATACTGTGCAGCGTCAACGGTGGACACAGCCCGCGTGTCCGCAGACCCGAAGACCCCAACCGATGGAATAATGCCTTGGCGTATCACGGAAAATACCAGTCACCGACCGAGCTCGTCGGCGACGAGAGTCTCAGCCGCGGAGAGAAGATCGAAATGCTCAGGTCTTGGCGTGATGATAAGGAAGCCTACCTGCGGGCGACGGAAGAGGGCATGCAGGGGAACGATCGGTCAGAGCTTCTCCGGCAGATCGAGAACGCGCTGAACGAGCTCGAGGCGTAGTTTCGCCGCTGCCGAGAGCGCGTTCCCCATTCGCACGAGCCTGCGGCTTGTAGGGGAAAATTACGTTAGCCTCATTCAGTTCTCAGTGCGTAGCCAACAACATGCCTTCAACGCAGAGCGCAATCTCCGTCCGCTCCCTTGAACCTCTGGACCTGCCGGCCGCGCTCGCAATCCAATCGCAGGCCTATCCGGAGTTCCTTCGTGAGAATCGTGCCGCATTCGCCAGTCGGCTCGAGTTTCCGACATCATACTGCTTCGCAGCGACGCGGCACGGTTCAGTAGTGGCTTATCTGCTTGCCCACGGCTGGCGTGCGGAGTCGCCACCACCGGTGGGCGTCGCTCTAAGCTCTGATACGACGGTCGAGGTCTTGTCCGTCCATGACCTGGCGGTCTGGTCGCTTGAGCGGGGCCTGGGCACAGGTCAAACGCTCATCAGGCGTGCATTCGAATCGGCCGCAGAGGACGGACTTCAAAGAGCGGAACTCATCGCTGTCGACGGCGCAGTGAACTTTTGGCGCAGACTTGGCTTTGTCGAACCCCTGGTCTCGCTGGGACTTGCAGCCAAGGTGGCCGCTTACGGACCTGCTGCCCGTTGGATGACGCGGTCAATCAAACCTTGACGCGCCCTGTATCTACACGGTCGGCATTCTACATGGGAGCAACCCGAGAAGACACGCCACTGCGCATAGAAGTCGAACGGCATGCTGCGCTCCTTGCCAAGCGACATCGTCCAAGCGTCGAGAGCCTACAGATCAAAGTCGCCCGCGTGGGGTTTGTGGTCGGATCAGGCAGCCGGGCGGCTCCGACTCCTTGGCATTTAACTTCCCGGGCTGGTCCGGAACCGGACCGTCCGAACCGCCGCAATGAGTCAGTATGCGACCAAAAAACTGAGGGCCTCTGGTCCGACTCCCTCGCTTTCCACCAAACCGCCAAAGTCACGACAGCACTGCGCCAGAGCGGTCCCGCGGTGCCGGGCCGCCGGTTCAGCTCCACTGGAACCTGGGGAGTCGAACGCTGGCTGCGTAAAATCGTCGGCTCGTGCTACGAGGGCGACGGCGGGTTCCGGAATGATAGTCGGCGATCCTGTGCCAGGGGACGTCTCCGACGTCGGTGTCGGTCGCCGATGAAACACCGGGCTTCCTCACAGAAGTTCCAAAGCCCGCCCCCTCCCCTTCCCTGCGGTTTCCGCGATGCCTGCGGAACAATTGCGGATGGTCCGCAGGACCTGCCGGCTCAGGGATCGATCAGATTCCTGCGGACGGCCATCGCCACGGCCTCGATCCGCGTCCGGACCCGCAGCTTGGCGCAGACCTTCTCGAGGTATGCGGAGATCGCCGCCGCGCGCGGGCTCAACGTCAAGACCGTCGAATGGCGGATGTCGAAGGCGCTTGAGCACTGCGTGGCGCGACTGGACGATTAGGCAGGGTATGATGACGGTCGACGACGACCTCGACATCCGGCGGCGGGAAGCCGCCGCCTGGTTCGCCCGGCTGAGCCAGCGCCGGGTGTCGACGAACGACGTCAAGGCGTTCAGCGCCTGGCGGCGGGACCCCGACAACGCCCAGGCTTACGAGCGGGTGGATTCCGTCTGGGAGTCGAGCCGCGAGCTTGCCGGCGACGCCGACATCGCCGCGCTGACGACCGAGGCCCTGGGCCGGACGCGTCCCGCGCGGGCGCGGGTCTCCGCCTCGGGCCTGCTCAAACCCTTCGCCGGTCTCGCCGCCGCCCTCATCGTCGTGGCCGCAGCGGGGACATGGATGGTCAACCGTCCGCTCGCCTATGCGACGGACGTCGGCGAATTGCGGACCATCCAGCTTGAAGACGGGTCAAGGCTGACGCTGGACACGGACACCCGCGTCCAGGTCCGGCTGGGGGCCGGCCTGCGGTCAGTCACCCTGGTGCGGGGGCAAGCCCTGTTCGACGTCAAGGGAGACCCGGACCGGCCCTTCGTCGTCGCGGCGGGCGAGACCCGGGTCACGGCGATCGGCACCCGCTTCGAGGTGCGGCGGGTCGGCGACGGCGCCCGCGTGGTCCTGGTCGAGGGACGCGTCAAGGTCGGCGATCAACGCGCGCCCCGCGGCGACTGGACCCTGAAGCCCGGCGAACAGGTCGTCACCACCGTCGACCGTCCCGAGGTCAAGCCGATCGACGCCGCGCGCGCGACCAGCTGGACCACCGGCCGGCTCGTCTTCGACGGCGTGCCCATCCGGACGGCCGTGGCGGAGGTCAACCGTTACAGCGCGCGCAAGGTGGAGCTCCAGGCGCCGGACATCGCCGACATCGCCGTCAGCGGCGCCTTCGACGCCGGCGACGTCGACGGCTTCGTCGCCGCCCTCGAGGATCTCTACCCGGTCGCCGCCGAACGTCGGCCGGACGGCACGGTGATCCTGTCGGGTTCGTCCCCGCCAAAATAATCCGCCCACCGACTTAGGGTCGCCCGGCCGTCACAGCGTCTCTTCCCCGGCCCGCGCTCTCGCGGGTAACCAGAGGGGGACATGATGCACAGAGGATTGGGTTCAACGGCGCTTTCGGCGCTGATGCTGGCTTCGGCCTCGCCGGTCATGGCGCAGACCGCCGAACCGGTGCGGCGCTATGAGATTCCGGCCGGACCGCTCGACGCGGCCCTGACCGCCTTCGCCCGCCAGAGCGGCGTCCAGATCCTGTATCCCGCCGCCCTGGTCGCCGGTCGACGATCACCCGGGCTGAGCGGCGAGCACGCCCCGGACGGCGCCCTGGCGGCCCTGTTGCGCGAGACCGGACTCGCCCACCGGCGGTCGCGCCCCAACGTCTTCGTCCTCTACGATCCCGCCGCCCGGGCGGCGATTCCGGAGGAACCGGCCGAGCTGGACGACGTCGTGGTGACGGGCAGCCTGATCCGCGGCGTGGCCGACGGACCCTCGCCCGTGCTGATGATCAGCCGGGACGACATCGATCGGGCCGGCCACGCCACCGTCGCCCAGGCCCTCGCCGCCCTGCCGCAAAATTTCGGGGGCACGGCCAATGAAGGCGCGCTGCAGAACGGCGCAGATCGCACCGCGACCAACGGCAGCTTCGCCTCCGGCGTCAATCTGCGCGGTCTCGGCAGCGACGCCACCCTGGTGCTGATCAACGGGCGGCGGATGGCCGGGACCGGCGCCATGGGGGATTTCGCGGACGTCTCCACAATTCCCACGAGCGCCATCGCCCGTATCGACGTCCTGCTCGACGGGGCCTCGGCCCTGTATGGCGCCGACGCGGTGGGCGGCGTCGTCAACATCGTCCTGCGCGACGACTACGACGGGGCGGAAACCCGTCTGCGGCTCGGCGGGACCGCCGACGGGGCCAGCGACGAAGTCCAGCTCGGTCAGACCCTCGGCCGGCGCTGGTCGTCCGGCAGTCTGATGGGGACCTATGAATATTACGACCGCGGGGCCTTGCCGGTCTCGGCCCGGCGGCTTGCAGGCGACGCGGACCTGCGCTGGCGCGGCGGATCGGACCGCCGGCTCAACTACGCCGCGCCCGGCAATCTGGTGGTCTTCGACCCGGTCGCGGGCGGCTATGTCTCGACCCACGCCATTCCGCCCGGCCAGGACGGCACGGATCTGGACCCTGGCGACTTCCTCGCCGGCCAGACCAACCTCAGCAACCAACGGCGCGGGATGAACGTCCTGCCGCGCCAGACGCGCCACAGCCTGTTCACGGCCCTGCGCCAGGACCTGGGATCGCGCGTCGAACTCAGCGCCGACGCGCGCTACGGCCAGCGTCGCTACGAGACCGTCTCGGCGCCGACGGCCACCTTGCTCACCGTCAACGGCGGCCATCCGTATTTCGCCTCCCCCACCGGGGCCGCCTCCCACACCATCGCCTATTCGTTCGAGAACGACCTGCCCAATCCCGGCATCCGCGGCGAGGCCAAAAGCTTCGGCGCCTCTGTCGGCGCCCGGATCGACCTGTCGGACGAGTGGACCCTGGACGCCTATGTCGCCCATGCCTCCGAACGGACCGACAACGAGACATTCGGCGCCCTGAACTCGACCTTCCTGCGCGAAGCCCTGGGCGCGATCGCCGACAATCCCGCGACGCCCTACAGCGCCGCGCGCGACGGCTTCTTCAACCCGTTCGGCGGCGGCGGCGTCAGTTCGCCCACCGTCCTGGCCTTCATCAGTTCCGGCTGGACGCACAGCCAGGCGGAAACCGGGGTCAGTTCGGCCAACCTGCAGCTCGACGGTCCGCTGCTCGCCCTGCCCGGCGGCGACATCCGGCTCGCCGCCGGCCTCGCGTTCCGGGAGGAGACCTTCTGGCGGCGCAACGACAGCTTCAGCAGCGGCCTTACGCCGACGACGGGCGTGGCGACCGACACCAGCCGCCAGGTCTCGGCCGTGTTCGGCGAATTGCGCGTGCCGTTGTTCGGCCGCGACAACCGCCGTCCCGGCTTCGAGCGGCTCGAGCTGTCGCTGGCGGCCCGGTTCGAAAATTATGAGGACATCGGCGAGACCACCAGTCCGAAGATCGGACTCGTCTGGGAGCCGACGACGGAACTCGTCGTCCGGGGCAACTACGGCGCCTCCTTCCGCGCTCCGGCGCTGCGCGAGCTGAACGACGCCGCGCGACAGAGCCCGACCTTCCTTCCGCGCGGCGCCCAGCAGGTCCTTTCGATGATCCTGTACGGCGGCAATCCCGACCTCAAGCCGGAAGAGGCCGACACCTGGACGGTGGGCGCCGACTATGCGCCACAGACCCTTCCCGGGCTCAAGCTCGGCTTCAACTGGTTTCGCACCGAGTTCGACAACCGGATCGGCCAGCCGACCTTCGAGAACATCCTGACGGCCCTGTCCGATCCCGCCCTGTCGGCCTTTGTCCGCATCGTCGATCCGCTCAACAACGCGGATGACCGCGCCGCCGTACAGGCCATCCTCGACCTGCCGACCACCAATTCGCGCGATGCCTTTCCGGCCACGTCCTACGGGGCGATCGTCGACGCCCGCTACGTCAACGCCGCCCGCGTCGAGGTGGAGGGGATCGACGCCAACGCCCGCTACGCCTTCGATCTCGGTCCCGACGCCTTCGATCTCGGACTGACGCTGTCGTATCTGGCGCGGTTCGACAGCTGGACGACCCCGGACGCCTCGCCCCAGTCGCTGCGCGATCGCCCGAACTATCCGGTCGGTCTGCGGGGCCGCGGCTCCCTGGGCTGGGCGCGAGGTCGCTGGAGCGCCTCGGCCTCGCTGCAGCATGTCGATTCCTATCGCGACCTCGCCGGGTCGCGGATCGGCTCCTGGACCACGGCCGACGCCCAGATCCGCTATGCGCCGGAGACCGGCCCCCTCCAGGGGTCTGCGGTCGCCCTGACGGTGCAGAACCTGTTCGATCGCGATCCGCCCTTCTACGACGCGCCCGAAGGCATCGGTTACGACGCGGCCAACACCAGCGTCATCGGCCGCTTCATCGCCTTGCAGCTGACCCGGACCTGGTGATGCGTCCTGTCTGTCTGCTGCTGGCCGCCGTCCTCGGGACGGCGGCCAGCCCGGCCGTGGGCGAGACGCCGCGGCCGGTCACCATCGAGGCCGTGCTGGGTCAGGAAAGTCTCGGCCAGGTGCGGATCTGCCCTGGGGGCCGCTGGATCGTCGTCGAGCGCCGGGCTGGCTGGTCGTCCGCGGCCAGCTACCGCTTCGGGCTGATGACCACTCATCTGCTGAGCGGTCTGGAGATTCACGACGCGACGTCCGGCGCGCCGCCACGGGTCATTTCCGATCCTGGCCACGCGACCGGCTATGTCTCCGGGCCCTTCTCCCCTGATGGCGATCGGATGCTGGTCTTCCGGCTGACCGAAACGAGCTGGCGCCTCGGGGTGCTGACCCTGGCGACCGGCGAGACCCGGTGGTTCGCCCTGACCCCGGAGTTCACCGGCCTCGGCCGCACGGTCGCCTGGCGCTCGGCCACGGAGGTGGTCGTGATCGCGCGGGCGCACGACGATCTTCCGCTGGTGTTCCGTCTCGGCGGCCAGACCCAGGCGCGCAAGGCGGCGCTGTGGCGCCGGTTCGAGGCGGGTCACGCG
>Ga0207951_100113_pt1 | contig 52886 bp, 46 predicted proteins | sample Subbio12Aug_8Bad_FD_184830 | JGI IMG/M metagenome (GOLD analysis project Ga0207951, IMG submission 184830) | Serpentinite rock and fluid subsurface biosphere microbial communities from McLaughlin Reserve, California, USA - CR12Aug_8Bad (SPAdes) | ecosystem: Environmental > Terrestrial > Deep... | reverse complement strand
GGCGCAGCAGCCGGCGCTGCCACGACGGCCAGCGCCGGGGCGGCCGGCCCGACGACGACGGCAGCGCCGGCCGCAGCGACCGCCGGCCTGGCACCCACTGCCGCCCGGCGCGGTGGCCAGGCCGCGCGCATCGACATGGCCGCCTGCCCGCTGCCGGCATACCCGCCGGCGGCGCGGCGCGCGCTGGCCGAGGGCAGCAGCCGCATCCGCTTCCAGGTCAGCGCCAGCGGTGCGGTCGAGCGCGCCGAGGTCGAGCGCAGCGCGGGCCCGACGCGCGAGCACCGGCTGCTCGACGAGACCGCGCTGCGCGCGCTGTCGGCCTGCCGCTTCCAGCCCGGCACCGACGAGGCCGGCCGCGCGGTTGGTGCGGTCGCGCTGGTCGACTACGTCTGGCGGCTGGAATGAGCCCGGCTGCCTAGAATGCCCGCGATGAGCACTGCCCTGCCCGCCTATGTCGAGCCGCTCGGTCACGGCGTCCATGCCATCGACACCGGCTTCCAGCGCGATCGCTTCGATGCCGCCTACCTGATCGTCGAGCGCGGCCGCGCGGCCTTCGTCGACACCGGCACCGCCTACGCCGTGCCGCGGCTGCTCGGCGCGCTGGCCGCGCTGGGCCTGGCGCGCGCGGCGGTCGAGTACGTCATCCCGACCCATGTCCACCTCGACCACGCCGGCGGCGCCGGCGCGCTGATGCGCGAGCTGCCGGCGGCGACGCTGTGGGTGCACCCGCGCGGCGCGCGCCACCTGATCGACCCGGCCGCGCTGTGGGCCGGCGCGACCGCGGTCTACGGCGCCGAGGAGATGGCGCGCTCGTACGGCGAGGTCGTGCCGGTGCCGGCCGGGCGCGTGCGCGAGACCGGTGACGGGCTGACGATCGAGCTCGCCGGGCGGCCGCTGCGCTTCATCGACACCCCGGGCCACGCGCGCCACCACCACTGCGTCTGGGACGCGGCCAGCCGTGGCTGGTTCACCGGCGACACCTTCGGCCTGAGCTACCGCGATTTCGACGTCGACGGCCGGGCCTGGATCCTGCCGACCTCGACACCGGTGCAGTTCGAGCCCGAGGCGCTCGAGCGCTCGGTCGAGCGCCTGCTCGCCGCCGACCCGGACTGCGTCTACCTGACGCACTACGGCCGCGTCGGCGACGTGCAGCGCCTGGGCGCGCAGGGCCTGGCGCTGCTGCGCGAGGTGGTCGCAGCCGGCCGCCGCCTGCGCGATGCGCCGCAGCGCCACGCCGCGCTGAAGGCTGCGCTCGAGGCGATCTACCTCGACCAGGTGCTCGCGCACGGCTGCCCGCACACGCCAGACGAAGTGCGCGCGCTGCTGGCCATCGACATCGAGCTCAACGCGCAGGGCATGGCGGTCTGGCTCGACCGCGAACGCCGCGCGGCATCGGCATGAGCGCCGCCCGGCCGCCCGAAGGCGCTCATTCCCGCTTGGCGGGACCGGCCGCAGGCCGTAGGGTGCATCAGTGAGCGCCGCCCGGCCGCCCGAAGGCGCCCATTTCCGCTTGGCGGGACCGGCCGCAGGCCGCAGGGTGCATCAGTGAGCGCGGCCGCCGCCCCGATCCGCTACGGCCTGGCCGGCCGCGTCGTCGTCGTCACCGGCGCCGCGCAGGGCATAGGCGCGGCCTGCGTCCAGCGCCTGGTCGACGACGGCGCGGTCGTCGCGCTGTGGGACCTCGCCGAGGCCGAGGCCGCTGCGCTCGCCCAGCCGCTGGCCGCGCAGGGCGCGCGCGTGCGGGCGCTGCGCTGCGACGTCTCGGCCAAGGCCGAGGTCGACGCCGCGCTGGCCGCGACGCTGGCCGCCTTCGGTCGCGTCGACGCGCTGGTCAGCAACGCCGGCATCTTCCGCGCCGCGCCGTTCCTCGAAGTCACCGAGGCCGACTGGGACGCGGTGATCGCGGTCAACCTCAAGGGCAGCTTCCTGGTCGGCCAGGCGATCGCGCGCCAGATGGTCGCCCAGGGCGGCGGCGGCGCGATCGTGCAGATGAGCTCGGTCAACGCCCGCCTGGCGATCCCGACGATCGCCAGCTACAACGCGAGCAAGGGCGGCATCGAGCAGCTCACACGCGCGATGGCGCTGGCGCTGGTCGACCACCGCATCCGCGTCAACGCCGTCGCGCCCGGCACGATCGCCACCGCGCTCGCGCGCGAGGCGGTGCTGACCAGCGACGAGGCGCGCGCGCGCATCCTCGGGCGCACGCCGATGCGCCGGCTCGGCGAGCCGCGCGAGGTCGCCGAGGTCGTCGCCTTCCTGCTCAGCGACGCTGCCTCGTACATGACCGGCGAGACGGTGCTGGTCGACGGCGGGCGCATGGCGCTGAATTACACGATGCCCGCCTGACGCCGCCTGCGCCTTGCTCGAAGCCTTGGCCGTCTCGATCGGCGTCGTCGCGCTCGGCGAGATCGGCGACAAGACCCAGGTCGCGACCGTGATGCTGGCGATGAAGTACGCCCAGCCGCTGGCCGTGACGCTGGGCACCACGCTGGGCATGCTGGTCGCCAACGTGCCGGTCGTGCTGCTGGGCGAGCGTGCCGTGCGCGCACTGCCGGTGGCCTGGGTGCAGCGCATCGCCGCGCTGGTCTTTGCGCTGCTGGGTGGCGCCGTGCTGCTGGGGCTGGGCTGAGAGTGTGAGAGGCCATCCCATGCACCCGCGTAAGCCCCCAGAACAGGCCCGAGCAAGGCGCAAACCGGAACTGGGTCTGGGACCCAGTGAGGATTTGCAACGCCGCGCGGGCCTGTTCTGGGGGCTTACCCGAAGGGCCGGGGTACCCAAGGGTCCTGCGCGGCGTTGCATCGCTTGCCCGGACGCGAGTCCGGGCTGCGCGCTGCGCCTTGCTCAGGGCCCTTGGCCACCCCGGCGCGGGCGCATGGGATGGCCTCTCACACTCTGAGCGCAGCGCTGCACAATCCAGGCTCCCGACCACCGCTGCGCAGCCCATGTCCGCCTTCGGCATCACCTACGCGCTCTACGCCGGCCTGATCGCCGGCGGCCTGTTCTTCGTCGACGTGCCCGAGCGCGACGCCGCCGAGCAGGCGCGCAGCGACTGGCTGGTCTCGGCCGGCGCCGACCGGCGCAGCCGCGCCACGGTCGGCCGCGACGGCTTCGTGACCGTCGAGTACCGCCCGCACCGCCAGACCTGGCGCGGCCTGTCGCCGCTGTACGCGCTGGGCGCCTCGGCCGACGGTGCGGTCTACTTCAGTGCCGCGGTGCGCAAGGACTTCGAGTGGGGCCGGCTGAGCTTCTCGCCCTACCTCGGGCCGGCGCTGTACCAGTCGCGCCCGGGCGAGCGCTACGACGGCCAGGAGCTGGTCCAGTTCCGCTCGGGCTTCGACCTGAGCTACGCGCTCTCGCCCGCGGTGCGCGTGGGCGTGGGCTACTACCACATGAGCAACGCCAAGCTCAACGGCAGTTCGGCCGAGATCGACGTCACCCGGCTGCTGCTGATGGTCCGCCATTGACGCCCCCGCCCCGCCACCCCGGGCCCATACCGCCATGAGACTGCTGCACACCATGCTGCGCGTGGGCAACCTGCAACGCGCGATCGACTTCTACACCCAGGTCCTGGGCATGCGCCTGCTGCGCACGACGCACCGCCCCGAGCAGGGCTACGACCTGGCCTTCGTCGGCTACGCCGCCAACCCCGAGCAGGCCGAGATCGAGCTGACGTACAACCACGGCGTCGACCGCTACGAGCTCGGCACCGCCTACGGCCACATCGCGATCGGCGTACCCGACGTCCACGCCACCTGCGCCGCGCTGCGCGACCAGGCCGCGCAGTACGGCGGCGCAATCACCCGCGAACCCGGCCCGGTCAAGGGCGGCACGACGCTGATCGCCTTCGTCACCGACCCCGACGGCTACAAGATCGAGCTGATCGAGCGCGCGGGCTGACCGGCTACCGCAACCCGGCAGCGACGTCGATGCGCCGCTGCACGCGCTCGGCTTCGGCGGTGTCGCCGGCCTGTTCGGCGTGGCGGCGCTGAACCTGCAGCCAGGCCAGCAGCGCGCGGCGCCAGCCCTGCGCCGCGGCGGTGTCGACGGCGTGTGCGACGACGGTGGCGTCGGCGCGGCCGGCGCGCAGCAGCGTCGCGGCGACCAGCAGCCGGGCGAGCGGGTCGGCGCTGGCTGTCACCGCGGCGGCGTCGCCGAGCGCGGCGCGGCGGTGGTGCGCGGGCAGCAGCGGCAGTTGCGCCGGCTGCAGGCGGCCGGCGAGCAGGTCGGCGTAGGCGGCATCGGCCGGGGTCGCGTCGGCGCGCAGCGCCTCGAAGCCCGGGCAGTCGCCGGCGTCGAGCCGCGCCGCCTGCGCCGCGCAGCGCAGCAGCTCGGCGCGGGCGAGCAAGTCGGCCCGGCCGGTGCGGCCCAGTTGCGCCTTCGCCCGCGCAAACTCGGCGGCCTCGACGCGGTCGCGGCCTTCGAGCGCTGCGGCCTGCACCTGCCGCAGCGCGGCGTGCGCAGCCAGCGCCCAGTCCGGCGGCGGCGGGCCGGCGCAAGCGGCCAGCAGCAGTGCGGCCGTCGCGGCCAGCAGGCCACCACGCAGCGCCGCGGCCGCGTTCGGCGGGCGTGGGCGGCCGGCCTTCATGGCAGCCTGATCTCGGTGTCGCGGGCGAACGGCCAGCGCCGGTGGACCTCGCCGACGAGCTGGTCGATGCGGCGCAGGCTGGCCTCGACCTCGGCGCGCAGCAGGTCGAGGTCGGCGCTGGCGCCGCGCACGTCGCCGGCGATCGCCTGGGCCTCGGCCAGCAGGGCGTCGACGCGCGCGACGCTGGCCCGCGCGTCGGCGAGCAGGCCGCGCAGCTCGACGACACCGGCCTGGGCCTCGGCGAGCAGGCCGGTGTCGCCAAGCACGCGCTCGTCGGCGCGCGCGACGACGGCGTCGAGGCGCGCGAGCAGGGCGTCGCTGCGCGCGAGCAGGGCGTCGCTGCGCTGCAGGGCCGACTCGATGCGCGCGGCCATCCGCTGCGCCTGCGCGTCGTCGCCGAGCACCGCGCCGAGCGCACCGCCCGGGCCGTTTAGCCGCTCGGCAAAACGCTGGCTCTGGGCGAGCGTCTGCGCCAGCGCGGCGTCGGGGCGGGTCAGCGCGGCGAGCTGGGCGAGCAGCTCGCGCGCGCTGCCGACGATCAGCGGGATGTCGGCGGTCGCATCGCCCTGCAGCACGCGGCGCTCGGCGCCGGCGGGCAGCGGCGGGTCGTCGAGCATGCCGCTGTAGGCGCGCAGGCTGGTCGCGCCGACCAGCCCGCGCGAGAGCACGAAGACGCTGCTCTCGCGCAGCCAGCGCGCCTGGGCCAAGGGCACGTCGACGTGGATGCGCACGCTGCCGTCGTCGGCCAGCACGATGCGGCGCACGCGGCCGATCGGGAAGCCCGAGAAGGTCATGTCCATGCCGACGCGCACGCCCTCGCTGTCGGTGGCGATCAGGACCAGCGGCTGGGTGCGCTCGAAGACGCCGCGCGCATGCAGCAGGTAGGCCAGCGAGGCCAGCACCAGCAGCACGAGCGCGGCCAGCAGCAGGCCGGCCTTGATGGCAAGGCCGCGGTCGGCGGGCTCGGCGGGGCGATCGTCCGGCGTCGGTGGCATGGTGCGGGGTTCAGGCGTACTGCGCCAGGAGGGCGACGACTTCGACGAGCAGCAGCAGCACGAACAGCCTCGACAGCGCGCGCAGCCCGGCGCGCGTGCGCGAGGCCCCCGGCGCGTCGTGCACCGCCGAGGCCAGCGGCACGACCGCGACGACCAGGCTGAAGGCCAGCGTCTTGAGGCCCAAGACCAGCAGCGTCGCCGGGTCGAAGATCTGGCCGACGATGCGCGTGAAGCCAGCCATCGCCCACAGCGTCAAGCCGTGCAGCGACAGGTACGCCACGGCCAGCGCGAGCACGCCGCTGATCGCCGCGAGCAGCGGCACCGTGAGCATGCTGGCCAGCAGGCGCGGCAGCAGCAGCGCGCGCAGGCGCTCGGGCATGCGCATCGCCGGGCTGCTCCAGCCGGCGCTGCGGCGCAGCCCGGCCAGCTCGGCCGCGGCCGGCAGGCTGTAGCGCAGCGCCACCGCCAGCGCCGCGGCCAGCGGGATCAGCTCGAGCACCAGCACGCGCACGACCATCTCGATGGCAAAGCGCGTCAGGCCGTAGCTCTCGGCGGTGACGATCACGATATGCGTCAGCACGACGCTGGCCAGCAGCGCGAGCAGCGTGAACCAGGGCAGCGTCTGGCCCGCGGCGGTGACGATCTGCCGCGCCTGCGCGGCCCGGTGGCGCGCCGCATGGCTGGCCGGCGACAGCGCCAGCGCGAGCAGCAGCGCGCCGGTCCAGACCACCTGCCCCCAGCCGCGCAGCCAGCCGCCCAGGCCGCGCCAGGCGCGCTGCGGCAGCGCGGCGGCGCCGCGCGCGGGTGCGCCTGGCGCGCCTCGTGCGGCGGACGGGTGGCGGGCGGGTTCGTCGACGCTCACGCCCGCGATGATGCCGCAGCCGCCGCGGCGCTCAGGCCGCGTCGGCGCGGATCCAGCGCGCGGCCTTCTCGGCGATCATCAGCGTCGGGCTGTTGGTGTTGCCGCTGGTGATGGTCGGCATCACGCCGGCGTCGACGACGCGCAGCCCGCGCACGCCGCGCACGCGCAGCCGGCTGTCGACGACGGCCAGCGGGTCGTCGGCGCGGCCCATCCTCGTCGTGCCGACCGGGTGGAAGATCGTGCTCGCGATGTCGCCGGCCAGGCGCGCGAGTTCGTCATCGCTCTGGTACTGCGCGCCGGGCTTGTACTCCTCGGGCCGGTAGCGCGCCAGCGCCGGCTGCGCGACGATGCGCCGCGTCAGGCGCAGGCTGTCGGCGGCGACCTGGCGGTCGGCCGCGGTGCCGAGGTAGTTCGGCGCGATCGCCGGCGCGTCCTCGAAGTCCGGCGTGCGGATGCGCACCTGGCCGCGGCTGGTCGGGTTGAGGTTGCAGACGCTGGCGGTGAAGGCCGGGAAGCGGTGCAGCGGCTCGCCGAAGGCGTCGAGCGAGAGCGGCTGCACGTGGTACTCGAGGTTCGGCCAGGGCTGCTGGGGGTCGCTGCGCGTGAAGGCGCCGAGCTGGCTGGGCGACATCGACAGCGGGCCGCTGCGCCGCAGCGCGTACTCCAGGCCCATCGACAGCCTGCCCCACCAGGAGTGGGCCAGCGTGTTGAGCGTGCGCGCGCCGTGCACCCGATAGACGGCGCGGATCTGCAGGTGGTCCTGCAGGTTCTCGCCGACGCCGGGCAGCTCGTGGGCCACCGCGATGCCCAGCGACTGCAGCAGCGGCGCCGGCCCCAGCCCCGAGAGCTGCAGGATCTGCACCGAGCCGATGCTGCCGGCGCTCAGCACGACCTCGCCGCGCGCAGCCACGTCGACCGCGACACCCTCGCGCACGACGCGCACGCCGACGCAGCGCAGCGCGCCGTCGGCGTCGCGCGCCAGCCGCAGGCGCTGGACCTGCGCGCGCGTCCACACCGTGAGGTTGCCGCGCTGCTGCACCGGGCGCAGGAAGGCCTTGGCCGCATTCCAGCGCCAGCCGCGCTTCTGGTTGACCTCGAAGTAGGCCACGCCCTCGTTGTCGCCGCCGTTGAAGTCGCGCGTGGCCGGGATGCCGGCCTGCTGCGCGGCCTGCGCGAAGGCGTCGAGCAGGTCCCAGCGCAGGCGCTGACGGTCGACGCGCCACTCGCCGCTGCTGCCGTGCCGGCCATGGCCGTGCAGCGCGGCGAAGGCCGCATCGCCCTCGCCGTCGCCGCCGGCGTCGAGCCGCCAGTGGTCCTCGTGGGCGACGAAGTCGCTCAGGCAGTGGGCCCAGGTCCAGGCCGCGTCGCCGCTCAGCGCGGCCCAGCCGTCGTAGTCGCGCCGCTGGCCGCGCATGTAGATCATGCCGTTGATGCTGGAGCTGCCGCCCAGCGTGCGCCCGCGCGGGTAGCGCAGCCGCCGGCCGTTGAGGCCCGGCTCGGGCTCGGTCTGATAGCACCAGTCGGTGCGCGGGTTGCCGATGCAGTAGAGGTAGCCCACCGGGATGTGGATCCAGGGGTAGTCGTCGCGGCCGCCAGCCTCGATCAGCAGCACGCGCCGGCCGGGGTCGGCGCTCAGCCGGTTGGCCAGCAGGCAGCCGGCGGTGCCGGCGCCGATGACGATGTGGTCGAAGCCGAGGTCGGCGGGTGCGGTGTCGGTCATGGCTCTCGCACGGTACGCGCGACGGCAAGGCCGGCGCGGTGGGCGCCGATACACTGGCGCCCCTCGTCGAGACGCCTGTTCGGCCGCGGCCGGCCCCTGCCCGCCGCGCCCGCGATGTTCCCATGCCCGACCGCCTTGCCGTGCTGCTGCAACACCTGCTGCCCAAGCAGGCCCTGACCGCATTGCTGGGCCGGCTCGCGTCGGCCGAGGGCGGCGCGGCGACGACCGCCGTCGTGCGCTGGTTCGTGCGCCGCTACGGCGTCGACCTGAGCGAAGCCGCCGAGCCCGACCCGGCGCGCTACCGCACGTTCAACGACTTCTTCACGCGCGCGCTCAGGCCCGGCGCGCGGCCGCTGGCCCAGGCGGCGTGGATCTGTCCGGTCGACGGCGCCATCAGCCAGTTCGGCGCGCTCGACGGCGAGCGCCTCGTGCAGGCCAAGGGTTACGACTACAGCGCCACCGCGCTGCTCGGCGGCGACGCCGGACTGGCGCGGCGCTTTGACGGCGGCCACTACGCGACGCTCTACCTCAGCCCGCGCGACTACCACCGCATCCACATGCCGGCCGCGGGGCGGCTGCTCAGCATGACCCATGTGCCGGGCGCGCTGTACTCGGTCAACCCGACGACCGCGCGCGCGCTGCCGGGGCTGTTCGCGCGCAACGAGCGCGTGGTCTGCGTCTTCGACGGCGCCAGCGGCCCCTTCGTGCTGGTGCTGGTCGGCGCGACCGTGGTCGGCAGCATGGCCACCGTCTGGCACGGCGTCGTCAACCCGCCGCGCCCGGGCAAGCCGCGCCGCTGGGACTACGACAGCGCCGACGCGCCGCGGCTGGCGCAGGGCGCCGAGATGGGCCGCTTCCTGCTCGGCTCGACGGTGGTGCTGCTGCTGCCGCCGGGCCCGCTGGGCTTCGACCCGCAGTGGACGCCGGGGCGACCGGTGCGGATGGGCGAGGCGATGGCCGACCCGCGCTGAACGGCCCGCGCTCAGGCCGCGGGCGGGCCGCCGCGCAGCGCCGCCGCCGCACGCGCCAGCGCCGTGATCCGGCCCCAGTCGCCGGCGGCGACCGCGTCGGCCGGCGCCAGCCACGAGCCACCGACCAGCGCGACGTTGGGCAGCGCCAGGAACTGCGCCGCATTGGCCGCGGTGACGCCCCCGGTCGGGCAGAAGGCCACGTCGGGAAACGGCCCGGCCAGCGCGCGCAGCATCTCCAGCCCGCCGGCGGCCATCGCCGGGAAGAACTTCAGCAGCGCATGCCCGTCGGCGCGCGCCTGCATGACCTCGCCGGGCGTGGCCACCCCGGGCAGCAGCGGCAGCCCCAGCTCGCGGCAGGCCGCGCCCAGCGCCGGGGTGTAGCCGGGGCTGATGGCAAAGCGCGCGCCGGCCTTCTGCGCAGCGCGCGCGTCGGCACCCGTGAGCACGGTGCCGGCGCCGACGAGCGCGGCCGGCACCGCGCGCGCGATGGCCTCGATCCCGGGCAGCGCCGCCGGCGTGCGCAGCGTCACTTCGAGCAACCGCACGCCGCCCTCGACCAGCGCGCGCGCCAGCGGCACCGCGTCCTGCGTGCGTTCGAGCACGATGACCGGCACGACGGGGCCGTGGCCGCTGAATTCGAATCGCATCGGGTCGATACCGGGGTGTGCAGAGGCGGCGGATTCTGCGCAAACCCGATGGCACCGTCAAACCCACCCAGGATCCTGTCCACGAACCCAGCCCCTGGTGCGTTGCAAAGGACAGTGCCCCCGCCCCCGCCCGCGGCCGATGCGATGATGCCCCGCCCCTGCCCCAACCCGCGCGACCCGCAGCAGTTGCTGCAGCGCGTGCGCGCGCAGTGGGGCGGGCGCGGCGACCTGTGGGTCTTCGGCTACGCCTCGCTGATCTGGCGGCCCGAGCTCGACCCCGACGAGCGCCGCCCGGCACGGGTGCAGGGCTACCACCGGGCGCTGCGCATGGCCTCGCGCATCAACCGCGGCACGCCCGAGCGCCCGGGGCTGGTCTGCGCGCTGCTGCCGGGCGGTGCCTGCCGCGGCGTGGCCTATCGCGTCGCGGCCCGGCACGCGGCCGAGGAGCTCGAGCGGCTGTGGGCGCGCGAGATGGCCACCGGCGTCTACGACCCGCGCTGGCTGCCCTGCCGCACCGCGCAGGGCGTGGTGCCGGCGCTGGCCTTCACGCTGAGCCGGCGCAGCCCGAACTACACCGGCCGGCTCGGCGACGAGGCGCTGCTGGCCGTCCTGCGCGACGCGCGCGGGGCCTGCGGCAGCACGCTCGACTACCTCGTGCAGACCGCGCAGGCGCTGCGCGGCCACGGCATCGTCGACACCGAGATCGAGCGCCTGTTCGCGCTCGCGCAGCGCCACGGCCTGCTCGGCGCCGACGGCGCGCGCAGCGCCTCAGCCGCGCCCGCGCGCGGCGTTGCCGGCGCCGACCGCGCGCAGCAGCGTCAGTCCGTCTGCCACGCCTGAGGCAGGCAGGCTGCCGGGGTCGTCGACGTCGACGCCGACCGAGGGGTAGCGCGCCAGCAGGCGGCGCGCGCCGTCGTTGCCGTCGAGCTGCACCAGCTCGGAATACAGCTCGGCGGCAAAGCCCACCGGCCGCCCCGGCCGGCCCTGGTGCTGCGCGTAGGCCACCGGGTGCTGCGCCAGCGCACGCGCGACCGCGGCCAGCGTCGCCGGCTGGGCCAGCGGCCGCACCGCCGGCAGGATGACCCAGCCCGGTGCATCGACGCGCGCGGCGACGCCGGCGGCGATCGCCGTGCCCAGGCCGCAGCCGTCGGGCAGTGGCAACACGTCGCGCACCGGCAGGTGGGCCAGCGCCAGCGGCATCAGCGAGGCGCCGACCACGGCCAGCAGCGGCAGCGCGCTGGCGCGCGCACAGGCGATGGCCTGGGCCAGGACGCCGTCGCCGGCGTGCACCGCGGGCACAGCTTCGCCGCCGGTGCTGCAGCCCAGGACGAGGACGACGGGTCGGTGCGAGGACATCCGGGACGGCCGCGGCCGGCGAGCGTGGGAGCGGCCGAGCATGGCGTCGGGCCGGCGTGGCGGGCAACCCGGTCGTCTACCTAAGGCCCAGTCCTTAGGGCCTTTCCTGTCCCCAGAACCGCATCGCCGACTGGCGCACCGCGGTGCGCGCGTAACAAACGGTGACGCCCGCCCGGCTATGCTTGGGTTCATGGACCCCCGCATCGCCGCCCTGCGCAAGAGCTACGAGCGCGCCGCGCTCGACGAATCGGCTGCCGCGCCCGACCCGCTGGCCCAGTTCCACCTCTGGCTGACCCAGGCCATCGAGGGCGAACTGCCCGAGCCCAACGCGATGACCCTGGCCACCGTCGGCGCCGACGGCCGGCCGTCGACGCGCGTCGTGCTGATCAAGGGCTACGACGAACGCGGCATCGTCTGGTACACCAACTACGACAGCCGCAAGGGCCGCGAGCTGGCGGCCAACCCGCAGGCCGCGCTGCAGTTCCACTGGGTCGAGCTCGAGCGCGTCGTGCGCATCGAGGGCCGCGTCGAGCGCACCGCCGCTGCCGAGTCCGACGCCTACTACGACAGCCGGCCGCTGGACTCGCGCATCGGCGCCTGGGCCTCGCCGCAGAGCCAGGTCATCGCCTCGCGCGCGGTGCTGGCGGCGCAGGCGGCGATGTACGCGGCACGCTACGCGCTGCGCCCGCCGCGCCCGCCGCACTGGGGCGGCTTGCGGCTGCAGCCCGACACCTGGGAGTTCTGGCAGGGCCGCCCGAGCCGGCTGCACGACCGCCTGCGCTACCGGCGCGAAGGCGGTGCCTGGGTGCGCGAGCGGCTGGCGCCTTGACCGCGGTCAAGGCGCTTGCGCATGACGCGCGATCTGCGCGTCGATGCCGGCCAGGAAGCGCGCGACGTCGATCGGCTTGGTCCAGTAGTCGTCGCAGCCGGCGGCCAGCGCGGTGTGGATGTCCTCGGGCAGCACGTTGGCCGACAGCCCGATCACCGTGCAGCCGGCGGTGCGCGGGTCGGCGCGCAACTGGCGCAGCACCTCGAGGCCGTGCAGGTCGGGCAGTTGCATGTCGAGCAGCAGCAGGTCGGGCGGCTCGGCGCGCGCCAGCGCCAGCCCGCTGCTGCCGTCGAAGGCCATGCGCAGCACGGTCTGCCGGGCGCGCATCGCGAACAGGGCCTCGATCAGCGAGCAGTTGACCGCGTTGTCCTCGATGCACAGCACGGCCAGCGGTGCCGCCGCTGCGGGCTCGGCCGGCGCCTGCGGCACGTCGGCCGCCGGCGGCTGCACCGCTGCGGCCTCCTCGGTGGCCGGCAGCCAGACGCGAAACTCGCTGCCGCTGCCGGGCGTGCTGTCGACCTCGATGCCGCCGCCCATGCGCTCGACCAGCCGGCGCACGATGGCCAGCCCGATGCCGCTGCCGGCGATACCCTCGTGCTCGACGCCCAGCCGCTCGAAGGGCTGGAACAGGCGCTCGCGCTGCTCGGCGCTGATGCCGCGCCCGTTGTCGGCGACGACCAGCGCCCACTCGCGGCGGCCGGCGCGCGTGCGCCGGCGGCTGCCGAGCCAGACGCGGCCGCCGCGGCGGTTGTACTTGACGGCGTTGGTCAGCAGGTTGCTCGTGACCTGCAGCAGCCCGCGCGGGTCGGCGCAGACCGTGCCGGCCAGTCGCGCCGGGGCCTCGACGGCGACGCCATGCTGCGCGGCCAGCGTGGTCACCCACGGCAGGGCCTGCGCGGCCACCGTCGCCAGCGCGACCGGCTGGCACAGCGGCGCGCGGTCGGCGGCGTCGACGGCGGCCAGCTCGAGCAGGTCGTCGATCAGCGACAGCAGGTGCCGCCCGGCGTGCCGGATGCTGTCGACCCGCGCAGCCTGGACGTCGTCGAGGGCGTGGTCGCGGTCGCCGGCCAGCACCTCGGCGAAGCCGAGCACCGCGTTCATCGGCGTGCGCAGCTCGTGGCTGACGCGGGCGAGCAGCGTGGCCTGCGCACGCGCGGCCTGCTCGAGGCGCTCGCGCTCGCGCCGCTCGGCCTCGGCGACATGGCGGTCGGTGACGTCGACATGCACGCCGAAGGCCCAGCGCCGGCCTTCGCGGATGTCACGCCCGCTCCAGGCGTAGATCCAGCGCTCGCGGCCGTCGGCGGCGCGGATGCGAAAGTCGTGGTGGCGCACCGCCTGGCCGCTGGCGTCGGCGCGCCCGGCCTCGGCGGCCAGGCGCGCGCGGTCGTCGGGGTGGACATGGCGCTCGAGAAACCCGGCCCAGTCCGGCAGCGGGTCCTCGGGCAGCAGGCCGTAGAGCTCGCGCTGGGCCGCGCTCCAGGCCAGCTCGCCGCTGTCGATGTCGCGGCTGAAGGTGCCGATGCCGGCCGCATCGGTGATGGTCGCCAGCCGCTGGCTCTGGGCCGCCGCGCGTTCGCGCTCGGCGACCAGATCGGTCAGGTCGACCGTGATGCCATGGACCTGCGTCGGCCGGCCCTCGGCGTCGCGCGCGGCGACCCGGCGCGTGAGCAGCCAGCGCCAGCGCAGGTCGGCGTCGCGGCCGGCACTGCGGTCGAGGTAGCCGCCGATGTCGCCGCCGATGTCGCCGTCGACGTCGCGGCAGCGCAGGAGCACGTCGATCGGGGTCTGGCTGCGCAGCGCCTCGTCGAACGACGCGCGCACCTGCGCCAGGTCGTCGGGATGGACCAGGCGGCGCACGTCCTCGAGCGCGACGCCCTCGGGCGGCAGATGCTGGCCGCGCAGCCGCGAGTCGGCAGCGTCGATGTGCAGTTGCCGGGTCGCCAGGTCGACTCGCCAGACGGTCAGGTCGGCCAGCGCGATCGCCCGCGCGAGCTGCGCGCTGCGCTCGCGTGCGGCCTGGGCCTCGGCCGCGGTGTCGGTCTCGTCGATCAGCACGCCGCGCAGCAGCATCGGCGCGCCCTGGTCGTCGAAGTGCACGTCGAGGTAGGCGCGCAGGTGCACGAGGCGGCCGTCGCCGCGGTACAGGCAAAACCGCGTGTCGCCATGCGCCTGCCGGCCTGCGCGCAGCGCGGCGTGGAAGGCCTGCACGCGCTCGCGGTCGTCCTCGTGCACGCAGGCCAGCGTGGCCTCGAGCGGCGGCACGCCGCGCGCCGGGTCCAGCCCGTAGAGCGCGTACATGCCGGCGTCCCAGCGCCCGGCACCACTGCGCAGGTCGCGCTCGAAGACGCCGATGCGCCCGCTGCGGCGCAGGGCGGTGGGCACCGGCGGCAGCCGGGCCGTGGGGCGGCGAGGGGCGTCCATGGCACGCGGCGTCAGACAGCCGCGCAGTGTATCGATGCGGCGCCGTGCCGCGCTCCCCCGAAGCGGGGATCTCATGAGCAAATGTGGCTCTGCCACTTTGCTCATCCCCCTCGGGGGGCGGACGACGTATGTCGTCGGCCTGGGGGCGCTCTCAGCGCGCCTCGGCGGCGTCGTCGAGCCGGTAGAACAGGCCGTAGCGGTCCTGCGTCATCGAGCGGAAGCGGCCCTCGACGGTGATTGCGTCGACGGTGTAGCGCACCGGCGTGCTGGCGAAGACCTCGACCAGCCCCTCGGGGCCGGCCGGGACGCAGAACGGGCAGGTCGTCGGCACCGCCGACAGCAGGAAATGCCGCTGCGGCCGGCCCGGCTCGAGCGGCAGCATGAAGCCCTCGATGCGCACCGTGCGGCCGTCGAGCGCGCGCACGCCCTCGGGGAAGCTCGGCACGACGCGGTTGCCGCGCACCCGCGTCGTCACCGACGTCAGCAGCCGCCACGAGACCACGCCGTCGCGCTCGCGCAGCGGCGCGAAGGCGCTGCGCGGGTCGTGAAAGCCCGGCCCCTGCCCGGGCGGGTGCGCGCCGGCCGCGGGCTGGGCGCGCAGCGCCGCCGGCGCGGCCAGCAGCGCCGCGGCCGCGCCCAGCGCGGGCGCTGCCGCCAGCGCCAGCAGATGCCGCCGCGCGATCGGTGCCATCAATGCTGGTGGCGCATGCCGCAATAGCGGCCGACCGCCAGCCCGCGGCACTCGGCGCGCAGGCGTTCGTGGCATTCGTCCTTGTTGCGGCCGGACTCGAGGCAGCGCGCGGCGTTGTCGTGGGCGACGGCCATCGCGCGGTGGCGCTGGATGTCCTGGCGCACATGCTCGGACAGTTGCGGCGCTGCGGCCGGCGCCGGCGTCGCGGCGGCGGCGCCGGCGGCCAGGGTCAGCGCGACGGCGGCCAGCCATGCGGTGAGGGAAGCGTTCATCGGCGGGTTCTCCAGGCAAAACACAGGGTCAACGCAGCGGTTGCAGCAGCCGCGTGACGTCGAGCCGCGCCGCGCGCCAGGCCGGCCGGGCCGCAGCCAGCCAGGCCAGCGCGAAGGCCGCGACCACCAGCCACAGCGTCGACAGGCTGAACCACACACCGGTGACGGCCAGCGAGCGCTGCTGCGCCAGATACCAGCCTAGCAAATGTGTCAAGCCATGGCCCAGCGCCAGCCCGAGCCCGAGCCCGAGCAGGGCCAGCCAGGAGGCTTCGGCGCCGATCAGCGTGGCGACCCGGTGCGGTGGCGCACCGAGCATGCGCAGCATCGCGAGGTCGGGCTCGCGCTCGCGCACCGCGTGGGTCAGCGCGACGAATACCGACAGCCCGGCGACCAGCACGATCAGCACGCCGAAGCCGCGCAGCACCTCGGTGCCGACGCCGACGAGCTGCATCAGCCGCGCCGATTCGAGCGCCGGCGACGCGGCCTGCAGCTCGGCCTGCGCGTTGACCCAGCGCGGCAGCGTCGCCGCGGCCAGCGGCGAGCGGTAGCTGACCAGCAGCAGGGTGACCTCGCGCTCGGCCGCGAGCACCGCGCGGTCGTAGTCGTCGAGCGCCATGCCGACCTCATGCACCTGCCAGACCGACTCCAGCGAGGTCAGCACCAGCCGGTCGAGCACGCAGCCGCAGCGCGCGAGCACGCCGGTGACGGTGTACGGGAAGTCGCCGTGCACATGGCCGCCGCGGCCCAGCCCGTGCACGCCGACGAAGCGGGCACCCAGGCCCTTGCCGGTGTCGGCCGCGACCTCGGCGCCGAGCACGGCCTCGAGCGGCGCCTGCCAGAGCCGGCCGCTGGCCAGCGTCGCGCCGTACAGCGTGAGGTAGTCGGCGGTCGAGCCGACGATGCGAAAGCCGCGCAGGTTGTCGCCCAGCGACAGCGGCACGACGGTCTCGACCAGCGGGTGCTCGCGCAGTTGTTCGACCGCGGCCAGCGGGATGTTGCCGGTCGGCACGTCGATGTGGAAGACGCCCGAGAGGATCAGTTGCAGCGGGCTGCCCTTGGCGCCGACGACCAGGTCGATGCCGGCGAGCTCGCGCTGCACGCCGTGCTCGACCTGCTCGCTGACCAGCAGCACGAAGCTGATCGCACCCAGCCCCAGCGCGAGCAGCGTGAGGTTGAGCGCAGCGACCAGCGGCCGCGCCCACAGCCAGCGCCAGGCCAGCGCGGCCAGCCTCATCGCCCTGCCCCGCCGCCGTCGAGGCGCAACTCGACCGCACCGGCCAGCGCCGCGGCGACCCGCGCGTCGTGGGTCGCGACGACCAGCGTCGCGCCATGCTCGGCGGCCGTCTCGGCCAGCAGCGCGACGGCCTCGGCGGCGTGCGCGTCGTCGAGGCTGGCGGTCGGCTCGTCGGCCAGCAGCAGTTGCGGCCGGCGCAGCAGCGCGCGCGCGAGCGCGACGCGCTGCGCCTGCCCGACGCTGAGCTCGTGCGGCCGGCGCCGGCCCAGCCCGGCCAAGCCCAGGCGCTGCAGCAGCGCGGCGATGCGGCCATGGTCGACCGCCTCGCCGGCGGCCACGAACGGCAGCGCGAGGTTGTGCGCGACGTCCAGGCTCTCGCTGAGGTGCAGCCGCTGCGGCACGAAGCCCAGGTGCGCACCGCGCCAGGCGTCGCGCTCGCGCGGGCCGAGCGCGAGCAGGTCGGCGCCGGCAGCGACCACGCGCCCGGCCGCCGGCGTCAGCAGCGCCGCGACGATCGCCAGCAGCGTCGACTTGCCGCTGCCCGAGGCGCCGCGCAGCAGCACCCGCGCGCCCTGGGCGACGTCGAGGTCCGGGAAGGCCAGCGCCGGACCGCCGCGCCAGACGTGGCGCAAGCCTTGCAGCGACAGCATCAGCCGGTGGCCGGTGGCCGCAGCCGGGCGGCGAAGCCGCGCCGGAAAGCGGCGAGCTTGGGCGCGATCACGACCTGGCAGTAGCCTTGCTGGGGATGGCGCTCGAAATAGCGCTGGTGCTCGTCCTCGGCGCGCCAGTAGTGCGCCAGCGGCAGCAGCTCGGTGACCACCGGCCGCCCGTACACGGCCTGCGCGCGCTCGATCGCCGCGCGCGCCGGCGCGCGCTGCGCCTCGTCGTGCAGGTAGATTCCCGAGCGGTACTGCGGGCCGACGTCGTGGCCCTGGCGGTCGGGCGTGGTCGGGTCGTGGACCGCAAAGAAGATGGCCAGCAGCGCCGGCAGGTCGATGCGCTGCGGGTCCCAGGCCACGCGCACGACCTCGGCGTGCCCGCTGCGGCCGCTGCAGACCTGCGCATAGGTCGGCCGCTCGACATGGCCGTTGCTGTAGCCGCATTCGACGGCGACCACGCCCTCGACCTGCGCGTAGACCGCGTCGAGGCACCAGAAGCAGCCACCGCCGAGCGTGATCGTATCGATTCCTGTTTTCATCCAGACCTCAGTTACCGCATCGACACCGAAAGTTCCGCGTGCGGCGTCCAGGCCGCCGACGCGGCGTCGACCCCGGCCGCGGGCTTGGCGCCGCCCGGGTCGGCGCCCGTGCCGTCGGCCGCACCCGGCGCCGGCAGCAGCGGCGCGCCGAGGAACACGCGGTCTGCGGCCAGGCCGCGCGCGAGCAGCGCCTCGCGCACGGCCTGCGCGCGCTGCAGCGCGAGCCCGCGCACGGCGTCGTCGCCGATCGCGATCGCCGCGCGCAGCCGGGCTTCGGCCTCGGCTGCCGGCAGCGTGCGCAGCAGGCCCAGCGCGTTGCGCGGGCGATCGGGCAGCGGCGCCTCGCGGTAGAGCCGCTGCAGCAGCCGCTCGCGCTGCGCCGGCTCCAGCGGCGGCAGCGGTGCGTCGGCGGCGGCCCCGGCACGCAGCGCCTCGCGGCGCTGCTCGGCACGCAGGCGCATCTGCAGCGCAGCGGCCTGCATCGCCGCGCGCTCGCGCTCGCCGTCGGCGCTGCCGGCGACGGTCAGGCGCAGCGCCGGTCGCTCGGCCATCGCCTGGGCGACGCGGTCGAGCACGGTCGCGGCTTCGGGTGCCAGTTCGTGCGTGCCGGCGGCAAACCCGACCCGGCTGAGTTCGGGCCCGCCGGCGCCGGCCAGCAGCGCAAACGGCGCCGTCACCGCGCGCACGATCAGGTTGCCGACCATCCGCCAGACCAGCCCCCAGACGCTGAACTGCGGGTCGTTGATGCTGCCCGAGATCGGCAGGTCGATGTCGACGACGCCGTCGCGGTCGGCCAGCAGCGCCAGCGCAAAACGCAGCGGCAGCCGGGTGGCCAGCGGCGAGTCGACCCGCTCGCCGAAGGTGAGCTGCTCGAGCACGATGCGGTTGCCGGCCTGCAGGCTGCCGTCGGCGTCGATGCGGTAGCTCACGTCCATCGTCAGCCGGCCGCGCTCGATCGTGTAGCCGGCAAAGCGCCCGGCGTAGGGCGACAGCGGGGCCAGTTCGAGCCCGCTGGCGCGGGCCTGCAAATCCAGCGTCGGCGGGCGCTGGCCCGGGTCAACGACGCCGCGGATCTGGAGGTCGGCGGTGCCGGCAGCGCGCCCGCGCAGCTCGAGCGTGGCCGGCTGGCGAGCGCCGCTGCGCCAGGCGCCGAGCCGGCCTTCGAGCGCGCTCAGCTCGGCGTGGTAGTTCGGCCGGATGAAGCGGTCGTGAAAATCGATGCGGCCATTGACCAGGCGCACGCCACCGACGGCCAGGTCCAGCGGCAGGACCGCGGCGGCGGCCGGCGCGGTGGGCGTGGCCGGCGGCGCCGCCGCCGGCTCGGCCGCGGCCAGCTCGCGCAGGTTGAAGCGGCCCTGCTCGGTGACCACCAGCCGGGTGTCGAGGCCTTCGAGCACGACTTCGGCGATCTCGACCGCCGGCCGCTGCCCATGCGGCGCATCGAGCCTGAGCCCGCGCAAGGCCAGCAACTGCCAGCCGAGCAGCTCGCCACCGCCGGCTTCGGCGCGGCCGTGCACGCGCAGCTCGGCGAGCTCGGCGTCGCCACGCGCGGTCGCCGACCAGCCCGCCGGCCCCCCGCGCAGGTCGAGCGTGCCGCGCCAGCCAGCCAGCGCGCGCAGGATATCGACGCCCAGCCCGGCGTCGACCTGCGGCACGTACGGCACCAGGGCGTGCAGCGGCAGCCGCTCGGCGTCGAGGCGGCCGGCAAACCCCGGTGGCTCGACACTGACGCGGCCGCCGGCCTGCACGCGCCCGGGCGTATCGGCGCCGCCATCGGGCGTGGCAAGGCGCGCGGCCAGCGCCAGCGTGGCCGGCGCCGCGCCTGCTGCGGCCGGCCACTGCAGCCCGCGCAGCTCGGCGTGCAGCTCGCGCAGTCCGAGCCGCACCGGGCCCGCCGGCGCTGCGCCACCGTCGGGCCGCGGGTGCGCGTCGGTCCAATCGAGCCAGCCAGCCTCGATCCGGACCTGACCGAGTTGCAGCGCCCAGCCGTTGGCAAGCCCGGGGCGTGGCGACGAAGCCGGCGGTGACGCCACCGCCGGCGGCGGCGCCGCGCCGGCCGCCGCCAGCCAGCCCGCAGCATTCCAGCGGCCTTCGGCGTCGCGCCGCAGCGCCAGCCGCGGCTGGCGGGCCGCGATGCGCTCGAGGCCGATCTGGCGCTCGCGCAGGTCCAGCCGCAGCCCGGCGAGTTCGAGCCGCTGCCAGGCCAGCGCCGGCTCGGCACCCGGCGCCTCGCGCAGCCGCAGCCGCTCGACCCAGGCCTCGGGCACCGCGAGCTGCAGCCGCGGCTGCTCGCCGCCGACCCAGTCCAGCCCGATGCGGCCGGCGAAGCGGCCCTCGAGCTGCGCGCGCAGCACCTGGCCGAGGTAGGGCGCGAGGGTCGCGAGCTCCAGCGGCTGCAGCTCAGCCTGCACGCGCAGCCGCTGCGCGTCGAACTCGCCGTCGCCGCGCAGCGCGGCGACCCCGGACGCGGCCTCGCGCCCGGCCGGCCGCCCGGTCGCGCCGGCGGCCACCGGCGCGGCCAGCTCGAAGCGCAGCGACACCGGCGCCTGCAAGGGCCAGGCCAGCGGCCCGGTGGCCAGCGCGATCGGCGCGATCCGCCAGTCGACCGGCTGCGCCGCCGCCGCATCGCGCCAGCGCAGGCCGGCCGCGCTGAGCTCGAAGGCGTCGACCGCCACCTGCCAGCCCGCGCCCTGCGCGCCCGGCCCTGCCGCCGCCGGCGCGGGGGCCGGCCAGACCAGCCGGCCCTGCGCGTCGCGCGCCAGCTCGGCGTGCAGGCCGGCCAGCGCGACGCGGCCGAGCTGCGCGCGACGCTGCAGCGGCTGCACGTCGATCAGCTCGACGTCGAGGCGCTGCCAGCGCAGTTGCGGCCGCAGCGCCGGGTCGGTGTCCGCCGCGGCGACCGCGACCAGCGCCGCATCGCCGAGCGTGACGCGGCCGCTGAGCCGCACCAGCGGCGGTGCCCCCGCGGGTTGCTCGAAATCGACCGCCAGCTCGCCCGCCAGCCGGCCCGCTGCGGGCAACAGAGGCAGGCCGGGGGCGCGCTGCAGCAGGTGCGGCAACCAGGGCGCGAGGTCGAGCCCGGCCAGGCTCAGCCGCAGGCGCGCGCGGCGCTGCTCGGCAAACGGCGTGGCCACGGCGTCGGTGTCGAAGCGCGCGCCGTCGGCGACGAAGGCCAGCCGCGGCGCGATCTCGACCGCCGCGTGCAGCGGCAGGCTCGACAGGAAGGGCAGCGCCAGCGTCAGCGCCTCGACATGGTGCGCGGTGCCGACCTGCTCGTCGACCAGCGCCAGCCGGCCCTCGTCGACGCGCAGGTTGTAGAGCGCAAAGCGCGCTGGCGCGCCGGCTGCGGCGTCGTCGCCTGCGGCCAGGCGCGCGCGCAGGTCGTCGAGGTCGGTCGAGCCGTCGGCCAGCCGGCGCAGGCGCAGGCTGGGCGCGTGCAGCGTCAGCCGCTCGACCACCGGCGCCCGCTGCCACAGCGAACGCCAGCTCGCGTCGAGCTGCAGCCCGGCCAGCTCGAACTGCGGGGCCTGCGCCGGGTCGCGCGCGGCCACGCGCAACCCGTCGACCTCGACGGCCAGCCGCAACAGCGAGGTGCGCACCGCCGCCACCGTGACCTCGCGGCCCAGGGCCTGGCCCAGCCGCTGCTCGAGTTGAGCGTGGACCAGCACCGGCAGCCCCCAGACCACGGCCGCAGCCAGCGCGCCAGCCAGCGCCAGCGCCACCCCCAGACCGATGCGAACCGCCCTGCCCACGCCCGCCAGTGTAGGCGGCTGCCCGCCACCCACCCAGCCCGGGGCCCTGGCAGACCGGGCGCAGAAAAACAAACCCCTCCGGGCCGGAGCCGGGAGGGGCGGGCGGCTTGCGCCGCCGTTCGAGGCGACCGAAGAGATGAGGTTCGGCGCCTCTGCGACGCAGAAGACTGCGCCGACTCGGTATGCCTGCTCGCGGCAGGCGGGCCTACGATACCGCGACGCTGGCGCCGATGCAAGCCCTGCGCCGCCGCTTCAGGGCGCCGCCGGCGCGCCGGTCGGCTGCATCACGGCGTCGAACAACTCGGCCACGCGGGCCTGGACCTCGGGCGTCATCGCGATCGGGCGGCCCCATTCGCGGCGCGTCTCGCCGGGCCATTTGTTGGTCGCGTCGAAGCCGAGCTTGCCGCCCAGGCCCGAGACCGGCGAGGCGAAGTCGAGGTAGTCGATCGGCGTCGAATCGACCAGGGTGGTGTCGCGCACCGGGTCCATGCGGGTGGTCATCGCCCAGACGACTTCCTTCCAGTCGCGGATGTCGATGTCGTCGTCGACGACGACGATGAACTTGGTATACATGAACTGGCGCAGGAAGCTCCACAGCCCGAACATCACGCGCTTGGCGTGCCCGGGGTAGGCCTTGCGGATGCTGATCACCGCCAGCCGGTAGCTGCAGCCCTCGGGCGGCAGGTAGAAGTCGGCGATCTCGGGAAACTGCTTCTGCAGGATCGGCACGAAGACCTCGTTGAGCGCGACGCCGAGCACGGCCGGCTCGTCGGGCGGCTTGCCGGTGTAGGTGCTGTGGTAGATCGGGTCGCGGCGGTGCGTGAGGCGCTCGATGCGAAAGACCGGGAACCAGTCCTGCTCGTTGTAGTAGCCGGTGTGGTCGCCGTAGGGGCCTTCGAGCGCGTGCCAGTAGCCGCCGCGCTCCTGCATCGGCACGCCGTGCTCGCTGGTCGCACGCGCGCCGGGCTCGGCCGGGTGGATGTGGCCCTCGAGGACGAACTCGGCGCTGGCCGGCACGTCGAGCCGCAGCTCGCCCTCGCCGACCGTGGTCGCGGCCAGCTCGGTGCGGCCGCCGCGCAGCAGGCCGGCGAACTGGTACTCGGACAGCGCATCGGGCACCGGCGTGACCGCGCCGAGGATGGTCGCCGGGTCGGCGCCGAGCGCGACGGCCAGCGCAAATGGCCGCCCGGGGTTGGCGCGGGCAAATTCGCGGAAGTCGAGCGCGCCGCCGCGGTGCGCGAGCCAGCGCATGATGACCTCGCGCCGGCCGATGACCTGCTGGCGGTAGATGCCCAGGTTCTGCCGCCGGCGCGGCCTGGCCACCGCCTGCGGCCCGCGCGTGACGACCAGCCCCCAGGTGATCAGCGGCGCGACGTCGCCCGGCCAGCACCACTGCACCGGCAGCGCGCCGAGGTCGACCGCGTCACCGTCGAGCACGACCTGCTGGCAGGCCGGTGAGCGCACCGCCGCGGGCTTCATGTCCCACAGCGCCTTGGCCATCTGCAGCAGGCGGCCGGCGTCCTTCAGGCCGCGGGGCGGCTCGGGCTCCTTCAGGCTGGCCAGCACGCGGCCGACGTCGCGCAGCTCGGCCAGCGACGCCGCGCCCATGCCGCGCGCCACGCGCGCGGTCGTGCCGAACAGGTTGCCGAGCACCGGCACGCGATGGCCCTCGGGGCGCTCGAACAGCAGCGCCGGACCGCCCGCGCGCAGCACGCGGTCGCACAGCGCGGTCATCTCGAGCCGCGGCGAGACCGTGCGGGTCACGCGGCGCAGCTCGCCGGCGGCCTCGAGCTGGGCGATGAAGTCGCGCAGGTCCCTGTACTTCATACAATTTTGGAATCAAGTTTTGATTCCATATGGTTGACTGGTTATTTGAAGGGTTCCTAGAATCGCGGCCAACGAGACCCTCAGGGTTTACCCGTCGTCGCCGCAGTTGGGAACGCCGACGACACACGCCGCAGTGCAAGCCCTCAGGGCCGCTGTGCGAAGCCGGCCGGTGCAGCCGGCGATTATCGCCACCGCATGCCGGTCGCCCCGCCGGGCGCCGATCCGGTGGCCCGGTCTGGAAAGGACGCCATGATCAGCTTGCGCGCAATCGCCCGCGCGGCCCGCGACGGGACGACAGTCTTCCTGCGCGACGTCGGCCATGGCCTGCTCGACATCGGCCACAACATGCTGGCCCTGCTGGGCCTGGTCGTGCTGCTGGCGGCCGTGTTCGCCATCGGCCACGCCGACCTGCGCGAGCGCGCCGAGGCGCAGGCCCTCGAGTGGCTGCAGGTGCGCGAGGTCTCGCGCGCCGAGGCCGAGGGCGACCTGATGGCCGCGCTGGCCGAGCCCAGTGCGGTCGACCGGGCGACCGCGGCCGACCCGGCCGCGCTCGACCGCCAGCAGGCCCGCGTCGCCCACTGGCTCGCGCGGCGCTACCGCGTCGCCCCCGAGCCGGTCAGCCGGCTGGTCAAGGAGGCCTGGGCGCTCGGCGAGAAGAGCGGCATCGACCCGACGCTGATCCTCGCCGTCGCGGCCATCGAGTCGCGCTTCAACCCGTTTGCGCAGAGCACCGCCGGCGCGCAGGGGCTGATGCAGGTCATGACCCGCGTCCACACCGAGCGCTTCGAGGCCTTCGGCGGCACTCACGCGGCCTTCGACCCGGTGACCAACCTGCGCGTGGGCGTGCAGATCCTCAGCGAGAACCTGCGGCGCACCGGCGACATCGAGACCGCGCTGCGCTGGTACGTCGGCGCGGCCAACCTGGCCAGCGACGGCGGCTACGTCGGCCGCGTGCTCGGCGAGCGCCACAAGATCCTGCAGGTCGCGCAGGGCCGCACGCTGTCGCCGCACACCCCGCTGCGCCCGCTGCCGGTGACCGCACGCGCGCCCGCCGCCGCGCCAGCGGCCGCGCCCGAGGCCCTGCCCGCTGCCGAGCCGCCGCCGGTGCCCGACACCGCCGAAGCCACCGCCGCCGCCGGCTGGCCCCGGGTCGCGATGAACTGAGCCCGCCCGGCGCCGGGACCCTCGCCCGCGCCGCCCTGCGGCCCGCCCGGCGGCCGGCCTTCGCTACACTTGCAGTCATTGCGCGACTGGCGATAGGCACGGCCGGCCCTGTGGGGCCGCTCCCGTGCCGAGGTGGATCACCACCGGGAAGTGCAGTCTGCCGCGCCGGCTGCCCCAGCCGCTGCGGCAGCCGTGTGTCGTTCGCCTGGGCCGTGCGCCGTCCGCCGACGCGTACCGACACGAACCCCGTTCGCAAGGCCCCGCCATGTTCGACCGCCAACAGCACACCCTCGCCACCGTGGACCCCGACCTGTGGGCCGCGATCGAAGCCGAGAACCGCCGCCAGGAAGCGCACATCGAGCTGATCGCCAGCGAGAACTACGCCAGCCCCGCGGTGATGGCCGCGCAGGGCTCGCAACTGACCAACAAGTACGCCGAGGGCTACCCCGGCAAGCGCTACTACGGCGGCTGCGAGCATGTCGACGTCGTCGAGCAGCTCGCCATCGACCGCTGCCGCGAGCTGTTCGGCGCCGGCTTTGCCAACGTCCAGCCCAACTCGGGCAGCCAGGCCAACCAGGCCGTGTTCTTCGGCCTGCTGCAGCCCGGCGACACGGTCATGGGCATGAGCCTGGCCGAGGGCGGCCACCTGACGCACGGCATGGCGCTGAACATGAGCGGCAAGTGGTTCAAGGTCGTCAGCTACGGGCTCGACGCCGACGAGGCCATCGACTACGACGCGATGGCGCGCCTCGCGCACGCGCACCGCCCGAAGCTGATCATTGCCGGCGCCAGCGCGTACAGCCTGCGCATCGACTTCGAGCGCTTCGCCCGGGTCGCCAAGGCCGTCGGCGCGATCCTGATGGTCGACATGGCGCACTACGCCGGGCTGATCGCCGCCGGCGTCTACCCCAACCCGCTGCCGCATGCCGACGTCGTCACCAGCACCACGCACAAGAGCCTGCGCGGGCCGCGCGGCGGCATCGTCGTGACCAACGACGAGGCGATCGCGAAGAAGATCAACAGCGCGATCTTCCCCGGCATCCAGGGCGGGCCGCTGATGCACGTCATCGCCGCCAAGGCGGTGGCCTTCAAGGAGGCGCTGGCGCCGGCCTTCAAGACCTACCAGCAGCAGGTGCTGGCCAACGCGCAGGCCATGGCAGGCACGCTGGCCGAGCGCGGCCTGCGCATCGTCAGCGGGCGCACCGAGAGCCATGTGATGCTCGTCGACCTGCGCCCCAAGGGCCTGACCGGCAAGGACGCCGAGGCCGTGCTCGGCCGCGCGCACATCACCTGCAACAAGAACGGCATCCCCAACGACCCGCAGAAGCCGATGGTCACCAGCGGCATCCGGCTGGGCACGCCGGCCATGACCACGCGCGGCTTCGGCGTCGAGCAGGCCCGCCTCACCGCGCACCTGATCGCCGACGTGCTCGACCACCCGCACGACGAGGCCCGCATCGGCCAGGTACGCGAACGCGTGGCGGCACTCACGCGCGACTTTCCGGTCTACCGCTGACCGTCACGTACCGCCGACGGCGGCTGCGCCGCCGCCCCACCGATGCACTGCCCGTTCTGCGCCCACGCCGAGACCCAGGTCGTCGAGACCCGCGAGGCCGAGGACGGCGGCACGGTCCGCCGCCGCCGCCGCTGCCTGAAGTGCGACAAGCGCTTCACGACCTACGAGCGGCCCGAGATCGCGCTGCCGGCAGTCGTCAAGAAGGACGGCTCGCGCGTCGAGTTCGACGCGGCCAAGCTGCGCGCCTCGATGCTGCTGGCACTGCGCAAGCGCCCGGTCAGCACCGAGCAGGTCGACGCCGCGCTCGAGCGCATCCACGACAAGCTGCTGGCCAGCGGCGCGCGCGAGGTCGCGTCGAGTCGCCTCGGCGAGCTCGTCATGCGCGAGCTCAAGCGCATCGACAAGGTCGCCTACGTGCGCTTTGCCAGCGTCTACCGCAGCTTCGAGGACGTCGACGCGTTCAGCCGGCTGATTCGCGACATCTAGCGGCAACTGCTCCAGGTCGTGTCGATCGCCGCGCATGACTGTCGGAGACCGTAGACAAGCCAGTTTCGCTCCGCCAGGAGGCGGATCGCCGTGTCGGTCGGCGTATCGGTGCGGATCGGCTGCGCAGCGCGGCCTGACGCGGCGTCGCTCGCGCGTTCGGTTCGGTTCGGTTCGGCGCGGCCGATCGACATCGCCGTGCTGGCGTGGGTGCCGGCTGGCGTCGACGCCGGCGCGTGCCGGCGCGGCGAGTTGCGCCCGGGCTTCCTCGTGCACGCCGCGCGGCTGGCGTGCGCGCGGCGGTCCAATGCCGGGGTGGCCCGGGCCGTGGCTCAGCAGACCGCCACGCCGCCGTCGAGCACGGCCAGCACGCGCCGCTCCTGCGCGGCGTCGAAGGCGTAGGGGTAGAGCGAGCGCTCGCCGTTGGCGAGCAGGTCGAAGCGGCCGGCGTAGCGCTCGATCTGGCGGCGGGTGTGCGCGAGGTCCAGCGCCATCAGCACCGCCGGGGCGTTGACGCGCGGGCAGACGCGCTCCTCGCCGACGACGCGGAAGTCGAGCATGCGGCGGTAGTACGCGACATGGCGCGGGTTGACCTCGATCAGCACGTCGTGGCAGCCGCGCAGGCGGTGCGCGTGCAGGTAGGCCATGTGGAACAGGCTGGCCAGCACCTGCTGCGAGTCGCCGTCGATGTCGAGCGCGAGCTTGGTGAATTCGCAGACCCGGCGGCCGCTGGCGCGCACCGCGTCGACCTCGGCCTTGAACAGCTCTTCGCAGAGCAGGCCGCGCGGGGAGTCGAAACCCACGGTCAGCGTGCCGACCGGCTCGTCGGCGCGGGCGACGACCAGCGTGACGGTGTGCGGGTTGACCGGCTCGTCGGCCGCGGGCGCGAGGTAGCCGCGGTGCGAATACATCCGCCGCACGAGCTGGCGCGCGGCGCGGCGCTGGGCGTCGCCCTGCGCGGCGCGCACGTGAAAGTGCCGCGCGCCGCCGTCGGCGCGGCCGTGGTCGAGGCTGAGCAGCGCGAGCGTGTCGGTGTGGCCGCCGCGCGGTGAGTCGGCCTGGGCTTGCAGTCTGCGGTTGGCATGCAGGGCGCGGCGCGCGGCGTGCAGCGCGCAACCGCTGTCGGCGGGGGAGGCGAATTCGGCTGCGACTGGCATGCGTTGACCCTCTGCGTTTGTCGCCATTGTCGGTGCAGCGACCCCCTCGAACGCGGGGGAGCTGTTACAACATGCACCGTCACATGACGCGGCGGTGTCGATGACAGAGGCCGCCGGACGTGATATTGGTACGTTGCGCCGCGCGCAGCATGCGTCGAAACGTGACAAATCCGGCGGCCGCAAGGCGGGGTGCGCGGCGGCGGCACGGTGGCCTTGCGCCGCAGGCCGCGGCGGCTGCGGACACGGCTTGCTACCAATCCGCGGCGCCGTCGCAGTGGCCCGCGCGCCATGCAGCGCCGCTCAGCGCCGCGCGAGCAGCTCGTGGACGTAGCGCACCGGCACCGCGTAGCTCAGCCCGGTGGGGTGGCTCAAGGCCGCCTCGCGGGTGCCCTTGACCATGACCATGTTGATCACGCCAACGACCTCGCCGCTGCTCGCGTCGAAAACCGGGCCGCCGCTGTTGCCGGGGTAGGCGATCGCGTCGAGCTGGAGGATCTCGAAGTTGCCCTCGGTCAACTGGCGCAGCGCGCGCTCGTGCAACTGGCCGGCCTGCAGCACCGGCAGCGCGACGGTGGTGATCGACGAGACGATGCCACGGTGCGTGACCGGCGCAAAGCCGAGCACGCCGCCGATCGGAAAGCCGATGAAGGCGATCGCCTGACCCTCGCGCGCGCGGCCGGGCTCGGCCAGCCGCATCGGCGGCAGCGCTGCACCGTCGACGCGCAGCAGGGCGAGGTCGCGCACACGGTCGACGGCGAGCACCGCCGCTTCGCGCATCTCCCATTGCCGGCGCCCGCGCCAGGCCTGCACGACCTGCCGCGTGCCGGGCTCGCCGGCGCGCGCGCGGGCCTGCTCGGACAGCACATGCGCGTTGGTCACGACCAGGTTGCCCTCGGCGGCGACGAAGCCGGTGCCGGCAAGCCGGAAGCGCGGGCTGTCGGTCGGGTTGAAGGTGCCGACGATGACGATCGACGGCGTGGCGCGGGCGACGAGCTCGACCAGGTCGGCGCGCACGGCCTGCGGCAGCGCCGGCAGCACCAGCCCCGCCAGCAGCGCCTGCAGCCCCTGACGCCGGCTCCAGCCCATCGGTGTCCACCCCCGTGTGCCCGCCGCCGCAGCGGGCTTCAGACGCGATGGTAGTCGCGATACCAGGCGACGAAGCGCGCAATGCCCTCGCGCACCGGGGTCGCCGGCTTGAAGCCGACCCAGTCGTGCAGGGCCTGGGTGTCGGCGTAGGTCGCCGGCACGTCGCCGTCCTGCAGCGGCAGCAGCCGCATCTGCGCCTTGCGGCCCAGCGCCTGCTCGATGTGCGCGACGAAGTCGAGCAGCGGCGTCGGCTGGTGGTTGCCGATGTTGAAGACGCGGTACGGCACGTTGCTGCGGCCGGGGTCGGGGCGGTCGGCGTCGTAGGCCGCATCGGGCTCGGCGATGCGGTCGCTCGCACGCACCACGCCCTCGACGATGTCGTCGACGTAGGTGAAGTCGCGCTGCATGCGGCCGTGGTTGTAGACGTCGATCGGCCGGCCTTCGAGGATCGCCTTGGTGAACAGGAACAGCGCCATGTCGGGCCGGCCCCAGGGCCCGTAGACGGTGAAGAAGCGCAAGCCCGTGGTCGGCAGGCCGTAGAGGTGGCTGTAGGTGTGCGCCATCAGCTCGTTGGCCTTCTTGGTCGCCGCGTACAGGCTGACCGGGTGGTCGACGCTGTCGTGCTCGGCAAACGGCAGCCGGGTGTTGCCGCCGTAGACGCTCGAGCTCGACGCGTAGGTCAGGTGCGCAACGCGCTGGTGGCGGCAGCCCTCGAGGATGTTCGTGAAGCCGACCACGTTGCTCTCGATGTAGGCGTGCGGGTTCTGCAGCGAGTAGCGCACGCCGGCCTGCGCGGCGAGGTGGATCACGCGGTCGTAGCGCTCGGCGGCAAACAGCGCCTGCATGCCGGCGCGGTCGGCGACGTCGAGCCGGACGAAGCGAAAGCCCGCGCTGGCCTGCAGCCGCGCCAGCCGCGCCTGCTTGAGCGCGACGTCGTAGTAGTCGTTGAGGTTGTCGAGCCCGAGCACCTCGTCGCCGCGCGCGAGCAGGCGCTGCGCGGTGTGCATGCCGATGAAGCCGGCCGCGCCGGTGAGCAGGATTTTCATGGGCGGGGCGGTCGGTATGGCGGGTGGCGACGGCGGGGTAGCCGTGTGGCGCCGGTCGCAGCGATTATCGGGGCCACCCGCTGCGGCACCCGCGGCCGAAGTCACGCCGCGGGGGGCCGGCGGCACCCCCGTCCAAGGGGTTGACGCCGGGGCTGTGCGACGCCGACGATACGAACTGCGTGGGCCGTCTGCGGTGCGGGCGGCGGCCGGGCAGACTGTCGGAAAATTTGACAGCCCCGCCACCGCACCCGGCGCGGCCCCTTGCAGATCAGGTACTTGCGAAGCTGGCGCCGATCTTGCATGCCGTTGTGCCGCGGCGATGTCACCGTCATCGCGTACAGTAGCGTCGGCCGTAGCCGTATCGTCCCAGGAGCCTGCGTGGAACCGTCGAACCCAGCCCCCGAAGCCCAGCGCAGCGCCCGGCGCCGGCTCGTGCGCGGCGCGTTTGCGGCGCCGGCGGTGCTTGCACTCTACAGCGGCAGCGCGGCGGCGATGGCGTCGAACCTGCGGTGCGTCAACAACCAGGTCGGCGCCGGCCGGAAGGTCTTTCCCGCCCCGGTGTCGACCCAGGACCGTTTCGTGCGCGTGCGGCTGTGGTCGCTGCGCAGGAATGACCAGGTCCGCTGGTTCCTCAGCGGCAACGACCTCCAGGCGCTGACGATGAACCGCTCGACCGTCGGCAACACCTTCCTCCGCCCGGGCGAGTGGTGGCGGTTCGATCCTGCCACCCAGTTGCTGGTCGACAGCAAGCTCACGGCCGAGCCGCGCTGGTCCAGTCAGCACCAGGGCACGCTCGCCCGGGATGGCCAATGGGTCGCCGTGCGGATCGATGCCTCGTCGCAGGGCGCCGGCATCGTCGGCGTGGTCGACAAGAGCAACTACACCGGCTCCGCCGTCTCCGGCCTGTGCTGGGCCTCGTTCGTGACGGCAGCGCGCTGAGCGAGGCGACGACCGTCTGGACCTGGGCGCCGGGCTCGCGGCTGACGGCGCTCGGCGCCGGCTGGGTCGCCTACGGCGGCGCCTCGGGCGAGACCCTCTATCTCAACGACGAGAGCGCGGCCGTCCTCGAGTTGCTGCGCGACGAAGGCCCGACCCGCTTCGATGCGGTCTGCCGGGCGCTGGCGGGCGACAGCGGGCTCGACCTGGCCGCGGTCACGCCGGCCGTGCAGCAGGGTTGGGCGCCGCTGGTCGAGGCCGGGTTGATCGTCGCCGTCGAGGCTGGCAATGCCGGCGATGCCTGAAGCCGGCGCCAGCGCCGCGGCCGCGCCCAGCGCAGCCCCGCCGACCGCGCTGGGCGCAGCCGCCCCGGCCCAGGTGCGCGCCGCGCTGCGCAGCCCCGGCCTGTGCCTGGACCTCGGCGCGGCCACGCTGCGCGTGCGCAGCGACGCGCCAGCGCTGGCCGCCGGCCTGCAGTCGGTCTACCGCGAGCACCCGCTGGCCAGCGCGCTGCCGTGGGTCGACATCGACCTGCGCATCGCCCGCGCACGCGGCGCGCGGCGCTGGCTGCGCCCGCTGGTGCGTCTGCGCGGCGAGGCTGCGCACCCGTTCGAGCCGTTCCCGGCCGCCACCGCGCTGCCGCTGTTCGAGTGGGGCGCCAACTGGATGCTCGGCCTGCGGCTGCACGACCACCTGCTGCTGCACGCCGGCGCGCTCGAGCGCGACGGCCGCGCGCTGCTGCTGCCGGCGATGCCCGGCGCCGGCAAGAGCACGCTGACGGCAGCGCTGTCGCTGCGCGGCTGGCGGCTGCTGTCCGACGAGTTTGGCGCCTGGGACTGGCGGCAGCGCCATTTCACGGCGCTGCTCAAGCCGGTCGCACTGAAGAACGAATCGATCGAAGTCATCCGCCGCTTCGCCCCCGACGCGCCGCTCGGCCCGGTCTTCGAGAAGACCCGCAAGGGCACGGTCGCGCATCTGGCCGCCAGCGCGCAGGCCGTGCGCCTGCGCCACGCGCCGGCGCTGCCGGGGGCCTTCGTGCTGCCGCAGTGGCAGGCTGGCGCGGCGCTGCGGCTCGAGCCGGTCGACGCGCACGCGCTGTTCGGCGCGCTGGCCTTCAATGCCTTCAACTACCGCGTGCTTGGCGCGACCGGCTACGACGCGGTCGTGCACCTGGTGCAGGCCGCGCGCGGCTGGCGGCTGGTCTACGGCGAGCTCGACGACGCCCTGGCCGCGCTTGACGCGCTGTGGCAGCGCGAGGTGACCACCGCGCCGGGCTGACGCCGCGCCAGCGGCCGCCCCGGTTCAGCCGCGCGCGCAGGCCGACCTCGTCATTCGTCATTCGTCGGTTCAGCCGCGCGCGCGCAGGCCGACCACCGCCGCACCGACGATCAGCACCGCGGCGACGGCAATCCACAGCGTCAGGCTGCGCCCGGTGACCAGCAGCAGCAGCAGCGTGCTGGCCAGCGGCGTGAGGTAGCTGAGGATGCCGATGCGGCGCGGGTCACCGGTCTTGAGCGCGTGGTCCCAGAGGTAGAAGGCAGCGCCCAGCGGGCCCAGGCCCATCAGCACGAGCAGTGCCCAGTCCGGCGCCGCGAGCGCCACGCGCGGCTCGAGCAGCAGGTGGCAGCCCAGTGACAGCAGCCCCGAGACCAGCCCGAACAGGCCGATCGCTGCGGTCGGGAAATGCGCGACGCGACGCGTCCACAGCGAGTACGTGGCCCAGACCAGCGCCGAGGCCGCCGCCGCGAGGTAGCCCCAGGCCCAGCCGCCGGCCAGCTCGCGCCCGCCGGCGATGGCCAGCGCCGCGCCGGCGAAACCGGCCAGCGCGGCCAGCAGATGCACCGCGCGCAGCCGCAGGCCCGGCAGCAGCAGCGGCGCGAGCACGACGATCAGCAGCGGCCAGAGGTAGTTGACGAGGTTGGCCTCGACCGCCGGCGCATGGCGCAGCGCGAGAAACAGCAGGAAGTGAAAGCCGAACAGCCCGTAGACGCCCAGCGCCAGCGTCAGCGCCGGCACCCGCCACTGCCGCCACAGCGGCCAGGCCGGCACGCTGCCGATCAGCAGCGCGATGCCGGTCAGCAGGAACGGCGGCAGATGCGCCAGCGCGACCCCGAGCGAGGCCAGCGAGGCCCACAGCGTGATCGCGCCGAGCGCGCAAAGCGAGGACCGGCCGGCGCTCGGGGACAGGGCTGACATGGGCGCGCAGCATAGCGGCTCGGCGGCCCGGGCCCGGTCTGCGGCCGGCGCCGCCGGTGCAGGTCGCCTGCAATGTCAGCCCGGGCCGGCGCCTGGTGACCTGCCGCTGCGCTACGCCGCCAGCGATTCGCGGGCCTGGACTTTCCGTTCGATGCCCTTGCGCGGCGCAAGTGTCTCGAGATCGCAGTTGGCCTGCAGCACCAGCCACGACGCCGCATCGCCGCCGAGAGGCCTGGACAGGCGGGCAGCCGTGTCGGCCGTGATGCCTCGGCGCTCCTTGACGATCTCGTGGATGCGCGTGGCTGCAACATCGAGTGCGACGGCCCGTGCGTTCACGCCGAGCCCGAGCGGCACGAGCAAGACCTCTCGCAGCACCTCGCCCGGGCGCACCGGCCGCAGGCGGTCGACGGGGCGCGACCTGGCCATCTCGGACGCCGTTGCGCGTTGCCCTCCGCCTTGTCTGCCGTGAGGTGATGACGCTGCGTGGGACATGCTGCGGGGGCTTGCGATGCCCGAAAGGACCTGCGCCCGGCTTCCACGTCCTGCAGCATCGAGGAGCGGTGCGCCGCGGCCTTCGGCAGCACGAAGGGCGTGAGTGTCCTCTCGACGTAGCTGGCGCCGCTGGGCGCGAGTTCGTGCTGCCGCTCGGCGCGCACGACCCGGATCGTCTCTTCGACCAGCCTCATAGGTGATCGGCAGGAAGCCGGCCTGGGCCCGCTCGACGGCCTCGTGCATCAGCTCGTCGGCGGCGCCCAACAGCGCGCCCACGCGGATCGGGCTGGCCTGCACATTCACGTTCACATGCGCCGGGCTGCGCCGCTCGATGCCGATCATCATGATGCTGGAGCAGACCGCCGTGCCGGCCGGCAGCAGCACGCGCGCCTCGTCGGCCGAGCCCCAGCCGTTCTGCGGCAGCAGCACGTCGCCAGCGCCGTCATTCGAGCCCCTCCACGCTGACCGGCCGCGCCGAGCTGCATTCGTCGCGGATCGCCTTCAGCCCCTGGTAGGCGGGCCCGTTGCAGAACGCCTCCCACGCCGCCGCCGAGGGGATCACGGCTTCTCCCTCGGCAGTTGAGCGGTCGGCGGGTGGAGTATCCGCCGGCGCCGGCTCACGCCACGCGCCGTTCCTGCCCTTCCCGGTACTGTTGGCGTAGCCGGGCCTGCGGCACCGGCCGCAGCGCCGTCGGGGTTGCCGCAGCCGGCCAGGGCCGGCAGCGCGGTCAGGCAGAGCAGCAGGCGCGGCGTCGCGCAGATCGGCGAGGCGGTCTCGCGCATCGACCACGGCACGCAGCAGAACGCCGCGCTGGTCAAGGTGAGCGCGGCCTGCCGGCTCAGCGGCGCAGCACCAGCCGCCCGCCGTCGTCCTGCATGCGCACGCAGCAGAGGATGACCTTCTGCGCGCGCTCGGCGGCCGACAGCACGACGTCGCGGTGCTCCACCGCGCCGGACGCCGACGCGTCGTAGGCGGTGGCGCAGACGCCGCACAGGCCGTTGCTGCACTTGACGTCGACGGCCACGCCGGACTCCGCCAGCACCTCGGTCGCGCTGCGCTGCGCGGGGACGTCGAAGCGGCGGCCGTCGGCGAGCTCGACGACGAAGGGCCGGTCGACACGGTCCGGATCCTCGGGCACGCTGAAGTACTCGCGGTGCAGCGCCTCGGCCGGCCAGCCGGCGGCCTCGGCGGCGGCGAACACGCCGTCCATGTAGCGCGGCGAACCGCAGGCGTAGAGGCGAAGTCCCGCGCGCCAGCGCGGCACCAGCGCCGCCAGGTCAGCGCGCGTGCCTTCGTCCTTGGCGTGCCAGCGCACGCGCCCGGCCCAGGACGCGGCCTGCAGGTCGGCCACGAAGCCGGCCGACGCGCGGCTCGCGACGCTGTAGTGCAGCGTGAACTCGCGGCCCAGCGCATGCAGCCGGTGCGCCATCGCGATCATCGGCGTGACGCCGATGCCGCCGGCGAAGAGCAGCGTCTCGCGCGCGTCCTCGTGCAGCGGGAACAGGTTGCGCGGCTTCGAGACGAAGACCCGCCGCCCCTCGCGAAACGCGCGGTGCATCAGCGCCGAGCCGCCGCGGCCGCCCTGCCCCGGGTCCTCGCGCTGGACGCCGAGCACCCAGCGGTCGCGCACCGCGGGGTCGCCGGCCAGGCTGTAGGCGCGCTGGTACTCGGGCGCGATGACGACGTCGACGTGGGCGCCGGCCTCGAAGGGCGGCAGTTCGCCGCCGTCGGCGGCCGCAAACTCGTACTTCGCGATGCCCGCGGCCATCTCCTCGCGGCGCACCAGGGTCACCGGGAAGACCGGCGGCTCGCCGTCCGGCGGCGCCGGGCCCGGGGCCAGGCCGTCGGTCTCGCCCCGGGCCAGGCGCTCGCGGTACTGCGCCGGCGTCAGCAGCGCACGGTAGCGCGCGATGCCTTCCTCGCGGTTCACCGGGAACGGCACCGGGTACGGCGGCGGCATGCGGTCGGCGGGGTAGACGGCCAGGGTCTGGTCCTCGGCGCGCAGCACCAGGTCCTTCTGCAGGCCACGGCGGTTGGTCTGCGCGGCCTGCACGTAGCGGCCGCTGGTGCGGTCGAGTTCGATGTCCCACCACCAGGTCTTGACCGGGTTGATGCGGCCACGGCCGAGCGCGTCGTCCAGCCGCTCCAGCCACGGCGACAGCGACGGCGCGGCCATCGCCACGCGGCGCCACAGCCCGTCGGCGAGCAGGCCCTCGAGGTTCCACGGGCAGGTCTTCATGCAGCGCCCGCACATGCCGCCGGCGGCATTGGTGATGCGGTAGCGTGCGCACTTCTCGGCGTCGCTCTTCCAGATCTCGTAGCCGTTGTACATGAGCTTGGGGCCGGCGGTGATGGCACCCGACGGGCACTCGCGCGCGCACTTGCGACAGCCCTCGCAGAAGCGCTGCAGGCCGAAGTCCACCGGCTTGTCGGGCGCCATCGGCATGTCGGTGGTGACGCTGCCGCTCTTCAGACGCGGGCCGAGGAAGGGGTTGAGGATCACCTCGCCGATGCGGCTGACCTCGCCGAGCCCGCAGAGCAGCAGCAGCGGCGGCTGCAGCACGTCGCCGTCGAGCACGCTGTGCACGCGCGCGCCGTAGCCCAGGCGGCGGATCTGCTCGGCGATCACGCCGCCCATCAGCGAGAAGCGCAGGTACGCGCGCATGCTCTGCGCGACGCTGATCCAGTCGTCGCCGCTGGCGCCCTCCATCGTCTCGTGGCCCTGGTCCAGCAGCAGGTTGACGGCCTGCGCGTGGTAGGCCGGCATCGGGTTGCCGCCGGCGTCGTGCGAGTACCAGGCCCATTGCGGCACCGCGCACAGCCCCACCGCGTCGGCGCCCAGCCAGTACGACGCCGCCTTCAGGTTGGCGGCGTTGCGCGCCGGGTCGTCGGCGCCCGCGACCACCGGCCCGCGCGCCTCGCCGAACTGCAGCAGCAGCAGCGCGCCGAGCGCGCGGCGCGCGCAGGCGCCGATCGGGCTCTTCATCACGTAGTGCGCGTTCTTCGCGTCGGCCTGCACCGCCTTGCCCAGGTCGCCGAACAGCGCGCGGGCAAAGAAGTCGGCGCGCTTGGGAAAGCGCGGCACGCGGTCGTGGTCGATGAAGGTGGTCGGCTCGTCGCGCCGGGGCAGCGACTCGAAGGGCCAGGCGCCGTCGCGGAAGTCGCGTTTCGCGTAGGCCTCGCGGTGGAACGCGCCCTTCAGCGTGCCCTTGCCCAGCCACCAGGCCGGGCCGTGGCTGCGCCACTGGCGCTGCCGCGGCGACAGCGGCGCGTCGGGCGCCAGCGCCATCGTCGTCGTCACCGCCGCCAGGCCGTAGCGGCGGCCGACGTAGGGGTTGTGGCCGTCGGGCAGCGCCAGCCCGGCGGCGACAGCCAGTCGGCCCAGGTCCACCTCGCTGCTGCTCGCGCTGTGCGCGCGCGCGTCGTGGCCCAGCAGCCGCAGGTAGGTCGACAGCAGCACCGCGGTCTGCGACGCCAGCAGCGCCGCGCGGTGCGCCTGCGCGCCGTGCAGCCAGTCGCAGCCGGGCTCGCCGGGCCGCGGGTCGCGCGGGTACTCGACCAGGATCACCAGCGCGTGCGTGTGCGCGTCGACCGGGCCGTGGGCGGTGCGCGCCGAGTCGATCACGTCGGCCAGGATCATGTCCATGCCGGCGGCGAAGCTCCTGGGCTGGCTGCGCGCCAGCTCCTCGCCGAGCGCCTGCACGTCCGGGTTGCGCACTGGCTCGGCCAGCAGCGCCGCCGCCGGCAGCGCGCAGGCCGCCATCATCGACGCGTCGAAGTAGTGGCCGGCGGCCTTCAGGTGCTCGGTGCGTTCGCGCGGGTCGTCGGGCACCTCGGCCGCCTTCGGGTTGCGTGGGCCGGCGCGGACGAGGTCGAACATCGCCGCGTAGCGCGCCATCGCGTGGACGATGGAGTCGACACGCGGCGCGTCATAGCGCAGCGCGGCCATCGGCGGCAGCGCGTCGAGCGGCGGCGCGGGCTCGCCGCCGCGGACGCGGTCGAGGCGCTCCAGCGGGTAGGGACCGAGGTGGACGGGGCGGTCGCGGTAGGAGAAGAGGCGCATGGCGGTCGGGGCGGATCGGGTGCCGCGACGGTCTCGCCGCCGGCCCCCGGAGGCTACGCCTCGGTGGCGGTCTGCGGAACAGAACGAAGCCCTACAAGTGATCGCATGAAGCGATCGGTTTCCCTGCCGTGACCCTGCAGCAGTTGCGCGTCTTCCTCGCGGTCGTGGACGAGGGCAGCTTCCGCGGCGCGGCGCGGCGGCAGGGCCTGCTCGGGCCGGAGGCGATCGAGATCCCGCTGCGCGAGCGCGCGCCGCGCTACGAGTACGCGCTGCTGGTGCCGCGCGACCCGGCGCCCACGGCGGCAGCCGCCGCCGCTCCACGCCGGCCTGCAGCTCGCCGGTTCGGTTCCTGGAGCCCTGGATCAGCGAGCATGCCGCTCGGCCATCCACGGCGGCACGAGAACGGCCCGCTGGAAGGCAGAGAACTCGACGGGCACCTCAGAACGTCGCCCCCACCGAGACCAGCAGGCGCGTCTCGTACAGTCTGTGCGTCTTGCCGACGCCGTCGGTCGCGCTGTAGAAGGCCTTGCCCGCCGCGCCCAGACCACTGTTGCCGACCACGCTGGCGCCGAGCAGCAGGCCGTGCAGCTTGTAGCTGGCGCCGACGCGCCAGTCGGTGTAGTTGAGCGCGCCATAGCGCGCGAAGCGGGTGTGGCCCAGCGCGGCGTTGAGCGTCAGTGCCGGCGCGACCTGCTGGCTGTAGGCGAGGCTGTAGACCGTCGTGCCGCGCGAGCTGCCGTTGGCCGCCGGCACGACGTAGAAGTTGCTCGTGTTGTCGGCCAGGCCGAAATAGTCGGTCAGCGCGCGCTGGACCTTGGCGCCGAGCGGGCCCCAGGACAGGCCGAGGTAGACCTCGCCGTTGTCGAGCCGCTCGCGGCTGCCGTCGACACCGGTGATCCGGGTGCCGGGGTAGAGGTAGTACAGGCCGCCGATGTCGAGCGTCAGGCCGGCGCCGATCTCGCCGCGCCAGCCGCCGTAGAAGTCCATCTCGACGCCCGCCCCGTTCGGAAACGAGACGCCCGAGACGTTCGAGTTCCAGTTGCCGAGGTACAGGCCGCTGGCGTGCGCGTAGTCAAGCCCGCCCTGCACCGCCGGCCCGCCCAGGGTCTGCGAGATGCCGCGGAAGCGGTAGTCCGACACCAGCGTCAGGTTGCCGGTGAGCGTGTGCGGGCTGGTGCCCGCTTGTGCGAGCCCGACCGACGGGATGGTGGTGGCCGCCAGTGCGGCAGCCGCTGCGCAGACCAGGCGCTTGATCATGACCGTTCCCTCCTCTGTGACCCCGATGACCGGGTGCACAGAAGGTGAGCAATTCGCGTGCCCGGCTGCCGGCCGGGGCGGGCCGCCCGCACCGCACCGCCGCCGTGCAGCGCTGCCCTGCGCAAGCCGGCGCGTGCACCGGCGGCGTGCGCTCAGTGCGGCGCCGAGGGCGCGGCGCCGGCGGCGGGCCGGCCGACCGGGCCGAGCGCTGCGGCCCGCGCCGCCGCGGTCATGACCGCCTCGACCTGCGCGACGATGCGCGGCCAGCAGTGGTCGAGCATGGTCTGGCGCGCGCGCGGGCGCAGCGCCTGCGCCTCGTGCGGCCGGGCAACCAGGCGCAGCGCGCGCTCGACGAAGGCAGCCTCGTCGCCCAGCGGGGCGAGCAGGCCGTTGTCGCCATCGCGGACCAGTTGCGCGGCGGCGGCGTGGTCGTAGGCCAGCACGGCCAGCCCGCTGGCCAGGGCCTCGGCGGTGACGTTGCCGTAAGTCTCGGTCAGGCTCGGAAACAGGAACAGGTCGCCCGAGGCGTAGTGCGCGGCGAGGTCCTCGCCGCTGCGCGCGCCGGCAAAGACCGCGCCGGGGCAGCGCGCCTGCAGCGCGGCGCGCTCGGGGCCGTCGCCGACGACGACCAGGCGCAGCCGCGGGTCGAGCGCGCGCATCTGCGCGTGGCAGCGCAGCAGCAGCTCGAGGTTCTTCTCGGGGGCGAGGCGGCCGACGTAGACCAGCACGCGGTCCTCGGGCGCGCAGCCCCAGTGCTGGCGCAGCGCCGCGCAGCGTCGCGCGGGGTCGAAGCGCGTGGTGTCGACGCCGCGCGCGACCACGGCCAGGCGCTCGAAGCCGCAGCCGTCGAGCTCGCGGCGCAGCGTCTCGGTGGGCACCATCGTGCAGGCCGTGCGGTTGTGGAAGCGCCGCAGGTACGCGACGATCGGCCGGCGCAGCCAGGCCACGCCGTAATGCCGGCTGTAGGCGTGGAAGTTGGTGCGGAACTCCGAGACCACCGGCAGGCGCAGTTGCAGCGCGGCCTGCAGCGCCGACCAGCCCAGCGGGCCCTCGGTGACCAGGTGCACGACGTCGGGTCGCTGGCGGCTCCAGCGCTCGACCAGCGCGCGCCGCGCCGGCAGGCCCATGCGCAACTGCGGATAGCGCGGGATCGGCAGCCCGCGCAACAGCACCTCGTGCAGGCCATGGTCGTGGCCGTCGGCGCGGTCGGCGCCGTTCTGGCGCGGGCGGATCAGTTGCACCTGGTGGCCGCGGCCGACCAGGCCCTCGACGACCGGCGCGATGGTCGCCGCGACGCCGTTGACCTCGGGCGGGTAGGTCTCGGTGACGACGGCCAGGCGCAGCGAGCGCTGGCGCGGCAGCAGGTCGTCGACGAGCAGGTCGGCGGCGTCGCGGGCGTTCATTCGCGCGATGCTCGCAGGCGTCGGCGACAGCACGATGACTGTCATCGCGTGCGCCGCCATGCCCCCGCTGCCGCGTCAGATCGCCCGCACGGCCGACATCGACGGCGGCGATACTGCGCGCCTCATCCCCACCGGCGCGACGACCCATGCGGCTGTTTCCCCAGGACGCGCTCAACCCCGGCGTGCGCAAGCGCGAGGTCTTCGGCTGGGCGATGTACGACTTCGCCAACTCGGGCTACACCACCGTCGTGCTGACCGCGGTGTTCAGCGCGTACTTCGTCGGCAGCATCGCCGGCGGCGCGACCTGGGCCACGCTGGCCTGGACGGCAACGCTGTCGGCGGCCAGCCTGCTGGTGATGCTGACCATGCCGGCGATCGGCGCCTACGCCGACCTGCGCGCGGCCAAGAAGCCGCTGCTGCTGGCCTCGACGGTGGGCTGCGTCGCGGCCACCGCGGCGCTGGGCTGGGCCGGGCCGGGCGACATCGTGTTCGCAATCGTCGTCGTCATGCTGGCGACGATCTTCTTCAACTACGGCGAGTCGCTGATCGCCGCCTTCCTGCCCGAGCTGGCCCGCCCGGACAGCCTGGGCAAGGTCTCGGGCTGGGGCTGGAGCTTCGGCTACTTCGGCGGCATGCTCGCGCTCGGCCTGGGCCTGGCCTGGGTGCTGAGCGCGCAGGCGCGCGGCGAGCCGGCCGCGCAGTTCGTGCCGGTGACGATGTGGATCACCGCCGCGCTGTTCGCGCTGGCCGCGGCGTTCACCTTCGTGCTGCTCAAGGAGCGCGCGCGGCCGCAACCCGAGTCGGTGGCCGGGCATGGCTTTGCGTCCTCGCTGGCGCGGCTGGCGCGCACCTGGCGCGAGGCGCGCAACTTCCGCGACTTCACCTGGCTGCTGGTCTGCGCGGTGGCCTACCAGGCCGGGGTCTCGGTGGTCGTGGTGCTGGCCGCGGTCTACGCCGCGCAGGTGCTGGGCTTCGGGCAGGCGCAGACGATGATGCTGATCTTCCTGGTCAACATCGCCGCGGTCATCGGCGCATTCTCCTGGGGCTATGTGCAGGACATGATCGGCCACCGCGCCGCGCTGGCCACGACCCTGGTCGGCTGGGTCGTCATGACCCTGCTGGCCGGGCTGGCCGAGGGCGCGACGCTGTTCTGGATCGCCGCGGTGATCGCCGGGCTGTGCATGGGCAGCAGCCAGTCGGCCGGGCGGGCGATGGCCGGCCTGTTCGCGCCGGCGGCGCGGCGCGCCGAGTTCTACGGGTTGTGGACCTTCGCGCTGCGCGTCTCGACCATCGTCGGGCCGCTGACCTACGGCGTGGTCAACTTCCTGGCCGACGGCAACCACCGCGTCGCGATCGTCTCGACCGGGCTGTTCTTCCTCGTCGGCCTGCTGCTGCTGCTGCCGATCAACGTCGCGCGCGGCGCCGCTGCCGCCGAGCGGGCCAACGGCACGGCCGGGCGCGGCGGCTGAGCGCCGCTGCTGCTGCGCCGCGCTGCCGCGATAATGCGGCCCGCGCCATGACCCAAGCTGCCCGGCCCCTCGCCTACGTCCACCGCCTGCGCGTCTACTGGGAAGATACCGACGCCGGCGGCGTGGTGTTCTACGCCAACCACCTGAAGTTCTTCGAGCGCGCGCGCACCGAGTGGCTGCGCTCGCTGGGCTACGGCCAGCAGCAGTTGCGCGTCGAGCAGGGTCTGATGTTCGTCGTCGCCTCGACCGCGGTGCGCTACCTGCGCCCGGCGCGGCTCGACGACTGGCTCGAGGTCAGCGTGGCGGTGGTCGCCAGCGGGCGCGTGAGCCTGGCGCTGGCACAGCAGACCTGGCGCGAAGGCAAGCTGCTGGCCGAGGGCGAGATCCGCATCGGCTGCGTCGATGCGGGAACCTTCGCGCCGCGCCGGATTCCGAAACCTCTCGCCGAGGCCACCCAGCCCGCACCGACCCCATGACTGCTCCCGAAATGTCGATCATCGCGCTGGTCATGCAGGCCAGCATCGTCGTGCAACTCGTGATGGCCGGCCTGCTGCTGGTCTCGCTGGCGAGCTGGACGGTGATCTTCGGCAAGCGCTTCGGTCTGCGCCGCGTGCGCGCGGGCAACGAGAGCTTCGAGCGCGAATTCTGGTCGGGGCGCAACCTCAACGAGCTCAACCAGGCCGCGCAGGCGCGCAACGACGGCGAGGGCGCGCCGATGGAGCGCATCTTCGCCAGCGGCATGCGCGAGTTCGTCAAGCTGCGCGAGCGCCGGCTCGATGCCGGCGCGCAACTCGACGGCGCGCGCCGCGCGATGCGCGCGAGCTTGCAGCGCGAGCTCGACGCGGTCGAGAGCCACATGAGCTTTCTCGGCTCGGTCGGCTCGGTCAGCCCCTACGTCGGGCTGTTCGGCACGGTCTGGGGGATCATGCACGCCTTCGTCGTGCTCGCCGGGCTGCAGCAGGTCACGCTGGCCACCGTCGCGCCGGCCATCGCCGAGGCGCTGATCGCCACCGCGCTGGGCCTGTTCGCGGCGATCCCGGCGGTGATCGCCTACAACCATTTCTCGCGCCACATCGACCGCATCGCGGTCCAGCTCGAGACCTTCATCGAGGAGTTCTCGAACATCCTGCAGCGCAACGCCGCCGCGGCCGGGCCGGCGCCGGCGCCGGCGTCGGCGCCGGTGCTGACGCCGGCGATGACCGCCGCCGCGAGGGGCTAGACCGATGCCGGCGACGCTCTCCAGCAGCCGCGGCGGCCGCCGCCGCACGATCAACGAGATCAACATGGTGCCGTTCATCGACGTGATGCTGGTGCTGCTGATCATCTTCATGATCAGCGCGCCGCTGATCACCACCGGCGTGGTCGACCTGCCGACGGTCGGTGCGGCGCAGCAGCGCGCGGCGCAGGTCGTCGAGATCGTCGTCGGCGCCGACGAGCGCCTGCGCGTGCGCGTCGACGGCGGCAACGAGGAACCGCTCGCGCTGGCGCAGCTCGTGGCCCGCGTGCAGCAACTGCAGGGCGGCGACGCCAGCGTGCCGGTGGTCATCGCGGCCGACCGCCAGGTGCGCTACGAGGCCGTCGTGCGCGTGATGGACCGGCTGCAGCGCGCCGGCGTGCAGCGCGTCGGGCTGGCGGTGCGCCAGTCCCACTGAGCGCGCGCCGCCCGGGGCCGCCGCTGCCGGCCCGAACCCGCCCAGGCCGCGGCACGATGCCATGCTGATGCCTCCGACCCACGACCGCCTGCTGCCCAGCGCCGCGCTGGCGCTGGCCGTGCACCTGCTGCTGGTGCTGGCGCTGGTCCTGGGCACGCAGTGGCGCAGCCCCAAGCCGAGCGTGGCCAGCGCCGAGCTGTGGGCCGCGCTGCCGCAGGCTGCCGCGCCGCCACCCGCCCCGCCGCCACCGCCGCCGGCCCCGGCAGCGGTCGCGCCGCCGCCGGCCGCGGCGCCGCCGGCGCCGCGCGCGGCCGACATCGCGATCGAGCGCGAACGCGAACGACGCGAACAGCGCGAGGCCGAGGCCCGGCGCCAGCAGCTCGAGCGCGAACGCCGGGAGCGCGAGCGCGCCGAGCAGCAGCGCCGCCAGGCGGCCGAGCGCGAACGCCAGCAGCGCGAGCACGCCGAGCAGCAGCGCCGCGAGCACGCCGAGCAGCAGCGGCTCGAGGCGCAGCGCCAGCAGCAGCTCGAGCGCATGCTCGCGCAGGCGCGCAGCGGCGCGGGCAGCGGCGCGGCCGGCGGCACGGCAGCGCGCGACGCCGGCCCTTCGGCCGGCTACGCCGGGCGCATCGTCGCGCGGGTCAAGCCCAACATCATCTTCAGCGACGACCTGCCCGGCAACCCGGCGGCCGAGGTCGAGCTGCGCATGCTGCCCGACGGCACGATCGCCGCGCGGCGCATCCTGCGCGCCAGCGGCGCCCCGGCCTGGGACGACGCGGTACTGCGCGCGATCGACCGCACCGCGGTGCTGCCGCGCGACGTCGACGGCCGCGTGCCGCCGACGATCGTGATCGTCTTCAGGCCGCGCGACTGATCAAGCCCAGAGCCGCTCGATCGGGGCGCGTCCGCTGGCGGCGGCCAGCGCCGCGAGCTGGCGCCCGGGCGCCGGGCCGACCATGCCCCATTCGAAGCGCCAGCCCCAGTTGCCCTCGGCGGTGCCGGGGCGGTTCATGCGGTGCGCGCCGTCGAGCCCCAGCACGTCCTGCAGCGGCACGATGGCCAGCCGCGCCGCCGAGGTCTGCGCCGCACGCACCAGCGCCCACGGCACGCGCGCGTCGTCGGCGTCGGCCGCCAGCCCGAGGTAGGTCGCGGCGAATGCGCGCTCGTGCGCGCTGGCAGCGCGCCACCAGCCCAGGCTGGTGTCGTTGTCGTGGGTGCCGCTGTAGACCACCGCCTCGGACGGATGGTGGTGCGGCAGGAAGGCGTTGCCGGCGTCGCCGCCGAAGGCAAACTGCAGCACCTTCATGCCCGGAAAGCCGTAGCGCTCGCGCAGCGCGACGACGTCGGGGGTGATCAGGCCGAGGTCCTCGGCGACGATCGGCAGGCGCCCGAGCGCGGCCTCGATCGCGTCGAACAGCGCCGCGCCTGGGCCCGGCAGCCAGCGGCCGTCGACCGCGGTCGGGCTGGCCGCGGGGATCGCCCAGCAGCCGGCGAAGCCGCGGAAATGGTCGATGCGAAACAGGTCGGCCAGGGCCAGCGCACGCCGCACGCGCGCCGTCCACCAGGCGTAGCCGTCGGCGGCCATGCGCTCCCAGCGGTAGAGCGGGTTGCCCCAGCGCTGCCCGGTAGCGCTGAAGTAGTCGGGCGGCACACCGGCGACGACGGTCGGCTCGAAGCCCGCGTCGAGGTGGTAGAGCTCGGGCCGGGCCCAGCAGTCGGCGCTGTGGTGCGCGACGAAGATCGGCAGGTCGCCCATCACGGCGATGCCGCGCCCCCGCGCATAGGCGTGCAGCGCCGCCCACTGGGTGTCGAAGCACCACTGCACGAAGCGCCAGAACGCCAGCTCGCCGGCCAGCGCGCGCGCCGCCTGCGCCAGTGCCGCCGGCTCGCGCGCGGCCAGCGGCGCGTCCCAGCGCCACCAGCCGCCCGCGCCGCCGCGCTGGCGGTGCGCCGCGTCGATGGCCTTGAACAGCGCGTAGTCGTCGAGCCAGCCGGCTTCGCGCTCGCCCCACTGGGCCAGCGCATCGCGCTCGGCGGCGCTGGCGCGCGCGGCAAAGCCGGCGGCGGCGGCGCGCAGCCGCTGCATGCGCCAGGCGACGACCGGCTCCCATTCGACGGTGTGCGCGGCAAACGGCGGCGGCGCAGCAGCATCCAGCCAGCCGCGTTCGACCAGCGGCTCGAGCGCGACCATCAGCGCGCAGCCGGCAAACGCCGAGACGCTCTGGTACGGCGAATGCCCGGCCCCGACCGGGTGCAGCGGCAGCAGTTGCCAGACCGACTGTCCGGCCGCGGCGAGCCAGTCGACGAAATGCCGCGCCGCCGGGCCGAAGTCGCCGCAGCCGTGCGGCCCGGGCAGCGAGGTGATGTGCAGCAGCACCCCGGCGGCGCGTCGCTGCAGCAGCGCGTGGCCGTTCATCGCGCCGCCACCGGCGGCGCGTCGGCCGGCCCTTCGTGGGCGAAGACCAGCAGCGCCGAGGCCGGCGCGGCCAGCCGCGAGGGCCGGCGCAGCCGCTGGCCGTAGGGCAGCTCGCCGCTGCTGTCGAGCCGCAGCCGCCACGGCCCGTCGTGCAGCACGAACGACACCGGCGCCGGCTCGGGGTTGAAGACGATGCACAGCGAGGCCGCGCCGGCAGCGACCGCAGCCTGGGCCTCGGGCGAGGGATCGCCGCGCAGGTCGATCACGCAGGCGAAGGCACGGTGCTGGGGATCGTGCCAGTCGTCGACCCGCATCTCGCGGCCGTCGGGGCGGTACCAGACGACGCCGCGCAGGCCGCGCGCCGTCGGCTCGGGGCGAAACCAGACGTCGTGGCGCAGCGCCGGTTCGGCGCGGCGCAGGGCGAGCACGGCCGCGGTGAAGTCGAGCAATGCGACGTCGGCGCCGTCCCAGGCGTACCAGCTCAGCGCGTTGTCCTGGCAGTAGGCGTTGTTGTTGCCCTGCTGGCTGTGGCCGATCTCGTCGCCGCCGTGCAGCATCGGCGTGCCCTGGGCGAGCAAGGTGGTGGCCAGCAGCGCGCGCTGCACGCGCGCGCGACGCGCGCCGATGGCCGGGTCGTCGCTCGGGCCCTCGTGGCCGAAGTTGGCGCAGGGTTCGCCGTCGCGGCCGTCGCGGTTGTGCTCGCCGTTGGCCTCGTTGTGCTTGCGGCTGTAGCGGCACATGTCGGCCAGCGTGAAGCCGTCGTGCGCGCTGACGAAATTGACCGACGCGCCCGGCCGGCGTCCGCCATGGTGGAAGACATCGCTGCTGGCGGTGAAGCGGCGCGCCAGCTCGCCGCGCGTCGTGCCGCCACCGAGCCAGTAGCGGCGCACGCTGTCGCGGAAGCGGTCGTTCCATTCGAGGAAGCGCCCGGGGAAGCGGCCGAGCTGGTAGCCGTCGTAGCCCAGGTCCCAGGGCTCGGCGATCAGCCGCGCGCGCGCCAGCGTCGGGTCCTGCAGCAGGGCGACGAACAACGCGGCGTTCGGGTCGAAGCCCTGGCGGGTGCGGCCGAGCACGCTGGCGAGGTCGAAGCGAAAGCCGTCGACACCCATGGCCTGCACCCAGTGGCGCAGCACATCGAGCGCAAACTGCACGACGCGTGGGTGGGTGTAGTCGACGGTGTTGCCGCAGCCGCTGAGGTTCTCGATGCGGCCGGGGTCGTCGGCGCGCCGGCGGTACCAGGCGGCGTTGTCGAGTCCGCGCCAGGCCAGCGTCGGGCCGCGCTCGTCGCCCTCGGGGGTGTGGTTGAGGACGACGTCGATGACGACTTCGATGCCGGCCTCGTGCAGCGTGGCGACCATGGCGCGGAATTCGGCGGCGACCGCCGCCGGGTCGGCGCGCGCGGCGACGCTGGCCAGCCGCGGCTCGGGGCAGAAGAAGCCCAGCGTGTTGTAGCCCCAGTGGTTGCTCAGGCCGCGCTCGGTGAGGCCCATCTCGTCGAGCCGCCACTGCACCGGCAGCAGCGACAGCGTGGTCACGCCCAGCCGCCGCAAGTGCGCGACGGCCGCCGGGTGGGCCAGCGCGGCATAGCTGCCCCGCAGCTCCGGCGGCACCTCGGGCAGGTGCTGGCTGAAATTCTTGACATGGGTCTCGTAGAGCACGACATCGGCGCTGGCGTGGCGCGGCGGGTTGAGCGCGCCCGGCGCGACCGTGGGCGGCGCGGCCACGCGGGCCTTGAGCGCGTGCAGCGCGTTGTCGCGGCGGTCCATGTGGCGGTGGCCTTCGGGGTGGCCGACGACATGGCCGAAATGCTCGGGCCGCCAGCGGAAATGCCCGACGATCTCGCGCGCCCAGGGGTCGAGCAGCAGCTTGTGCGGGTTGTAGCGGTGGCCGCGCTCGGGCTGCCACGGCCCGTGCGCGCGCAGGCCGTAGACCAGCCCGGCGCCGAGGCCGGGCAGGAAGCCGTGGTAGATGCCGTCGTGCGGGCCATGCAGCGCGTAGCGGCGCAGCTCGCGCACGCCCTCGGCATCGAAGACGCACAGCTCGATGCGCTGGGCATGGTCGGACCAGACCGCGACGTTGACCCCGCCGTCGCGCACCAGTGTGCCCAGCGGCTCGCCGCGGCCGGGCAGCAGGCGGTCGGGCAGCGTGGCAGCGCTCATGTCAGGCCGGGCCGAGGAACAGCGTGGCCAGCGGCGGCAGGTCGAGCACCAGCGAGCGCGAGCGGCCATGCGCCGGCACCTCGTGCACGGCCAGCACCTGCCCGCCGTTGCCGGCGTTGGCGCCGCCGTAGTGCTGCGAGTCGGTGTTGAGCCACTCGCGCCAGGCCCCCGGGCCCTCGGGCATGCCCAGCCGCCAGCCCGGGCGCGGCACCGGGGTGAAGTTGCAGACGACGACGACGCTGCGGCCGGCGTCGTCGCGCCGCAGCCAGGCCAGCACCGAGGCCTCGCTGTCGTGCACCGCCAGCCACTCGAAGCCCGCGGCCTCGCAGTCGAGCCGGTGCAGCGCCGGCTCGCTGCGGTAGAGCCGGTTGAGGTCGCGCACCAGGCGCTGCACGCCGGCGTGGCGCGCGTCGTGCAGCAGCGCCCAGGGCAGCTCGACGTCGTGGTTCCACTCGCCGGGCTGGGCAAACTCCTGGCCCATGAACAGCAGCTTCTTGCCGGGGTGGCCCCACATGAAGCCGTAGTACGCGCGCAGGTTGGCCAGGCGCTGCCAGTCGTCGCCGGGCATGCGGCCCAGGATCGAGCCCTTGCCGTGCACGACCTCGTCGTGCGAGAGCGGCAGCACGAAGTTCTCGCTGAAGGCGTAGAGCAGCCCGAACGTCATCTTGTGGTGGTGCCAGCGGCGGTGCACCGGGTCCTCGCGCATGTACTGCAGGGTGTCGTGCATCCAGCCCATGTTCCACTTGTAGTGAAAGCCCAGGCCACCGGCCCAGGTCGGCGCCGAGACGCCGGCGAATGCGGTCGACTCCTCGGCCATCGTGACCGCGCCGGGGCACTGCGCACCGATGACCTCGTTGGCGCGGCGCAGGAAGGCGATGGCCTCGAGGTTCTCGCGCCCGCCGTGGACGTTGGGCACCCAGCCGCCCTCGTCGCGCGAGTAGTCGCGGTAGAGCATCGAGGCCACGGCGTCGACGCGCAGGCCGTCGACGCCCAGGCGCTCGATCCAGTACAGCGCGCTGCCGACCAGGAAGTTGCGCACCTCGTGGCGGCCGTAGTTGTAGATCAGCGTGTCCCAGTCGGGGTGCCAGCCCTCGCGCGGATCGGCATGCTCGTAGAGCGCGCTGCCGTCGAAGCGCGCCAGGCCCCAGTCGTCGCCAGGGAAGTGCGCCGGCACCCAGTCGACCAGCAGGCCCAGGCCGTGCGCGCGGCAGGCCTGCACGAAGCGCAGGAAGCCCGCAGCGTCGCCGAAGCGCGCGCTCGGCGCGTACGGCGCGAGCGTCTGGTAGCCCCAGGAGCCGTCGAAGGGGTGCTCGCTGACCGGCAGCAGCTCGATGTGCGTGAAGCCCAGGTCGGCGGCGTAGGCCGGCAGTTGGGCGGCCAGCCAGTCCCAGTCGTGGAAGCGGCCGTCGGGGTGGCGGCGCCAGGAGCCGGCGTGGACCTCGTAGATCGACACCGGCGCGCGGCGACCGTTGGCCTCGGCGCGACCCGGCGGCAGCGGCTGCACCGGCGGCAGCGGTGCGACGATGCTGGCAGTGGCCGGGCGCAGTTCGCAGGCGCGCGCATACGGGTCGGCCTTGAGCGGCAGCGCGCTGCCGTCGTTGGCCAGCAGCGCGTACTTGTAGCGCTGGCCGACGCCGGCCTGCGGCACGAAGATCTCCCAGACGCCGCTGCCCGGGTGCAGCCGCATCGGGTGGCGGCGCGCGTCCCAGGCGTTGAAGTCGCCGACCACGCTGACGCGGCGCGCATTGGGCGCCCACAGCGCGAAGCGCACGCCCTCGACGCCGTCGACGGCCAGCGGCTGCGCGCCGAGCACCGTGTAGGGCCGCAGGTGGCTGCCCTCGCCGAGGTAGTACAGGTCGGCCGCATCGAGCAGCGGGCCGCAGGCGTAGGCGTCGGCGCAGTGCTGCTCGCTGCCGTCGGCCCAGCGCACATGCAGGCGGTACGCGGTATGCGCATCGGCGGCCGGCAGCGCGCCTTCGAACAGGCCGTCGGGGTGGCGCAGCGGCAGTTCGGCGATGCGCCGGCCGCCGTCGCGCGCCAGCACCGCGACCGCGCGCGCACCCGGCAGCAGCACGCGCAGCCACGGCGTGCCGGCGGCGTCGAGGTGGCGCCCGAGCACGGCGAAGGGGTCGCCGTGGCGGGCCTCGACCAGCGCGGCGACGGCGGCGTCGGCCAGCCGGCCGCCGGGGGTCACGGCGGCGGCAGCGCCCACACGCGCTCGACGTAGTCGCGCACCGTGCGGTCGCTGGAAAAACGCCCCATGCCGGCGATGTTGCGCAGCGCCCGCTCGGCCCAGGCCGCCGGGCGGCGGTACAGCGCGTCGACCTCGGCCTGCGCGCGCAGGTAGTCGCCGAAGTCGGCCATCAGCAGGTAGCGGTCGTGGGCCAGCAGCGGCTCGACGAGGCTGCGGTAGCGGTGCGTGTCGCCGGGGCTGAAGTCGCCGCGCAGCAGCGCGTCGACGACGCCGCGCAGCCGCGCATCGGCCTCGTAGTGCGCGCGCGGCTGGTAGCCCTCGGCGCGGCGGCGCGCGATCTGCTCGGCATGCAGCCCGAAGACGAACAGGTGCTCCTCGCCGATGGCCTGCGCCATCTCGATGGTCGCGCCGTCCCAGGTGCCGATGGTCAGCGCGCCGTTGAGCGCAAACTTCATGTTGCCGGTGCCCGAGGCCTCCAGCCCGGCCGTCGAGATCTGCTGCGACAGGTCGGCCGCCGGGATGATGACTTCGGCCTGCGAGACGCTGTAGTTGGGCAGGAAGACCAGCTTCAGACGCCCGCCCAGCCGCGCATCGGCGTTGATCACCGCGGCGACGTCGTGCGCGAGCCGCACGATGGCCTTGGCCGCGCGGTACGCCGAGGCCGCCTTGCCGGCCAGCACGACGGTGCGCGGCAGCCAGTCGAGCTCGGGCGCGGCCAGCATCGCGTGGTAGCGCGCGACCACGTGCATCAGGTTGAGCAACTGGCGCTTGTACTCGTGCACGCGCTTGACCTGGACGTCGAACAGGCTGTCGCAGTCGACCTGCAAGCCGCACTCGCGCTCGATCAGCGCGGCCAGCCGCAGCTTGTTGTCGCGCTTGACCTTGGCCAGCGCACGGCCGAAGCGGCGGTCGCCGGCGTGTTCGGCCAGCGTCGCGAGCTGGTCGAGGTCGCTGCGCCAGTCGCAGCCGATCTGGTCGTCGATCGCCGCGGCCAGCCCGGGGTTGGCCTGCATCAGCCAGCGCCGCGGCGTCACGCCGTTGGTGACGTTGGTGAAGCGCCCGGGAAACAGGTGCGCGAAGTCGGCGAAGATCGACTGCACCATCAGCCGCGAGTGCAGCTCGGAGACGCCGTTGACGCGGTGCGAGACGACGATAGACAGCGGCGCCATCCGCACCCGCCGGCCGTTGGACTCGTCGATCAGCGAGACGCGGCGCAGCAGGTCGTGGTCGTGCGGGTGGCGCTGGCGCACGTCGTCGAGAAACTGCTGGTTGATCTGGTAGACGAGCTCGAGGTGGCGCGGCAGCAGCGACTCGAACATCCACACCGGCCAGTTCTCGAGCGCCTCGGGCAGCAGGGTGTGGTTGGTGTAGCTCACCGCCTTGTGCATCTGCGCCCAGGCCGTCTCCCAGTCCAGGCCGTGCACGTCGACGAGCAGGCGCAGCAGCTCGACCGGGGCCAGCGCCGGGTGCGTGTCGTTGAGGTGGATGACGTTCTTGTCGCCGAAGTTGTCGATCCGGCCCTGCTCGCGCAGGTGGCGCTGGACGATGTCCTGCAGCGACGCGCTGACCAGGAAGTACTCCTGCTTGAGCCGCAGCTCGCGCCCGGCGGGGGTGCTGTCGTCGGGGTAGAGCACCCAGTTGAGGATGTCGGCCTCGATGCGCTCGCGCCCGGCCTCGACATGCTCGCCGCGGCAGAACAGCTCGAAGTCGATCGCCCCGGCAGCGCGCGCGCGCCACTGGCGCAGCGTCGAGACGCGCTCGCCGTCGGCGCCGGGCACGATGAAGTCGTGGGCATGGGCCAGCACGGCCTTGGCCGGCGTCCAGCGGCGCCGGCCGCCGACCGTATCGACGCGCCCGCCGAAGCCGACCTCGAAGCGCAGCTCGGGCCGGCGCAGCTCCCAGGGGCTGCCGCCGCCGCGCAGCCAGTCGTCGGGCTCCTCGACCTGCTGGCCGCCGACGATGCGCTGGGCAAACATGCCGTATTCGTAGCGCGGCCCGTAGCCGAACGAGGGCAGGCCCAGCGTCGCGAACGAGTCGAGAAAGCAGGCCGCGAGCCGGCCCAGCCCGCCGTTGCCCAGCGCCGCGTCGGGCTCGCATTCGAGCACGTCGGCCGGGCTCAGGCGCGTGCCGGCCAGGTGCTGGCGAAACTCGCCGTCCAGGCCCAGCGCCGCCAGCGCGTTGCCCAGCGCGCGGCCCATCAGGAACTCCATCGACAGGTAGTGCACGCGCCGCGGCGGCGGCTCGCCGCGCGCCGGGGCGCGCTTGCGCGTGAGCAGCGCGCGGTCCTGCGCCTGCGTCGCCGCCCAGCGCTGCAGCAGCTCGCCCATGCAGACCCCGGCGGCGGCGCGCAGCCAGATCTCGGGCGGGCAGCGGCGCGCATCGGCGATGCCGTCGGCGCGGCGCAGCAACTGCTGGTCGAGCGCGTCGTGGAAGACGTTGCGCGCCGTCGGTGCGGCCGGCCTGGCGGCGCGCTTGCGGGCCTGCGGAGTGACCGTGCGAGGGGGCAAGGGGACTCCCGTATCGTTCGTGGTGCGTGGTCGGACGAAGTATGCGTCAGCACGATCCGGCGCCGCCGGCTCGGGAGCGGTCCGGCCGGGCCGGTCTCAGGCAGGACTCGTCGCGGCCGCCGGCTCGGCCGCCAGCGCCCGCGCAACACCGTGCAGCGCGGCCTGCGCGTCGGTGATCAGGTAGCTCGGGATCTCGCGCAGCCAGGTCTCGAAGCGGCCCTTGGCCTCGAAGCGCTCGCGAAACCGCGAGCGCGCGTAGAGCCCGGCCACGCGCGGCACGAGGCCGCCGCCGATGTAGACGCCGCCGCGCGCGCCGACCGTCAGCGCG
>Ga0207951_100112_pt1 | contig 53451 bp, 51 predicted proteins | sample Subbio12Aug_8Bad_FD_184830 | JGI IMG/M metagenome (GOLD analysis project Ga0207951, IMG submission 184830) | Serpentinite rock and fluid subsurface biosphere microbial communities from McLaughlin Reserve, California, USA - CR12Aug_8Bad (SPAdes) | ecosystem: Environmental > Terrestrial > Deep... | reverse complement strand
TGGGACCCAGTGAGGATTTGCAACGCCGCGCGGGCCTGTTCTGGGGGCTTACCCGAAGGGCCGGGGTACCCAAGGGTCCTGCGCGGCGTTGCATCGCTTGCCCGGACGCGAGTCCGGGCTGCGCGCTGCGCCTTGCTCAGGGCCCTTGGCCACCCCGGCGCGGGCGCATGGGATGGCCTCTCACACTCTGAGCGCCGCCCGGGCCGGCGGCGACCGCACTCAGCGCCCGAAGCCCGGCGGCATGAAGCCGCCCGCGCCGCCGGGGCCCTTGAGGCCACCCATGCGCTTGAACATCTTCATCAGGCCGCCGCCCTTCATCTTCTTCATCATGCCCTGCATCTGCCCGAACTGGTTGAGCAGGCGGTTGACTTCCTGGACCTGGACCCCGGCGCCGGTGGCGATGCGGCGCTTGCGGCTGGCCTTGATCAGTTCGGGCTTGCGCCGCTCCAACGCGGTCATCGCGTGGATGATGCCCTGCATGCGGCGCATCTCGCGCTCGGCGCGCGCCATGTCGGCGCTGCCGGCCTTGGCGCCGAGCTGGGCCGGCAGCTTGTCGAGCATGCCGCCGAGCCCGCCCATGCGGTTCATCTGCTGCAACTGCTGCAGGAAGTCGTCGAGGTCGAAGGCATCGCCGGCCTTGACCTTGGCGGCGAGCTTCTCGGCGGCCTGCAGGTCCACGCCCTGCTGCACCTGTTCGACCAGCGCGACGATGTCGCCCATGCCGAGCACGCGTCCGGCGTGGCGCTCGGCGTCGAAGACCTCGAGGCCGTCGATCTTCTCGGAGGTGCCGGCAAACTTGATCGGCGCGCCGGCGACCTGGCGCACGCTGAGCGCGGCGCCGCCGCGCGCGTCGCCGTCGAGCTTGGTCAGCACGACGCCGGTCAGCGGCAGCGCGTCCTTGAAGGCGCGGGCGGTGTTGACCGCGTCCTGGCCCTGCATCGCGTCGACGACGAACAGCGTCTCGACCGGCGCGAGCGCGGCGTGCAGCTCGCGGATCTCGGCCATCAGCGCCTCGTCGATCGCCAGCCGGCCGGCGGTGTCGACCAGCAGCACGTCGTGGTGGTGCCGGCGCGCGTGGTCGAGCGCGGCCAGCACGATGTCGCGCGGCTTCTGCTGCGGGTCCGAGGCAAACCAGTCGGCGCCGGCCTGCGCGCTGACGGTACGCAACTGCTCGATCGCCGCGGGCCGGTAGACGTCGGCCGAAACGGTCAGCACCTTCTTCTTGCGCTTGAGGATCAGGTGGCGGGCGAGCTTGGCGGTGGTCGTGGTCTTGCCGGCGCCCTGCAGCCCGGCCATCAGGATGACTGCCGGCGGCTGGGTGGCCAGGTCGAGGTCGGCCACGCCCTGGCCCATGGTCGCGGCGAGCTCCTTGTGGACGATGCCGACCAGCGCCTGCCCGGGGTTGAGCGAGCCCGCCACCTCCTGGCCCAGCGCCTTGTCCTTGACGCGGGCGACGAAGTCGCGCACCACCGGCAGCGCGACGTCGGCCTCGAGCAGCGCCATGCGCACCTCGCGCAGCATGTCGGCGACGTTGCCTTCGGTGATGCGGGCATGCCCGCGCATGGTCTTGACCAGGCGCGAGAGGCGGTCGGTGAGGGTCGAGGCCATCGGAGGTGGATGAGCAGCCCGCCCGCCGGCCTCGGCGAGGCGGCGCGCGCGGGGCGCGAAAGTACACTGCCCGGATGAGTGTACCGTTCGGGTCGACCATGCTCGGCAACGGCTGGGCGTGGTGGATGGCTTTGCCCGCCATGCTGGCCTACGCCTGTGCGCTCGGCGGCAGCGCAGCGCGGCTGCCGGCGCTCGCGCTGGGCCTGGGCTGGGCGCTGCACGCGCTGGCCCTGGCGCTCGACGTGGTCGGCGCCGGCGAGCCGGGCAGCGCCGCGCGCTTCGGCTTTGCGCAGGCCTTGTCGGCCACCGTCTGGCTGGTCATCGGCGTCTACCTGCTCGAGGGCCGCCTGCTGCCGCTGCCGGCGGTGCGCCGCATGCTGGCCGGGCTGGCGCTGGTCGCGCTGGCGCTGGCGCTGCTGTACCCGGGCCCGCCGCGGCCCTACGCCGGCGCCGGCTGGCTCGCGCTGCACTGGCTGCTGGCGCTGGTCTCGTACGGGCTGTTCGGCGCGGCGGTGCTGCACGCGCTGTGGCTCGACGCGGCCGAGCGCCGCCTGCGCTCGAAGGCCGCGCCCGGTGCGGCCGTGCCCGGGCCGCTGGGGCTGCCGCTGCTGCGGCTCGAGCGGCTGACCTTCGGCTTCGTCGAGGCCGGCTTCCTGATGCTGAGCCTGACCCTGCTGCTGGGCATCGCCATCTCGCTGGGGACGTCGCAGGGCTGGCGCTGGGACCACAAGACGGTCTTTGCGATGCTCGGCTGGGCCACCTTTGCGCTGCTGATCGGCGGGCGCCAGCTCTGGGGCTGGCGCGGCCGGCGCGCCACGCGCTGGCTCTACGCCGGTGCCGCGCTGCTCGCGCTGGCCTACGTCGGCTCGCGTTTCGTGCTCGAAGTCCTGCTCGGTCGCGGGGGGTGAAGCGATGAAGTACCTGGTCGTGGCGCTGGTCGTGATCGTCGTGCTGTGGCTGATGTTCGGCCTGCAGCGGCGCAAGCCCGGGCCGCCGGCAGCGGGCAAGCCGTCGGGCCCGGGCCGCGCCGGGCCACCCGAGCGCATGCTGAGCTGCGCGCATTGCGGCATGCACCTGCCGCGCGGCGATGCGCTGATCGCCGCCGGCCAGGCCTATTGCTGCGCCGAGCACCGCGACGCCGGCCCGCGTGACGATGGCTGAGCCCGCCAGCGGCGGGTCCGGCCGCGGCGAGCGTCGCGCCGAAGACCGCCGGCATGGCGAGCGCCGCCGCGGGGGCGAGCGCCGCCGCGCCGAGCGCCGCCTGGCCGACGCCCAGGCCTCGTGGTTCGCGGCGGTCGGCGTCGGCGCCGAGGCCGCGCCGCCGGCGGATTCGCGCTTCGCCGACGGCTGGGGCGGCGCCGAGCCGGCCGACAGCCGCTTCCTGTCGCAGCAGGCCCGGCGCATCGTCGGCGGCGGGCCGACGGCGTTCCAGCGCATCCTGCGCGCCTTCCTGGCCGCCCGCGCGGCGCTGGGCCTGGCGCTGGTGCTGGCGCTGGCGGCCAGTCAGTGGTTCGGCACCAAGCCGGGCTGGCCGGTGCTTGCGCTGGGTCTGGGCTACGGCGTGCAGGCCGTCGTGGTCTGGTGGTGGCTGCGCCCGGCCGACGGCAGCGCGCCGCGACTGACCCGCGGGCAATGGCTGCTGACCATCGGCTTCGACCTGCTGGTCTTCTCGGCGCTGTACCTGCTCGAGCCCTCGCCGGGCATCAGCCAGGCCGCGCTGCTGGTGCTGCCGGTGCTGATGGCCGGCGTGCTGACCCCGCGGCTGGCTGCGCTGGGCGTCGCCGCGGCGGTCACACTGATGCTGCTCGGGCATGCCGGCTGGCGCGTGCTGGCCGGCGCCGAGGCGACCGCGGCGCTGACGCCGGCGGCGCTGACGGCGATCGGCCTGTTCCTCGTCACGCTGCTGGCCGGCGAGCTCGCCGGGCGGCTGGCGCGCGAGGAGCGCACCGCGCGCGGCAGCCTCGAGCTGGCGCGCCAGCAGGCGCAGCTCGCCCGCCTGGTCATCGACGAGATGGGTGAGGGCGTGCTGGTCATCGACCGGCGCGCGCGCGTGCGCACCGCCAACCCGGCGGCGCGCCGCCTGCTGGTCGCCGACGGCATGGCCCCGCCAGCGCCGTTCCCGCTGCGCGTGATGCCGGCCTGGGCGCCGCTGGTGCAGGCCGTCGAGCAGGCCTTGCGCGACCCGGCCTGGCCCGAGGGCGGGCGCGACCTGGCGCTCGACTTCGGCGCGGCCGGCCGGCGCACGCTGCGCCTGCGCGTGCGCTTCACGCGCCGGCGCCAGGCCGACGGCGACGATGACGCCCAGCCGCCCGCGCAGGAAGAGCTGTGCGTGCTGTTCATCGAGGATCTGCGCACCGTGCTCGCGCGCACACGCCAGGAGAAGCTGGCCGCGATGGGCCGCATGTCGGCCGGCATCGCGCACGAGATCCGCAACCCGCTGGCCGCGATCGCGCAGGCCAACGCGCTGCTGCGCGAGGACCCGGCGGCGCCGCAGGCGCAGCGGCTGGCCGCGATGGTCGCCGACAACGTCGAGCGTCTGCGGCGCATCGTCGACGAGGTGCTCGAAGTCGCTGCGGCGCCGGCGGTGCAGCCGGCGACGATCGACGCCGCCGCCGCGGTCACCGCGGTCGCTGCCGACTGGGCGGCGACGGCCGGCGTCGCGCTCGGCAAGGACGGCCGCCTGCGGCTCGACACCGACGCCGCCGCGCTGCCGGTGGCCTTCGACCCCGAGCACCTGCGCCGCGTGCTGGTCAACCTGCTCGACAACGCGCAGCGCCACGCCAGCGACGCCGCCGGGGCCATCGTCGTCGCGCTGCGCCGGGTGTCGCCGACGCAGGCGTGCATCGCGGTGGCCAGCGACGGCGCGCCGATCGCCCCCGAGGTCGAGCCGCACCTGTTCGAGCCGTTCTACTCGACGCGCAGCCGCGGCAGCGGGCTGGGTCTGTATATTTGCCGCGAGCTCTGCGAGCGCAACGGCGCGAGCATCGACTACCGACAGCGGCCGGCCGACCAGCGCCACCGCAACGAATTCGTGATCACCCTCGCTGCCGCCGCGCCGGTGCGCCGCGCCTGACGACCGCACGACGACCGCATGACCGTCCCCGCCACCCAGCGCCTGCTCGTCGTCGACGACGAGCCCGACCTGCGCACCCTCTACGAGCTGGCGCTGGTGCGCGAGGGCTATGCGGTCGACACCGCCGACACCGTCGCCGACGCGCTGGCCCGGCTGGCCGAGGCGCGCTACGCCGCGGTCGTCACCGACATGCGGCTGCCCGACGGCAGCGGGCTCGAAGTCCTGCGCTGGCTCGATGCCCAGGCGCGCGGCGAGCGCACGGTCGTCATCACCGCGTACGGCTCGGCCGAGAATGCGGTCGAGGCGCTCAAGGCCGGTGCCTTCGACTACCTCACCAAACCGGTCGACCTGCGGCAGTTTCGCAGCGTCGTTGCGGCTGCGCTCGGCGTCGCGCCGGTGCCCGCTGCGGCGCCCGCACGCAAGGCCGCGGCCGGCGGCGCGGCGGCCGAGGCGGGCGCTGCCGCGGGCGCCGCAGCGCCCGCGGTGCGGCGCCTGGTCGGCGACTCACCGGCGATGCAGCAGGTGCGCGCGCTGGTCGACAAGGTCGCGCGCAGCATGGCGCCGGTGCTGATCAGCGGCGAGTCCGGCACCGGCAAGGAGCTCGTCGCGCGCGCGGTCCACGCGCAGGGCGCGCGGGCGGCGCAGCCCTTCGTCGCGGTCAACTGCGGTGCGATCCCCGAGGCCCTGCTCGAGGCCGAGTTCTTCGGCTACCGCAAGGGCGCCTTCACCGGTGCCGCCGAGGACCGCGAGGGCTTCTTCCAGGCCGCGCACGGCGGCACCCTGCTGCTCGACGAGATCGGCGAGCTGCCGCTGGCGATGCAGAGCAAGCTGCTGCGCGCGATCCAGGAGCGCGCCGTGCGCCCGGTCGGCGCGACCGCCGAGGTGCCGGTGCAGGTGCGGCTGCTCAGCGCAACGCACAAGGACCTCGCCGCCGAGGTGCGCGTCGGGCGCTTCCGCCAGGACCTGTACTACCGCCTCAACGTCATCCAGATCCGCGTGCCGCCGCTGCGCGAGCGGCTGAGCGACCTGCCGGCAATCTGCGCGGCGCTGCTGGCCCGGCTGGCCGACGAGGCCCAGGTCGCGCCGGCGCCGACGCTGAGCGAGCGCGCGCTGCAGCGGCTGGCCGGCTACGACTACCCCGGCAACGTGCGCGAGCTCGAGAACCTGCTGCACCGCGCCGTCGCGCTGGCCAGCAGCGACCTGATCGACGAGCTCGACCTCGGGTTGCCCGAGGTCGGCGCCAGCGCCGCCGACGAAGCCGTGCCGGTGCAGCTCGCGGCGGTCGAGGCCGCCCCCGCACCGGCGGTGCTGCCCGCCGACCTCGCCGCGCACCTCGACGAGGTCGAGCGCGAGATCCTGCAGCGCGCCCTCGTGCAGTACCGCTACAACCGCACGGCCGCCGGCGCCCGCCTGGGGCTGACGCTGCGCCAGATGCGCTACCGCATGGCCCGGCTCGGCATCGACGTGCCCGAGATCGGCGGCCCGACGGCTGCGGGTGGCGAGCGTGAGCCGTGAGCGCCGCCGCCCCGCGGCGGGGTCGCCGGCCGACCGCGGCTGGCGCGCCGGCGGCTGGTGGGCCGGCGCGCGCGCCGTGCCGTCGCCGAACTTCGACGCCCGCCCGTCGGGCGAGGCCGTCACGCTGGCGGTCGTCCACTCGATCAGCCTGCCCCCGGGCTGCTTCGGCGGCGACGCCATCGAGCGGCTGTTCACCAACCGCCTCGACTGCGACGCGCACCCGTACTACGCGCGCCTGCGCGGGCTGCGCGTCTCGGCGCACTTCCTGATCCGCCGCAACGGCCAGCGCCTGCAGTTCGTCGGCTGCGACGACCGCGCCTGGCACGCCGGCGTCTCGCGCTGGGGCGGGCGCGAGGGCTGCAACGACTGGTCGCTGGGCATCGAGCTCGAGGGCCTCGAAGGCGGGCGCTACACGCGCGCGCAGTACCGCGCGCTGCGCACGCTGCTGGCCGCGCTTGCCCGGCGCTACCCGCTGGCCGAGGTCGTCGGCCACGAGCATGTGGCCCCGGGCCGCAAGGCCGACCCGGGCCCGGGCTTCGACTGGGCCGGGCTGCAGCAGGCCCTGGCCACGCACCCTGGGCTGGCCGCTCGCGCAGGCCTGCGCTGGCCGGGCGACGCGCAGGGCTGACCGCGGGCGCCGCGCCATTGGGGCCGACCCGGTAGCGCAACGCTACCGGTAGTGGTCTAATCCGCGGTCACACCACATATCTAGTGTGTGCTGTCCAGAGGCAGCCCACGGGTTGTCCACAAGCTTGTCCACCCTCGACCGGCGCGCCGGGCCTGCACGGGCCTGCCGCCGGGCGATTTCACGGCCCGGCTCCCGGCCGTTCGCCCACCGGCACCTACATGAGGAATCCGATGCAAGTCACATCCGCGCCCCCGTCCGTCAGCCGTGGCCTCGCCGCCGCGCGGCCCGCCGCCGCTGCCCCGGTCAGCGCCTACGAGGGCTACCAGGTCATCCGCCGCAACGGCGCGGTCGTGGCCTTCGAGCCGGGCAAGATCGCCGTCGCGCTGATGAAGGCCTTCCTGGCGGTGCACGGCACCCAGGGCGCGGCTTCGGCCAGCGTGCGCGAGACGGTCGACGGGCTGACCGAGGCGGTCGTGCGCGCGCTGCTGCGCTCGCGCCCGGGCGGTGGCACCTTCCACATCGAGGACGTGCAGGACCAGGTCGAGCTGGGCCTGATGCGCGGCGGCCACCACGAGGTCGCGCGCGCCTACGTGCTCTACCGCGAGCGCCGTGCGCAGGAGCGCGCCAGGCAGGCCCAGGCCCGCGTCGAAGCCCAGCCGCCGCTGCATGTCGTCGACGCGCACGGCCAGCGCCTGCCGTTCGACGCCGCGCGGCTGCACGCGCTGGTGGCTGCCGCCTGCGCCGGTCTGGGCGAGACGGTGCGGCCCGAGCCGATCCTGGCCGAGACGCGGCGCAACCTCTACGACGGCGTGCCGATCGCCGAAGTCCACAAGGCCGCGATCCTGGCCGCGCGCACGCTGATCGAGCGCGTGCCGGCGTACACGCGGGCGACTGCCCGGCTGCTGTTGCACACGGTGCGCGTCGAAGTCCTCGGCGAGGAGACGACGCACGAGCAGATGGCCGCGCGCTACGCCGAGCACTTCGAACAGTTCGTGCGGCGCGGCGTCGCCGCCGAGCTGCTCGACGAGCGGCTGCAGCAGTTCGACCTCGCGCGGCTGGGCGCCGCGCTCGACGCGCAGCGCGACCTGCAGTTCGACTACCTCGGCCTGCAGACCCTCTACGACCGCTACTTCCTGCACATCGACGAGCGGCGCATCGAGCTGCCGCAGTCGTTCTTCATGCGCGTGGCGATGGGCCTGGCCTTGAACGAGATCGACCGCGAGGCGCGCGCCATCGAGTTCTACGACGTGCTCTCGCGCTTCGACTTCATGTCGAGCACGCCGACGCTGTTCAACAGCGGCACGCGGCGCTCGCAGCTCTCGAGCTGCTACCTGACCACCGTCGCCGACGACCTCGACGGCATCTACGAGGCGCTCAAGGAGAACGCGCTGCTGTCCAAGTTTGCCGGCGGCCTCGGCAACGACTGGAGCCGCGTGCGCGCGCTGGGCAGCTACATCAAGGGCACCAACGGCAAGAGCCAGGGCGTGGTGCCGTTCCTGAAGGTCGTCAACGACACCGCGGTCGCCGTCAACCAGGGCGGCAAGCGCAAGGGCGCGGTCTGCGCCTACCTCGAGACCTGGCACCTCGACATCGAGGAGTTCCTCGAGCTGCGCAAGAACACCGGCGACGACCGCCGGCGCACGCACGACATGAACACCGCCAACTGGATCCCCGACCTGTTCATGAAGCGCGTCCTCGAGGACGGCCCCTGGACGCTGTTCAGCCCCAGCACCTGCCCCGACCTGCACGAGCGCTTCGGCCAGGACTTCGAGCGCGCCTACCTCGACTACGAGGCCCGCGCCGACCGCGGCGAGATCAAGCTCTACAAGCGCATGCGCGCGCTCGACCTCTGGCGCAAGATGCTGTCGATGCTGTTCGAGACCGGGCATCCGTGGATCACCTTCAAGGACGCCTGCAACGTGCGCAGCCCGCAGCAGCACGTGGGCGTCGTGCACAGCTCCAACCTGTGCACCGAGATCACGCTCAACACCTCGGACACCGAGATCGCGGTCTGCAACCTGGGCAGTGTCAACCTCGCGCAGCACCTGAAGGACGGGCAGATCGACCAGGCCAGGCTGCGGCGCACCGTGGCCACGGCGATGCGCATGCTCGACAACGTCATCGACATCAACTACTACGCGGTCAAGAAGGCGCGCGACGCCAACCTGCGCCACCGCCCGGTCGGGCTGGGCATCATGGGCTTCCAGGACTGCCTCTACCAGCTGCGCCTGCCCTACGCCAGCGCCGCGGCCGTCGAGTTCGCCGACCGCTCGATGGAGGCCGTCTGCTACCACGCCTACTGGGCCAGCACCGAGCTGGCCGAGGAGCGCGGGCGCTACAGCAGCTTCCGCGGCAGCCTCTGGGAGCGCGGCATCCTGCCGCCCGACACGCTGGCGCTGCTGGCCGGGCAGCGCGGCGGCCACCTGGAGGTCGACACCTCGGCGACGCTGGACTGGGACGCGCTGCGCGCGCGCATCGCGCACCACGGCATGCGCAACAGCAACTGCGTGGCGATCGCGCCGACCGCAACGATCAGCAACATCGTCGGCGTCGACGCCTCGATCGAGCCGAGCTTCGGCAACCTGTCGGTCAAGTCCAACCTCTCGGGCGAGTTCACGGTGGTCAACGAGTACCTCGTGCGCGACCTCGAGCGCCTGGGCCTGTGGGACGACGTGATGCTGATGGACCTCAAGCACTTCAAGGGCTCGCTGCGCCCGATCGACCGCGTGCCCGGCGAGCTGCAGCAGCTCTACGCCACCGCCTTCGAGATCGACCCGGTCTGGCTGGTCGAGGCCGCGGCGCGTCGCCAGAAGTGGATCGACCAGGCGCAGAGCCTCAACCTCTACATGGCCGGCGCCTCGGGCAGGAAGCTCGACGAGACCTACAAGCTGGCCTGGCTGCGCGGGCTCAAGACCACCTACTACCTGCGCACCACCGGTGCGACGCATGCCGAGATGAGCACCGTCCACACGCGTCTGCACAACGCCGTGCCGCAGGAGGACGGCGCAGGCGGCGGGCCGGCTGCGGGTGCGGCGCCGGCCGCGGCCAGCGACGTCAGGTTCTGCGCGGTCGACGACCCGGGCTGCGAAGCCTGCCAGTGATCGCCCGCCGCAACGCCGTCGAGGCGGCATCGTTGCGCCGCCGCCATCTCTTCACGCCATGGCTTCGGCGATGTCAAGAAGTGCTTGGTGTTTCGGCGCAAGGTTCAGATAATTCGCAGCCATAGGACGCACACCCATGCTGGTCTGGGAAGACAGCCCCCGCTCCACCGCCACCACGAGCCCCGCCGCGCCGAGCCCCACTCGGGACGCGCGGCCCGTGCCCCCCTCGCCCCTGCCGATGCCCGCACTGGCGGGCGCCGTCCAAGCCCTCGGCCCGCGGCCGGCGACGCCGGTCGCGGGCGCTGCCGCCCAGGTCGACCCGGCCCTGGCCCAGCGCCGCGTCAACGTCGCCGACAAGCGCATCATCAACGGCCAGACCGACGTCAACCAGCTCGTGCCGTTCAAGTACAAGTGGGCCTGGGAGAAGTACCTCGCGACCTGCGCCAACCACTGGATGCCGCAGGAAGTGAACATGTCGCGCGACATCGCGACCTGGAAGGACCCGGGCGGCCTGACCGAGGACGAGCGGCGCATCGTCAAGCGCAACCTCGGCTTCTTCGTCACTGCCGATTCGCTGGCCGCAAACAACATCGTGCTGGGCACCTACCGGCACATCACGGCCCCCGAGTGCCGCCAGTTCCTGCTGCGCCAGGCCTTCGAGGAGGCGATCCACACCCACGCCTACCAGTACATCGTCGAGTCGCTGGGCCTCGACGAGGGCGAGATCTTCAACGCCTACCACGAGGTCGCGTCGATCCGCGACAAGGACGAGTTCCTGATCCCGTTCATCGACGCGATCATGGACCCGCACTTCCGTACCGGCACGCCCGAGGCCGACCAGACGCTGCTCAAGAGCCTGATCGTCTTCGCCTGCCTGATGGAGGGCCTGTTCTTCTACGTCGGCTTCACGCAGATCCTGGCCCTGGGCCGGCAGAACAAGATGACCGGCGCGGCCGAGCAGTACCAGTACATCCTGCGCGACGAGTCGATGCACTGCAACTTCGGCATCGACCTGATCAACGCGATCAAGCTCGAGAACCCGCAACTGTGGACGCCGCAGCTGCGCGCCGAGGTCAGGGACCTGTTCCACAAGGCTGTCGACCTCGAGTACCGCTACGCCGAGGACACCATGCCGCGCGGCGTGCTCGGCCTCAACGCAAGCATGTTCAAGGGCTACCTGCGCTACATCGCCAACCGGCGTGCGACGCAGATCGGCCTGGAGGAGCTCTTCCCGAACGAGGACAACCCGTTCCCGTGGATGAGCGAGATGATCGACCTGAAGAAGGAGCGCAATTTTTTCGAGACGCGCGTCATCGAGTACCAGAGCGGCGGCGCGCTGTCGTGGGAGTGAGCCCCCGGCCGCAAGGCCAGCGGCTCGACCACCCGGCGAGAGATCAAGACCCGCGGACGACGCACGGCTGCCACCCCACAGAAGTGGCCGACGTGGTCCGCAAACCCGTTCACCGCGCGGGGGCGGGGCAGGGCAAACCTGCCACGGCCAGACCCACGGGTGAATTCCGCGCTGCATGCGGGCGCGGAGCTTTCGCAACTTGATCAAGGAGATCGACATGGCAACTGCGAAGAAGGCCCCTGCGGCCAAGAAGGCCCCCGCGAAGAAGGCGGCCGCCAAGAAGGCCCCCGCGAAGAAGGCGGCGGCCAAGAAGGCGCCGGCCAAGAAGGTCGTCGCGAAGAAGGCACCGGCCAGGAAGGCGCCCGCCAGGAAGGCGCCCGCCAGGAAGGTGGCGGCCAAGAAGGTGGCGGCCAAGAAGGTAGCGGCCAAGAAGGCCGTCGCGAAGAAGGCACCGGCCAGGAAGGCGCCCGCGAAGAAGGCCGCCGCGAAGAAGGCGCCCGTCAAGCCTGCCCCTGCGGCCAAGACCGCATTGAGCCCCGCGGCAGCCTGGCCGTTCCCGACCGGCACCAAGCCCTGAGGCCAACTGTCCGCAACGACAAACCCGGCTCAGGCCGGGTTTTTTTGTGCGTCCTGCGGCCGATCAGGCCAACGGCAGGGTGTCGGCAAAGCCGTTGGCCGGCAGCTCGCGCCTGGGCAGCACCAGGGTCGGCGCCTCGGCCCGTGCGCGCGCCACCTGCGCGCGTTGCTGCTGCTGTCTTTGATCGGCCAGCCGTTGGCCGAGCTCGCCGCGCAACTGCGTCAGCTCCTGTTGCAGCTGCACGACCTGCTGGCGGGCCTGCTGCGAGCGCTCGGCGGCGGCCGCGGCGGCGGCTTCGCTGCCGGCCAGCCGCTTGCGCAGCGCGACCGCGCGGCGCTGCGCCCACCACCCGATGCCGCCGCCAGCGGCGGTGGCTCCCGCGGCGGCGGCCGCGACGATGCTGAGCAGTTCGGCGATGTCCATGCCTGCAGGATCGGCGCGCCAGCGCCGCTCCTGCAGTGCGTCAGCGCGTCGCCGCCGGATCAGAGCGGCAGGATTGCACGCTCGATGCGGTGGTTCTGCCCGCCGCGGCTGGCGATCTTGATCGCACCGACGCGGTTGCCGAGCTCGACGCAGCGCCGCAGCGACCAGCCGCGCTCGAGGCCGTAGAGCAGCGCGCCGCGGAAGGCGTCGCCGCAGCCGGTCGGGTCGACGACCTCGGCGGCCGCCACCCCCGGCACAAGGCTGCGCTGGCCGTCGACCCACAGCTCGCAGCCCTCGGCACCCAGCGTGACGATGACCCCGCGCAGGTGCGAGCGCGAGAGCTGCGCGAGGTCCAGCCCGGTGCGCTCGCACAGCAGGCGCGCCTCGTAGTCGTTGACCGCGACCCAGGTGGCCAGATCGACAAAGCGGCGCAGCTCGGCGCCGTCGAACATCGGCAGCCCCTGGCCGGGGTCGAAGACGAAGGGAATGCCGGCCGCGTGCATCTGCTGTGCGTGCAGCAGCATGGCCTCGCGGCCGTCGGGGGCGACGATGCCGACGGCGAGGTCGGCGCGCTGCGGCACCGGGCTGAGGTGCGCCTGCATCATCGCGCCGGGGTGGAAGGCGGTGATCTGGTTGTTGTCGGTGTCGGTGATGATGATCGCCTGCGCGGTGTAGTGCCCGGGCTCGACGCGCACGCCGGTGGTGTCGGCGCCGAAGCCGCGCAGCCGCTCGAGGTACTCGCCGCCGTCGCTGCCGAGCGCGGCGAGGATCACCGGCTCGCCGCCGAGCTGGGCCAGGGTGTAGGCGATGTTGCCGGCGCAGCCGCCCCACTCGCGGCGCAGCGTCGGCACCAGGAACGAGACGTTGAGGATGTGCACCTGCTCGGGCAGGATCTGCTGCGCGAAGCGGCCGGGAAAGGTCGTGATCGTGTCGAAGGCGAGTGAGCCACAGATGAGGGCGGGCATGGGTGCTCCGGTGGGGCCGCGCGCGGCGCGGCGGTGTGCGGGGATCAGGGATAGAAGACTTCGAGGGTGTAGCCGACGACGCGCAGTTCGCCGGTGTCGAGCGTGGCCTGCATCGTCAGTTCGCCGCCGGCGGCGATGCGGTCGGTGCGCACGCCGAGCTCGGCGGGCCGCAGCACGCGCCGGCTGACGAGGTCGCCGCGCGCATCGGTCAGCGTCAGCTCGACCGCCGGCGGCTCGAGCGGCAGCGGGTGGCGGTTGCGCAGCGTCAGCGTCAGCCGCACCAGCCGGCCGCCGTCGTCGAGGTGGACCAGGGTGCTGCTCTCGACGCGCAGGCCGTCGAGCAGCCGTCGCGGCGCGGTCTCGCAGCCGGCCAGCGGGCACAGCGCGTCCAGCAGCGGGCGCGCCGCCGGCCAGTGCACGGCGATCGGGTCGTGGAACGCGCGCGCGCCCTGCAGCAGCGCAGCCGCAGCCAGCAGCAGCGCGGCGCTGCCCAGCGCCAGCCGCACCGGCGGCGAGCGCCAGCGCGCGGCGCGCTCGGCGCTGCGCACGAAGGTCGGCGCGGGCAGGGCCGCGGGCGCGACGACGGGCGGGGCAGCGGCTGGCGGGCCGGCGGTCACGGGTGGCGTCGCCGGGGCGGCGGCGTCCGCAGCCTCGGCCATGCGGCCCGGGTCGGCTGCTTCGCCGTCGCTCCGCGTCGGGGCGAGGGCTGGCTCGGGCGCAGGCGCTGGCGCAGCGCCGTCGGCGGCGGCGGTCGCGGCGGGCGACTCCGACCCGGGCGGCGACGTCGGCCCGCCCGGATCGGGGGCCTCGGCGTCGCCAGGCCCGGCCGCGTCGCCGTGCCCGGTCTGCGGACCGTCCGGCGGGCCGGCCCCGGCCTCGTCGGGCGAGACCGCGGGCTGCGGGCCGAACAGCGCCGCATGCAGCTCGTCGACCGACATTGCCGCGGGCGGCAGCGGCTCGCGCCAGGTGGGCGGGACCGGCGGCGGCAACGCCAGGTCCGCCTCGGCGGCGGCTGCGGCAGCGCCTTCAGCAGCCGCGGCTTGCGGGGCAGCGGGCGGCGTCAGGGTCGCATCCGCGGCCGGCGCGGGCTGCCGCAGTGCGGTGTCCGGCGGCGGCGGCAGCCGCGCCGCGGGCTGGCCGTCGACCTCGAACAAGGTCTGCGTCGCGTCGAAGACCGCGGCGCAGCGGCCGCAGCGCACCCAGCCGTCGCCGACGCGCAACTGGTCGCGCACGACGCGAAAGGCCGTGCGACACGAAGGGCAGCGTGCGGCGAGCGTCATCGGGGCTGGCGGGCGGGCGGGCGCATGATGCCATGCGCGGCGACCGTGTCCGCGCGGCTCAGCGGCGCGCGTGCATCAGCACCCAGCCGTCGTCGCGGTCGACGACGGCCAGCGCGCACCACGGCGCATAGACCGCGCGCAGCGCGTCGGCCTGGCGCTCGAGGATGCCCGCCAGCAGCAGGTCGCCGCCAGCCTCGACCCGGGCGGCCAGCAGCGGCGCGAGCAGCTCGAGCGGGCGCGCGAGGATGTTGGCCAGCACCAGCGCATAGCGCCCCTGCGCGGCCTCGGGCAGGCCGGCGGCGATGACGACGCCATTGGCCGCCGCGTTGGCGCGCGCCGCGGCCACCGCCGTCGGATCGATATCGACCGCGTCGACCGTGCGCGCGCCCAGCAGTGCCGCGCCGATGGCCAGGATGCCCGAGCCGCAGCCGTAGTCGAGCACGCGCAGCCAGCCGGCGCGGCGCGCCGCCGGCTGCGTCGCCAGCCAGCGCAGGCACAGCCGTGTCGTCGGGTGCGTGCCGGTGCCGAAGGCCTGGCCCGGGTCGAGCCGGATCAGCGTGCGTGCCGCCGCCGGCGGCGCGTGCCAGCTCGGCACGACCCAGAAGTCGGGCGTGATCTCGACCGGCGCAAACTGCGCCTGCGTCAGCCGCACCCAGTCCGCGTCGGGCACCTCGGCGATCGCGACCTGCACCACCGCGCGCGTGTCGGCGTGGGCGGCCAGCAGCGCGGCGGCGGCGGTGGCTGCGGCTTCGTCGGCAAACAGTGCGCGCAGCGTGGTCTGCGCCCAGGCCGCGGGCGGCGGCGGCAGCCCGGGCTCGCCGTAGAGCGGCTGCTCGTCGTTGCCGCCGGCGTCGGCGTCCTCGCTGGCCACCGACAGCGCGCCGAGTTCTTCGATCAGCCGCTCCGACAGCGTCTCGACCTGCGCCAGCGGCGCGCGCAGGACCAGTTCGTGCATCGTCGCCATGTCAGCGCTTGTGCTGCGCCAGCCAGCCCTCGAGGTAGTGGATGCTGGTGCCGCCGGCGACGAACTTGGCGTCGACCATCAGCTCGCGGTGCAGCGCGATGTTGGTCTGGATGCCCTCGACCAGGGTCTCGGACAGCGCGCTGCGCATGCGCGCCAGCGCCTGCTCGCGGGTGTCGGCGTGGACGAGGATCTTGCCGATCATCGAGTCGTAGTTCGGCGGCACGAAATAGTTGGTGTAGATGTGCGAGTCGACGCGCACGCCCGGGCCGCCGGGCGGGTGCCACATCGTGATGCGCCCCGGCGAGGGCATGAAGGTGTAGGGGTCCTCGGCGTTGATGCGGCACTCGATGGCATGGCCGCGCAGCGCGATCTGGCGTTGCGAGAACGGCAGCTTCTCGCCGGCGGCGATACGGATCTGCTGCTGCACGATGTCGATGCCGGTGACCAGCTCCGTCACCGGGTGCTCGACCTGGATCCGCGTATTCATCTCGATGAAGTAGAACTCGCCGCCCTCGAACAGGAACTCGAAGGTGCCGGCGCCGCGGTAGCCGATCTTGCGGCAGGCGGCCGCGCAGCGGTCGCCGATGCGGTCGATGATGCGCCGCGCGATGCCCGGTGCCGGCGCCTCCTCGATGATCTTCTGGTGCCGGCGCTGCATGCTGCAGTCGCGCTCGCCGAGCCAGACCGCGTTGCGGTGCTCGTCGGCCAGCACCTGGATCTCGATGTGGCGCGGGTTCTGCAGGAACTTCTCCATGTAGACCTGCGGGTTGCCGAAGGCCGCGCCAGCCTCGCTGCGCGTGGTCTGCACCGCGCTGAGCAGCGCGGCCTCGGTGTGCACCACGCGCATGCCGCGCCCGCCGCCGCCGCCGGCGGCCTTGATGATCACCGGGTAGCCGACGGCGCGCGCGATCTGCACGATTTCGCGCGGGTCGTCGGGCAGCGCGCCCTCGCTGCCGGGCACGCAGGGCACGCCGGCGCGGATCATGGCCTGCTTGGCGGCGACCTTGTCGCCCATGACGCGGATGGCTGCTGGCGTCGGGCCGATGAAGGTGAAGCCGCTGCGCTCGACGCGCTCGGCGAAGTCGGCGTTCTCGCTGAGGAAGCCGTAGCCGGGGTGGATCGCCTCGGCGTCGGTGACCTCGGCCGTGGCGATGATCGCCGGCATGTTGAGGTAGCTCTGCGCCGAGGGCGGCGGGCCGATGCAGACGGCCTCGTCGGCGAGCTTGACGTATTTGGCGTCGCGGTCGGCCTCGGAATAGACGACGACCGACTTGATGCCCATCTCGCGGCAGGCGCGCTGGATGCGCAGGGCGATCTCGCCTCGGTTGGCGATCAGAATCTTCTTGAACATGGTGCCTCGGCTCGATCGCCCTTCAGCGGGCTGCGCCCACTGGGCGATCTGGCTGCGCCGCCGCGCCTGCGGCGCGGTCGCCTCGGTTGGCGGTCATTCGATGACGAACATCGGCTGGCCGAACTCGACGGCCTGGCCGTTGTCGACCAGGACGCGGGTGACGGTGCCGCCCTTGTCGGCCTCGATCTCGTTCATGATCTTCATCGCCTCGATGATGCACAGCGGCTGGCCGGGCCTGACCTCCTGGCCGACCTCGACCAGCGGCTTGGCGCCCGGGGCCGAGGCGCGGTAGAAGGTGCCGACCATCGGCGACTTGACGACATGGCCGGTCTCGGCGGGCGGCGCCGGGGGCACCGCTGCTGCCGCGGGCACCGGCGCGGCGAGCGCCGGTGCGGCCACCGCGGCCGGCACAACCGCCACCGGGGCGGCCGCGGCGCGCGGGTCGGCCTTGACGATGCGGACCTTGCCGTCGGCCTCGGTGATCTCCAGCTCCGAGATGTTGGACTCCGAGACGAGGTCGATCAGCGTTTTGAGCTTGCGCAGGTCCATGCCTGGATTCCTTGGGGTCGGGGGGCGCGCCGCGCAGTCCTGGGGACCACGCAGTCAAAGGCCGGGATCGAGTTTTCTTCTGCCGTCAACCAGCGTTGTTCCTTGCCGATCCCGTGGCTTGGGCGCGTGGCGCCGCAGGGGTGGAGTCGACTGCCGGTGGCGACGCGCGAGGGGCGCAATGTACGCGGTTTCGACACCGTTGGCCAGCAGATCGCGAAATTTCACGCCCGAACAGCGTCAGCGCAGGTCGGCGGCCAAGGCGGCGAGTTGCGCATGGGTGGTCTCGCCGAGCTTGCGCTGCGCGATGCGCCCGTCGCGGCCCAGCAGCACCGTGAATGGCAGCGCGCCGGCGGTGTTGCCCAGCGCGCGGCCGATCTCGATGCCGGCAAAACCGGCCATGCCGATCGGAAAACCGACCGGGATGCGCTGCAGGAAGTCGCGCACCGGTGCGAGGTTGTCGACCGCCAGCCCGACGACCTGCCAGCCGCGCGGCGCAAACTCGCGGTGGAAGCGGTCGAGTTCGGGCATCTCGCGCACGCAGGGCGGGCACCAGGTGGCCCAGAAGTTGACGACCAGCGGGCGGCCGCGCAGCTCGGCCATGACCAGTTGCCCGCCCTCGGGGCGCTCGAAGCGCAGCGGCCACAGCGCTGCCGCCGGGTCGTCGGCCGCCGGCGGCGGCGCTGGCCGCTGCCACCAGAGGCTGCCGGCGACGCCGGCGGCCGCCGCGGCAACGCCGACCCCGGCCATCAGCAGGCGGCGGCGCGCGGGCGGCGGGGCGGGCGGGTCGGTGGGGTTCATCGGGGCGGGGCGGCGGCCGGTGCGGCGGTCGGCATCGCCAGCAGCCGCTCGAGCGCGGCGAGGTCGCCGCGCAGCGTGCGCCCGCGCGCGTCGGGCTTGAGCGCACCACGCAGCGCGTCGTGGTCGCGCAGGTGCAGATACAGCGCCACCGGCTGGCCGAGCGCGGCGCAGCGCGTGCGCACGCCGAGCACGCTGTGCTCGGCGCCGGCAGCGCCGCCGCCGGCGCTGCCGGCCTCGTAGTCGACGCCGAGGTTGATCAGCGCGATCTCGGTGGCCTTGGCGTCGTCGCAGTACAGGTCCAGGTGCAGCGCGCTCAGGCGCGTGGCGCTGCCGCGCCAGGCCGCGCCGCCCAGGTGCGGGCGGAACTCGGCGAGCCGGCGCATCCAGTGCAGCGCGTGGGCGCGCAGGGCGGCGAGCTCGGCGGGCTGGGTGTCGCCGTGATAGAGCGCGAGCCGGGCCTGGACCTCGTCCTCGACCGCGTCGTTGCCGGGCAGCTCGGCCGCGCGCAAGGCGCGCCCGGCGAGCGCACGCGCGGCCTTGTGCTTGGCCGCGCCGTACTCCAGGCCTTCGTCGACGACCAGCCGCGCCGCCGCGGCGGCGATCTCGGCACTCAGGTGGCGGCGGTCCATGCGTGCGATTGTGCCGGCTGGGCCGCGGGGTCGGATCAGCGCAGGATCAGTGCCGGATCAGGGCAGCTCGACGTCGTCCATCCGCGCGGCGATCGTCGCCGCACGGCTGTGCAGGAAGGCCGAGTGCGGCCGACGCTCGAAGCGCTTGGGCGCGGGCAGCATCACCGCCAGCCGCGCGGCCTGCATCACACCCAGCCGCGCGGCGTCGGTACGGAAATAGTGCCGCGCCGCGGCCTGCGCGCCGAACACGCCCTCGCCCCACTCGACATGGTTGAGGTAGATCTCGAGGATGCGCCGCTTGGGCAGCAGCAGCTCGAGCCAATGCGTGACGACGAACTCCTGCGCCTTGCGCAGCACGGTGCGCTCGCCCGAGAGGAACAGGTTCTTGGCCAGTTGCTGGGTGATCGTCGAGCCGCCGACCAGGCGCAGCGGCCGCGCGCCGGGGCGGCGCTCGGCGCGCTCCTGCGCGCGCAGGTTGCGCTCCCAGGCCTGCTCGATGGCGTCCCAGTCGACGCCGTCGTGCTCGGCGAAGCGTGCGTCCTCGCTGGCGATCACGGCGCGCTTGAGGTGGTTCGATATGCGCGCGTCGTCGACCCAGGTCTGGCTCCAGCGCAAGCGGCCGTGGGTGCCGAGCAGCCGCCAGGCCTCGCTGCGCTGGAAGGCCGTCGAGGCCGGGTCGACGACGGCCATCAGCGCGACGCGCGCGGCGAAGTAGGCTTGCAGCGCCGCGGCGGCGATCAGCAGCAGCGCGAGCAGGCGCAGGCCCTGCCTGCGCAGCCGTTGCCAGCGCGTCGCGGGCATCGCCGCTCAGCCCTGCGCAGCGGCCAGCCGCGCGCGCAGCGCGGCGAGCACCGGCGCGGTCTCGGGGCGCACGCCGCGCCAGTACAGGAAGGCGTCGGCGGCCTGCTCGACGAGCATGCCCAGGCCGTCGCGGCCGCGCGCGCCATGCGCCTGGGCCCAGGCCAGGAAGCCCGCGGCAGCGGCGCCGTACATCAGGTCGACGGCCAGCGCGCCCTCGCCGAGCACGCTGGCCGGCACCGGCACCGCGGCGCCGCCGAGGCTGCTCGCGCTGGCGTTGATGACGACGCCGTAGCCGCGGCCCGGGCTGTCGAGCCCCGTGGCCGCCAGCCGCACGCGGTGGCGCTCGGCCCAGTCGCGGTGGCGCTCGATCAGCGCCTGCGCCCTGGCCGGGCTGCGGTTGGCCACCGTCAGCGCGGCCGCGCCGGCCTCGATCAGCGGGCCGAGCACGCCGGCGGCGGCGCCGCCGGCGCCGATCAGCAGCACGCGCTGCCCGGTCAGCGGCTGCCCGGCGTTGGCTTCGAGGTCGCGGCGCAGGCCGCTGCCGTCGGTGTTGTCGGCGCTCCAGCCGTCGCTGTCGAAGCGCAGCACGTTGGCCGCGCCGGCCAGCGCGGCGCGCGCGCCGACGCGCGCGGCCAGCCGCGGCGCGTCGAACTTGAACGGCACCGTGACGTTGCAGCCGCGCGCCGGCCGGCCGCGGCCGTCGCCGTCGCGGGCGAAGCGGCGCACGGTCTCGACGAAGCCGTCGAGCGGGCACAGCACGCGCACATACTCGATGCGCTCGCCGCTGGCGCGCGCAAACGCGGCGTGGATGAACGGCGACTGGCTGTGCGCGACCGGGTTGCCGAGCACGGCGTAGAGGTCGGGCAGGGGGCCACCGGGGCTGTGGGCGGTCATCGGGCAGGGGCGGCCGAGGGCGCTTCGAGCATCGTCGCCTGCAGGCCGTGGTCGCGCGTGAACTGGAAGCGCGAGGTGACGACGATCTGGTCGGTCTCGCGGCGCATCGCGGCGCTGAACGGGCCGAACGGCGCCGATGCATGCACGATCGCGATTGCCCGCCGGTCGAGCACCGGCAGCTCCGAGCCGCTCACGACCTCGGCAGCGACGACGCGGCCGGCGGCGTCGACGGTGACGTTCATGATCAGCTCGCCGTAGAGCTTGCGTCCCTCGTGGGTCGGGAAGTCGCGCGTGCCGCGGTCCTCGATGCGCCGGCGCATCTGGTCGTAGTACTGCGCGTAGACCACCTCGCGCGTGGCCGGGCTGATGTAGCGCTTGCGCGGGCGGGCGTTCTCCTCGTTGACCCGGCGCTCGATCTCGGCAAGCAGGTGCAGCATCTGGCGGCGGCGCTCCTCGTGCGCGAGCGCCTGCGCGTCGCTGGCCATGCGCTGCGGGTCCGGCGGCGGCAGCAGCGCCATCTCGCGGCGGACCTGGGTCAGCAACTGTTCCTGCTGCTGCAGCATCTGCTTGATCTTGCGCCGCGCTTCCTCGGCGGCGTCGCCGGCGGCCAACGTCACCGACGGCGGCAGGGGCGAGGTCGCGCGGCCCTGCGCGGCCTCGCCGCCGCCGGCCAGGCTGGCCTGCGCCAGCACCTGCGCGTGCAGCGGCGGCTCGTCGGCGCGTGCGTTGACCAGCACCACTTCCAGCGGCGTGTCGTGCAGCACGCGCTCGAACGCCGCCGGGTCGACCAAGCGCACCGTCAGCAGCGCGCCGTGCACCAGCACCGAGGCGGCCAGCGCCCAGTGCAGCACGCCGAACTCCAGCGACGCGAGCCAGCCGCGCATGCGTGCCTCAGGCGGGCGCGCGGCGGTCGGCGGCGGGCCCGCCCGCGGGCTCGGCGGCAGCCTCGGCCGGCGCATCGCCGAGGTCGATGGCCAGCGCCAGCGGCGCCGCCGCGCTGGCGTCGTCGGCGTCCTCGGCGTCCTCGGCGCCGTCCGCGGGCGCTGCCGCCGCCGCCGCGTCGTCGAGGCGGGCCAGCAGCGTCGCGTGCACGTCAAGCGTCAGCAGGTCGACGCCGGTCACGCGCACGCGTACGCGCGCGCCGCGCGGCAGCGCCTCGCAGCCGCCGGCGCGCAGCACCAGCGGCAGCCTGTCGGCGCGCACCAGGGCGTCCTTCAATACCGTCGCGTCCACTTCGGTCACCGCCTGCTGCTCCAGCCAGCGCAGCGTCCAGTAACGCTCGATGCCGTGCTGGAAATCCTGGTACGCACTGTAGGCCGCGTCGAAGGCCGAGATGACCGAGAAAAGCGCCGCATCCCTGGGCTTGAACGGCGCGGCCAGCGCGGCGGTGCGGCCGTGGCGCGCGCAGGCGATGATCTGCCACTGGTTGACCAGGTCGACGTAGCGGCGCAGCGGCGAGGTCGCCCAGGCGTACTGGGCGACGCCGATGCCGGCGTGCGGCAGCGGCTTGGTGCCCATGCGTACCTTGATGCCCGGCGCCAGCGCGGCCTGGCTGCGGTAGATCGCCGGCACGCCCAGCTCGGCCAGCCAGGCGCCCCAGTGGCTGTTGGCCAGGATCATCGCCTCCGAGACGATCAGGTCCAGCGGCGCGCCGCGCCGGCGCTCGCGGATCTCGACGCGCTCGCTGCCGTCGGGCTCGCGCTCGCCGCTGCCGGGCCCCACGAGCCGGAACGCGTAGTCCGGCCGGGTGTAGGTCTCGGGCTTGCCGCGCACGCGCTCGCGTCCGGCCTTGAGCTGGCGGGCCAGCCGGAAGACGAAGGCCAGCTCGGCGGCGAAGGGGTATTCGGCGACCGCCTCGCCGACCAGGCTGGCCTCGGTGACGACCTCGTCGAGCTCGTCGTGGCGCAGGTTGGCCGCCACCGGCACGCGCTCGAGCCGGGTCACGCGCTCGCGCACCTCGAGCGTGTCCTCGTCGAGCGTCAGGTACAGGCTCACCGCCGGCCGGTCGCCGCCCTCGTCGAGGGTGTAGGCGGTGACCACCGACGGCGGCAGCATGGTGAGCTTCCAGCCCGGCATGTAGACCGTCGACAGCCGCTCGCGCGCGACGCGGTCGAGCGCCGAGTCCGGCGCGATGGCCAGCCCCGGCGCGGCGATGTGGATGCCGAGCACGACGCTGCCGCTGCCCAGCCCGGTGACCGAGAGCGCGTCGTCGATCTCGGTGGTCTGCGAGTCGTCGATCGAGAAGGCGCGCACCGGTGCCAGCGGCAGCTCGGCCGGCGCGGTCGGCGCCTCGGCCATGGCAAAGCCGGTGCCGCGCGCAAACTGCTCGAACAGGAAGCGCCGCCAGTGGAACTGGTAGGGGCTGTCGATCGCCCCGGCGGCCTGCAGCAGGGCGAGCGGCGCACGCTGGCTGCGCCGCGCGGCCTCGACGACGGCCTTGTACTCGGGCGCGTTCTTGTCGGGCTTGAACAGGATCTTGTAGAGCTGCTCGCGCACCGGTGCCGGGCAGCGGCCGGCGGCCAGCTCGGCGGCCCAGGCCTCGATCTGCGCGGCGACCTGCTGGCGCCGCTCGATCGCTGCCAGCGCGGCCTTGAGCGTCTCGGCCGGCGCCTTGCGAAAGACGCCCTTGCCGACGCGGCGGAAGTAGTGCGGGGCCTCGAACAGCCGGAACAGCGCGGCGGCCTGGCGCTCGGCGCCGGCACTGGCGTCGAAATAGTCGCGCGCGAGGTCGGCGAAGCCGAAGTCGCCCTCGGGGGCGAATTCCCAGGCCAGGTCGAGGTCGATCTCGGCGGCCAGGCGCTGGCCGGCGGCGATCAGCTCGGCCGGCGCCGGCCGCTCGAAGCGCAGCAGCACCTGCGCCGACTTGAGCTTGACGCGCTTGCCCGAGTCGAGCTCGACCTGCAGCGAGGCCTCGGCCTGCGACAGCACCCGCCCGGCGAGGAAGCGCCCGGCGTCTTCGAACAATGCATACATCGGCGCGATTGTCGCCGCCGCGGGCCGGCATCAGTGCGCCAGCGGCGGCCACGGCATCCACGCCGTCTTCTGGCTACGCCCAAGGACGGTGGGCATCACTCTTCCAGCAACGACCGCAGCATCCACGCCGTCTTTTCATGCACGTCGAGGCGCTGGGTGAGGAGGTCGGCGCTGGGCTGGTCGTCGGCCTTGGCCACGCGCGGGAAGATGCTGCGCGCGGTGCGCGCGACGGCCTCGTGGCCGGCGACGAGGATGCGTACCATCTCCAGGGCCTTGGGCGGGGTGGCCGGCGCGTCGGCGATGCTGCTGAGCCGGGCGTACTGCGCATAGCTGCCCGGCGCCGGGTGGCCGAGGGCGCGGATGCGCTCGGCGATCGGGTCGACCGCGTTCCACAGCTCGGTGTACTGCTGCATGAACATCGTGTGCAGCGTGTTGAACATCGGGCCGGTGACGTTCCAGTGGAAGTTGTGCGTCGTCAGGTACAGCGTGTAGGTGTCGGCCAGCAGGTGCGACAGGCCCTCGGCAATGGCCAGGCGGTCCTGGTCGGCGATGCCGATGTCGATCGGCGTGGCGGCAGTCTGGGTGGTCTTCTTTGCCATGACGGCTCCGTCGGATGGTGGGGCAGGGGACGAGGGCCAGCGGCGATGTTCGTCGGCGTTCAGGACAGGCGCTTGACGCCGCTCAAATCGCAGGCATAGACCGCGTTGCGCAGCGCGGCGATCGCCGCGTAGCGCGGATAGGTGCGCCGCCAGGCCAGCACGACGCGGCGCGTGGGCACCGGCGGCGCGAACGGCACGTAGGCCACATGCGGCTGCGGCTCGCCGGGCACGCTCAGCCAGGGCACCACGGTCAGGCCCATGCCGGCCGCCACCATGTGCTTGATGGTCTCGAGCGACGAGCCCTCGAAGCTCTTGCGGATGCCCTCGGCGTCGCTCGAGAAGCGCGCGAACTCCGGGCAGACCTCGAGGACATGGTCGCGAAAGCAGTGCCCGGTGCCCAGCAGCAGCATGGTCTCGCGCTTGAGCTCGGTGCTGCTGACCTGCTCGCGCGCGGCCAGCGGGTGGCTGCGCGGCACGGCGATGACGAAGGGCTCGTCGTAGAGCGGCGCGAGGGCCAGCCCGGCGTCGGGGAAGGGCTCGGCGAGGACCGCGCAGTCGAGCTCGCCGCTGCGCAGCATCTCGAGCAGCCTGACGGTGAAATTCTCGAAGAGCATCAGCGGCATCTGCGGCGTGCGCTCGATCGTGCGGCGCACCAGCGCGGGCAGCAGGTACGGCCCGATGGTGTAGATGATGCCCAGGCGCAGCGGCCCGGCCAGCGGGTCGCGGCCGCGCTTGGCGATCTCCTTGACCGCCGCGGCCTGCTCGAGCACGGCCTGGGCCTGGCGCACGATGTCCTCGCCCAGCGGCGTGAGGCTGATCTCGCTGGCGCCGCGCTCGAAGATCTTGACGTCGAGCTCCTCCTCGAGCTTCTTGACCGCCACCGACAGCGTCGGCTGCGAGACATGGCAGGCTTCGGCGGCACGCCCGAAATGCCGCTCGCGCGCAACCGCAACGATATAGCGCAGCTCGGTCAGGGTCATGGGGCGATTGTGCTCAAATCCCTGCCGGTTTCCCCTGAGCAGATCCGGCTGTGCCGGTCTGCCCAGACCCCCGCGGGGGGCGGGCCGGGCCACCGGCCCGGCCCTGGGGGCTCTCCCTCACTGTGCAGGCCCCATGACCGAACGCTCCCCCGTCTCCCTGCCGCGGCTGCGCGAGATGCATGCGCGCGGCGAGAAGATCGCCATGCTGACCTGCTACGACGCGACCTGGGCGCGCGTGCTCGACGACAACCGCGTCGATGCGCTGCTGGTCGGCGACTCGCTGGGCATGGTCGTGCAGGGTCAGGCCACGCCGCTGCCGACGACGATCGACGAGATGGCCTACCACGTGCGCTGCGTCGCGCGCGGCAACCGCCACGCCTGGCTGATCGGCGATCTGCCCTTCGGCAGCTACCACGAGGGCGCGGGCCAGACCATGCGCAGCGCCGCCGCGCTGGTGGCCGCCGGTGCGCAGATGGTCAAGCTCGAAGGCGGCGGCTGGACGGTGCCGCTGGTGCAGTACCTGGTCGAGCGCGGCGTGCCGGTCTGCGCGCACCTGGGGCTGACGCCGCAGTCGGTGCATGCGCTGGGCGGCTGGCGCGTGCAGGGCCGTGATGCCGAGGCTGCGGCGACGCTGCGCCGCCAGGCGCACGAGCTGGCCGAGGCCGGCGCGGCCATGCTGGTGCTCGAGCTGGTGCCGGCGGCGCTGGCCCGCGAGCTGAGCGCCGAGCTGCCGATCCCGACCATCGGCATCGGCGCGGGCAGCGGCTGCAGCGGGCAGGTGCTGGTCCTGCACGACATGCTCGGCGCCACCCGCGGGCGCAAGCCGCGCTTCGTGCGCGACTTCCTCGCCGGCGCGGCCGGCGCCGACGCGGCGATCGCCGCCTACGTCGCCGACGTCAAGGCCGGGCGCTACCCCGACGACAGCGTGCACGCCTTCTGACCGCCACCATGCAAGTCCTGCATACCGTGGCTGCGCTGCGCGCGGCGCTGGCCAGCGCGCCGCGCCCGGCCTTCGTCCCGACCATGGGCAACCTGCATGCCGGCCACCTTGCGCTGGTGCGGCAGGCGCGCGCGCAGGCCGCACCGCGTGCGGCGCCGGTGGTCGCCAGCATCTTCGTCAACCGGCTGCAGTTTGCCCCGCACGAGGACTACGCGCGCTACCCGCGCACGCTGGCGGCCGACTGCGCGCTGCTCGAGCGCGAGGGCTGCGACCTGGTCTACGCGCCCGACGAGCGCGAGATGTACCCCGAGCCGCAGGGCGTCCTCGTGCAGCCGCCGGCGGCGCTGGCCGACATCCTCGAGGGCCATTTCCGGGCGGGATTCTTCACCGGCGTCTGCACCGTCGTGCTGAAGCTGCTCAACCAGGTGCAGCCGGCGGCGGCGGTGTTCGGCAAGAAGGACTACCAGCAACTGCTGGTCGTGCGCACGATGCTGCGCCAGCTCGCGCTGCCGGTCGAGATCCTCGCCGGCGAGACCGCCCGCGACGCCGACGGCCTGGCGCTGTCGTCGCGCAACGGCTACCTGGGCGCGGCCGAGCGCGCCGAGGCGCCGCGGCTGCAGCGCACGCTGCAGGGCCTGGCGCAGGCGCTGTGCGCCGGCCCGCACGACGCCGCCAGCCTGGCCGCGCTCGAACGCGAGGCCTGCGCCACGCTGGCCGCGCACGGCTGGGCGCCCGACTACGTCGCCGTGCGCCGCCGCGCCGACCTGCAGCCGCCGGCCGCTGCCGACGAGCCGCTGGTCGTGCTGGCCGCGGCCCGGCTGGGGGCGACGCGGCTGATCGACAACCTCGAGGTCTGATCAAGCCTTGAGCAACTCGGTACGCGTGCCCAGCCAGCGCCGCACATGCGCGCGGGCGGCTGCCGGGTCGGCAGCGAGCAGCGCGTCGGCGGCGGCGATTGCGCGCTCGACCAGCGCCGCGTCGGTGGCCAGGTCGGCAAAGCGCAGCAGTGCGTCGCCGCTCTGGCGCGCGCCCATGAACTCGCCGGGGCCGCGGATCTCGAGGTCGCGGCGGGCGATCTCGAAGCCGTCGCCGGTCTCGGCCAGCGCGCGCAGGCGCTGCTTGGCGGTGACCGACAGCGGCGGCGTGTAGAGCAGCACGCAGACGCTGGCCGCCGCGCCGCGGCCGACGCGGCCGCGCAACTGGTGCAACTGGGCGAGGCCGAAGCGCTCGGCATGCTCGACGACCATCAGGCTGGCGTTGGGCACGTCGACGCCGACCTCGATCACCGTCGTCGCCACCAGCACTGCGGTGCGGCCGGCGGTGAAGCCGGCCATCGCCGCGGCCTTGTCGGCCGCCGGCAGCCGCCCGTGCAGCAGGCCGACCTCGACCCCGGGCAGCGCCGCGGCGAGCTGGGCGTGGGTTTCGGTCGCGTGGCGCAGGTCGACATGCTCGGACTCCTCGACCAGCGGGCAGACCCAGTAGACCTGCCGGCCCTGCGCGACCTCGGCGCGGATGCGCGCGATCACCGCGTCGCGCCGGGCGTCGGCGAAGACCCGGGTGCGCACCGGCTGGCGCCCGGGCGGCAGCTCGTCGATCGTGCTGACGGCGAGGTCGGCGTAGAAGGTCATCGCCAGCGTGCGCGGGATCGGCGTCGCGCTCATCATCAGCAGGTGCGGCTCGAGCGCGGTGTCGGCGGCGTCGAGCTTGCGGCGCAGCGCCAGCCGCTGCGCGACGCCGAAGCGGTGCTGCTCGTCGACGATGGCCAGGCCCAGCCGGGCGAAGGCCACATCGTGCTGGATCACCGCGTGCGTGCCGACCACCAGCGGCGTGTCGCCGCTGGCGATGTCGGCCAGCGTGCGCGCGCGCCCGCGTCCCTTGCGGCTGCCGCTGAGCCAGGCCACGCGCACGCCCAGCGGTTGCAGCCACTGCACGAGCTTGCCGAAATGCTGCTCGGCGAGGATCTCGGTCGGCGCCATCAGCGCGCATTGCCAGCCGGCGTCGATCGCGACGGCCGCGGCCAGCGCCGCGACCACCGTCTTGCCCGAGCCGACGTCGCCCTGCAGCAGGCGGTGCATCGGCTGCGCGCGGGCGAGGTCGGCGGCGATCTCGGCGCCGACGCGGCGCTGCGCGGCGGTCAGCGCAAACGGCAGCGCGGCCAGCAGCCGTGCGGGCAGGCCGTCGGCGGCGGCGCGCAGCGCCGGGGCGGCCAGCGCGGCGCGCTCGCTGCGCTGCAGCCGCTGCGACAACTGCTGGGCGAGCAGCTCGTCGAACTTCAGCCGCTGCCAGGCCGGGTGGCTGCGTCCCTCGAGCGCGGCGCGTGGCGCGTCCGGCGGCGGGTGGTGCAGCGCTTGCAGCGCCGCGCGCAGCGTCGGCAGCCCGGGCGGCCACCACGCCGCGCACAGCGCTGGCGGCCACAGCTCGTCCAGCGGCGCGCGCGCCAGCGCCGCGGCGACCGCCTTGCGCAGGTAGGCCTGCGGCAGCGCCGCGGTGCTGGGGTAGACCGGGGTCAGCGTCGTCGGCAGCGGCTCGCCGGGGGCGACCGCGCGGCACAGCGGGTGCACCATCTCGCGCCCGAGGAAGCCGCTGCGCACCTCGCCGACCGCGCGCAGCCGCGCACCGGGCGCCAGCAGCCGCTGCTGCGTCGGGTAGAAGTGCAGCAAGCGCAGCAGCAGCTCGCCGCTGTCGTCGCGCAGGTGGGCGACGAGCTGGCGGCGCGGGCGCAGCTCGATGCGCGAGTCGCGCACCACGCCCTCGACCTGCGCGGCCTGGCCTTCGTGCAGCTCGGCGATGCGCGCGATCCGGGTGTGGTCCTCCCAGCGCAGCGGCAGGTGCAGCGCGAGGTCGATGTCGCGCGTGAGGCCGAGCTGCTCGAGCGCGCGCTGTGGCCCTGAACGGGCGGGTGCGCCGCGCCGCGCGGCAGTGGCGGTCGGGGGCGGGGCCGCCGCGGCGGGGGCGGCCGGGTCGGCGGGGGCCATGGGAACCATTGTCGCCGCGGTGTACTCTTCGAGTGTCCCTGCCGCGCCCCGCCGCCGCCATGACCGCACCGCCCGCCTACACCCTCGCCGACTTCGACTTCACGCTGCCCGGCGAGCTGATCGCCCAGCACCCCGCGCCCGAGCGCAGCGCCTCGCGCCTGCTCGACGGGCGCGGCAGCGCGCCGGTCGACCGCGTCTTTCGCGACCTGCCCGCGCTGCTCGAGCCGGGCGACCTGCTGGTCTTCAACGACACCCGGGTCATCAAGGCCCGGCTGTACGGCGAGAAGCCCACCGGCGGCGCGGTCGAGGCGCTGGTCGAGCGCATCCTCGACGGCAACGAGGTGCTCGTGCAACTGCGGGCGAGCAAATCGCCCAGGCCGGGCTCGACGATCCGCTTCGCCGACGCCTTCGACGCCGAGGTCCTCGGCCGCGACGGCCCCGACGGCTCGCTCTACCGCCTGCGCTTCCCGGCCGAGCCGCTGGCCCTGCTCGACGCGCATGGCCATGTGCCGCTGCCGCCGTACATCACGCACGCCGACACGCCCGACGACGAACAGCGCTACCAGACCGTGTTCGCGCGCCGCCCCGGCGCGGTCGCCGCGCCGACCGCGTCGCTGCACTTCGACGACGCCGTGCTCGCCGCGCTGGCCGAGCGCGGCGTGCGCCGCACGGCGATCACGCTGCACGTCGGCGCCGGCACCTTCGCCCCGGTGCGCAGCGACGCGATCGCCGAACACCGCATGCACAGCGAGTGGTTCGAGGTCACGCCGCAGGCGGTGGCCGAGATCGAGGCCGCGCGCGCTGCCGGCGGGCGCATCGTTGCCGCCGGCACGACGACGCTGCGCGCGCTCGAGTCGGCGGCGCTGTCGGGGCGGCTCGAGCCCGGCGCGCGCGACACCGACCTGTTCATCACGCCGGGCTTTCGCTTCCACGCCGTCGACCTGCTGATCACCAACTTCCACCTGCCCAGGAGCACGCTGCTGATGCTGGTCTCGGCGTTTGCCGGCCATGCGCAGGTGATGGCGCTCTACCGCCACGGCGTCGAGGCACGCTACCGCTTCTTCAGCTACGGTGATGCGATGCTGCTGGCGCGCGCGCCGCAGCCCGCCGCGGGCTGAGCGGCGGGGCGGCGACAATCGCCGCCATGATGCCCGCCGACGCCGAGCCCGGCCCCGCCGTCACCGCTGCCCTGGCCGCCGACGAGGCCGCGGCCGCGCGCGAGGCGCTGGCCTGGGCGCATGGCGCGCGCTTCCTGACCACCGCCAGCCGGCTCGACCAGTTGCCCGCCGACGCGCTGCCCGAGCTCGCCTTCGTCGGCCGCAGCAACGCCGGCAAGTCCAGCGCGATCAACGCCCTGGTCCAGCAGCGCCGGCTGGCTTTCGCCTCGAAGACGCCGGGGCGCACGCAGCACATCAACCTGTTCGCGCTCGGCCCGCGTGAGCACCCCGACGCGCGCTGGGCCGACCTGCCCGGCTACGGCTACGCGGCGGTCGAGCGCGCGGCCAAGCTGCGCTGGCAGCAGGTCATGGCCGACTACCTGCAGCAGCGGCCCAACCTGCGCGGGATCGTGCTGCTGGTCGACGCGCGGCTGGGGCTGACCGCGCTCGACCGCCGCCTGCTCGACTTCGTCGCCGAGCGCGTGCATGGCGGCCAGGTGCGGCTGCTGGTGCTGCTGACCAAGGCCGACAAGCTCTCGCGCCGCGACGCGCAGGCCGCGCTGGCCACGGCCACGGACGCGCTCGGCGAGCTCGCCGGCGAGGCCTCCGACATCGGCGTTGCGCTGTTCTCGGCGACCGCCCGCACCGGCGTCGGCGAGGTCGCCGCGACCCTGCGCGGCTGGATCCCTGCGGGGGTGCCGGCGTGATCGAGACCTTCGAGCTCGCGCTGCCGCACGGCATCACGCTGGCCTGCCGCGCCAGCGGCGCGCCGGCGGCGCCGCGCGTGCTGCTGCTGCACGGCTTCCCCGAGGCGGCCTTCGTCTGGGACGCCACGCTGCAGGCGCTCGCGCCGCGGGCGCGCTGCGTCGCGCCGAACCTGCGCGGCTACGCGCCCTCGTCGGCGCCTGCCGCGGTCGAGGCCTACCGCACGGCGCACGGCGTGGCCGACCTCGCCGCGCTGATCGATGCGCTGGGCGGCACGGTCGACCTGCTCGTCGGCCACGACTGGGGCGGCGCGCTGGCCTGGAGCCTGGCGGCGCAGCAGCCACAGCGCCTGCGCCGGCTGCTGATCGTCAACGCCCCGCACCCGGTCGCCTTCCTGCGCGAGCTGCGCCACAACCCCGCGCAGCAGCGCGCCAGCGCCTACATGCACGCGCTGGCCGACCCCGATGCCGCGGCCCGGCTGGCGCAGGACGACTACGCGCGGCTGTGGACCTTCTTCACCGCGATGGGCGCGGCCGACCCGGCGCACCCCGGCGGCGGCTGGCTCGACGCCGCGCTGCGCGAGCGCTACCGCGAGGTCTGGCGCCAGGGGCTGGACGGCGCGCTCAACTATTACCGCGCCTCGCCGCTGCGCCCGCCGCTGGCCGCCGACGACCCGGTCATGACGCTGACGCTGCCGGCGCAGACGCTGCGCGTGCGCGTGCCGACCACCGTGCTCTGGGGCGAGGCCGACCACGCGCTGCTGCCGGCGCTGCTCGACGGGCTCGACGACTGGGTCGACGGGTTGCGGCTGCTGCGCGTGCCGGGGGCGACGCACTGGATCGTCCACGAGCGCCCGCAGCTGCTGGCCGAGACCATCGCTGCCTTGCTGCCGTAGCCCGGCGCGGGCGCCAAAGGAAAGGCCCGCGGCTTGCGCCGCGGGCCGGTTCTGGGCTGCTGCGGCCGGGGCGAACCCGGCCGGCTGGGCCGCGGGGCCTTACATGTCCATGCCGCCCATGCCGCCCATGCCACCCATGCCGCCGCCGCCCGGGGCCGGCGACTCGTCCTTGGGCGCTTCGGCGACCATGGCTTCGGTGGTCAGCATCAGGCTGGCGACCGAGGCCGCGTTCTGCAGCGCGGTGCGGGCGACCTTGGTCGGGTCCAGGATGCCCATCTCGATCATGTCGCCGTACTCGGCGGTCTGGGCGTTGTAGCCGTAGTTGCCCTTGCCTTCGAGCACCTTGTTGATCACGACGCTGGGCTCGTCGCCGGCGTTGAAGACGATCTCGCGCAGCGGCTGCTCGACCGCACGCAGCACGATCTTGATGCCGGCGTCCTGGTCGTGGTTGGCGCCCTTGAGCCCGGCGATGGCCTGGCGCGCGCGCAGGAACGCGACGCCGCCACCGGCGACCACGCCTTCCTCGACCGCCGCGCGGGTGGCGTGCAGCGCGTCTTCCACGCGGGCCTTCTTCTCTTTCATCTCGACTTCGGTGGCGGCACCGACCTTGATCACCGCCACGCCGCCGGCGAGCTTGGCCACGCGCTCCTGCAGCTTCTCGCGGTCGTAGTCGCTGGTCGCTTCCTCGATCTGCACGCGGATCTGCTTGACACGCGCCTCGATGTCGGCGGCCTTGCCGGCGCCGTCGATGATCGTGGTGTTCTCCTTGGCGATCTCGATGCGCTTGGCCTGGCCGAGGTCGGCCAGCGTGACCTTCTCGAGGGTCAGGCCGACTTCCTCGGCGATGACCTTGCCGCCGGTCAGGATGGCCATGTCCTCGAGCATGGCCTTGCGGCGGTCGCCGAAGCCCGGGGCCTTGACCGCGCTGACCTTGAGGATGCCGCGGATGGTGTTGACCACCAGCGTGGCCAGCGCCTCGCCCTCGACTTCCTCGGCGACGATCAGCAGCGGCTTGCCGCTCTTGGCGACCTGCTCGAGCACGGGCAGCAGCTCGCGGATGTTGCTGATCTTCTTGTCGTGCAGCAGGATGTACGGGTTCTCGAGGATGCAGACCTGCTTGTCGGCGTTGTTGATGAAGTACGGCGACAGGTAGCCGCGGTCGAACTGCATGCCCTCGACGACGTCGAGCTCGTTGTTGAGGCTCTTGCCGTCCTCGACGGTGATGACGCCTTCCTTGCCGACCTTGTCCATCGCGTCGGCGATGATCTTGCCGATCGACTCGTCGCTGTTGGCCGAGATCGAGCCGACCTGGCTGATCTCCTTGCTGGTCGTGGTCGGCTTGCTGATCTTCTTGAGTTCGACGACCAGCGCCTCGACGGCCTTGTCGATGCCGCGCTTGAGGTCCATCGGGTTCATGCCCGCGGCGACGTACTTCATGCCTTCGCGCACGATGCTCTGCGCGAGCACGGTGGCGGTGGTTGTGCCGTCACCGGCGGCGTCGCTGGTCTTGGAAGCGACTTCCTTGACCATCTGCGCGCCCATGTTCTGGAGCTTGTCCTTGAGCTCGATCTCCTTGGCGACCGAGACCCCGTCCTTGGTGACGGTGGGCGCGCCGAACGAGCGCTCGAGGATCACGTTGCGGCCCTTGGGGCCCAGCGTCACCTTGACCGCATTGGCCAGGATGTTGACGCCGTCGACCATGCGGTGACGGGCGTCGGCGCCGAATACGACGTCTTTAGCAGCCATGAATCATTTCTCCGGATTGAATGATGGGGTTTGGGTGGGGTCGGCGAACAAGGGGTCCGTGGCCGGCCTTGCGGGCCTGGACGTCGCCGACGCGAAGTCAGCCTTCGACGAAAGTGATTCGCCGCCGGCGAATCACTTCTCGACGACGGCGAAGAGGTCTTCCTCGCGCATCACGAGCAGTTCGTCGCCGTCGACCTTGACGGTCTGGCCGCTGTACTTGCCGAACAGCACGCGGTCGCCGACCTTGACGTTGGGCACGACGAAGTCGCCCTTGTCGTTGCGCTTGCCCGGGCCGACGGCCAGGACCTCGCCCTGGTCGGGCTTCTCGGCGGCGTTGTCGGGGATCACGATACCCGAGGCGGTCTTGGTTTCCTGCTCGAGGCGCTTGACGATCACGCGATCGTGCAACGGGCGAAGTTTCATGGCATCTCCTGAATGCGGGACTATGTACTGGACACAGCGCGGTGCCTGTAAGTGAGCACTCGCGCTATACGGGATCGAACCGGACGGTGGGGTTGCCGTCAGGTCGCTAGCACTCGCTGAAGCAGAGTGCTAACAGCGCAAGTATATAGAGACTCGCGAGCGCCGTTCAAGCCCCGCCCGGGCGCGGGCCGTCGCCGGCAGCGCCTTGCCGCTGGCTCAGCGCACGATCAGCAGCGGCACCTTGCACGCGGCGAGCACGGTGCTGACCGTGCTGCCCATCACCAGGCCGGCGAGCGCGCCGTGGCCGTGCGAGCCCATCACGACGAGGTCGAACCGGCCGTCGCTGGCGTGCTGGGCGATCGAGCGCCCGGGCGAGCCGACGACGCGGATCTCGCTGGCCTGCAGCCCGGCCGTGGCCAGCCGGGCACGCGCCGGCGCCAGCGCGGTGTCGTGCTCGTGCCGGTAGTAGCTCTCGAGGATCTCGGCGCCGACGGCGCCGGCCGCGCGCGGCGGTGCGGCCAGCGCGACGTGGATCAGGGCCAGCTCGGGAGACTCGCCGAACTGCGTCAGGTGCTTGAGCACGTAGTCGAGGGCGGCATCGCCATAGTGGCTGCCGTCGATCGCAATCAGGATACGCATCGTCGTGGGCTCCCTGCCGGATGGTGAGTGATGGCGGGAATGGCATGTCCCCGACAGCCGCCATGGTACCCAAGGCCGGCACGCAGACCCTGGCGCCGGCGCCGGCCGACGCACAATGGCTGCCGATGCCGCGCCCGATCGAAGCCCTGATCCACCCCGATGCGATCGCGCACAACCTCGCGCGCGCGCGCCAGGCGGTGCCCGACAGCCGCATCTTCGCCGTCGTCAAGGCCGACGCCTACGGCCACGGCATCGAGCGCGCCTACCCCGGGCTGCGTGCGGCCGACGGCTTTGCGCTGCTCGACCTGGCCGAGGCCGAGCGCCTGCGCGCGCTGGGCTGGGGCGGCCCGATCCTGCTGCTCGAGGGCGCCTTCGAGCCGCGCGACCTCGAGGCCTGCTCGCGGCTGCAGCTCTGGCATGTCGTGCACGACGCCGCGCAGATCGACTGGCTGGCCGCGCACAAGACGCAGCCGCCGCAGCGCGTCTTCCTCAAGCTCAACAGCGGCATGAACCGGCTGGGCTTTGCCCCGGCCGCCTTCCGCGCGGCCTGGGCGCGGCTGGCTGCGCTGCCGCAGGTCGGCGAGCTCACGCTGATGACGCATTTCGCCAGCGCCGACGGCGAGCCGGGCATCGCCGCGCAGATGCAGGTGTTCGAGGCGGTCACGCGCGGCCTGCCCGGCGAGCGCAGCCTGGCCAACAGCGCGGCGGTGCTGCGCCACGCCGACACGCCCGGCGTTGCCGCCGACTGGGTGCGCACCGGCATCCTGTGCTGGGGCAGCGCACCGGACTTCCCGGCCCACGACATCGCGCACTGGGGCCTGCGCCCGGCGATGACGCTGCGGGCGCGGCTGATCGGCGAGCAGTCGCTGCAGCCCGGCGCGGCGGTCGGCTACGGCGGCAGCTTCGTCGCCGAGCGGGCGATGCGCATCGGCATCGTCGCCTGCGGCTACGCCGACGGCTACCCGCGCCACGCGCCGACCGGCACCCCGGTGCTGGTCGACGGCGTGCGCACGCGCAGCGTCGGGCGGGTGTCGATGGACATGCTGGCCGTCGACCTCACGCCGGTGCCGGCCGCCGGCGTCGGCAGCGAGGTCACGCTCTGGGGCCAGGGCCCCCGCGGCAGCCTGCTGGCCATCGACGAGGTCGCGCACGCCGCTGGCACCATCGGCTACGCGCTGATGTGCGCGCTGGCGCGCCGCGTGCCGGTGCGGGTGGCGGCGTGAGGCGCGCATGAAGCCCCCGCGCGTCGACCCCGGCGAGGTCGAGTTCACCGCCGTGCGCGCGCAGGGCGCCGGCGGGCAGAACGTCAACAAGGTCTCGACCGCCGCGCACCTGCGCTACGACCTGCGCCGCGCGTCGTTGCCCGAGCCGGTGCGGCAGCGGCTGCTGGCCCGGCCCGATGCGCGCATCAGCGCCGAAGGCGTGGTCGTGATCAAGGCCCAGACCCATCGCAGCCTGGCGCGCAACCGCGCCGACGCGCTGGCGCGGCTGCAGGCGCTCGTCGACGCCGCGGCGACGCCGCCGCGCGAGCGCCGCGCGACCCAGCCCACGCGCGCCGCGGTGCAGCGGCGCTTGCAGCGCAAGGCGGTGCAGGCGCGGCTCAAGGCGCAGCGTGCGCGCGTCGCCGGGGAGTGACGCAGTGGCCCAGCGCAGCGTCTACACCTGCCGCGAGTGCGGCGGCAACAGCCCGAAGTGGCTCGGCCAGTGCCCGCACTGCCGGGCCTGGAATACGCTCGACGAGACCGTCGCCGAGCCGGCGTCCGCGGCGCGCCAGCGCTTTGCGCCGCTGGCCGCGGTGCAGCCGGTGGCCACGCTGGCCGAGATCGCCGCCGCCGACGTCGAGCGCCTGTCCAGCGGGCAGGAAGAGCTCGACCGCGTGCTCGGCGGCGGCATGGTCGCCGGCGGCGTCGTGCTGATCGGCGGCGACCCCGGCATCGGCAAGAGCACGCTGCTGCTGCAGGCGCTCGACGCGATGTCGGCGCGCCTGCCGGTGCTGTACGTGACCGGCGAGGAAAGCGGCGCCCAGGTCGCGCTGCGCGCGCGCCGGCTCGGGCTGGCCGGCACGCGCGTGCGCGTGCTGGCCGAGATCGCGCTCGAGCGCATCGCCGCGGCGATCGCCGCCGAGGCCCCGGCGCTGGTCGTCATCGACTCGATCCAGACCCTGTACTCCGAGCAGCTCGGCTCGGCGCCGGGCTCGGTCGCGCAGGTGCGCGAGTGCGCCGCGCAGCTCACGCGCATCGCCAAGTCGCGCGGCTGCGCGGTGGTGCTCGTCGGCCATGTGACCAAGGACGGCGCGCTGGCCGGCCCGCGCGTGCTCGAGCACATCGTCGACACCGTGCTGTACTTCGAGGGCGACACGCATTCGAGCTTCCGGCTGATCCGCGCGATCAAGAACCGCTACGGCGCGGTCAACGAGATCGGCGTCTTCGCGATGACCGAGCGCGGCCTCAAGGGCGTGTCCAACCCGAGCGCGATCTTCCTGTCGACGCAGGGCGAGCCGGTGGCCGGCGCCTGCGTGATGGTCACCCTCGAGGGCAGCCGGCCGCTGCTCGTCGAGCTGCAGGCCCTGGTCGACAGCGGCGGGCCCAGCCCGCGGCGGCTGGCCGTCGGCATCGACCGCGAGCGGCTGGCGATGCTGCTGGCCGTGCTGCACCGCCATGCCGGCGTCTCCTGCGCCGACCAGGACGTCTTCGTCAACGCCGTCGGCGGCGTGCGCATCGACGAGCCGGCGGCCGACCTGGCCGTGCTGCTGGCCATCCACAGCTCGCTGCGCGGCAAGCCGCTGCCGCGCGGCTTCGTCGCCTTCGGCGAAGTCGGCCTGGCTGGCGAGGTGCGGCCGGCACCGCGCGGCCAGGAGCGGCTGCGCGAGGCGGCCAAGCTCGGCTTCGCGGTCGCGCTGGTGCCCAAGGCCAACGCGCCGAAGAAGCCGATCGACGGCCTGCAGGTGCACGCCGTCGGGCGCATCGACGACGCGCTCGGCGTGCTGCGCGCGCTGGGCTGAGGCCGCCCAGCGCGCGCTCGGATATTCGCCGGCCGCCGGCCGCCGCAAGCGCGCCTGCGCCACACTAGTGGCTGCGCCGCCCACGTGCGGCGGCAGAAGGGCCCTCATGTTCAAACGCCTGGGATTGCTGTGGACGCTCGCGCGCGGCGACGCCGTGCAGCTCTGGCGCGCGCTGCGCCACCCGCAGGCGCCGACCTGGCTGAGGATCGGCACCGGCGCGCTCGTGCTGTACCTGCTGTCGCCGGTCGACCTGGTGCCCGACTTCATCGCCGTCCTCGGCTTTGCCGACGACGCGCTGCTGATCGTGATGGCGGTGCGCACGATGCTCTCGCGCCTGCCGCCGCAGGTGCGCGCCGACATCGCGCGCGAGCCGATGCGCTGAGCGGGGCGCGGGCAGGAGCAGACGATGCGCATCGCGGCGGTCTCGGACATCCACGGCAACCTGCCGGCGCTGCACGCGGTCGCGCAGGCCATCGCGCGCGCCGGTGTCGACCTCGTCGTCGACCTCGGTGACATCGCCAGCGGCCCGCTGTGGCCGCGCGAGACCGTGCAGCAACTGATGGCCTGGGGCTGGCCGACGATCGCCGGCAACCACGAGCGCCAGGTGCTCGCCCTGCCGCGCGAGCGCATGAGCGCGGCCGACGCCTGGACCGCCGAGCGCCTGGGCGCGGCCGAGCGCACCTGGCTGGCCGCGCTGCCGCCGGTGCTCGACCTCGGTGAGGGCGTCTGGTGCTGCCACGGCACGCCCGATGACGACCTCGAGTACCTGCTCGAAACCGTCACCCCCGACCTCGGCCGCGACGGCTCGCCGGGGGTGCGCGCGGCCAGCGCCGACGAGGTCCGCCGGCGGCTGGGCGCACGCCGCGACGCGCTCGTGCTGTGCGGCCACACGCACACGCCGCGCATCGTGCAGGTCACCCACGACGACGGCCGCGCGACGCTGGTCGTCAACCCGGGCAGCGTTGGCGTGCAGGCCTACGACGACGACGACCCGCACGCGCACCGCGTCGAGACCGGCAACCCGCTGGCGCGCTGGGCGCTGGTCGAGCGTGGCGCGCAGGGCTGGAGCGCGGCGCTGATGGCCACCGCCTACGACAGCGAGGCCGCGGCGCGCCAGGCCGAGGCCGCCGGCCGCGGCGACTGGGCCGACGCGCTGCGCAGCGGCCGTGTCGGCCGCCTCGAGCGCGAGGTCGTCGCGGGGGCGGCGCGATGAACCCCTGGGTCGGCTGGACGCTGGCGGCGGCGGCGGTGCTCGCCGGCTACTGGAGCTACGGCCTGGCCGGCATCGTGCTCGGCGTGACCGTGGTCGTGTTCTGGCTGCTGCTGCAATTCACGCGCGCGATGCGGGTGATGCGCCAGGCCGGTGCAGCGCCGCTCGGCAGGGTCGGCAGCGCGGTGATGCTGCAGTCGCGGCTGCGCCCGGGCCTGCGCATGCTCGACCTGCTGCCGCTGGCCGGCGCGCTCGGCCGCAAGCTCGGCGAGGATCCGGCCAGCGGCAGCGAGACCTTCGAATGGCGCGACCCCTCGGGCGCGCGGCTGGTCGTCGAACTGCGCCACGGCCGCTGCACCGGCTGGACGCTCGCGCGCGAGGGCACCCCCGACGACGGCGGGGCCCATACCGTCGAGGCCGCGACCGGCGAAGGCCGGCACGCCACGCCTGCCCCGTAGAATCGACGGCTCATCCGGGCGCGGCCGGCAAGGCCGCCGCGCCCCGTACCCAGGCACAGACACCAGGAGCAGCCCATGTCGCTGGCCGACCGAGACGGCAAGATCTGGATGGACGGCGAACTCGTCGACTGGCGCGAGGCCAGGATCCACGTGCTGACGCACACGCTGCACTACGGCTGCGGCGCGTTCGAGGGCGTGCGCGCCTACGACACCGCACAGGGCACGGCGATCTTCCGGCTGGGCGAGCACACCGAGCGGCTGTTCAACAGCGCCAAGATCCTGCGCATGCGCATCCCTTACGACGCCGAGCAGGTCATGCAGGCGCAAGTCCAGGTCGTGCGCGCCAACGCCCTGGCCAGCGCCTACATCCGGCCGCTCGTCTGGATCGGCTCGGAGAAGCTCGGCGTCAGCCCCAAGGGCAACCGCGTGCACCTGATGGTCGCGGCCTGGACCTGGGGCGCCTACCTCGGCGAGGAGGGCCTCGCGCGCGGCATCCGCGTCAAGACCAGCAGCTACACGCGCCACCACGTCAACATCACGATGACGCAGGCCAAGGCGGTCAGCAACTACACCAACTCGATCCTGGCCAACATGGAGGCCACCGACGAGGGCTACGACGAGGCCCTGCTGCTCGACAGCGCCGGCTTCGTCAGCGAGGGCGCCGGCGAGAACCTGTTCATCGTGCGCAAGGGCGTGGTCTACACGCCCGACCTCTCGGCCGGGGCGCTGGCCGGCATCACGCGCGACACGGTGTTCGCGATCTGCGCCGACCTCGGCCTGCGCATCGTCGAGAAGCGCATCACGCGCGACGAGGTCTACATCGCCGACGAGGCCTTCTTCACCGGCACCGCCGCCGAGGTCACGCCGATCCGCGAGCTCGACCGCATCGCGATCGGCGCCGGCCAGCGCGGCCCGGTCACCGAGCGCATCCAGGCGGCCTTCTTCGACATCGTCAACGGCCGCAACGCGAAGTACGCGCAGTGGCTGACCCGCGTCTGATGCCCGGAGCTGCCGCGATGACCGAACCCAAGGCCGTCGTCGAACTCGCCGCCCGCGAGCTGCTGGGGGCGGGCGTCACGCACTGCCCGCACCCGAAGATGCCGCTGTGGAGCGCCCACCCGCGCGTCTACATCGACGTGGCCAGCACCGGCGAGGGCCGCTGCCCGTACTGCGGCACGGTCTACCGCCTGAAGGCCGGCGAGCCGGTCGCCGCGCGCCACTGAAGGCCAGCCGGCTGGCGCGGCCCTGGCCACCCGATGCGATGGTCCGCGACCACGAATTCATCCTGACGCTGTCGTGCCCGGACACCAAGGGCATCGTCCACGCCGTCTCGGGGTTGCTGTTCCAGGCCGGCTGCAACATCCTCGACTCGCAGCAGTTCGGCGACCTCGAAGGCGAGGATGCCACCGGGCTGTTCTTCATGCGCGTGCACTTCCAGGCGCCGCCGCAACTGGCCGACGCACCGACGCTCGAGCGCCTGTTTGCGCATGTGCGCCAGCAGTTTGCGATGGACGCGCGCTTTCACGCGCTGGCGCGCCGCCCGCGGCTGCTGCTGATGGTCAGCCAGCACGGCCACTGCCTCAACGACCTGCTGTTTCGCGGCCGCAGCGGGCAATTGCCGGCCGAGATCGTCGCGGTGGTCGGCAACCACACGACCTACGCCGCGCTGGCCGAGAGCCACGGCGTGGCGTTCCACCACCACCCGGTGGTCAAGACAGCGGACCTGCCGCCTGCCGGCGCGCTGCGCGCGCACGAGGAGCTGCTGCTCGCGCTGGTCGAGCGCGAGCGCGTCGACCTGGTCGTGCTCGCGCGCTACATGCAGATCCTCAGCCCGGCGCTGTGCGCGGCGCTGGCCGGGCGCGCGATCAACATCCACCACAGCTTCCTGCCCAGCTTCAAGGGCGCCAAGCCGTACGCGCAGGCGCATGCGCGCGGCGTCAAGCTGATCGGCGCGACCGCGCACTACGTTACCGCCGACCTCGACGAGGGCCCGATCATCGAGCAGGACGTCGCCCGCGTCGACCACACGCTCGCGGCCGAGGACCTGGCCGCGGTCGGTCGCGACGTCGAATGCGCCGTGCTCGCGCGCGCGGTGCGCTGGCACGTCGAGCAGCGCGTGCTGCTCAACGGCCACAAGACGGTCGTCTTCCGCTAGACCCATGCCGCCGCGCTCGAAGGCCGAGACCGCCGCGCTGATGGCGTCGCCCGACGACATCGAGGCCCAGTTCTACGAGGCCCTGCGCAGCGCCGACCTCGAGCGCATGATGGCGCTGTGGGCCGACGACGACGAGGTCTACTGCGTGCACCCCAGCGGCGAGGCCCGCGTGGTCGGGCCGCAGGCCGTGCGCGCGGTCTTCGAGGCGCTGTTTGCCAGCGGCGGCGTGGCCGTGCATGCCGAGAAGGTGCGGCGCGTGCAGGCCGCCGGCGCGGCCGTGCACGGCGTCGTCGAGCGCATCGAGCTGGCCACCGCCGAGGGCATGCAGGTGGCCTGGGTGCTGGCCACCAACGTCTACCTGCGCACCGCGCAGGGCTGGCGGCTGGTCGCGCACCACGCCAGCCCCGGCTCGCCGCGCGAGCCGCAGGAGGTCGCCGAGTCGCCCGCGGTGCTGCACTAGGCGCAGGCCGTATCCAGGCCGAGCTCCGCGCGCCGATGACCCCGCCGTACCGCGCGCCGCCGTGGTTGCCCGGCGGCCACCTGCAGACGGTCTGGCCGGCGCTGCTGAGCCGCCCGCACGCCGGCCCCGCCCTGCACTACCGGCGCGAGCGCTGGGCCACCCCCGACGGCGATTTCGTCGACGTCGACTTCCTCGACGCCGCCGATGCACGCGCGCCGCTGCTGGTGCTGCTGCACGGGCTCGAGGGCTCCTCGCGCAGCGGCTATGCGCTGGCCTTCGCCGACTGGGCGCGCGGCGCCGGCTGGGCCTACGCGGTGCCGCATTTTCGCGGCTGCTCGGGCGAGCCCAACCTGGCGCCGCGCGCCTACCACTCGGGCGACCACGCCGAGGTCGGCTGGCTGCTCGAGCGCCTGCGCGCGCGCCACGGCCGGCCGCTGCACGCGGTCGGCGTCTCGCTGGGCGGCAACGCGCTGCTGCGCTGGGCCGAGGAGGCCGGCAGCGCGGCTGGCGCGACGGTGGCCGCGCTGGCCGCGGTCTGCGCGCCGCTGGACCTGCAGGCCAGCGGGTTGGCCATTGGCCGCGGCCTCAACCGCCTGCTCTACACGCCGCATTTCCTGCGCTCGATGAAGCCCAAGGCGCTCGCCCAGTGGGCGCGCCACCCGGGGCTGTTCGACCGCGAGCGCGTGGCCCGCGCGCGCACGCTCCACGACTTCGATGACGCCTACACCGCGCCACTGCACGGCTTTGCCGGCGTGCTCGACTACTGGCAGCGCGCGTCGGCCAGGCCGCACCTGGCGCGCATCGGCGTGCCCGCGCTGCTGCTCAACCCGCGCAACGACCCCTTCGTGCCGGCACCCAGCCTGCCGGCGGCGCACGAGGTCGGCCCGGCGGTGACGCTGTGGCAGCCGGCGCACGGCGGCCATGTCGGCTTTGCCAGCGGGCGGCTGCCGCCGGGCCGCCTCGACTGGCTGCCGCCGGCGGTCATGGGCTGGCTGCGCGCCCAGCGCCCGCAGCCGGGCTGACCGACACTGCGGGCATGGACGCGATCGTCGCAGCCGCGCTGCGCCGCTGGCCGGGGGTGCCCGACGCCTGCGGCTGGCTCGGCCTCGACGCGCGCGGGCAATGGTGGCTGCGCGATGCGGCGACGCAGGCGCAGGGGCCGTTCCCGCAGGTGCGCGGCAGCCGCATCGAGCATGCCGGGCTGCTCGGCTTCATCGGCCGCAACTACGCGGCAGCGGCCGACGGCGGCTGGTACTTCCAGAACGGGCCGCAGCGCGTCTGGGTCGATCTGGAGGCCACGCCCTGGGTCTGGCGCCTGCATGGCGACGCCGCCGCGGCGGCGCCTGCGCTGGTCAGCCACACCGGGGTGCCGGCCGTGGCGCGCAGCCTGTGGCTCGACGAAGCCGGCGGCCTGTACGTCGATACCGCGCTGGGCCTCGGGCTGGTGCACACGCTCGACACCGCGCTGGCCGCGCAGGCCATCGAGCACGGCCACTGGCCGCCGCCGCAGCAGGCGAAGCGCGCTGACCTGCCGGCGCGCTTTGGCTACCGGCAGCGTCGGGCGGCGAGCCGCTGAACGCCGGCGGCTCAGCGCGCGGCGGGTGCGGCGTCGGCAGCGGCCACCGCCGGTGCCGGCGGCTCGGGGAAGTTGCCGCCGGCCTGATTGGCCATGTGGACGACGGCCAGTGCCAGCTCGTGGTCGCTGAACTGCCCGCCACCCTGCGGTGGCATCGCGCCCTTGCCGCGCAGCGTGCTGTTGAGCAAGGCCTCGAAGCCGGTGCGGATGCGCGGCGCCCAGGCGGCGAGGTCGCCCGACTTCGGCGCGCCGGCGACGCCGGCGGCATGGCAGGCCATGCACGCCGCGCTGTAGACCTGCTGCCCCGAGCGCACCACGGCCGCGCCGCCGCCGAGCCTGAGCTCGACGGTGGCTGCCGGCTGCAAGCGCTGGGCGATCGCGCGCTCGCTGAAGGCCTCGGTGCCGGCCGCCGGGCGGTCGCCGACGACGACGAAGTTGACCAGCAGCAGGATCAGCACGATCGGCACCACGAAGCTCAGCACGACCACCCAGATGAGCTGGCTGGTGGTCTTGATCGGGCCCTCGTGGCCCTCGTCGTGTGTGCGGTCTTGCGTGTCGCTGCTCATGGAACCTCGGTGACGTTCTCGCCGGCCGGCGGGCACAGGGGGCAGGGCGAAGGCGCGCACACCTTCGCTTGCTGCGCGCAAAAGTCGGCGGATTATAGGAGCCGGCCACCGCGCCGAAGCGGCGCGGCCTCAGCGCCGCGCGGCCCAGTCGCGCAGCACGGCCGTCGCGTCGCTGGCCGGCGGCTGCGGCGCGCGCGGCGCTGCCGCCGGCGTGCGCTGCAGGCGCGGCGCGGGTGCCGGCTGCACGACGCCGTCGACCTCGACGAAGGTGGCGCGCGCGACGTTGTGCGGGTGGCGCGGCGCCTCGTCCCAGTCGAGCACCGGGGCGAAGCAGGCGTCGCTGCCTTCGAGCCGCGCGCACCAGTCGTCGCGGCTGCGGCTGGCGAACACGGCGGCCAGCCGGGCCTTGTACTCGGGCCAGCGGCGCGCGTCGTGCTGGCCCTTGAACTCGGCCGCATCGAGCCCCAGCCGCTGCAGCAGCTCGGCGTGGAACTGCGGCTCGATCGCGCCGACGGCGACATACTTGCCGTCGGCGCAGCGGTAGGTGTCGTAGAAATGCGCGCCCGAATCGAGCAGGTTGGTGCCGCGCGGCCCGCCCCAGGCGCCGGCGGCCTTGAGGCCGTAGAACAGCGCCGACAGCAGCGCCGCGCCGTCGGTCATCGCCGCGTCGACGACCTGGCCGCGGCCGCTGCGTTGCGCCTCGAACAGCGCAGCCAGCACGCCGAAGGCCAGCAGCATCGCGCCGCCGCCGTAGTCGCCGACATAGTTCAGCGGCGGCACCGGCGCCTGGCCCTCGCGGCCGATCGCGTGCAGCGCGCCGGCGAGTGCGATGTAGTTGATGTCGTGGCCGGCGGCGTGCGCGAGCGGCCCGTGCTGGCCCCAGCCGGTCATGCGGCCGTAGACCAGCCGCGGCTGGCGCGCCAGGCAGACCTCGGGCGCCAGGCCCAGGCGCTCCATCACGCCGGGGCGAAAGCCCTCGATCAGCACGTCGGCCTGCGCGACCAGTTCGAGCACCTGCCCGACGCTGGCGGGCTCGCGCAGGTCCAGCGCCAGCGTGCGCCGGCCGCGCGCGGCGACGTCGTACTTCGGCGGCAGGCCCAGCGCACCGCCCGCGCCGGGGCGCTCGATGCGCACGACGTCGGCGCCGTGGTCGGCCAGCAGCATCGCGCAGAACGGCGCCGGCCCCAGGCCGGCCAGCTCGATGACCCGCAGGCCCTGCAGTGCGCCAGGCATGGCCGCCCGCGCCTCAGCAGCGCTCGAAGACCGCGGCGATGCCCTGCCCGCCGCCGATGCACATCGTGACCAGCGCCAGGCGCCCGCCCGTGCGCTGCAGCTCGTAGAGCGCCTTGGTGGTGATGACCGCGCCGGTCGCGCCGATCGGGTGGCCCAGCGAGATGCCCGAGCCGTTGGGGTTGGTCCGCGCCGGGTCCAGGCCGAGTTCCTTGACGACCGCGCAGGCCTGCGCGGCGAAGGCTTCGTTGCTCTCGATGACGTCGAGGTCGGCGACCTTCAGCCCGCAGCGCTCGAGCACCCGGCGCGTCGCCGGCACCGGGCCGATGCCCATGATCGTCGGCTCGACGCCGGCATGCGCGTAGCCCAGCAGCCGCGCCAGCGGCTTCAGGCCATGCGTCTTGACCGCCTCGGCGCTGGCCAGCACCAGCGCGCTGGCGCCGTCGTTGATGCCCGAGGCGTTGCCGGCGGTGACCGCGCCGTCCTTCTTGAACGCCGCGCGCATCGCGCCCAGGGTCTCGACGGTGGTGCCTGGCTTGACATGCTCGTCGGTGTCGAACACCACCTCACCCTTGCGGCCCTTGAGCACGACCGGCACGATCTGCGACTTGAAGCGGCCCTCGGCGATCGCCGCGGCGGCGCGGCGGTGGCTCTCGGCGGCCAGGCCGTCCATGTCGGCGCGCGTGATGCCGAACTGCGCGGCGACGTTCTCGGCCGTGATGCCCATGTGGATCTGGTGGAACGGGTCGTGCAGCGCGCCGACCATGAAGTCGAGCACCTGGGCGTCGCCCATGCGCACGCCCCAGCGCGCGCCGGGCAGCAGGTACGCACCGCGGCTCATCGACTCGGCGCCGGCGCCGATCGCGACCTCGCAGTCGCCCAGCAGCACGGCCTGCGCTGCCGAGACGATGGCCTGCAGCCCGGAGCCGCACAGCCGGTTGACGTTGAACGCCGGCGTCTCCTTGGGCAGCCCGGCGTTGACCGCGGCGACGCGGCTGAGGTAGGCGTCGCGCGGCTCGGTCGGGATCACCGTGCCCATCGCCAGGTGGCCGACCGCGTCGGCCGGCACGCCGCTGCGCCCCAGCGCGGCCTTGACCGCGATCGTCGCCAGGTCGGCCAGCGGCAGGTCCTTCAGGCTGCCGCCGAAGGTGCCGATGGCGGTGCGCGCGGCGGCGACGACGAAGACTTCGCGGGGCTGGGGCATGGCAATCTCCTGGAGGTGGGCGGCAAGCCGCAACGATACCGCGACCGTGCCAGACTGTGGGCCGGGAGCCCGCCGCCATGATCCTGCCCGCATCCGCCACCGTCGATCCCGTCGACCCACCCGTGCCGCGCCCGGCAGCCAGCGTGGTCGTCGTGCGCGATGCCGCCGTCGGCATCGAGGTGCTGCTGCTGCGCCGCGGCGAGGGGGGCGGGCCCGGCGCCGTCGGCGCCGGCGTCTGGGTCTTCCCGGGCGGCGTCGTCGACGACGCCGACGCCGACGCCCACCACTGCGGCGCCGGGCTCGACGACGCGCAGGCCAGCGCCGCGCTCGGTCTGGCGCAAGGCGGTCTGGCGTACTGGGTTGCCGCCGTGCGCGAGTGCTTCGAGGAGGCCGGGCTGCTCTACGCCCGGGCGCCCGGCGCTGCCGACCTGATCGCCCCTGCCGGCGAGGCCGCCGAGCGCCTGGCCGCCTGGCGCGCGCCGCTGCACCGCGGCGAGCGCACGCTGGCGCAGTTGTGCGCGGCCGCCGGCTGGCAGCTCGCGCTCGACCGCCTGGTCTACTTCAGCCACTGGCTGACGCCGCCGCTGCGCATCAAGCGCTTTGACACCCGTTTCTTCGTCGCCGCCGCGCCGCCGTCGCAGCCGGCGCGCTGCGACGGCGTCGAGCTGCTCGAACAGCGCTGGCTGCGCCCGGCCGACGCGCTGGCGCAGGCCGAGGCGCTGCGCCTGATGACGCCCACGCGCAAGACGCTCGAGGCGCTGGCGCGCTTCGACCGCGTCGAGGCCCTGCTGGCCTGGGCGCGCGGGCCGCGCGAGGTCGAGCGCATCATGCCGATGATCGGCCGCGGCCGCGACGGCCTGCGCCCGGTCACGCCCGACGAGCCGGCCTACGCCGAGCTGGTCCGCGTCGACCCGCAGTGCCGCGGCAGCCACGCCTGCGAGATCGAGCCGGGGCGCGCAGTGCGGCTGTCGGCGCAGTTGCTGCGCGTGACCGCAGGCAACGGCAGCGTGATGACCGGCCCCGGCACCAACACCTACCTGCTCGGCGGTGGCGCCGACAACGCCTGGGCGGTGATCGACCCCGGCCCCGACGACCCGGCGCACCTGCAGGCCGTGCTGGCCGCCGCACCGGGGCCGATCCGCTGGATCTTCGCCACCCACACCCACCTCGACCACTCGCCGGCCGCCGCCGCGCTGCAGCGCGCGACCGGCGCGCGCGTGCTCGGCCGCCGCGCCGCGCACCCCGAGTGGCAGGACCCTGGCTTCGCGCCCGACGTCGAGCTCGCCGGCGGCGAGCGCTACGAGCTGCACCCGGGCTGCGCGCTGCGTGTCATCCACACCCCCGGCCATGCCTCGAACCACCTGTGCTTCCTCTACGAGCAGGAGCGGCTGCTGTTCACCGGCGACCATGTCATGCAGCAGTCGACCGTCGTCATCAACCCGCCCGATGGCGACATGGCCGCCTACCTGGCCTCGCTGCGCGCGCTGCTGGCTCTCGAGCTCGACTGGCTGGCCCCCGGCCACGGCTTCCTGATGGCGCAGCCGCGGCGCGTGCTCGAGGCGCTGATCGCGCACCGCCTGCGCCGCGAGGCCAAGGTCGTCGACGCGCTGCGCGCGCTCGGCGAGGCCGACGCCCAGGCGCTGCTCGCGCGCGTCTACGACGACGTGCCGGCGCGCCTGCACGGCGTCGCGCTGCGCTCGCTGCGCGCCCACCTGCTCAAGCTCGAGCGCGACGGGCGCGTGCGCGGTCGCGGCCAGCGCTGGGCGCTGGCCGCGACCGCCTGATGCCCCTGGCCGCGCCGATATTCCGGGTGCGGCCAGGGGGCTCGACTATCATCCCCGGCATGCTCGAGCAGCGTATTCAGCAGCATTTCTTCGACGGCGCCGACCTGCTCTACCAGGCCGCCGACGTGCTCGCGCGGCCGCTGGCCGCGGCGGCGCAGACGCTGCTGGGCAGCCTGACCGGCGGCGGCAAGCTGCTGCTGACGGGCACCGGCGCGTCGCTGGCGATCGCGCAGGCGATGGGCGCGCAGCTCATCGGGCGCTTCGAGCGTGACCGCCCGGCGCTGGCCGCGCTGGTGCTCGGCGCCGACGCGGTGGCCAGCGCCGCGCTGCTCAAGGCCGCGCCGCCGGGCTCGCCGCTGGCGATGCAGGTCCAGGCCCTGGGCACGCCCGGCGACGTGCTGGTGGTCTTTGCCGCCAGCGCGCACGACGGCGCGCTGGCCGAGGCGGTGGCTGCCGCGCAGGCGCGCGACATGAGCGTCGTCGCGGTCACGCCGCGCGGCAGCGCGCTCGGCGCGCTGCTCGGCGAGACCGACGTCTGGATCGCCGTGCCCAGCGAGCGCGCGGCTCGCGTGCACGAAGTCCAGTTGCTGGTCGTGCACGCGCTGTGCGACGCGCTGGATCTGCAACTGATGGGTGAACAGGATCACGCATGACCGTCCTCCAGGCTCCAACCCCGACCACCCGCCGCCGCACCCGCGTTGCGGCGCTCGCCGCCGGCGCGCTCGCCGCCAGCCTGCTGCTGTCGGGCTGCGCGCCGCTGGTGCTGGGTGGTGCCGCCGCCGGTGCCGTGATGGTCGCCAGCGACCGCCGCACCGTCGGCATCCAGCTCGAGGACCAGTCGATCGAGCTGCGCGCGGCCAACCGCGTGCGCGAGCTGCTGCCCGAGCGCGCCAACGTCTCGGTGACGAGCTACAACCGCATCGTGCTGCTGACCGGCGAGGTGCCCGCCGAGGCCGACCGCGAGCGCGTCGAGGAGACCGTGCGCGGCGTCGACAACGTGCGCGCCGTCGTCAACGAGCTGGCCGTGATGGCGCCGACCTCGCTGACCGAGCGCGCGCGCGACGGCATGCTCGCCACACGCGTGCGCGCCGCGCTGATCGACGCCCGCGACGTCGACTCGATGGCCTTCAAGATCGTCACCGAGCGCAGCGTCGTGCACCTGATGGGCCGCGTCACCGAGGCCGAGGCCCAGCGTGCCACCGAGATCGCGCGCACGATCCCCGGCGTGCAGCGCGTCGTGCGGGTGTTCGAGCTGATCAGCCCCGAGGAGCTGGCGGCGCTGCGCCGCGCGGGCCGGTGAGCGGGCCGCGGCGCGGCTAGACGATCGTCAGGTGCTCGGTGCCGGCGGCCAGGTCGGGGTTGCGCGCGCGCTGGCTGTTGAGCTTGATGTTCAGGCGCAGGTCGTTGAGCGAGTCGGCGTTGCGCAGCGCGTCCTCGTAGCTGATCAGGCGCGCCTCGTAGAGGTCGAACAGGGCCTGGTCGAAGGTCTGCATGCCCAGCTCGCGGCTGCGCTTCATCAGCTCCTTGATCTCGCCGACCTCGCCCTTGAAGATCAGGTCGGCGACCAGCGGCGTGTTGAGCAGGACCTCGACCGCGGCGACCCGGCCCTTGGTCTGCTGGCGCGGCAGCAGCCGCTGCGAGACGATGGCGCGCAGGTTGAGCGACAGGTCCATCAGCAGTTGCGCACGGCGCTCCTCGGGGAAGAAGTTGATGATGCGGTCGAGCGCCTGGTTGGCGCTGTTGGCGTGCAGCGTGGCCATGCACAGGTGGCCGGTCTCGGCGAAGGCCACCGCGTGCTCCATCGTCTCGCGGTCGCGGATCTCGCCCATCAGGATCACGTCGGGTGCCTGGCGCAGCGTATTCTTCAGCGCCTGCTCCCAGCCGTCGGTGTCGATGCCGACCTCGCGCTGGGTGACGATGCAGTTCTTGTGCGGGTGGACGAACTCGACCGGGTCCTCGACGGTGATGATGTGGCCGTAGCTGTTGTCGTTGCGGTGGTCGACCATCGCCGCCAGCGAGGTGCTCTTGCCCGAGCCGGTCGCGCCGACGAAGATCGCCAGCCCGCGCTTGGTCATCGCGATGTCCTTGAGGATCTTGGGCAGCCCCAGGCCGTCGAGGGTCGGGATCTGCTGCGCAATCGTGCGCAGCACCAGCCCGACCTGACCCTGCTGGATGAAGGCGTTGACGCGAAAGCGCCCGATGCCCTGCGGCGAGATCGCGAAGTTGCACTCCTTGGTGCGCTCGAACTCGGCGGCCTGCTTGTCGTTCATCACCGCGCGCGCCAGCGCCAGCGTGTGCTGGCCCGTCAGCGGCTGCGGGCTGACCTTGGTGAGCTTGCCGTCGACCTTGATCGCCGGCGGGAAGTCGGCCGTCAGGAACAGGTCCGAGCCATTGCGCGAGACCATCAGCCGCAGCAGGTCGTGCACGAACTTCGAGGCCTGATCGCGTTCCATCGCCTTGTCCTTGGTCGTGCGGCGGCGGCCGCCGTCAGCCGGGGAAATTCTCGGGCGTCTTGGCCTTGCTGCGCGCCTCGGCCGCCGAGACCAGGTTGCGCCGCACCAGGTCGGCCAGGTTCTGGTCGAGCGTCTGCATGCCCAGGCTCTGGCCGGTCTGGATCGACGAGTACATCTGCGCGATCTTGTTCTCGCGGATCAGGTTCTTGATCGCCGCGGTGCCGAGCATGATCTCGTGCGCGGCGACCCGCCCCGAGCCGTCCTTGAGCTTGCACAGCGTCTGCGAGATGACCGCCACCAGCGACTCCGACAGCATGGCGCGCACCATCTCCTTCTCGGCGGCCGGGAAGACGTCGACGACACGGTCGACGGTCTTGGCCGCGCTCGAGGTGTGCAGCGTGCCGAACACCAGGTGGCCGGTCTCGGCGGCGGTCAGCGCCAGGCGGATCGTCTCGAGGTCGCGCATCTCGCCGACCAGGATTGCGTCGGGGTCCTCGCGCAGCGCCGAGCGCAGCGCGTTGGCGAAGCTCAGCGTGTGCGGGCCGACCTCGCGCTGGTTGATCAGGCACTTCTTGGACTCGTGGACGAACTCGATCGGGTCCTCGACGGTCAGGATGTGACCGTATTCGTTCTCGTTGAGGTGGTTGACCATCGCCGCCAGCGTCGTGCTCTTGCCGCTGCCGGTCGGGCCGGTGACCAGCACCAGCCCGCGCGGGCGCAGCGCGAGCTCGCCGAAGACCTTGGGCGTGGCGAGCTGCTCGAGCGTCAGGATCTTGCTCGGGATCGTGCGAAAGACCGCGCCGGCGCCGCGGTTCTGGTTGAAGGCGTTGACCCGAAAGCGCGCCAGCCCCTGGATCTCGAACGAGAAGTCGCACTCGAGCGTGTCCTCGTAGTGCTTGCGCTGGCTGTCGTTCATGATGTCGTAGACCATGTCGTGCACATGCTTGTGCTCGAGCGGCTCGACGTTGATGCGGCGCACGTCGCCGTGCACGCGGATCATCGGCGGCAGCCCGGCCGAGAGGTGCAGGTCCGACGCCTTGTTCTTGACCGAGAAGGCCAGCAGCTGGGTGATGTCCACGCGGGCAGTCTATGCTTTCGGGATGACCGACACCATATCGGAGCGGCTGCGGCAAGTCGAAGGGCGCATCGCCGCGGCCTGCGCGCAGGCCGGGCGTCCCGTGCAAAGCGTCACGCTGCTGGCGGCGAGCAAGACCTTCGGCGCCGACGCGGTGCGCGCCGCGCACGCCGCCGGCCAGCGCGCCTTCGGCGAGAGCTACGTGCAGGAGGCGCAGGCCAAGATCGCCGCGCTGGCCGACCTGCGCGGCCAGATCGAATGGCACCTGATCGGCCCGCTGCAGAGCAACAAGTCGCGCGCCGTCGCCGAGCAGTTCGACTGGCTGCACACCCTCGACCGCCTCGCCCTGGCGCAGCGCCTGGCCGCGCAACGCCCGCCCGGGCTGGCGCCGCTGCAGGCCTGCCTGCAGGTCAACGTCAGCGGCGAGGCCAGCAAGAGCGGCGTTGCGCCCGCCGAGGTGCCGGCGCTGGCGCACGCGCTGGCCACGCTGGCGCCGGCGCGGCTGCGGCTGCGCGGGCTGATGGCGATCCCGGCGCCGACCACCGGCTACGCCGCGCAGCGCGAGCCGCACCGCCGGCTGCGCGAACTGCTGCATGCGCTGCGCGCGCAGGGCCTGGCGCTCGACACGCTGTCGATCGGCATGAGCGAGGACCTCGAGGCCGCCATCGCCGAGGGTGCGACGATCGTGCGCGTCGGTAGCGCGATCTTCGGGCGGCGCTCGCCCGACGAGGCGCCGGCGGTGGCCGGTGGCAAGCCCGGCGCAGACGAACCTTGACGCTTATTGATCTTTACCTAGGTTCAGATAAATTACTGATTCTCCAGTACTTGGAGATAAAGTGATCCACTTCCCCCGTGAGGCCCTGGCCCAGGAGCTTGTCGCGGCGCTGCGGGGCCAGGCGGTCTTCGGTGACGCGCACAACGGCCTGTTCCTGGCCGCGCCGCGCCGCACCGGCAAGTCCACCTTTCTGCAGGCCGATCTGAAACCGGCGCTGGAGGCGGCCGGCGCGGTGGTGGCCTACGTGGACCTGTGGGCCGACCCGCGGCGCGACCCCGGCTCATTGATCGCCGACGCCATTGCCCGCGCGCTGGCACCGCGCCTGGGCGTGGTGAGCCGCGCGGCCAAAGCGGCCGGCCTGGCAAGCGTGACGAGCGCCGGCGCGCTGACGATCGACGTCAGCAAGATCGGCAAGATCGACGGCGTGACGCTGCCCGATGCACTGCGCGCGCTGCGCGATGCGGCTAAGGCGCCGGTGGCCCTGATCGTGGACGAGGCCCAGCATGCGCTGACCAGCGAGGCAGGCGAAGCCACGATGTCGGCGCTGAAGTCCGCCCGCGACCAGCTCAACCGACCGGGCGAAGTCAACCTGATGCTGGTGATGTCGGGCTCCGACCGCGACAAGCTGCTGCGGCTGGTCAACACCAACGGCGCGCCGTTCTACGGCTCGCAGGTCTCGCGCATGCCGCCGCTGGGGCAGGACTTCATTGCCCACGTCTCGCGGCTCGTCACGGCGCAGCGGCCCGAGCTGGCGCCAGTGGATGCGGCCAAGCTGCTGCAGGCCTTCGAGCGCTTCGGCCACCGGCCGCAGTTCTTCATGGAGGCGCTGGGCCAGGCCCTGAGAGCTTGTGAAGATTTGGGATAACCCCGACAGCCGCGAGCGAGATGGTCCGTTGAAGTGGCATGAGCACCGAGATGACTGAACTGACGCGGAGCGAAGGGCAAGACCTCTTCGGTCCCAGGCC
>Ga0207951_100110_pt1 | contig 54645 bp, 47 predicted proteins | sample Subbio12Aug_8Bad_FD_184830 | JGI IMG/M metagenome (GOLD analysis project Ga0207951, IMG submission 184830) | Serpentinite rock and fluid subsurface biosphere microbial communities from McLaughlin Reserve, California, USA - CR12Aug_8Bad (SPAdes) | ecosystem: Environmental > Terrestrial > Deep... | reverse complement strand
CGAATACCACGGCGAGAAGCGCGGCGACCTGTACTTCACGAAGGACATGCTGCTGGCCATCGGCGACCGCTACGAACAGGAGATCGCCGAACGCCGGCAGGCCGACGCCGCCTACCGCTGAAGCCGTCACCCCCGCCGCGGCAACCCGCGCGCCACCGCCTGCACTGCGGGCCGTGGCCGCCTGCGCAGCCCAGAGACCATGGACACCACCACCGCGCTCTTCTACCTCTTCTCGGCCGTGCTGCTGTTTGCCGCATTCCGTGTCATCACGGCGCGCAGCACGGTGCACGCCGCGCTGTACCTCGTGCTCGCGTTCTTCAGCGCCGCCTGCGTCTGGATGCTGCTCGAGGCCGAGTTCCTCGCGCTCACCTTGATCCTGGTCTACGTCGGCGCGGTGATGGTGCTGTTCCTGTTCGTCGTGATGATGCTCGATGTCCATACCGACAAGTTCCGTGAGGGCTTCTGGCGGCACTTCCCGCTGGCCGGCCTGATCGGCGCGGTCATCGCGCTGCAGATGGCGCTGGTGCTGATGACCGGCTTCGACCTGCCCGAGGCGCCGCCGCCCGATGCGCGCGCGCTCGAGCTGGGCAACACCAAGCTGCTGGGCATCGCGATCTACACCGAATACCTGTACCCGCTGCAACTGGCCGCGGCGCTGCTGCTGCTGGCGATGTTCGCCGCGGTCGCGCTGACGCTGCGCCGGCGCAAGGACTCGCGCTACCTCGACCCGGCCGCGCAGATGAAGGCGCGCAAGGCCGACCGCCTGCGCGTGGTCAAGATGCCGCCGGTGGTCGACCAGCCCGCCGACGGCGCGGCCCAAGCCGGCGGGGAGCAGCGCTGATGACCGGCCTGACCCTCGGGCATTTCCTGTCGCTGGGCGCGATCCTGTTCGCGCTGTCGGTGATCGGCATCTTCCTCAACCGGCGCAACCTGATCGTCATGCTGATGGCCATCGAGCTGATGCTGCTGGCCGTCAACATCAACTTCATCGCCTTCGCCTACTTCCTCGGCGACATGGCCGGGCAGGTCTTCGTGTTCTTCATCCTGACCGTGGCCGCCGCCGAGGCGGCCATCGGGCTGGCGATCCTGGTCGTGCTGTTCCGCAACCGCGCCTCGATCGCGGTCGACGACATCGACACGCTCAAGGGCTGACCATGACCGCCGAACTCAACCCCGATCTCCTGCTCGCGATCGTGCTCGCGCCGCTGGCCGGCGCGATCGTCGCCGGCCTGTTCGGCCGCCAGATCGGCACGCGCGGCGCACACGGCGTCACGATCCTCGGCGTGGCCGTCTCCTTCGTCCTGTCGGCGCTGGTGCTGCGCGACGTCGCGCTGCACGGCGCGCGCTTCGACGGCACGGTCTACGAGTGGATGGTCATCGGCGGCCTGAGGATGGAGGTCGGCTTCCTCGTCGACGGCCTGTCGGCGATGATGATGGTCGTCGTCACCTTCGTATCGCTGATGGTGCACATCTACACCATCGGCTACATGGCCGGCGACCCGGGCTACCAGCGCTTCTTCTCGTACATCAGCCTGTTCACGTTCTCGATGCTCATGCTGGTCATGAGCAACAACTTCCTGCAACTGTTCTTCGCGTGGGAGGCAGTCGGGCTGGTCAGCTACCTGCTGATCGGCTTCTGGTACAAGCGGCCGACGGCGGTGCACGCCAACCTGAAGGCCTTCCTGGTCAACCGGGTCGGCGACTTCGGCTTCATCCTGGGCATTGGCCTGCTGGCGGCCTACGCCGGCACCCTGCACTACGGCCAGACCTTCGCCAAGGCCGGCGAACTGGCCGCCATGACGCTGCCCGGCACCGACTGGGCGCTGCTGACGGTGGCCTGCATCTGCCTGTTCATCGGTGCGATGGGCAAGAGCGCGCAGGTGCCGCTGCACGTCTGGCTGCCCGACTCGATGGAAGGCCCGACGCCGATCTCGGCGCTGATCCACGCCGCGACGATGGTCACCGCTGGCATCTTCATGGTCGCGCGCATGTCGCCGCTGTTCGAGCTGTCGGCGGTCGCGCTCAACCTGATCCTGGTCGTCGGTGCGGTCACCGCGCTGTTCATGGGCCTGCTGGGCATCGTCCAGAACGACATCAAGCGCGTCGTCGCCTACTCGACGCTGTCGCAACTGGGCTACATGACGGTGGCGCTGGGTGCCAGCGCGTACTCGGTGGCGGTCTTCCACCTGATGACGCACGCGTTCTTCAAGGCCTTGCTGTTCCTGGCTGCCGGCAGCGTGATCATCGGCATGCACCACGCCCAGGACATCCGCAACATGGGCGGCCTGCGCCGCTACATGCCGATCACCTGGATCACCGCGCTGCTGGGCTCGCTGGCGCTGATCGGCACGCCGCTGTTCTCGGGCTACTACTCGAAGGAGAGCATCCTGATCGCGGTCGCGGCGAGCCCACAGCCGGCGGCGGCGTTTGCCAGCTTCGCGCTGGTCGCCGGGGTGTTCATCACGGCCTTCTACACGTTCCGGATGTACTTCCTGGTCTTCCACGGCGAGGAGCGCTTCCGGCTCGAGCCGCAGCCCGACCCCGACGACCATGACCACGGCCACGACGGGCACCACGGCGCCACGCCGCACGAGTCGCCGTGGGTCGTCACCGCCCCGCTGGTGCTGCTGGCCGTGCCCTCGGTCGTGATCGGCTACCTGGCCCTCGAGCCGATGCTGTTCGGCCCCTTCCTGCAGGACGCGATCCGCGTCGACGCCGCTGCGCACCCGGCCATGACCGTGCTCGACCAGAAGGTCGAGGGCCCGCTCGCCTTCGCGGTCTACGGCCTGACCACGCTGCCGTTCTGGCTCGCCGTGGCCGGCGTCGCGCTGGCCTACCTGTTCTACGTGCGCGCGCCGCAGATCCCGGCGGCCATCGCGCGCGCGCTGCGGCCGCTGGTCGTCGTGCTCGAGAACAAGTACTACATGGACTGGTTCAACGAGCATGTGCTGGCCGCCGGCGCGCGCGCCGTCGGCACCGGCCTGTGGCGCGGCGGTGACCAGGCGCTGATCGACGGCGTGATGATCGACGGCTCGGCGCGCTCGATCGACCGCATGGCCGGCGTGCTGCGCCTGCTGCAGACCGGCCGCCTGTACTGGTATGCGCTGGTGATGATGCTGGGCATCGTCGTGCTGATGACGTGGATGCTGTGGCCGCACCTGGCCCTGCTGCTCGGACACTGACCCGCGTAGAGACGGCCGGAGCGAAGAACAATGGGTTTGCTGAGTGTTGCCATCTGGCTGCCGATCGCCGCGGGCGTGCTGCTGCTCGCGCTGGGCAACGACCGCCACCGCGACGCGGTGCGCTGGTTTGCGCTGGTCGCGGCGATCGCCGGCCTGCTGGTCACGATCCCGCTGATCACCGGCTTCGACCTGACGACGGCCGAGATGCAGTTCGTCGAGAAGCTGCCGTGGATCGAGCGCTTCAACGTGCACTACCACCTCGGCGTCGACGGCATCTCGGTGTGGTTCGTGCTGCTGACGGCGTTCATGACGATCATCGTCGTCATCTCGGCCTGGGAGGTCATCGAGGAGCGCGTGCACCTGTACATGGGTGCGTTCCTGATCCTCTCGGGGCTGATGATCGGCGTCTTCAGCGCGCTCGACGGGCTGCTGTTCTACATCTTCTTCGAGGCCACGCTGATCCCGATGTACCTGATCATCGGTGTCTGGGGCGGCCCGCGCCGGGTCTACGCGGCGTTCAAGTTCTTCCTCTACACGCTGCTGGGTTCGCTGCTGATGCTGATCGCGCTGGCCTACCTGTACTGGCAGTCGGGCGGCAGCTTCTCGATCCTCGACTGGCACGCGATGCCGATCCCGATGGCGGCGCAGGCGCTGCTGTTCTTCGCGTTCTTCGCGGCCTTCGCGGTCAAGGTGCCGATGTGGCCGGTGCACACCTGGCTGCCCGACGCGCACGTCGAGGCGCCCACCGGCGGCTCGGTGGTGCTGGCGGCGATCATGCTCAAGCTCGGCGCCTACGGCTTCCTGCGCTTCTCGATGCCGATCACGCCCGACGCCGCGCGCGAGTACGCCTGGGTCATGGTCGCGCTGAGCCTGGTCGCGGTGGTCTACGTCGGCCTGGTCGCGCTGGTCCAGCGCGACATGAAGAAGCTGGTCGCCTACTCGTCGGTCGCGCACATGGGCTTCGTCACGCTGGGGCTGTTCATCTTCAACCAGCTCGGCGTGGCCGGCGCGCTGGTGCAGATGATCGCCCACGGCTTCGTCTCGGCGGCGATGTTCCTGTGCATCGGCGTGCTCTACGACCGCCTGCATTCGCGCCAGATCGCCGACTACGGCGGCGTCGTCAACACCATGCCCAGGTTCACCGCCTTCGCCGTGCTGTTCGCGATGGCCAACGCCGGGCTGCCCGGCACCGCGGGCTTCGTCGGCGAGTGGATGGTCATCCTCGGCGCGGTGCAGGTCAACTTCTGGATCGGCATGCTGGCGGCGACCACGCTGGTGTTCGGTGCCGCGTACACGCTGTGGATGGTCAAGCGCGTGTACTTCGGCGACATCGCCAACGACGGCGTGCGCAAGCTGCAAGACATCGGCACGCGCGAGTTCACGATGCTCGCGCTGCTGGCCGCCGCGGTGCTGGCGATGGGGGTCTACCCCAAGCCCTTCACCGACGTCATGCAGGTCTCGGTGACGCACCTGCTCGAGCATGTCGCGTTGTCCAAGCTGGATTGAGGCTGCCTGCGTGGATCCCAAGATGAACGACTTGAACTGGACGGTGGCCCTGCCGGAGATCGTGCTGCTGGCCGCGCTGTGCGCGGTCGCGCTGGTCGACGTCTTCGTCGCCGACCCGCGCCGGCGGGCGACCTTCTGGCTGACCCAGGCCTCGCTGGCCGTCGTCGCGCTGCTGCACCTGGACCGCCTGCTGGCCGGCCAGAGCGTGGTCGGCATGCAGGGCATGATGGTCTCCGACCCGCTGGGCCATCTGCTGGCGCTGTGCGCGACGCTGGCCATCATGCTGACGCTGGCCTATGCCCGGCCCTACATCGCCAGCCGCGACCTGCTCAAGGGCGAGTTCTACACGCTGTCGATGTTCGTCCTGCTGGGCATCTGCGTGATGGTCTCGGCCAACAACTTCCTGGTCGTCTACCTCGGCCTCGAGCTGATGAGCCTGGCGCTGTACGCGCTGGTCGCGCTGCGCCGCGACAACGCCAACGCCACCGAAGCCGCGATGAAGTACTTCGTGCTCGGCGCGATGGCCAGCGGCTTCCTGCTCTACGGCCTGTCGATGATGTACGGCGCGACCGGCTCGCTGCAGCACGACGTGGTGTTCGACGCGATCCAGACCGGCAAGATCAACGAGGGCGTGCTGGTCATCGGCGTGGTCTTCATCGTCGCCGGCCTGGCCTTCAAGTTCGGCGCGGTGCCGTTCCACATGTGGGTGCCCGACGTCTACGACGGCGCGCCGACGGCGGTCACGCTGCTGATTGCCGGCGCGCCCAAGCTGGCCGCCTTCGGCATGACGATCCGCGTGCTGCACGAGGCGCTCAACGGCCTGGCCGAGGACTGGCAGCAGATGCTCATCGTGCTGGCGGTCTGCTCGCTGCTGCTGGGCAACCTGGTGGCGATCGCGCAGAGCAACATCAAGCGCATGCTGGCGTACTCGGCGATCGCCCAGGTCGGCTTCGTGCTGCTGGGGCTGACGACCACGGTGGTCGCCGGCAACACGCTGTCGGCGGCCAACGGCTACAGCGCGGCGCTGTTCTACCTCGTGACCTACGTGCTGACCACGCTGGGCGTGTTCGGCCTGCTGATGCTGCTCGCGCGCGACGGCCACGAGTTCGACCGCATCGCCGACTTTGCCGGGCTGGCCCGGCGCAGCCCCTGGCTGGCCGGGGTCATGTCGGTGTTCATGTTCTCGCTGGCCGGCATCCCGCCGACGGTCGGCTTCATCGCCAAGTTTGCCGTGCTGCAGGCGCTGGTGACGACCGGCGACACCGGCTACATCGCGCTGGCCGTGTATGCCGTGCTGATGTCGCTGGTCGGCGCGTTCTACTACCTGCGGCTGGTCAAGCTGATGTGGTTCGACGAGCCGGCCGATGCGACCCCCGTGACCTGGGTGCCGCGCGGGGTGGCGACGCTGCTGGCCGTCAACGGTGCGGCGGTGCTGGTGCTGGGCATGCTGCCCGCGGGCCTGCTGGCGCTCAGTCGCGACGTGATCGTCAATGCGCTGGCGATCTGAGGCCGCTCGACTGCGTCGGCCCGGGCCCGTCGCCACGCCGCGCAGGGTCAAAGCCGACCGCCGGCCAGCGTTTGGCCGGTCGACGCACAATGCCGGGCTTTGACGCAAGCCTTCGACCATGAACTACTCCGCCGAAGTCTGGCTGGTGCTGTTGTCGGCACTGGTGCTGGCCAACCTGCCCTTCGTCAACGAGCGGCTGTTCGTCGTCGGCCCGCAGCGTGACCCCAAGTCCCTGGGTTGGCGGCTGGTCGAGCTGCTGGTCTTCGGCCTGGTCGCGCTCGGCATCGGGCTCGCGCTCGAGGCGCGCATCGGCCGCGTGCATGCGCAGGGCTGGCAGTTCTACGTCGCCGCGCTGAGCCTGTACCTGACCTTCGCCTTCCCCGGCTTCGTGCTGCGCTACCTGCGCCGCATGGGCCCCTGACAGGCATGGACGCCACCGCCGACGCGCACCTGCGCGAGACCTGCATCGCCTCCGAACTCGTCTACCGCGGCCACCTGCTCGAGGTCCGGCGCGACCGCGTGCGCCTGCCCGGCGGCGGCGAGGCCGGGCGCGAGTACATCGTCCACCCCGGCGCGGTCGTCGTCGTGCCGCTGCTCGACGACGGCCGGCTGGTCATGGAGCGGCAGTTCCGCTACCCGCTGGGCCGCGTCCTGCTCGAGTTTCCGGCCGGCAAGATCGACGCCGGCGAGGACCCCTTCGTCACCGGCGTGCGCGAGCTCGCCGAGGAGACCGGCTACACCGCCGCCGAGTGGGCGCATGCGGGCACGATCCACAACGCGGTCGGCTACAGCGACGAGCGCATCGAGGTCTGGTTCGCCCGCGGGCTGACGCCGGGCCTGGCCTCGCTCGACGAGGGCGAGCAGCTCGAGGTGCTGCTGGTCGAGCCGGACGCGCTCGACGCGATGTGCGCGCGCGGCGAGGTGACCGACGTCAAGACCCTCGTCGGCCTGCTGTGGCTGCAGCGCTGGCGCGCCGGCCACTGGCCGCTGAGCTGGCAGCCGGCGCCCGTGTAGGTTTTGTGACCGGCGCCGATAATGCCGGCATGAAAGTCCTCGACCTGCGCTGTTCCCACGGCCACGCCTTCGAGGGCTGGTTTGCCGGTGAGGACGCATTCGGCGAGCAGCAGGCCCGCGGGCTGGTCGAGTGCCCGCTGTGCGGCGACCGCGCCGTCACCCGCATGCCCAGCGCGCCGCGGCTCAACCTGTCGGGGGCGCGCGAGCCCGTGCCGGCAGCGCCGGTGCGCGAGCAGCAGCCGGCGTCAGCGCCGGTCGGTGGGCCGGCCCAGACGCCCGAGGTGAGCCAGGTCCAGGCGCAGTGGCTGCGCGCGGTGCGCCACATGCTCGCGCACACCGAGGACGTCGGCGAACGCTTCTCCGAAGAGGCGCGGCGCATCCACTACGGCGAAGTGCCCACGCGCGGCATCCGCGGCCGCGCCACGCCCGAGCAGCGCGAGGCGCTGCGCGAGGAGGGCATCGAGGTTGTCGCGCTGCCGGTGCCGGCCGCGCTCGACGGGCCGCTGCAGTAGCCGCGCCGGCCGCCGCCCCAAACTCAGACCACCCGGCCCGGGTTCATCAGCCCGCGGGGGTCGAGCGCGGCCTTGATCGCGCGCATCGTCGCCAGCGCCACCGGTGACTTGCGGCGGGCCAGTTCGTCGCGCTTGAGCGCGCCGATGCCATGCTCGGCCGAGAACGAGCCGCCGTGCGCGGCGACGGCGTCGAAGACCAGGGTGTTGACCGCCTGCTCGTGCGCGCGCAGGAAGGCCGCGCCGTCGTTGCCCGGCGGGGCCTGTACGTTGTAGTGCAGGTTGCCGTCGCCGAGGTGGCCGAAATCGACCAGCCGCACGCCGGGCCAGGCCGCGCTCAGCGCGGCGTCGGTGCTGGCCACGAAGTCGGCGATGCGCGACAGCGGCAGCGCGATGTCGTGCTTGATGTTGAGCCCTTCGGCGGCCTGGGCCAGCGGGATCGACTCGCGCAGGTGCCACAGCGCGCGCGACTGCGCGACGCTCTCGGCGACGACCGCGTCGCCGATCGTGCCGGCGTCGAGCGCGTCGGCCAGCAGCGCCTCGAACGCGCTGCGCGCGTGCGACTCGCTCTCGCTGTCGGCGAGCTCGAGCAGCACCGTCCAGGGCGGCAGCGCGGCCTCGCCGAACGGCCGTGGCTGCTGCGGGAACTGGCGCGCGACGATCTCGAGCGAGCAGGCGTTCATGACCTCGAAGCCGGTCAAGCCCGCGCCGAGCCGGCGCCGTGCAAGCCCGAGCAGCGCGAGCGCGTCGGTCAGCGACGCGCAGGCGGCCAGCGCGGTCATCGTCGCCGCCGGCTGCGGGTACAGCGCGAGCGTGGCCGCGGTGATGACGCCCAGCGTGCCCTCGCTGCCGACGTAGAGCTCGCGCAGCGCGTAGCCGGTGTTGTCCTTGCGCAGCCCGCCCAGGTCCTGCCAGACCTCGCCCTGCGGGGTCACGACCTCGAGCCCCAGGCACAGCGCGCGCGCATTGCCGTAGCGCAGCACCTGGGTGCCGCCGGCATTGGTCGCGAGGTTGCCGCCGATCGTGCAACTGCCCTCGGCCGCCAGGCTCAGCGGCAGCAGCAGGCCGGCCTCGGCGGCGGCCTGCTGCACCGCCTGCAGCACGCAGCCGGCCTCGACGGTGACCGTCAGGTTGGCCGCGTCGAGCGCGCGCACGCGCTGCAAGCGCTTGAGGCTCAGCAGCACCTGCGTGCCCGAGGCGTCGGGCACGCTGCCGCCGACCAGCCCGGTGTTGCCGCCCTGCGGCACCACCGCCGTGCCGGCCTCGGCGCAGGCACGCACGACAGCGGCCACCTCGGCCGTGTCACCCGGCCGCACGACGGCCAGCGCCTGCCCGCTCCAGCGCCGGCGCCAGTCCTGCTCGTAGGCCGACAAGTCGCCATGCTCGGCGCGCGTGAGCACCTGGTCGGCGCCGACCACGGCGCGCAGGCGGGTGATCAGGGGGGTGGCGGCCATCATGGGCTGTGCAGTCTAGCCCGAACTTTGGCGACGCTCTCCGAACGCAAGTCCGCGCCCCGCTTGAACTTTGCGTTCACGGGATGAGCGGCTACTGGGTACCAGCCGGGTTCAGACTACGCAGCCCGGCCGCCTGCGTCCACTGCCCCGTCCGGCCCCGGCAGCGCATCCGGGCCGCCTGCGCCCTTGCGCAGCCGCCAGCGCACATGCAGCGCGCAGGCGCCAAACAGCACCAGGCTGAGCAGGACCTGGGTCGCGGCGAGCAGCGCGCTCAGTCCCGACTCGCTGTAGGCGCGCACCACGCCTTCGGCAAAGTACAGCCAGACCAGCAGGCTGACCCAGCGGTAGGTGTACATGCGGTGGCGCAGCAGCCCGAGCAGGGGGATGAACAGCGGCAGCACCTTGACGGCCAGGGTGCCGCTGCCGGTCGGCGCGAGCCACAGCTCCCAGGCCAGCCCGAGCACGATCATCGCGACCAGGCTGCCGACGGCCAGCACGCGCGTCAGCCGCACGATGCCGTCGGGGGTTCGCGGCGGCGTGGCGGCGGGCGCGGTCAGGGGCGTGGCAGACATGGCTGGCATCATAGGCCGTATGGCTTGGCCCCCCGACATCGTCGCCCGTGCGCGCCGCCACGCGGCCGACTTCGCCGCAACGCTGCACGACTGGCCCTGGACCGCGACCCTGGTCACGCTACGCCAGCGCTTTCGCGAGGACCAGCTCAGCCTGACCGCCAGCAGCCTGACCTTCACGACGCTGTTTGCGCTGGTGCCGCTGCTGGCCGTGGTCTTCGCGGTGCTGGCGATGTTCCCGCTGTTCGACGACCTGCGCACGCGCATCGAGACGCAGGCCCTGCCGGCGCTGCTGCCGGCCGAGATCGCGGCGCCGGTGCTCGACGCGCTGACGCACTTTGCCGACCGTGCGCTCGCGCTTGGCGGCCTGGGCCTGGCCGCGCTGCTGGGCTCGGCGCTGGTCCTGCTCTACACCATCGACGGCGCGCTCAACGCGATCTGGCGCGTGCGCCGCCCGCGCCCGCTGGGCCAGCGCGTGCTGGTCTACTGGGCGGCGCTGACGCTGGGCCCGCTGGTCGTCGCGGTCAGCCTGACCGTCAGCTCGTGGGCGCTGTCGGCAGCCCAGGGCTGGGTCGGGCCAATCCCCGGCGCGCTGCGCTGGCTGCTGGGGGCCCTGGAATTCCTGCTGCTGGCCCTGACCATGGCCGGGCTCTACCACTACCTGCCCAACACCGACGTGCGCTGGCGCCACGCGCTGATCGGTGGCGTCTTCGTCGCGCTTGGTATCGAGCTGGCCAAGCAGGCGCTGGGCTGGTATGTGCGCGCCTTCCCGGCCAATGCGGCGATCTACGGCGCGGCCGCCGCGCTGCCGCTGCTGCTGCTGTGGATCTACACCGTCTGGGTCGTCGTGCTGCTCGGCGCGGTGATCGCGGCCTACGCGCCTAGCCTGTCGATGCGGGTCGCGCGCCGCCCGCCGACGCCGGGCGACCGCTTCGACCTCGCGCTGGTGCTGCTGCGCGAGCTGCACGGCGCGCGCCAGCGTCGCCAGCGCGGGCTGACGCTGGGCGAGCTGTCGCAGCGGCTGCGCCTGGACCCGCTGCAGATCGAGCCGGTGCTCGAGACCCTGCTCGGGCTCGACTGGGTCGGCCGCCTCGACGAGGGCGGCGCGCAGCGCCATGTGCTGACCTGCGAGCCCGCCGGCACCGCCGCCGCGCCGCTGGTCGACGCGCTGCTGCTTGCGCCCAGCGCGGCGACCTCGCGCTTTCGCGAATGCGCCGGCCTGGGCCGGCTCACGCTGGAGGCGCTGCTGTAGCCGCTGCCGGGGCTGGCGTCGGCACGGCCGCCGGCGCCAGCGCGCTGCGCAGCGCGGCGAGCACGGCATCGGGCGCCTCGGCCATCAGGCTGTGGCCGGCGGGCACCGTCAGCACCCGCGCGCGCAGCGCCTGGGCAAGCTCGCGCGCGGCCTTCGGCGGCGTCATCTGGTCGCGCTCGCCGAGGATCAGCGTCGCCGGGCAGGCCACCCGCGCCGCGGCGGCCAGCCCGCCGGCGTAGGCGTCGCACAGGCTGAAGTCGTGGTGGAACAGGTTGAGCCCGCGCTGCCGGACGAGCATGCGGCGGCCGAGCGCGCGCGCCGCGCCGTGCAGCCAGACCCCCGGCCCGGGAAACGAGGGCTTGGCCGCCAGCGTCGAGTGCGACCAGGCCGTGACCTGGTCGATCGCGCGCAGCGGCTCATCGCGCGCGGTGGCCAGCAGCGCCGCCGAGACCTTCATCGGGCAGGCGGTGCCCAGCAGCGCGAGGTGGCTCACGCGCTCGGGCGCGCGGCCGGCTGCCTCGAGCGCAATCAGCGAGCCCATGCTGTGGCCGGCCAGCGCGGCCTGGCGGGCGCCGGCAGCGTCGAGCAGGGCCAGCAGCCAGTCGGCCAGCGCCTCGACGCTGGCCAGCGGCGGCCCGGCGCTGCGGCCGTGGCCGGGCAGGTCGACGGCCAGCACGCCCCAGCCGTGGTGCGCCAGCCAGCGCGCCAGCAGCGTCCAGACGCTGTGGTCATTGAGCGCGCCGTGGACCAGGACGACGGTCGGCAGCGCCGCGTCGTAGGCCTTGCCGCCGGTGTAGGCGTAGGCCGCGTGGCCGCACACGTCGAGCTTCATGCGACGGCCTTCTCGGCGGCCTTCAGCGCGCGCCTGAGGTCCTCGACCAGGTCGGCGGGGTCCTCGAGCCCGATCGACAGGCGGATCGTCCCCGGGCCGATGCCCGCGCGCGCCAGCGCCGCGTCGTCCATGCGGAAATGCGTGGTCGTCGCCGGGTGGATGACCAGCGAGCGGCAGTCGCCGACGTTGGCGAGGTGGCTGAAGAGCTGCAGCGCCTCGATGAACGCGCGGCCCTGCGCGCGGCTGCCGGCGAGGTCGAAGCTGAACACCGCGCCGCAGCCGCGCGGCAGCAGCGCCCTGGCCAGCGCGTGGCTGGGGTGCGATTCGAGCTCGGGGTAGGCCACCCGCGCGACCAGCGGCTGGCGCACGAGGAAGTCGACGACCTGGCGCGTGTTGGCCACATGCCGCGCCATCCGCAGCGGCAGCGTCTCCAGGCCCTGCAGCATCAGCCACGCGGTGTGCGGGCTCATGCAGGCGCCGAAGTCGCGCAGGCCCTCGCGGCGCGCGCGCAGCGAGAAGGCGCCGACCGTGCTCTCCTCGCTGAAGACCATGCCGTGAAAGCCCGCGTACGGCGCGCTCAGCTCGGGGAAGCGGCCGCTGGCGTCCCAGTCGAACGTGCCACCGTCGACCAGCACACCGCCGACCACCGTGCCGTGGCCGCAGAGAAACTTGGTCGCCGAGTGGAAGACCAGGTCGGCGCCGTGCGCGAAGGGCTGCAGCAGCCAGGGCGTCGTGAAGGTCGAGTCGACCAGCAGCGGCAGCCCGGCATCGTGCGCGATCTGGGCGACGGCCGGGATGTCGAGCACGTCGAGCCCTGGGTTGCCCAGCGTCTCGCCGAGCAGCAGCCGGGTCTCGGGGCGGATCGCCGCGCGCCAGGCGTCAATGTCGCCGGGCGGCACGAAGCTGGTCGTGATGCCAAAGCGCGGCAGCGTGTAGGCCAGCAGGTTGTGGCTGCCGCCATAGAGCGCGCTGCTGGCCACGAGGTGGCTGCCGGCGCCGGCCAGCGTGGCGACCGCCAGGTGCAGCGCGGCCTGCCCGCTGGCGGTGGCGATCGCGCCGACCCCGCCTTCGAGCGCGGCCATGCGCTCCTCGAAGACGGCATTGGTCGGGTTGCTGATGCGGCTGTAGACGTGCCCCGCGCGCTCCATGTTGAACAGACTGGCCGCGTGCTCGCAGCTCTCGAACACGAAGCTGGTGCTCAGGTGGATCGGCAGCGCGCGTGCGCCGGTGGCCGGGTCCGGGGCGGCACCGGCATGCAGCGCGAGAGTGTCGAAACCAGGGTCGGAAGGGCCGGGCATGGCTGGACGCGAACCCGGGGTTCGCAGGGGCTGAACGCGGGCTGATTGTGGGCTATATTGACCAGCCAGCCGCGTGCGAGCGGCCACGGCTGGCACCCACCGAGAGGCCCACCCGATGAAAGTCCACGACATCCTGCGCGTCAAGGGCGGCACGCTCTACACCGTGTCGCCGGACCAGCCCCTGTGGCATGCCTTCCAGACCATGGCCGAGCACGACATCGGCTCGCTGGTGGTCATGCACCATGGTGACCTGATCGGCATCCTGACCTTTCGCGAAGCGATCGCCGCCGTCGTGCGCAACGGCGGCCAGGTCGGCGACACGCTGGTGCGCAGCGTGATGGACGATGCGCCGCTGACCTGCACGATGGAGACCGAGCTCGACGAAGTGCGCCGCATCATGCTCGCCCACCACGCCCGCTACACGCCGGTCATGGACGGGCGCACGCTGATGGGCGTGATCAGCTTCTACGACGTCGCCAAGGCGGTGGTCGAGGCGCAGGACTTCGAGAACCGCATGCTCAAGGCCTACATCCGCGACTGGCCGCTCGAGGAGCCGGCTGCCGAGGATGCCCCCCCGGCCAAGCCGGCGGCTGCCGGACGCTGAACGGCCGCTGCCGCGCCCGCGCCCGCCCGGCGTGGGGCGGGCTGCCGGGTGGCGCGGCGCGGCGCGCTCAGCCCGTCTCGCCGTTGCCGTTGCCGGCCTGGCCGCCGCCCATGACCTGGCTGAAGCCGGCGTCGACGTAGGTGATCTCGGCGGTCACGCCGGCGGCCAGGTCCGACAGCAGGAAGGCCGCGACGTTGCCGACGTCGTCGATCGTGACGTTGCGCTTGAGCGGCGCGTTGCGCTCGACGATCTCGAGGATGCGGTGAAAGCTCTTGATACCCGAGGCCGCCAGCGTGCGGATCGGGCCGGCCGAGATGCCGTTGACGCGGATGCCGCGCGCGCCGAGCTGGGTCGCGAGGTAGCGCACGCTGGCTTCGAGCGAGGCCTTGGCCAGCCCCATCGTGTTGTAGTGCGGCACCGCGCGCACCGCGCCGAGGTAGGTCAGGGTCAGCAGCGCCGCGCCGGGGTTGAGCCGCGGCAGCGCGGCCTTGGCCATCGCCGGGAAGCTGTAGGTCGAGATCTCGTGCGCGGTGCGAAAGGCCTCGCGGCTGAAGCCGTCGAGCAGCTCGCCGGCGATCGCCTCGCGCGGCGCGTAGCCGATCGAGTGCACGAAGCCGTCGAAGCCCGGCCAGGCCTCGCCGAGCTGGGCGAACAGCCGCTCGATCTGCGCGTCGTCGCCGACGTCGCAGTCGTAGACCAGGTTCGAGCCGAACTCGGCGGCGAATTCGGTGATGCGCTCGCGAAAGCGCTCGCCGACGTAGCTGAACGCCAGCTCGGCGCCTTGGCGGTGACAGGCGCGCGCGATGCCGTAGGCGATCGAGCGGTTGGACAGCAGTCCGGTGATCAGCAGTCGCTTGCCGGCGAGGAAGGCCATGGCTACTCCGGGGGGCGTCGTCGCAAAGCGTCGGATTCTGGCACGGCCTGTCGCGCATTCCAGGCCACGGCTTGAACCTCGCAGGGCCTGTGCCTATAATCAGCGCTTTTCCGAATACCTGCATCCGAACCTGCATCCGAATGGGCGGAGTACTCCGGCCCATTTTTTTTGCTTGATCGCAAACTGCGTCATCAAGACCAGAACGGCGTTCTTCAGAGACCTTGCTCACGACCTTGGCCACGAACGACAAGCGCTCACCCAGCCCGCGCCGCGCCGGCGTGCGTGCCGCGCCGGCGGCGCCGTCGCGCCGCAGTGGCGAGGCCGGTGGCGGGGGCGGGGGCCGGGGCCGCAGCGGCAATCCGGCCCGCGCAGGCGGGCGGCCGGGTGCCGCCGTGGCGGCGGCGCAGCCTGTGCGCGCGGGCGCCGCCGTCGACTGGACCGCGGGTGGCGGCTGGCAGGCGGCGATCGAGCGCACCGTCGAGGGCCTGGGCTACGGGCTGGTCGAGGTCGAGCGCGAGGGCCGCGGGCTGCTGCGCGTGACGATCGAGCGCCAGCCCGGGCGCGCCTACCCCGATGGCGGCGACGCGGTCACGGTCGACGACTGCGAGGCTGTCACGCGGCAACTGCAATATGTGCTCGAGGTCGAAGGCTGCGATTACGCGCGGCTCGAGGTCTCGTCGCCGGGGCTGGACCGGGCGCTGCGGCGTGCCGCCGACTACGCGCGCTTCGTCGGCTGCGAGCTCGAGCTGACGCTGCGCGAGCCGCTGCAGGGGCGGCGGCGGTTTCGCGGCACGCTGGCGGCCGCCGAGGCCGCCGTGCCGGGCGGCCCCGTAGCGGCGCCCGAGGACGAGCGCTGGCGGCTGCTGCTGCCCGGCGGCGAGCAGGCACTGGACTTTGCGCTGCCCGAGGTGCGCGAGGCGCGGCTGGTGCCGATGCTCGATTTCAAGGGCCGCCAGCGCGGCGCAGTGGTGCCGGCGGCGGCCCCAGGATCTGACGGAGGTCGAGAAGAATGAATCGCGAAATGCTGATGCTGGTCGACGCGATCTCGCGCGAAAAGAGCGTCGATCGCGACGTGGTGTTCGCCGCCGTCGAGGCGGCGCTGGCGCAGGCGACCAAGAAGCTGCACGGCGGCGAGGTCGACATCCGCGTGGCTGTCGACCGCGAGACCGGCGACTACGAGAGCTTCCGGCGCTGGCTGGTCGTGCCCGACGCGGCCGGCCTGCAGAACCCCGACGCCGAGGAGCTGCTGTCCGAGGCACGCGAGCGCATCGCCGACATCGACGAAGGCGACTACATCGAGGAAGCCATCGATTCGGTGCCGATCGGGCGCATCGGCGCGATGGCGGCCAAGCAGGTCATCCTGCAGAAGATCCGCGACGCCGAGCGCGAACAACTGCTCGAGGACTTCCTGGCCCGCGGCGAGAAGGTCTTCGTCGGCACCGTCAAGCGGCTCGACAAGGGCGACCTCATCGTCGAGAGCGGCCGCGTCGAGGGGCGCATGCGGCGCAACGAGATGATCCCCAAGGAGAACCTGCGCTCGGGCGACCGCGTGCGGGCGTACATCCTCGGCGTCGACCCGACCGTGCGCGGGCCGCAGATCATGCTCTCGCGCTCGGCGCCGGGCTTCATGATCGAGCTGTTCGGCCAGGAAGTGCCCGAGATCGAGCAGGGCCTGCTCGAGATCAAGAGCTGCGCACGCGACCCGGGCAGCCGCGCCAAGATCGCCGTGGTCAGCCACGACCGCCGCGTCGACCCGATCGGCACCTGCGTCGGCGTGCGCGGCTCGCGCGTCAACGCCGTGACCAACGAGCTCGCCGGCGAGCGCGTCGACATCGTGCTGTGGAGCGAGGACCCGGCGCAGTTCGTGATCGGCGCGCTGGCCCCGGCCAACGTCGTCAGCATCGTCGTCGACGAGGAGCGCCACGCGATGGACGTCGTCGTCGACGAGGAGAACCTCGCCATCGCCATCGGCCGCGGCGGCCAGAACGTGCGCCTGGCCAGCGAGCTGACCGGCTGGCGCATCAACATCATGACCGCCGAGGAGTCGGCCTCCAAGCAGGCCCAGGAGTCGGGTTCGATCCGCGCGCTGTTCGTCGACAAGCTCGACGTCGACGCCGAGGTGGCCGACATCCTGATCGCCGAGGGCTTCACCAGCCTCGAGGAGGTGGCCTACGTGCCGATCGCCGAGATGCTCGAGATCGAGAGCTTCGACGAGAACACCGTCAACGAGCTGCGCACCCGTGCCAAGGACGCGCTGCTGACGATGGAGATCGCGCGCGAGGAAAGCGTCGACGAGGTCTCGCAGGACCTGCGCGACCTGCAGATCGACGGCCAGGGCCTGAGCCTGGCGCTGATCGCGCAGCTCGCCGACGCCGGCATCCACACCCGCGACGAGCTCGCCGACCTCGCGGTCGACGAGCTGACCGAGGTCACCGGCCTGCCCGACGAGCAGGCCCGCGCGCTGATCCTCAAGGCGCGCGAACACTGGTTCACGGCCTGATCACGGCCTCCGCCGCAGGCCCGGCCTACCCAGAGCAAGGAAGAACACTGCTATGGCAGTCACCACTGTGGCCCAGTTGGCCGCCGAGCTGAGCCGACCGGCTGCGACGCTGCTCGAGCAACTGCAGTCGGCAGGCGTGCGCAAGGCGTCGGCCGACGACGCGCTCACCGAGCACGACAAGGAGCGCCTGCTCGAACACCTGCGCAGCATGCACGGCACTTCCGGCACCGAGCGCAAGAAGATCACGCTGGTCAAGAAGAGCACCAGCGAGATCAAGCAGGCCGACGCCAGCGGCAAGGCGCGCACGATCCAGGTCGAGGTGCGCAAGAAGCGTGTCTTCGTCAAGCGCGAGGAGGCCAGCACGCCGGCCACCGAGGACGCCGCACCGGCCGCGCCGGTGGTCGACGACGCCGAGCTGCAGCGGCGCGAGGAAGAGGCCGAGCGCCAGGCCGAGCTGCTGCGCCGCCAGGAAGAGGAGCTCGCCGAGCGGCGTCGCCAGCGCGAGGAGCAGGAGCGGCGCGAGCGCGAGGCCGCCGAGCAGCGTGCCCGCGAAGCCGCCGAGCGCGCCGCGGCCGAGCTGGCCGCCGAGCAGGCCGCTGCCGAGGCGCGCCGCGCCAACGGCGGCAAGGCCAGGGCGCCGGCGCCGGCGCCGGTGGCCGAACCGGCGCCGGCGCCCGCGGGTGAGCCGGCGCCGCCGGCCGAGGCGCCCAAGCCGGCGCTGCGCGTGGTCAAGGCCGTCGACGTCGACGCCGCCGACAAGCAGCGCATGGCCGACCTGGAAAAGCGCCGCAAGGCCGCCGAGGCCGAAGCCGCGGCGATCCGCGCGATGATGTCGCAGCCGCGCAAGGTGCTGACGGCCAAGAAGCCCGAGGAGGCCAAGCCGGCGGCTGCCGATGCGGCCAAGGCCGGCATCGCCGGCACGATCCACAAGCCCAAGGCCGGGGCGCCTGCGCCGGCGGTGGCCAAGCCCGGCGACAAGAAGTCGGTCAAGTCCGACAAGATGTCCTCGGCCTGGGCCGACGGCAGCAAGCGTCCGGCCGCCGGTGCGGCCAAGGGCCGCAGCGATGCCGGCGCGCGTGCGGGCTGGAAGGCCCCGCGCGGCGGTGCGCGCCGCGGCGAGCGCAGCGATGGCACGTCCTCGGGCTTCGTCGCGCCGACCGAGGCCCAGGTCCACGAGGTTCACGTGCCCGAGACGATCTCGGTGGCCGATCTGGCGCACAAGATGAGCGTCAAGGCCAGCGAGGTCATCAAGCGCCTGATGCGGCTGGGCCAGATGGTGACGATCAACCAGCAGCTCGACCAGGAGACGGCGATGATCGTCGTCGAGGAGATGGGCCACAAGGCGCTGGCCGCCAAGCTCGACGACCCCGAGGCCTTCCTGGTCGAGGAAGGCACAACCGGCATCCAGGCCGAGGCCGGCCCGCGCGCGCCGGTGGTCACCGTGATGGGCCACGTCGACCACGGCAAGACCTCGCTGCTCGACCACATCCGCGCCACCCGCGTGGCCGCGGGCGAGGCCGGCGGCATCACCCAGCACATCGGCGCCTACCACGTGCAGACCCCGCGCGGCATGATCACCTTCCTCGACACGCCGGGCCACGAGGCCTTCACGGCGATGCGCGCGCGTGGCGCCAAGGCCACCGACATCGTGATCCTGGTCGTTGCCGCCGACGACGGCGTGATGCCGCAGACCAAGGAGGCGATCCACCACGCAAAGGCCGCCGGCGTGCCGATCGTCGTTGCGATCAACAAGATCGACAAGCCCGAGGCCAACCTCGAGCGCGTGCGCAGCGAACTGGTGGCCGAGCAGGTCGTGCCCGAGGAGTTCGGCGGCGACTCGCCGTTCTGTCCGGTCTCGGCACGCACCGGCCAGGGCATCGACAACCTGCTCGAGCAGGTGCTGCTGCAGGCCGAGGTGCTCGAGCTGGCGGCGGCGGTCGACGCGCCGGCCAAGGGCCTGGTCATCGAGGCCCGCCTCGACAAGGGCAAGGGCCCGGTGGCCACCGTGCTGGTGCAGTCGGGCACGCTCAAGCGTGGCGACATCGTGCTTGCCGGCAGCAGCTACGGCCGCGTGCGCGCGATGCTCGACGAGGATGGCAAGCCCACGACCGAGGCCGGGCCGTCGATCCCGGTCGAGATCCAGGGCCTGACCGAGGTCCCTGCCGCCGGCGACGAGTTCATGGTCCTGGCCGACGAGCGCCGGGCGCGCGAGGTCGCCACCTTCCGCCAGGGCAAGTACCGCGAGGTCACGCTCAACAAGCGCCAGGCGGCCAAGCTCGAGAGCATGTTCGAGCAGATGGGCGAGGGCAAGGTGCTGACCCTGCCGCTGATCGTCAAGGCCGACGTCCAGGGCTCGCAGGAGGCGCTGGCGACCTCGCTGCTCAAGCTCTCGACCGAAGAGGTCAAGGTGCAGATCGTGCACGCCGCGGTCGGCGGCATCAGCGAGAGCGACGTCAACCTCGCGCTGGCCTCGAAGGCGGTGCTGATCGGCTTCAACGTGCGCGCCGACGCCGGCGCGCGCAAGCTCGCCGAGGGCAGCGGCGTCGACATCCGCTACTACAACATCATCTACGATGCGGTCGACGACGTGAAGGCCGCGATGGGCGGGCTGCTCGCACCCGAGCAGCGCGAGGAGCTGATCGGCAACGCCGAGGTCCGCCAGGTCTTCGTGGCCTCCAAGATCGGCACGGTGGCCGGCTGCATGGTCACCGCCGGTGTCGTGCGCCGCGGTGCACGCTTGCGGCTGCTGCGCGACAACGTCGTCGTCTACACCGGCGAGGTCGAGTCGGTGCGTCGTGTCAAGGAGGACGTGCGCGAGGTCAAGGAAGGCTTCGAGTGCGGCATCAAGCTCAGGAACTACAGCGACATCCGCGAGGGCGACCAGCTCGAGGTCTTCGAGATCAAGGAAGTCGCGCGCAGCCTGTGAGCGCCCGCCGGGGGCCGGCGCCGATGGCCCGGTCCGCTGCCCGCCCCGCCGACCGCAAGGAAGGCGGGGTTCGCACTTTGACAGGAGACCCCGATGCGCCACAAGAAGAGCACCGTCAACCGCAGCTTCCGCGTCGCCGACCAGATCCAGCGTGACCTCGCCGAGCTGATCCGCGAGCTCAAGGACCCGCGTGTGGGCCTGCTGACGATCAACGCGGTCGAGGTCTCGCCCGACTATGCGCATGCCCGGGTCTGGTTCTCGCTGCTGGTCGGCGACCCGGGCGAGTGCGAGGCCGCGCTCAACGAGGCCGCCGGCTGGCTGCGCAACGCGCTGTTCAAGCGCCTGTCGATCCACACCGTGCCGACGCTGCACTTCCACTTCGACCGCACGACCGAGCGCGCCGCCGAGATCGCCGCGCTGATCCGGCAGGCCAACGCCGCGCCGGGCAAGGACTGAAGCGTGCTGCAGCGCGCGCGCCCGCCGCGCCGTGCCGTGCACGGCGTGCTGCTGCTCGACAAGCCCGTCGGGCTGACGAGCAACGCCGCGCTGCAGCAGGCCAGGCGGCTGCTGCGCGCGGAGAAGGCCGGCCACACCGGCACCCTCGACCCGCTGGCCAGCGGCCTTCTGCCGCTGTGCTTCGGTGCGGCGACCAAGTTTGCGCAGGCCAGTCTCGACGCTGACAAGGCCTACCGCGCGCGGCTCGCGCTGGGCGTGACGACGAGCACCGGCGACGGCGAGGGCGAGGTCCTCGAGCGTCGCGCCGTCGAGCTCGACCGCGCGGCGGTCGAGGCCGCCTGCGCGCGCTTCGTCGGCACGATCGAGCAGGTGCCGCCGATGCACTCGGCGCTCAAGCACGGCGGGCGCGCGCTCTACGACTACGCGCGCGCCGGGATCGAGGTCGAGCGCGCGCCGCGCCGCATCGTCGTTCACCGTCTCGACATCGTCGACTGGCAGGATGCAACGCTGGTCGTCGACGTCGTCTGCAGCAAGGGCACCTACGTGCGCACGCTGGCCGAGGACATCGGCGCCGCGCTGGGCTGCGGCGCGCACCTGGCGGCGCTGCGGCGCACGGCCAGCGGCGGCCTGGGCCTGGCCGGGGCGGTCACGCCCGATGCGCTGGCTGCGCTCGACGAAGCGCAACGCGACGCGCGGCTGCTGCCGCCCGATGCGCTGCTCGCCGACTGGCCCGCGCTCGTGCTGCCCGCGGCCGAGGCGGCGCGCTTCCTCACCGGGCTGCGCCGGCGTGTCGCGCAGCCCGATGCGCCGGCCGTGCGCGTCTACGGCCCGCCGCCGGGGGCGTTCCTCGGCAGCGCGCACATCCGGGCCGGCGAGCTGATCGCCGACCGTCTGCTCAGCCCGGCCGAGGTGGCCGCGCTGTCGAACCCGCGAGTACCCGCATGAACCGACCGATACGCAACATCGCCATCATCGCCCACGTCGACCATGGCAAGACCACGCTGGTCGACCAGTTGCTGCGCCAGAGCGGCACCTTCCGCGACAACCAGCAGGTCGCCGAGCGCGTGATGGACAGCAACGACCTCGAGCGCGAGCGCGGCATCACGATCCTGGCCAAGAACTGCGCGGTGCACTGGCAGGACACGCACATCAACATCGTCGACACCCCCGGCCACGCCGACTTCGGCGGCGAGGTCGAGCGCGTGCTGTCGATGGTCGACGGCGTGCTGCTGCTGGTCGACGCGGTCGAGGGCCCGATGCCGCAGACGCGCTTCGTCACCAGGAAGGCGCTGGCGCTGGGCTTGAAGCCCATCGTCGTTGTCAACAAGGTCGACCGCCCCGGCGCGCGCATCGACTATGTCGTCAACGCGACCTTCGACCTCTTCGACCGGCTCGGCGCGAGCGAGGAGCAACTCGACTTCCCCGTGGTCTACGCCTCGGGTCTGCAGGGCTGGGCCACGCTCGAGGCCGGCACGACCGGCAGCGATCTCGCGCCGCTGTTCGAGGCCATCGTGCGGCATGTGCCGCCGCACCAGGGCGACGCCAGCGCGCCGCTGCAATTGCAGATCTGCTCGCTGGACTATTCGAGCTACGTCGGGCGCATCGGCATCGGTCGCATCAGCGCCGGCACGCTGCGCCCGGGCATGGACGTCGCCGTTTGCGCCGGCCTCGAGGCGCCGCCGAGGAAGGCGCGGATCAACCAGGTGCTGACCTTCGAAGGCCTCGAGCGGCGCCAGGCCGAGGCCGCCGGCCCCGGCGACATCGTGCTGGTCAACGGCATCGAGGACATCGGCATCGGCGAGACGCTGACCAGCCTCGACGAGCCGCGTGCGCTGCCGATGCTGCAGGTCGACGAGCCGACGCTGACGATGAACTTCTGCGTCAACACCAGCCCGCTGGCGGGGCGCGAGGGCAAGTTCGTGACCAGTCGCCAGATCCGCGACCGCCTCGGCCGCGAACTGCAGAGCAACGTCGCCCTGCGCGTGAAGGACACTGCCGAAGACGGCGTCTACGAGGTCTCGGGCCGCGGCGAGCTGCACCTGACGATCCTGCTCGAGAATATGCGCCGCGAGGGCTACGAGCTGGCCGTGGGCAAGCCGCGCGTCGTGCTGCGCGAGCAGGGCGGCGTGCGCCTCGAGCCCATCGAGCTGGTGACCTGCGACATCGAGGACCAGCACCAGGGTGCGGTCATGCAGGCGCTCGGCGAGCGCCGTGCCGAGCTGGTCAACATGGAGACCGACGGCAGCGGCCGCGTGCGGCTCGAGTACCGCATCCCGGCGCGCGGGCTGATCGGCTTCTCGACCGAGTTCATGAACCTCACGCGCGGCACCGGGCTGATCAGCAACATCTTCGACTCCTGGGAGCCGCACAAGGGCGACATCGCCGGGCGCAAGAACGGCGTGCTGATCAGCCAGGACGACGGCGAGATCGTGACCTACGCGCTGGGCAAGCTCGACGAGCGCGGGCGCATGTTCGTGCGCCCCGGCGACCCGGTCTACGAGGGCATGATCGTCGGCATCCACAGCCGCGACAACGACCTCGTCGTCAATGCGGTGCGCACCAAGCAGCTCACCAACTTCCGCGTCAGCGGCAAGGAAGACGCGATCCGGCTGACGCCGCCGATCGAGCTGACGCTCGAGTACGCGGTCGAGTTCATCGAGGACGACGAGCTCGTCGAGATCACGCCCAAGTCGATCCGGCTGCGCAAGCGCTTCCTCAAGGAGCACGAGCGCAAGCGCGCGCAGCGCGAAGCCGCGTAGCGGCTCTGCGCTGCGCGCGCTACGCGATCAAATGGACCACCCCCTACGCGCTACGCGCGCCCCCTGCGAGGGGGCGCCGCCAGCGGACCGGCGAAGCCGGCTCCGCGGCGGCCGCTTGAAGGGCCGAGCGGCTGCGCCGGCTTGTGGAGCGGCATGACGCATCGACGGGCCGTGGCGCTGATGGTGCTGGTGACGCTGCTGTGGAGCATCGCCGGCGTCGTCACGCGCCAGCTCGACAGCGCCGCGCCGTTCGAGGTCAGCTTCTGGCGCAGCGCGTTCAATGCGCTGGCGCTGCTGCTGCTGCTGGCCTGGCTGCGCGGGCCGCGCGAGCTGGCGCGCGCGCTGCGCCAGGGCGGTCCGGCGCTGTGGCTGTCGGCGCTGTGCTGGTGCGTGATGTTCACCGCGTTCATGGTCGCGCTGACCCTGACCACGGTGGCCAATGTGCTGGTCACGATGGCCCTGACGCCGTTGCTGACGGCGATCGCCGCGCGCGTCGCGCTGGGCCACCGGCTGGCCGCGCGGACCTGGGCAGCGATCGTCGCGGCCGGTGCCGGCATCGCGTGGATGTACGCGCGCGACATCGGCGGCGCCGGCGGCACGCATGCCCTGGGCGTCGCCGTCGCCCTGGCGCTGCCGGTGGCCGCCGCCGTCAACTGGACCCTGTTGCAGGCCCTGCGCCAGCGCGAACGCGAGTCTGGCGCCGCGCCCGTCCGCCCGCCGCCCGACATGCTCGCCGCGGTGCTGCTCGGTGCCGTGCTGGCCGCGCTGCTCGCGCTGCCGCTGTCGCTGCCGTTTGCCGCCACGCCCAGCGACATCGGCTGGCTGGCCCTGCTCGGCGTCGTCCAGCTCGCCATCCCCTGCGTGCTGGCGGTGCTCGCCGCGCGCGTGCTCAGCGCGCCCGAGATCTCGCTGCTGGCGCTGCTCGAGGTGATCTTCGGCGTTGCCTGGGCCTGGCTCGGCGCGGGCGAGACGCCGTCGCCGGCCGCGCTGACCGGCGGCTCGGTCGTGCTGCTCGCTTTGCTGCTGCACGAGCTGGTCGCCTTGCGGCGCACGCGAGCGCCGCTGACCTGAGCGCTGTTCGGCGACGCGCCCGCTCCGCCTCGCGATGTTTCGGCACAGTCAGCCCGTCGCCGAGCAGCGTCACCGAGCGGCGGCGGCCGATGGCACACTGCGCGCCTTCGCCATCTCACCGACGACCCCACTGCCTTGGACCCGACCCTGTTGCAGCTCGCCGCAGAGCTGAAGGTACGCCCGGCGCAGGTCGCCGCCGCGGTCGATCTGCTCGACGGCGGCGCCACCGTGCCGTTCATCGCCCGCTACCGCAAGGAAGCCACCGGCGACCTCGACGACGTCCAGTTGCGCCAGCTCGAGACGCGCCTGGCCTACTTGCGCGAGCTGGCCCAGCGCCGCGCCGCGGTGCTGGCCAGCATCGACGGCCAGGGCAGGCTCACGCCCGCGCTGCGCGCGGCCATCGAGGCCGCGGCGACCAAGCAGGACCTCGAGGACCTGTACCTGCCGTACAAGCCCAGGCGCCGCACCAAGGGCATGATCGCGCGCGAAGCCGGCCTCGAGCCGCTGGCCGAGCGGCTCTGGGCCGACCCGGGGCTAGACCCGCTGGCCGAGGCCGCGGCCTTCGTCGACGCCGTGGCCGGCTTTGCCGACGCCCGCAGCGTGCTCGACGGCGTGCGTGACCTGCTCGCCGAGCGCTGGGCCGAGGATGCCGCCCTGGTCGGCAGCCTGCGCCAGTGGCTGTGGGTGCAGGGCCGGCTGCGCGCGACGCGCATCGAGGGCAAGGACCCGGCGCAGCCCGAGGTCGCCAAGTTCCGCGACTATTTCGACTACGAGGAGCCGATCGCGCAAGTGCCTTCGCACCGCGCGCTGGCCGTGCTGCGCGGGCGCGCGCTGGAGCTGCTCGACGTGCGGCTTGCGCTGCCCGAGGAGCCGCCGCCCGGGCAGCCGACGCCGGCCGAGCTGCGCATTGCCGCGCACCTGGGCTGGGCGCCGGCGGGCCGCCCCGGCGACGAGCTGATCCGCAAGACCGTGGCCTGGACCTGGAAGGTCAAGCTCGGCCTGAGCCTCGAGCGCGACCTGCTGGCCCGGCTGCGCGAGGCCGCCGAAGGCGTCGCGATCAAGGTCTTTGCCGAGAACGTGCGCGACCTGCTGCTGGCCGCGCCGGCCGGGCCGCGCGTCGTGATGGGGCTAGACCCCGGCATCCGCACCGGCGTCAAGGTCGCCGTCGTCGCCGCCACCGGCAAGCTGCTGGCCACCGCGACGGTCTACCCGCACGAGCCGCGGCGCGACCTGGACGGCGCGCTGCAGACGCTGGCGCGGCTGGTGGACGCGCATGGCGTCGAGCTGATCGCCATCGGCAACGGCACGGCCAGCCGCGAGACCGACCGCCTGGCCGCCGAGCTGATCCGCCGCGTGCAGTCGCTCGCCGCCGGCGCGCGGCTCGAGCGCGTCGTCGTCAGCGAGGCCGGCGCCTCGGTGTACTCGGCCAGCGAGCTCGCCAGCCGCGAGTTTCCCGAGCTCGACGTCAGCCTGCGCGGCGCGGTCAGCATCGCGCGGCGCGTGCAGGACCCGCTGGCCGAGCTGGTCAAGATCGACCCGCGCAGCATCGGCGTCGGCCAGTACCAGCACGACGTCGACCAGGGCCAGCTCGCGCGCGCGCTCGACGCCGTCGTCGAGGACTGCGTCAACAAGGTTGGCGTCGACCTCAACACCGCCTCGGTGCCGCTGCTGGCGCGGGTCTCGGGGCTGAGCCCGGCGGTGGCCGCGGCGATCGTGCGCTGGCGCGACGCGCAGGGTGCGTTCCGCAACCGCCAGCAACTGCTCGATGTCGCCGGCCTCGGGCCGCGCACCTTCGAGCAGGCCGCCGGCTTCCTGCGCATCCGCGACGGCGACAACCCGCTCGACATGACCGGCGTGCACCCCGAGAGCTACCCGCTGGTCGACCGCCTGCTGGCCGCCACCGGCCGCCCGGTGGCCGAGCTGATGGGCCGCAGCGAGGTGCTGCGCACGCTGCGCCCCGAGGCCTGCGCCGACGAGCGCTTCGGCGCGATCACCGTGCGCGACATCCTCGCCGAGCTCGACAAGCCCGGACGCGACCCGCGCCCGCACTTCCAGGCCGCGCGCTTCAACGACGGTGTCGAGCGCATCGAGGACCTGCGCCCCGGCATGACGCTGCACGGCACGGTCAGCAACGTCGCGCAGTTCGGTGCCTTCGTCGACCTCGGCGTGCACCAGGACGGGCTGGTCCACGTCAGCCAGCTCGCCGACCGTTACGTGCGCGACGCGCGCGAGGTCGTCAAGGCCGGCGACGTGGTCGAGGTCCGCGTCGTCGAGGTCGACCTGCAGCGCGGGCGCATCGCGCTGTCGATGCGCGCCGACGCCGCCGCCGCGCTGCCCGCGGGCGCGCGCGCCGAGGCGGGCGGCGCGGCGGCGGGCCGGCCGCGCCAGCGCGCTGGCGCGGCGCCGGCCGCCCCAGGGGCGATGGCCGCCGCGTTCGCCCGCCTGCGCGGCGGCTGAAGGCCGAGCCGGTGCGCGCGCTCGAGGTCTACGCCGGCGAGCGCGCGCGCGCCAGGCTGCGCGAGCGCGGCCTGCGCGCGGCCGACGTGCGGGTCGTTCCGGCGGCAGCCGGCGGGCCCAAGGGCCTCGTGCTGATCCCGCTGGACCGCTACCTGTTCGGCCACTGGCTGGCCGCCAGCGCCCAGCCGGTGCACCTGGTCGGCGCGTCGATCGGCGCCTGGCGCATGGCCTGCGCCTGCCTGCCCGACGCCGATGCGGCGCTGGCGCGGCTGGCTGCGGACTACATCGGCCAGCGCTACACGCACGCACCGGGCGCGATGCCGGCGCCGCGCCATGTCAGCGCGGTCTTCGCCAGCAAGCTCGCCGAGCACTTCGGCGGGCGCGAGGCGCAGGTCCTGGCCCACCCGCGCTACCGGCTGCACGTCTTCACCAGCCGCGGCCGCGCCCTGCTCGGCCGCGAGGGCCGCGCGCTGTCGCGCCTGAGCACGGCGCTGGGCTACGGCGCGGCGTTCGTGACCAACCTCGCCAGCCGCCGCGCGCTGGGCGGCTGGCTCGAGCGCGTCGTGCTGTCGGACCCGCGCGCGGCGCTGCCGCTGCCGCTGCACGACTTCCGCACGGCGGTCGCGCCGCTGCGCGCCGACAACCTGCAGCCGGGCCTGCTGGCGAGCTGCTCGATCCCGTTCTGGCTCGAGGCGGTGCACGACATCCCCGGTGCGCCGCGCGGCGCGTACTGGGACGGCGGCATCACCGACTACCACCTGCGGCTGGACTACGCGGCGATGGCCGAGGGCCTGGTGCTGTACCCGCATGTCCAGCGCCAGGTCGTCGCCGGCTGGCTCGACAAGCCACTGCGTCACCGCCACCGCGCCGACCCGCGGCTGGCCAACGTCGTCGTGCTCGCGCCCGCGGCCGAGTGGGTCGCGCGCTTGCCCAACGCCAAGCTGCCCGACCGCAGCGACTTCCATGCCTACGGCGACGACGTCGCCGCCCGCAGCGCGGTCTGGCAGCGCGCGCTCGCCGAGAGCCAGCGGCTGGCCGACGAGTTTGCCGAACTGGCCGCGCGCCCCACGCTGGAGGCGCTGCCATTGCCGTGACGGCCGACTACAATCATGCGTCGACGTTTCACCACCCCATCAGCAAGAGCGAGAAAGGCAGCACGGGTTATGACACCGCGAACTCCGACCACCGCCTCCCGAGGTTGAGTCGCCGCGGCCGATCGCCCTGTGTCCCTGTCTGATCGAGCGCGGCCCCGCCCGCGCTTTCTCGTTTCTGGAGCTGCCCGATGATCAGCATACGACTGCCCGACGCTTCGAGCCGCGAGTTTCCCGGCCCGGTCACGGTGGCCGAGGTCGCCGCGGCGATCGGCCCGGGGCTGGCCAAGGCCGCGCTGGCCGGGCGCGTCGGCACCGGTGCCGAGGCGCGGCTGGTCGACACCAGCCACCGCCTCGAAGCCGACACCGAGCTGGCCATCGTCACCGACAAGGACCCCGACGGGCTCGAGCTGATCCGCCACTCGACGGCGCACTTGCTGGCCTACGCGGTCAAGGAGCTGTTCCCCGACGCGCAGGTCACGATCGGCCCGGTGATCGCCAACGGCTTCTACTACGACTTCTCGTACAAGCGCGCATTCACCCCCGAGGACCTCGAGGCCATCGAGCAGCGCATGCGCGAGCTCGCCGCCCGGGACGAGCCGGTGCAGCGCCGCGTGCTGCCGCGCGACGATGCCGTCGCGCACTTCCGGGCCCAGGGCGAGCACTACAAGGCCGAGATCATCGCCGGCATCCCGCCCGGCGAGGCGGTCAGCCTCTACCGCGAGGGCGGCTTCGAGGACCTCTGCCGCGGCCCGCATGTGCCCAGCACCGGCAGGCTGCGCCACTTCAAGCTGATGAAGGTCGCCGGCGCATACTGGCGCGGCGACCACCGCAACGAGATGCTGCAGCGCATCTATGGCACCGCCTGGGCCAGCAAGGACGAGCTGCAGAAATACCTGCACCTGCTGGAAGAGGCCGAGCGGCGCGACCACCGCCGGCTCGGCCGCGAGCTCGACCTGTTCCACCTCGACGAGCATGCGCCGGGGCTGGTCTTCTGGCACCCCAAGGGCTGGGCGCTGTGGCAGCAGGTGGAGCAGTACATGCGCGCGGTCTACCGCGACAACGGCTACCTCGAGGTCAAGGGCCCGCAGATTCTCGACAAGACGCTGTGGCAGAAGACGGGGCACTGGGACAAGTACCGCGAGCACATGTTCACGACCGAGTCGGAGAAGCGCGACTATGCGCTCAAGCCGATGAACTGCCCCGGCCACATCCTGATCTACAAGCAGGGCATCAAGAGCTACCGCGACCTGCCGCTGCGCTACGGCGAGTTCGGCGCCTGCCACCGCAACGAGCCCAGCGGCGGCCTGCACGGCATCATGCGCGTGCGCGGCTTCACGCAGGACGACGGCCACATCTTCTGCACCGAGGCCCACATCCTCGACGAGTGCGTGGCCTACACCGCGCTGCTGCGCAGGGTCTACGCCGACTTCGGCTTCCACGAGATCCTCTACAAGGTCGCGACCCGGCCGGCGCAGCGCATCGGCAGCGACGCGGTCTGGGACCAGGCCGAGCAGGCGCTGATGCAGAGCCTGCGCGCCTCGGGTTGCGCGTTCGTCGTCTCGCCCGGCGAGGGCGCGTTCTACGGCCCGAAGATCGAGTACACGCTGAAGGACGCGCTCGGCCGCGAGTGGCAGTGCGGCACGATGCAGGTCGACTTCTCGATGGCCGAGCGGCTCGACGCCGAGTATGTCGCCGAGGACGGCAGCCGCCGCCACCCGGTCATGCTGCACCGCGCGATCGTCGGCAGCTTGGAGCGCTTCATCGGCATCCTGATCGAGCAGCATGGCGGCGCGCTGCCGGCCTGGCTCGCGCCGGTGCAGGCGGTGGTCTGCCCGATCGGCGAGGGCCACGCCGATTACGCCATGCAGGTAACGAAAGCGTTGCAAAAACAAGGAGTTAGGGCAGAGGCGGATTTGCGGGCCGACAAGATCACGTATAAAATCCGCGCGCATTCCCTGCAGAAGGTGCCGTACATCCTGGTCGTCGGCGACAAGGAAAAGGCAAGCGGCGCCGTTGCGGTGCGCGCCCGTGGCAACCAGGACCTCGGTGCGATGCCGCTGGCAGGCTTCCTCGCGAAGCTCACCAGCGACATCGCCGCCAAGGCCTGAGGCCCAGGCGCGCGTTTCGTTTTTCTTTCCGGCCGCGTCTTGCCTGCGGCTGTGACGAGGTCTGAACCATCGCTACCTTCTTCGACCGTCGGACCCCGAACGACGTCCGCAAGCACCGGCTGAACCGGGAAATCATGGCGCCGCAGGTGCGGCTCAACGGCCCCGACAACGAGCCGCTGGGCATCGTGCCGATCCAGGAAGCCCTGCGGCTGGCCGGCGAGCATGACGTCGACCTGGTCGAGATCGCCGCGCAGGCCGATCCGCCGGTCTGCCGGCTGATGGACTACGGCAAGTTCAAGTACCAGGAGCAGAAGAAGGCGGCCGAAGCCAAGTCCAAGCAGAAGGTCATCGAGATCAAGGAAGTCAAGTTCCGCCCCGGCACCGACGAAGGCGACTACCTGATCAAGATGCGCAACCTGCGCCGCTTCATCGCCGAGGACGGCGACAAGGGCAAGGTCACGCTGCGCTTCCGGGGCCGCGAGATCACGCACCAGGAGATCGGCATGCGGCTGCTCGAGCGCATCCGCGACGAGCTGGCCGACGTGGCGGTGGTCGAGCACATGCCCAAGCTCGAGGGTCGGCAGATGATCATGGTGCTGGCGCCCAAGCGCAAGTAGGGCGGCGCCAGCGATCGAAGGATTTCGCCGTCACGGTTGGTCGCCGTGGCGGTCGAAGAGAAGCCGTTGCAGGCCTGACCAAGCACGCCGGGCGCCGGCGTCGCCTGCAAGGGTCAGACACAAGGAGCAGTCATGCCCAAGATGAAGACCAAGAAGAGCGCGGCCAAGCGGTTTCGCGTGCGCCCCGGTGGCACCGTCAAGCGCGGCCAGGCGTTCAAGCGCCACATCCTCACCAAGAAGAGCACGACGCGCAAGCGCCAGCTGCGCGGCAGCGCCGACGTGCACGAGCGCGACGTCGGCCGCATCGCGGCGATGATGCCGTTTGCCGGCCTCTGACCCCTGAGACGAAGGAAGGAGAACAAACATGCCTCGCGTCAAACGTGGTGTCACCGCCCGCGCCCGCCACAAGAAGGTGCTGGCCCTGGCCAAGGGTTACCGTGGCCGCCGCAAGAACGTCTTTCGCATCGCCAAGCAGGCGGTGATGAAGGCCGGCCAGTACGCCTACCGCGACCGCCGCACCCGCAAGCGCGTCTTCCGCGCGCTGTGGATCGCGCGCATCAACGCCGCCAGCCGCGAGCTCGGCGTGACCTACAGCAAGTTCATGGCCGGCCTGAAGAAGGCCCAGATCGACATCGACCGCAAGATGCTCGCCGATCTCGCCGTGCGGGACCCGGCGGCCTTTGGCAGCATCGTCGAGAAGGTGAAGGCCCAGCTCGCCTGAAGCCCCCTGGCCGGCGCCTGGCGCCGGCCGACGCGGCGCGCGCCGCGGCGAGCCCGCAGGCCGTCACCCACCGGTGGCGGCCTTTTTTTCCGCTCGATTTGCCATGAACGACCTCGATACCCTGGTGGCCGCGGCGCAGTCGGACTTCGCCGCTGCCGTCACGCCGGCCGAACTCGACAACGCCAAGGCGCGCTACCTCGGCAAGGCCGGGCAACTGACCGAGCGCATGAAGGCGCTGGCTGCGCTCGCGCCCGAGGCCAGGCGCACGCGCGGCGCCGAGATCAACGCCGCCAAGCAGCAGGTCGAGGCCGCCCTGCAGGCGCGCCGCCAGGCGCTGGCCGACGCCGAGCTCGAGGCCCAGTTGCAGGCCGAGGCGCTCGACGTGACGCTGCCCGGGCGTCGGCGCGGCAGCGGCGGGCTGCACCCGGTCAGCCGCACGCTGGAGCGCATCGAGGCCATCTTCGGCTCGATGGGCTTCGACGTCGCCGACGGCCCCGAGATCGAGAACGACTGGTTCAACTTCACCGCGCTGAACACGCCGGCCGACCACCCGGCGCGCTCGATGCACGACACCTTCTACGTCGAGGGCGGCTACCTGCTGCGCACGCACACCAGCCCGATGCAGGTGCGCCATGCGCTGCAGCATGTCAGGCGCCACGCCGGCACCGCGCCGATGCCCGAGATCCGCGTCATCGCGCCCGGGCGCACCTACCGCGTCGACAGCGACGCGACGCATTCGCCGATGTTCCACCAGTGCGAGGGCCTGTGGATCGGCGAGAACGTCAGCTTCAAGGACCTCAAGGCGGTGTTCGCCGACTTCTTGCGCCGCTTCTTCGAGACCGACACGCTGGCGATCCGCTTCCGGCCGAGCTTCTTTCCGTTCACCGAACCCTCGGCCGAGGTCGACATCGCGTTCGCCTCGGGGCCGCTGCAGGGCCGCTGGCTCGAGGTTGCCGGCTCGGGCCAGGTCCACCCCAACGTCGTGCGCAACTTCGGCCTCGATCCCGAGCGCCACATCGGTTTTGCCTTCGGCATGGGCCCGGACCGCCTGACGATGCTGCGCTACGGCGTCGGCGACCTGCGGCTGTTCTTCGACAACGACCTGCGCTTCCTGGCCCAGTTCCGCTGAGCCGCGCGCACGCGACGCACGAGACCCACCATGCAATTTCCCGAGTCCTGGCTGCGCGAATTCTGCGACCCGCCGCTGGACACGCAGCAACTGGCCGAGCTGCTGACGATGGCCGGCCTCGAGGTCGAGGCGCTGCGCCCGGTGGCGCCGCCGTTTGCGGGCGTCGTCGTCGGCGAGATCGTCGAGGCGCTGCCGCACCCCAACGCCGAGCGCCTGCGGGTCTGCAAGGTCGCCGCCGGCGAGCACACCCGCGCGGGCCTGCTGCAGGTCGTCTGCGGCGCACCCAATGCCCGCGTCGGGCTCAAGGCGCCGCTGGCGCTGGTCGGCGCGCAACTGCCGCCGGCCGCCGACGGCGCCGCGGCGTTCGAGATCAAGGTCGGCAAACTGCGCGGCGTCGACAGCCTGGGCATGCTGTGCTCGGCGCGCGAGCTCGGCATCGCCGACGACCACGGCGGCCTGCTCGAGCTCGGCGCCGATGCGCCACCCGGCGCCGAGCTGCGGCAGTGGCTGCGCCTCGACGACACGCTGTTCACGCTCAAGCTCACGCCCAACCTCGCGCATTGCCTGAGCGTGCACGGCATCGCGCGCGAAGTCGCGGCGCTGACCGGCGCGCCGCTGCGCGCGCCGGCGATCGCGCCGGTGGCGCCGCTGCACGCTGCGAAGCTGCCGGTCGCCGTCGAGGCGCCCGACCTGTGCGGGCGCTTCTCGGGGCGCATCGTGCGCGGCGTCGACACCACCGCGCCGACGCCGGCCTGGATGGTCGAGCGCCTCGCGCGCTGCGGCCAGCGCAGCGTCAGCGCGCTGGTCGACATCTCGAACTACGTGATGTTCGAGTACGGCCGGCCCTCGCACATCTTCGACCTCGACAAGATCCACCAGCGGCTGGTCGTGCGCTGGGGCCGCCCCGGCGAGACGCTCGAGCTGCTCAACGGCCAGACCGTCGAGGTCGACGCCGAGGTCGGCGTGATCGCCGACGCCCGCGGCGTCGAGTCGCTGGCCGGCATCATGGGCGGCGCCGCGACCGCCGTCGGCGACGACACGAAGAACGTCTACGTCGAGGCCGCGTTCTGGTGGCCCAGGGCGGTGGCTGGCCGCTCGCGGCGCTACGGCTTCGCGACCGACGCCGGCCACCGCTTCGAGCGCGGCGTCGACCCGGCGCTGACCGTGGCCCACATCGAGTGCATCACGCGGCTGATCGTCGACATCTGCGGCGGCCAGCCCGGGCCGGTCGACGACCAGGTCGTCCATCTGCCGGTGCCCCAGCCCGTCACGCTGCGCGTCGCGCGGGCGAGCAAGGTCATCGGCATGCCGCTGACGCAGGCGATCTGCGCCGACGCCCTGCACCGCCTGGGCCTGCCGTTCGTCGAGGGCGAGGGCACGCTGAGCGTGACCCCGCCGAGCTGGCGCTTCGACCTCGCGATCGAGGAAGACCTGATCGAGGAGGTCATCCGCGTCGTCGGCTACGAGCGCCTGCCGGCGACGCCACCGCTCGCGCCGGTGACCGCGCAGGTGCGGCCCGAGCGCCAGCGCAGCGCGCACCGCCTGCGCCACCTGCTGGCCGCGCTCGACTACCAGGAGACGATCGCCTTCAGCTTCGTCGAGCCGCGCTGGGAGCACGAGCTGGCCGGCAACGCCGACCCGATCCGGCTGCTCAACCCGATCGCCGCGCCGCTGGCCGTCATGCGCTCGAGCCTGATCGGCTCGCTGGTCCAGGTGCTGCGCCACAACCTCGCGCGCCGCCAGCCGCGCGTGCGGATCTTCGAGATCGGCCGCGTCTTTCTCAAGGACGCCGGCGTGCCCGACGGCGACACGACGGTCGCCGGCGTGCACCAGCCGCTGCGGCTGGCCGCGCTGGCCTGCGGCACGGCCGACGAGCCGCAGTGGGGTCTGCGCGAGCGCGCGGTCGACTTCTACGACCTCAAGGGCGACGTCGAGGCGCTGTTCGCGCCGCGCCGGCCGCGCTTCGTCGCCGCCGCGCACCCCGCGCTGCATCCGGGCCGCAGCGCGCGCATCGAGCTCGACGGCGTCGGTGTCGGCTGGATCGGCGAGCTGCACCCGAAGTGGCGCCAGGGCTACGAGCTGCCGGCGCCGGCGCCGCTGCTGTTCGAGATCGAGCTCGACACGCTGCTCGCGCGCGAGCTGCCCGCGCACCAGCCGCTGCCGCGCCAGCAGCCGGTGCGGCGTGACCTGGCGCTGGTCGTTCCCGACAGCCTCACGCACGATGCGCTGATCGCCGCGATCGCCCCCGGCCACGGCCTGGTGCGCTCGGCCCGCCTGTTCGACGTCTACAAGCCGGCGCAGCCGCAGCCGGGCATCGGCGCGCACGAGCGCAGCCTCGCGGTGCACCTCGAGCTGCTCGACCCGGAGATGACGCTGACCGAAGAGCGCATCGACGCCGAAGTCGAGCGCGTGCTGGCCGCGCTGGCGCGCGCCGTCGGCGCCCGCCTGCGCACCTGAAGCGCCGACCAGCAAGGATCCGCGCATGCCGCCCGACCGCCCCGACGCCGACCAGGCCGACGCCGCCGCCACGGCCCCGGCCGGCGCCCGCCTGATCCTGCCGTCGCTCGAGACGCCGACGCTGACCAAGGCCGAGCTCGCCGAGCTGCTGTTCGAGCGCCTGGGTCTCAACAAGCGCGAGGCCAAGGACATGGTCGATGCCTTCTACGACATCCTGCACGAGGCGCTGGTCGGCGGCGGCGAGGTCAAGCTCACCGGCTTCGGCAACTTCCAGATCCGGCGCAAGGCGCCACGCCCCGGGCGCAATCCGCGCACCGGCGAAGTCGTGCCGATCAAGGCCCGCCACGTCGTGACCTTCCACGCCAGCCACAAGCTCAAGGCCATCGTGCAGGGCGAGGTCGCCGCGCCCGGTGACTTCGAGTAGAGTCTGGCCCCCGCCGACCGCCCCCCGCCATCGCTGCCCCGCCGCCTGCGCCTGCCGCCATGGATGCCGGCCTGCCACCGATCCCCGCCAAGCGCTACTTCACGATCGGTGAGGTCAGCGAGCTCTGCGGCGTCAAGCCCTACGTGCTGCGCTACTGGGAGCAGGAGTTTGCCCAGTTGCGCCCGATGAAGCGCCGCGGCAACCGCCGCTACTACCAGCACCACGAGGTGCTGCTCGTGCGCCGCATCCGCGAGCTGCTCTACGAACAGGGCTTCACGATCGTCGGTGCGCGCAACCGCCTGGCCGAAGCCGCCGGCCGCGCCCCGGCGCGGGCGGCAGCGCTGGCCGCGGCCACTGCCGAAGAAGCCGGCGCCGGACCGGCCGACGTCGCCGCCGTGGCGCTCGCGCCGGCCGCGCCGCAGGCCGTCGATGCCGGCCTGGCCCTGCCCCCGTCGCAGGCTGCCGACCTGCGCGCCGAGCTGCTCGCGATCCGCGAACTGCTCAGCACCTGAGCGAGCGGGCGCCCACCGGCGGCGCAGGCGGGCCGCGCGTCGAAGGTATACTTGTCAGCTTCGTCGGGGTGTAGCGCAGCCTGGTAGCGCACTTGCATGGGGTGCAAGGGGTCGCGAGTTCGAATCCCGCCACCCCGACCAACCATACGTGAATCTGCAAGCCCGGTACCGCAAGGTGCCGGGCTTGTTGTCGATGCGCCCGCACCGCGGTTGCGGCCGGCGCTGAGCTGGATGGCGAGTCAGGCTCGCAGGTGTGAAGATGCTTCGGACCCATGCGGTTTGCCACCCGGATCGTCGACGCGCCGGCCGTCGGGCGGGCGCCTCTGCCTGGCTGGCGGCGCGCCGGGCAGGCCATGGGCCCGTGGCGGCGGCTGGGTGACCGCGGCAGCGCCTTCGAGGACCGCGAAGTGCACGACCCACTGCCGCCCCGCCGCGCCGAGGAGCAGGGTGCACATGGGCGCCACCGGCTCGAACGCGGGCGGGGCGGCGCCTGCCGGCAGCCCGAGCCGGCGCCGTGCCGCCGGTCGCGCTGGTGGCTGTGGTGCTGCGGACTGTGGCTGGGCTTGCTGCTCGCGGCGGCTGCCCCGGTGCAGGCCGCGCCAGCACCGGCTGCAACGCCGGTCGTCGCGCTCGAGCGCGTGGCCGGCGGGCTGTCGCTGCATGGCCGGGTGGCGCTGCTGGCCGATCCGGGCGGGCAGTTGTCGCTGGCCGACATCCGCCGCATGGGCCCGTCCGCATGGTCCTGGCCCGTGGGCGAGTTGCGCGCCGGCGGAGCAACCGCGTGGTGGCTGCGCATTGCGGTCGAGCAGACCGCACCGGGCGGCCCCTGGCTGCTGGCCCTGCCCAGCACGGCGCTGCGCGACGTGCGCGTCTACGGGCCGTTCGACGCCGACGGGCGCGCCATCGCGGCGCCTTGGGCCAGCGGGCTGATCCGCCCGTACGCCAGCCGCCCGCTGGGCCTGGAGCGGCTGGTCGTTCCGCTCGATTTGCCGGCGACCGGCCGCCACTGGGTCTACCTGCGCGTGCAGTCGAGCATCGCCCAGAAGATGACGCCGACGCTGTGGCATGCGGCCGACCTGCAGTTGGTTCGGCAGCACCAGCGCCTGCTCGATGGCGCGGTCTATGGCTTCATGCTCGCCTTCCTGCTCGCGTCGCTGGCGCTCTGGTGGTACTTCCGCGACCCGGCCCTGACCTGGTTTGCCGTGATGCTCGCAACCGCGCTGCTCTCGCTGACGAGCTTCAACGGACATGCCGCGCACTACCTCTGGCCGAACCACCCCTGGTGGATCGAGCACAGCTACGTGCTGTTTCCGGCGCTGTGGCTGGGCGCCTGCGCGGGCTTCGCGCGGCATTTCCTGCGCACCCACCAGCGGTTTGCCGCAGCGGATGCCGTGCCGCGGGGGTTGCTGGCGCTGGCCCTGATCAGTCTGGGCCTGGGGCTGGCGGGCTGGACGACCTGGGCGCAACACCTCAACGAGCTCGTCGCGGTGGCCGGCAGCCTGGCCCTGGCGCTGATTGCCGCCGTGCTGTGGCGGCGTGGCAACGAGTCGGCGCGCTGGTACCTGCTGTCGTCGCTGGTGCCGTTCGTGACGGTGCTGGCGCTGCTGCTCGTCAACTGGGGGATGCTCGAGTCGCAATGGGTCCATGACTACAGCCTCGAGGTCGGGGTGCTGGCGCAGTCGGTCGTGCTGGCCATCGCGCTGGGCACGCGCGTGGGCCAGGTGCAGCGGCAGAACCTCGCGCTGCTCAGCCACAGCGAGCGGCTGGCGCGCTCGGCGGCAACCGACGCCCTGACCGGGCTGGTCAACCGCCGGGGCCTGGCCGAGATCAGCGCGGGCATCCTGCAGCGCCCGGGCACGCATGCGCTGCTGCTGTTCGACCTCGACCGCTTCAAGCCCATCAACGACACGCTGGGTCACGCCGCCGGCGACCAGGTCCTGCAGGTGCTGGGTCGGCGCCTGACGCAGCACTCGCGCGAGCGCGACGTCGCGGCCCGGCTGGGTGGCGACGAATTCGTCCTGCTGATCGACCAATGCCCGACACGCCCGGAACTCGACGCCGTGATCGGGCGCCTGCGCAACGAGCTCGAGGCGCCGATCGTGCTGGGCGCGCATACCGTGCAGGTCTCGGCCTCGGTCGGGGTCGCCATCGCGCCGACCGACGGCAGCGAGCTCGACGTCCTGCTGCGCGCGGCCGACTGGGCGATGTACGCGGCCAAGAGCCGGCGTCAGGGCGTGCACTTCGTCGCCGACGACCTGCGCTCGGCATCGCTGCGTGACCCGGTCGCGCCGCCCCCGGGGGTCAGCGCGGCCGGGTAGTGCCGGGCCCCCGGCCCACCGGCCTACCCGCCGGCGATCACCACATGCAGGTAGCGCGGCCCGTGCGCGCCGAGCACCAGGCTGCCCTCGATGTCGGTGGTGCCGCTGGCGCCGGTGATCAGGTTGACGTTGCGCGGCGGGGGCTCGCCGGCGGTGGCTGCGGCGTAGTCCTCGAGCCAGGGCAGGAGGTCGGCCGCGGGCAGCAGCACGATGTGGTGCAGCGGCAGGAAGTGCGCGAGCACCGGCGAGTCGGCGCCCGAGTGGAAGACCAGCGAGCCGGTCTCGGCGACGCCCCAGCGTGCGCGGGCCACGGCCACGGCTTCGTCGGCGGCGACCTCGTCGCGCAGCTCGAAGCCGGCCCAGTCGAGCGCGCGCAGCCGCGCATCGGGCTGCAGCGCGATGCGCGCGGGCAGACCACGGGCGCGCAGGTACGCGCCGACGGCGGCCGGCAAGCCGGCTTCGGTGGCGATGCGCTCGGCGCTGGCGGCAACGCGCGGCGCGGTCACCCGCGCGACGAAGCTCTCGACCAGGTCGCCGCCGGCCAGCGCCGGCCGGGCCGCGGCCGCGTCGGCCAGCAGCGCGTCGGCCTCGGCGCGCACGGCGTGTGGGTCGGCGCTGCGCGCGCCGAGCGCGGCGCGCACGCGCCCGAGGATGGTCTCGCGCGCGCTCATCGCGCGGCGCCGCGCCGATCGGGCGCGGCGGGTGCCTGCCACCGCTCGCCGGCGGCGTAGCGCGCCATGAAGCTGCGCGCTTCGGGCGCGGGGAAGTCGCGGTATGCGGTCCAGGCGCCGAGCCCGGGCATGCGCCGTATCCAGCCGCCGCGCGCAAACCCCCGCATCAGCGGCAGCGCCAGCGCCAGGCCCAGCCGGTACAGCCGCGGGTGCGAGGCGACGTAGGTGTGCAGGCCCAGCCCCAGGCGCAGCGTCGCGGGCTCGAGGCCGTCGCGCCAGGCGCGGTCGCGCCAGCCGCGCAGCAGCGTCGGCAGCGGGATCTGCACCGGGCAGACCTCCTGGCACTTGCCGTTGAGCGTGCAGGCGTGGGCGAGGTCGCGCGAGTGCGCGAGCCCGTCGAGCACCGGCGTCAGCACCGCGCCCATCGGCCCGGGGTAGGTGCCGCCGTAGGCATGCCCGCCGAGCTGGCGGTAGACCACGCAGTGGTTCATGCACGCGCCGCAGCGGATGCAGCGCAGCATCGAGCGCAACTGCGCGTCGGCCAGCATCCGCGTGCGGCCGTTGTCGACCAGCACGATGTGGAACGCCTGCGGGCCGTCGCGGTCGCCCGGGCGCCGCGGGCCGCGGTGGAAGGTGGTGTACTGCGTGAGCTCGGCACCGGTGGCCGAGCGCACCAGCAGGCGCAGCAGCGCAAACGCATGCGCGAGGCTGGGCACGAGCTTCTCGATGCCGGCGGTGACGATGTGCACGCGCGGCGGCGACGTGGTCAGCTCGGCGTTGCCCTCGTTGGTCACGGTGCAGGTCGCGCCGGTGTCGGCGATCAGGAAGTTGGCCCCCGAGATGGCGACGTCGGCGCCGAGAAACTTGTCGCGCAGCTCGCGCCGCGCGCTGTCGACCATCGCCTCGATCGTCTCGTCGCGGTGCGGCTGGCGGTGGGCCTTGCGAAACAGCGCCGAGACCTGCTCGCGCGTGCGGTGCATCGAGGGCCAGACGATGTGCGAGGGCCGGTCGCCGGCGAGCTGCACGATGTGCTCGGCGAGGTCGGTCTCGACGCGCTCGAGACCGGCGGCGTCGAGCGCGTGCGGCAGGCCGATCTCCTCGCCGAGCATCGACTTGACGCGCGTGACGCGCCGGGCACCGGCCTGCCGGCACAGCCCGACGACGATGCGCGCGGCCTCGTCGGCGCTGGCCGCCCAGTGCACCTGCGCGCCCGAGGCGATCGCGTTGCGCTCGAACTCGAGCAGGTAGTGCTCGAGGTTTGCGATGACATGGTCCTTGATGCGCCGCCCGCGCTCGCGCGCCGCGTCGAACTGCGGGAGAGCGGCCACCGCAGCGGCGCGCTTGCGCTCGGCGTTGCCGGTGGTGCGCTCGATCGCGGTCTTGAGTGTCGGGTCGGCCAGCGCGGCCTCGACGCGGCGGCGAAACGAGACGACCGAGGTCGGCGCCGCGGAGCCGGTGGTGGAGCTCATCGCACTGCGCCGATCGCCGGCCCGTCGGCCATGCCGGCGAGCACCTCGGCGGCGTGGTAGACGCGCACCGGCGAGCCCTCGCGGTGCAGCTTGCCGGCCATGTTGATCAGGCAGCCGAGGTCGCCGCCGAGCAGCAGTTGCGCGCCGCTGCGTTCGATGGCGGCGGTCTTCTCGGCGACCACCGCGTTCGAGATCGCCGGGTACTTGACGCAGAAGGTGCCACCGAAGCCGCAGCAGACGTCGTGGCCCTCGAGCGGCACGAGCGCCAGGCCCTCGACGGCGGCCAGCAGCGCGCGCGGCTGCGCGTGCACGCCGAGCTCGCGCAGCCCCGAGCAACTGTCGTGGTAGGTCGCGCTGGCGGCCAGCGCCACCCCGCGCGGGCGGTAGTGCATGACGTCGACCAGGAAGCTCATCAGCTCGAAGCTGCGCTCGCCCAGCCGGCGCGCGCGCTCGGCCCAGGGCGGGTCGTCGGCCAGCGCCTCGGCGTAGTGCACGCGCGTCATGCCGATGCACGAGCCCGAGGGCGCGACGACGTAGTCGTAGGGCTCGAAGAGCTCGACGAAGCGCCGCGCCAGCAGCGCGGCGTCGCGCGTGTCGCCGCTGTTGAACGCCGGCTGCCCGCAGCAGGTCTGCTGCAGCGGCACCTCGACCGTGCAGCCGGCCTCTTCGAGCAGCCGCAGCGCGGCAAAGCCCAGGCTCGGGCGCATCGCATCGGCCAGGCAGGTCACGAACAGCGCCACGCGCGGGGAGGGCGCTGCGGAGGTATGGCTGGGGTTCATGCGAGCGGACGGTGGCGGGCCGGGCTGGCCGATGCCGTGTTGTACCGCAAGGCCGATCGCCCGGGGTTCACTCGAAGAACTCGCGCTCGCCCGGCTGCGGCGGCATCGCGCGCGACTCCTCGGCGCGGCGCAACTCGACGCGGCGGATCTTGCCGCTGATCGTCTTGGGCAGCTCGGCAAACTCGAGCCGCCGGATGCGCTTGTACGGTGCGAGCCGGGCGCGGGTGAACTCGAAGATCGACGCCGCGGTCGCTGCGTCGGGTGCGTGGCCGGGGGCCAGCATCAGGTAGGCCTTGGGCACCGCGAGCTTGAGCGCGTCGGGGCTGGGCACGACCGCCGCTTCGGCCACCGCCGGGTGCTCGATCAGCACGCTTTCCAGCTCGAACGGGCTGATGCGGTAGTCGCTGGCCTTGAAGACGTCGTCGGCGCGGCCGACGTAGGTGATGTAGCCCTCGGCGTCGCGCTGCGCGACGTCGCCGGTGCGGTAGTGGCCCTCGCGCATGACCTCGGCGCTGCGCTCGGGCGAGTCGGCGTAGCCGCGCATCAGCCCGGCCGGGCGGCCGAGCTCGGGGTCATCGAGCACCAGCGACAGCTCGCCTTCGTCGGCGCTCTGGCCCTCGGCGTCGAGCAGCACCACGCGGTAGCCCGGCAGCGGCCGGCCCATCGAGCCGAACTTGAGCTTCTGCCCCGGCGGGTTGCCGACCTGCGCGGTGGTCTCGGTCTGGCCGAAGCCGTCGCGGATCGTCAGGCCCCAGGCCGCGCGCACCTGCTCGATGACCTCGGGGTTGAGCGGCTCGCCGGCGCTCATCGCCTCGCGCAGCGCCACCCGCCAGTCGCCGATGCGCTCCTGGATCAGCATGCGCCAGACGGTGGGCGGCGCGCACAGCGTGGTCACGCGCTCGGCGACCAGGGTGTCGAGCACGCGCCTGGCGTCGAAGCGCGGCTGGTTGAAGACGAATACGGTGGCGCCGGCGATCCACGGCGCGAAGAAGCTGCTCCAGGCATGCTTGGCCCAGCCTGGCGACGAGATGTTCCAGTGCACGTCGCCGGGCTGCAGGCCCAGCCAGTACATCGTCGAGAGGTGGCCGACCGGGTAGCTGCGGTGCGTGTGCTCGACCAGCTTGGGCTTGCTGGTCGTGCCGCTGGTGAAGTACAGCAGCAGGGTCTCGTCGGGGTCGGTCGCCACGCGCGGGGTGTAGCTGGCGCTGGCCGCATCGGCGTCGGCGTAGGCCAGCCAGCGCGCGGCCGAGCCGGCGCTCGCGCCGATCGCGATGCGCAGCACCGGCCCCGGCGCGTGCGCATCGAGGCCGTCGAAGCGCGCGGCGTGCACGCCGGCGGCGACCACCGCGCGCACGCGACCGCGCTCGAAGCGGTCGATGAGGTCGTCGCGCGAGAGCAGCGTGGTGGCCGGGATCATCACCGCGCCGATCTTGATGCAGGCCAGCATCAGCTCCCACAGCGGGGCCTCGTTGCCCATCATCAGCAGCACGCGGTCGCCGCGCGCGAGGCCCTGCGCCTCGAGCCAGTTGGCGACCCGGCTCGAGCGCGCCGACAGCTCGGCGTAGCTGTGCTGGCTGCGCGTGCCGTCGTCGCCGACGATGACCAGCGCCGGGCGCTCGGGGGCGGCGCGGGCGAGGTCGTCGAAATGGTCGAGCGCCCAGTTGAAGCGCTCCAGGCGCGGCCAGCGAAAGCCGGCATGCGCGCGGTCGTGGTCCTCGCGGTGGGCGAGCAGGAAGTCGCGCGCGGCGCGAAAGCGGGCGAGGTCGGTGTCGGTGGTCATCGGCGGTCTCCGGGGTTGTGGACACGGGCACGTGCCGGTGGCGGCGCGCGGCGTCATGCCACATTGTGGCGTCGCACCGCCGGCCGCGGCGGCTAAAGTGCGGGCTTCGACCACCACCGCAGCCGGGGAGAATTTGATGCAGACCAAGTTCGTGCTCGACGAAAGCCAGATGCCCAGGCACTGGTACAACATCCAGGCCGACCTGCCCAAGCCGCTGCCGCCGGTGCTGCACCCTGGCACGCTGCAACCCGTAGGCCCCGACGACCTGGCGCCGCTGTTTCCGATGGCGCTGATCGCCCAGGAGGTAAGCACCGAGCGCGAGGTCGAGATCCCCGAGCCGGTGCGCGAGGTCTTGCGCCTGTGGCGCCCGGCGCCGCTGTACCGCGCGCACCGGCTCGAGCGCGCGCTGGGCACGCCGGCGAAGATCTTCTACAAGTACGAGGGCGTCAGCCCGGCCGGCAGCCACAAGCCCAACACCGCCGTGCCGCAGGCCTACTACAACCGCGAGGCCGGCGTGCGCAAGCTGACCACCGAGACCGGCGCCGGGCAGTGGGGCACCTCGCTGGCGTTTGCCGGCGCGCTGTTCGGCATCGAGGTGCTGGTCTTCCAGGTCCGCGTCAGCTACGACCAGAAGCCCTACCGCCGCGCGGTGATGGAGACCTACGGCGCGCGCTGCCTGCCCTCGCCGTCGACCGAGACGGCCTACGGCCGCAGCGTGCTCGCCCAGCGCCCCGACCACCCGGGCAGCCTGGGCATCGCGATCAGCGAGGCGGTCGAGCTGGCCGTGCAGCGCGAGGACACCAAGTACGCGCTCGGCTCGGTGCTCAACCACGTGCTGCTGCACCAGACGATCATCGGCCTCGAGGCGATCGAGCAGATGCGCATGGCCGACGCCTGGCCCGACGTGGTCGTCGGCTGCACCGGCGGCGGCAGCAACTTTGCCGGCATCGCGTTTCCGTTCATCGGCCACGGCCTGCGCGGCGGCGCCAAGCCGCGCATCGTCGCCGTCGAGCCGGCGGCCTGCCCCTCGCTGACCCGCGGCCGCTACGCCTACGACTTCGGCGACACCGGCCACTTGACGCCGCTGACCAAGATGCACACGCTGGGCAGCACCTTCACGCCGCCGGGCTTTCACGCCGGCGGCCTGCGCTACCACGGCATGGCGCCGCTAGTCTCGCACCTCAAGGAGCTGGGCCTGCTCGAGGCCAGCGCCTACACCCAGGGCGAGTGCTTTGCCGCCGGCGTGCTGTTTGCGCGGCACGAGGGCATCGTGCCGGCGCCCGAGGCCAACCACGCGGTCAAGGGCGCGATCGAGGAGGCGCTGCGCTGCAAGCGCGAGGGCCGCGCCGAGACCATCCTGTTCAACCTCTGCGGCCACGGCCATTTCGACATGACGGCGTACCAGAAGTATTTCGCCGGCGAGCTCAAGGACGAGTCCTACGACGAGCGCGAACTGGCGATGGCGCTGGCCGGGCTGCCGAGCGTGCCCGAGCCGGCCTGAGCGCCTGAAGACGCGACGCGGCCTCGGCACGCGCCATCGACCCTCGGCGCATCGACCCTCGGCGCAATGCATTTGCGATACACTGGCCAGATGAAGACTGCCACCCTTCCTGCCGTCCGCGTCGAGCCGGCCTTGCGAGCCGAGGTGGAGGCCGTGCTGGACGATGGCGAGACCCTGTCCGAGTTCGTGGAAGCTTCGGTGCGGGCTGGCGTCGAGCGGCGTCGTGTCCAGGCGGAGTTCGTCGCGCGTGGTTTGCGCTCGCGTGACGAGGCCCGGCGTACGGGCGATTACGTCGATGCCGACGTCGTGCTCGAAGGCATGCAGCGCAGGCTCGATGCCGCGCGCACGCAGCTTGCCAGCAAGCGCAGGTGAGCTTCCGGGTCCGGCTCACGCGCGACGCCGAGGCCGATCTCGATCGGCTGTTCGACTTCATCCTCGAGCGCGAGCTGGCCCGCGCCGGCGGTGATCTGGCGCTGCCCGAACGGGCGGTGGCTGCCTTGCGCGCCGGCTTCGCGACCTTGCAGACGACGCCTTTTACCTGCCGCAAGGCGGGCAAGAGTCCCTTCCTGAGGGAGCTGATCGTTCCCTTCGGACGTTCAGGCTATGTCGCCCTGTTCGAGATCGACGATGACTCGAACGTCACCGTGGTCGCCGTACGCCACCAGCGCGAGGACGACTACCACTGACCTGCGCCCGACCCGCGCGGTCGCAGCGGGGCGTCGTCGGCACGGCGCGCGAAGACCTCGAGCAGGCGGTCGAGGCCGCCGCGGTCGATCGTCACCTGCGCGGCGGCGCGTACCTTGGGCTTGGCGTGGTAGGCCACGCCCAGACCGGCGGCGGCCATCATCGGCAGGTCGTTGGCGCCGTCGCCCACAGCGATGGCCTGCGCCGGCGTGCAGCCCAGGCGCGCGCAGGCTTCGAGCAGGGTCTGGCGCTTCATCGCGCCATCGACGATGTCGCCCCAGGGCTGGTCGAGCAGACGCCCGCTGAGGCGCCCGTCGATCACCTCGAGCACATTGGCGCGCGCGCTGTCGATGCCCAGGCGCTCGCGCACGCGCTCGCTGAAGTAGGTGAAGCCGCCCGAGACCAGCAGCGTGTACAGGCCGGCGGCGCGGCAGGCCGCGATCAGGGTCTCGGCGCCGGGGTGCAGGCGCAGCCGCTCGCGCTCGACGGCCTCGAGCGCAGCCAGCGGTGCGCCAGCCAGCAGCGCGACGCGCCGGCGCAGGCTGTCCTTGAAGTCGGTGATGTCGCCGCGCATCGCGGCCTCGGTGATGGCGGCGACCTCGGCCTTGCGGCCGACCGCGTCGGCGATCTCGTCGACGCACTCGATGTTGATCAGCGTCGAGTCCATGTCGAACGCGATCAGCCGGTAGTCGGCCAGCCGCAGCGGCGGCACGATGCCGCGCACGACGAGGCCGGGGGAGAGTTCGCGTTCGGTGGTCATGGCGGCCGGCGCTGCCGGGGCGCCGGCAACGGGCCGCGATGTTAACCGCCGGGTGGTGTACGGCCTGCGCAGGTGGTGGCGGCCGGGCGGCAGCGGCACCTGCGCGCCGCGCGCACCCTGCGCAGAGCAGACTCGCAAGCGCGCGCAGGCGATCGACGAGGAAGGCCGGATCAGACCACGGCCGCTGCGCCACGCGGCGCGCCGATCGCGCGCAGCAGCTCGCGCACGGCCTGCGCGCGCTCGCGCGGCTGGGCCAGCGCGCGCTCGATGCGCAGGCGGTCGTTGCCGGCCAGCCGCAGCCAGCGGTGCTTCTGGACCAGCTCGATGATGCGCTGCGGGTCGAACGGCGGGTCGGGCCGGAAGGCGACGACGATGGCCTGCGGGCCGGCGTCGACCTTGACCACGCCCCACTGCCGCGCCAGCACGCGCAGGCGGTGCACCTCGAACAGCGTCTGGCCCTGCGGCGGCAGCTTGCCGAAGCGGTCGGTGACTTCCTCGAGCAGGGCCTCGACGGTCTCGGCGCGCTCGGCGCCGGCCAGCCGCTTGTACAGGCCGAGCCGCACGTGCACGTCGCCGCAGTAGTCCTTGGGCAGCAGCGCCGGCGCGTGCAGGTTGACCTCGGTCGTGCCGGCCGCGCCGGACAGCGGCCCGAGCAGGTCGGGCTCGCGCCCGGCGCGCAGGTCGCGCACGGCCTGCGCGAGCATCTCGTTGTAGAGCTGGAAGCCGACCTCCTGCATGTTGCCGCTCTGGTTCTCGCCGAGCACCTCGCCGGCGCCGCGGATCTCGAGGTCGTGCATCGCCAGGTAGAAGCCGCTGCCGAGCTCCTCCATCTGCTGGATTGCGTCGAGCCGCTGCGCCGCGGCCTTGCTGAGCGCCTCGACGTCGGGCACCAGCAGGTAGGCGTAGGCCTGGTGGTGGCTGCGCCCGACGCGCCCGCGCAACTGGTGCAGCTGGGCGAGGCCGAACTTGTCGGCGCGGGCGATGACGATGGTGTTGGCGCTGGGCACGTCGATGCCGGTCTCGATGATCGTCGAGCACAGCAGCAGGTTGTGGCGCTGGGCGACGAAGTCGCGCATCACGCGTTCCAGCTCGCGCTCGGGCATCTGGCCGTGGGCGACGCCGATGCGTGCCTCGGGCAGCAGCTCGGCGAGCTGGTCGCGCCGCGTGCGTATGGTCTCGACCTCGTTGTGCAGGAAGTAGACCTGCCCGCCGCGCCTGAGCTCGCGCAGCACGGCCTCGCGGATGACGCCCTTGTGCTCGTTGCGCACCAGGGTCTTGATGGCCAGCCGGCGCTGCGGCGCGGTGGCGATCACGCTGAGGTCGCGCAGGCCTTCGAGGGCCATGCCCAGCGTGCGCGGGATCGGCGTGGCGGTCAGCGTCAGCACGTCGACCTCGGCGCGCAGCGCCTTCATGGCCTCCTTGTGGCGCACGCCGAAGCGGTGCTCCTCGTCGATCACGAGCAGGCCCAGGCGCTTGAACCTGACGTCGGCACCGAGCAGCTTGTGCGTGCCGACGACGATGTCGACGCTGCCGTCGGCCAGCCCGGCCAGCGCGGCCTTGACCTCCTTCGGGCTGCGAAAGCGCGACAGCTCGGCGACCCTGACCGGCCACTTGCCGAAGCGGTCGGCGATCGTCTGGTAGTGCTGCTCGGCCAGCAGGGTGGTCGGTGCGAGGATCGCGACCTGCTTGCCGCCGGCGACGGCGACGAAAGCCGCGCGCAGCGCGACCTCGGTCTTGCCGAAGCCGACGTCGCCGCAGACCAGGCGGTCCATCGGCCGCGGGCTGATCAGGTCCTGGATCACGGCGTGGATCGCCGCGCGCTGGTCGGGCGTCTCCTCGAAGCCGAAGCTGGCCGCGAAGGCCTCGTAGTCGTGCGCGCTGTAGCGGTGCGCGTGGCCCTCGCGCGCGGCGCGCTGCGCGTAGAGGGCCAGCAGTTCGGCGGCGGTGTCGCGCACCTGCTCGGCGGCGCGGCGCCGGGCGCGCTCCCACTGGCCCGAGCCGAGCTTGTGCAGCGGTGCCTCGTCGGCGCTGACCCCGGTGTAGCGGCCGATCAGCTGCAGTTGCGCGACCGGCACGTACAGCGTGGCCTTGTCGGCGTACTCGAGGTGCAGAAACTCGCTGGGGCCGCCGTCGGCGCCGTTGGCCAGGTCGATGTGCACCAGCCCGCGGTAGCGGCCGATGCCGTGGTGCACGTGCACGACGGGGTCGCCGGGCTCGAGTTCGGAGAGGTCCTTGATCAGCGCGTCGACGTCGCTGACCTGCTCCTGCCGGCGGCGGCGGCGCGCCTCGCGCGGGCTGGCAAACAGCTCGGTTTCGGTGACGAACTCGATCGCGCTGTCGCCGCCCTCGTCGCGCCAGACGAAGCCCGCGGCCAGCGGCGCGGCGACCATGGCGACGCGCGCGCCGCCGTCGACGAAGGCTTGCAGGCTGTCGACCGCGGGCACGTCGATGCCGTGGTCGCGCAGCAGGTCGAGCAGGGTCTCGCGCCGGCCCTCGCTCTCGGCGACCAGCAGCACGCGGTGCGGCGTGGCCTGCAGGTGCGCCTCGAGCGCGCGCAGCGGCTCGGTCGCGCCGCGCTCGACGGCCACCGCAGGCAGCGGCTGGGCCCAGGCCAGCGGCTCGCCCCCGCGCAGGGCCAGCGTGGAATGGGCCTGGGTCGCGGCGAAGAAGTCCTCGGCGCGCAGGTACAGCGCGTGCGGCGGCAGGATCGGCCGCTCGGCGTCGTGCTGCAGGAAGCGGTGGCGCTCGCGCGTGTCCTGCCAGAAGCGCTCGAGGGCGCGGTCGACCTCGCCGTGCAGCACCAGGGCGGCGGGGGTGGCGGCGACGCCGGCGCCGCCGCTGCCGAGGTAGTCGAACAGCGTCGCCGTCTGCTCGAAGAACAGCGGCAGGTAGTACTCGAGGCCGCCGCCGGCGATGCCCTGCGCGATGTCCTTGTACAGCCGCGAGCGGGTCGGGTCGCCGTCGATCTGCTCGCGCCAGCGCGCCCGGAACGCCGTGCGCGCCGCTTCGTCCATCGGAAACTCGCGCCCCGGCAGCAGGCGCACCGCGGGCACCGGGTACAGGCTGCGCTGGCTGTCGGGGTCGAAGACGCGGATCGAGTCGACCTCGTCGCCGAACAGGTCGACGCGGTACGGCACCGGCGAGCCCATCGGGTAGAGGTCGATCAGGCCGCCGCGCACCGCGTACTCGCCAGGCGCGACGACCGAGCTGACATGGGTGTAGCCGGCCAGCGTGAGCTGGGCCTTCAGTGCCGCCTCGTCCAGGCGCTGGCGCTGGCGCAGATCGAAGGTGTAGGCGGCGAGAAAGGCCGGCGGCGCCAGCCGCTGCAGCGCCGTCGCCGCCGGCACCAGCAGCACATCGACGCGCTGCGCGTCGTCCTCGGCCGCGGCTTCGGGGCCAGCGCGCGCCGGCGCCACCGCCCGCGTCGCGCGGTGCAGGCGCCACAGCGCCTCGAGCCGCTGCGACACCAGGTCCTGGTGCGGGCTGAAGTGGTCGTAGGGCAGCGTCTCCCAGTCGGGGAAGACGACCACGCGCAGCGCCGGCGCGAAGAAGCGCAGCTCGTCCTCGAGCCGCAGCGCGTCGGCCGGGTCGGCGGTGACGACGGCCAGCAGGCGGCCCTCGGCGGCCTGGGCCTGGGCGTGGCGCGCCAGCAGCAGCGCGTCGGCCGAGCCTGGCGGCAGCGGCAGCGTGTAGCGCTTGCCGGGGGGGATCGGGGGCGGCAGCATCGGCGCGGCGGGGCAACAACAAAAGCCCCGTCCTGGGGCCATGCCGGATTCTAGGAGGCCCGGCGTGCGCGCCGCGGCAGCCGCGGGCGGTGCGACACTGGCGGCCGCCACCACCGTCTCGACCGCCCCCGATGACCGAGCCACCGCGCCTCTACGCGCTCGTGCCCTGCGCCGGCATCGGCAGCCGCGCCGGCACGCCCGGCCCCAAGCAGTACGCGCCGCTGGCCGGCCGCGCGCTGGTCGCGCACACGCTGGCCGCGCTGGCCGCGGTGCCGCGCCTGCACGCGACGCTGGTCGTGCTGGCCGCCGACGACACCGGCTTCGAAGCCGCAGCGCCCGGCTTTGGCAGCGAGCGCGGCTGGGTCGCGCGCGCAGGCGGCGCCACGCGCGCGGCCAGCGTCGCCGCCGGGCTGGCCGAGCTGCAGAAGCGCGGCGCGACCGATGACGACTGGGTGCTGGTGCACGACGCCGCGCGCTGCCTGCTGCAAGCGGCCTGGGTCGACGCGCTGATCGACGCCTGCCTCGACGACGCCGTCGGCGGCCTGCTCGCGCAGCCGCTGGCCGACACCCTCAAGCAGGGCGGCGACGACGGCCGCGTGCGCGCCACCGTCGAGCGCAGCGGCAAGTGGGCGGCGCAGACGCCGCAGATGTTTCGCCTCGGGCTGCTGCGCCGCGCGCTGGCGGCCGCCGGCGACGCCGTGACCGACGAGGCCGGCGCCGTCGAGGCCTTGGGGCTGGCGCCGCGGCTGGTGGCCGCGCCGGCCGAGAACCTCAAGCTCACCTGGCCGCAGGACTTCGCGCTGGCCGAGCGGCTGCTGGCCGCGCGCGAGAACTCGAGGGAGCACCCCCAGGCGGCGTTGCCGCTGCCCCCCGAGGGGGTTGAGAAAACTTGGGGCGACCCGGCGTCTTCTCGGGACGACGCGATGGCCGCGACGCTGCGCATCGGCGAGGGCTGGGACACGCACGCGCTGGTCGCCGGCCGGCCGCTGGTGCTCGGCGGCGTCACCGTGCCGCACAGCCACGGGCTGCTCGGCCATTCCGACGCCGACGCGCTGGCCCACGCGATCACCGACGCGCTGCTCGGCGCCGCCGGCCTAGGCGACATCGGCCGGCACTTTCCCGACACCGACCCGGCCCACGCCGGCGCTGACTCGCTGCGCCTGCTGGCCGCGGCCATGCGGCGCGTGCGCGCCGCCGGCTGGGCGCTGGCCAACGTCGACGCGACCATCGTCGCGCAGGCGCCGAAGCTGGCGCCGCACATCCCCGCGATGCGCGAGCGCCTGGCCCAGGCCCTGGGCGTGGCCGCCGCGCAGGTCAACGTCAAGGCCAAGACCGCGGAAAAGATGGGCCCGGTCGGCGAAGGTCGCGCGATCGAGGCGCGTGCGGTCTGCCTGCTGGTCGCGCGGGCGGGGTAGGGTCGTGTCAGTACCTGCTCCGGCGCGCAAGGCGCTCCCCGGAGGCCACACGCGCAGTCGGCAGCGGTTGCCGTAGCTACCCTGACTTGCCGTGGATCACGCACGGCCCGAAGAAGCGCCAAGACACTCTTGCCCAGCGCGGATTCGACTTCGAAGATGCCCGGTGGGTCCTCCGGGGGCTGGATCAGCGCACGCACCGCCGGCGTGGGCGTGAAAGCCCTCCATCGACGCCCCGCCGTACACTTGAAGCGGCCTCCGAACCCGCAGACCTTGATGTTCTCGCGCTGCATGACTGTCGACCCTGAGATTCACAGCGGAACGCCTGTGTTCGCAGGAACGCGCGTGCCGATCAAGACGCTCTTTTCGACCACTTGGAGGCCGGTGACTCGCTGGAAGTCTTCCTGGATGACTTCCCGTCGGTGAGCCGGGAGCTCGCGGTCGCGGTCCTGGAAGAAGCGCGGACCGCCTTGGTCCCCGATGCGCATCCTGCTTGACGAGGATCTGCCTCGACGCCTGGGCGCGCTGCTGGTGGGGCATGAGGTCAACACAGTTCAACGCGCTGGCTGGTCCGGCGTCGGGAACGGGCGTGTGCTCGCACTGGCCGCCACGCAGTTCGACGTGTACCTGACGATGGACGGGAACCTGGAGTTCCGGCAGAACCTGGCGACGCTGCCAGTTGCCGTGTTGGTTGTCGAGGCGGTCAGCAACCGCATGGAGGATCTGGTTCCGCTGGTGCCCGGGATGCTCCGCGAGATCGATCACATCCAGCCACGAGCGCTCCGCAGGCTTGCCGCCTGACCCGAGCAAGCCGCGCGATCTGGGGGCAGGTAGCTGCCAGGCCGCCCTTGCACGACCCCCTGGAGCCAGGGCATGCAGGGTCCCGCCGCGGCCTGCCGGCGTCAGCGCAGCGCCACCCGGCGCGTGCGCAGCAGGGCCGAAGGCGCGGTCATGCTGGCGTCGAAGGGGTGGGTGACGGCGCCCAGGGTGTCGAGCACGCGGCGACGCACGTAGTCGCGCCGCCCGCCAGCGCGTCGTCGCGCGGCACGCCGTGGCCGTTGACGTGGAGTTGGCCGAGCGGGAGAAGGGGAGGTCGGACTACATGCGCCGGCTCGCCCAAGCGCTGCGCTGCGTGCGCGCGGCCGGCTGGGTGCCGGCCAGCGTCGACGCGACCATCGTCGCGCAAGCGCCGAAGATGGCCCCGCACATTTCCGCGATGCGCGCGAGCGGCCGGCCCCGGCCGGGCATGGACCCCCGGCCCGGCGAGGTGCCACAAGCTGTCGGTGCCCGAGCGCAGCAGGTGGGTGGCGAAGCTGTGGCGCAGTGTGTGTGGCGTGGCCAGATGCTCGATGCCGGCGACCTGCACGGCACGCTTGAAGGCGCGCTGAAACGTCTGGTCGAACCGATGGTGGCGCCGCTCGACGCCGGTGCGCGGGTACTTGCGTTCGAGCGCATCGGGCAACTGCACGCCGCCGCGGCTGGCACGCGCGTCGGCTTCCCACAGCACCCTGGCGTGCTGCATCTGCTCGCGCAGGCCCGGCGCCAGCGTGGCCGGCAGCATCACGACGCGGTCCTTGCCGCCCTTGCCGCTGCGCACGATGACGACGCGGCGGTCGAACTCGACGTCCTTCACGCGCACCTGCAGCGCCTCGGCGATGCGCATGCCGGTGCCGTAGAGCAGTTTTGACAGCAAGCGGCGCGTGCCCGCGAGGCACGCCAGCACGGCAGCGACCTCGTCCGGCGACAGCACGACCGGCAGCCGTGGCTTGCGCTGCGGACGATCGATGTCGTCCATCCAGGGCAAGCGCTGGCCCAGGACCTGCTGGTACAAGAACAACAGGGCCGACAAGGCTTGACGGTGTGTCGCCACCGACACCGCCCGCTCGGTCGACAGCCACGACAGGAACGCTTCGACCTGCGGCCCACCCATCTCGCGCGGGTGACGCCTGCCGTGGAAGTGCACAAACGCGCCGATCCAGTGGACGCAGGCCTCTTCGGTACGTATGCTGTAGTGCAAGTAGCGTGTGCGCTCGCGGACCTGGTCCAGCAGACGCGGCGCACTCGGCGACGGCACAGAAGTCGACATGACAGGCCAGAGACTGTATGGACGTACAGCATAGAGTGCGCGCACGGCCAGCGCAAGCCCCTGTCGATGCGGTCGTCCTGGGTCTTGCGCTGCGCCCCTATCTGGATACGGGAGCGCCGCTGCGCTACTATTCGAATAGGGGCGCGTATTTGCGCCCTAGAATACGTTAGGCTTCAGAAGGGAGTCCTCCTGTGCCCTCACTGCAAGAAGAATACAAAGACCTACTTCGGCGTCAGCGAGAACTCAATCGCGCCTATGAAGCCCTGCTTGATCGACAGGAAGAGCATGCAGATGGTTCTCCGCTGCTTCCGCCTCACCTTCGGCATCCGGAGCGCGTTGTTTACGTCAATCGCCGCTGCGCATTGGAGCGGTCGGATGATGGAACCCTTCACTTCGTAACTCTTCCAGGGCAAAGAACCGTTGGCCTTAAGGAATTGCGAGATTTCACCGCTAATGCTGAGGCACTGATTATTGTCGATCCCTACGTGTTCTCTGGCCCGAACGATCGGGCCGCCGATATCGCGGAGGAGTTCAAGCGTACGGCCAGGGTTGACGGCAAATGGCTAAAGCGAGTTCACTTCATATACGACGCATCAACAAAGTGCACGACGAAGACAGTCAAGGCCGCGATATCAAGAGTCCTGAAGGATGCGAGCATTACGGTGTCAAGTCGGCCAAGCAACGTAATCCACGACCGAGTCTGGATTGCTGATCGCAGGCGCGCCCTAGTGGTTGGCACCTCCTTCAATGGCCTCGGCGGCCGTGCAGCTTTTTTGCTACCTTTGCCAGACCCGGACCTTCGGGCACTTCTGGAGTTCCTCGATGAGAACTCACTCTCCCGCGCTGAAGCCTAACCGCTCGTTCAACCGGACCCGCTACGGCAAGCGCCGCAAGCCCGAGCTGAGACACATGGTGCATCATCTCAGCTCGGGCTTGCGGCACTTGCCTCCGCGGGCCGGTTAACTCGAACGTTAGGCATCTCACATGGCTGCTCTTGATGATCCGCATTTGTTTGCGCAGTACGTGAAACGAAATCGGGTATTCATACTTGGCGCGGGCTTTTCCGCCGGGGCTGGCATTCCATTGACGGAAGGACTGCTCGCCAACGCAATGAAGAAATTTTCCGTCGAATGCCCAGGTATCTATTCCCGAGTCGAGAATTGCGCGAAGGAAAGCATCTGCGCGCCGGACGACGATCTTGATCTATCGAGAGTGAGTTTCTCCGAACTCTGCACGTTCCTCGAATTCATAGAACTCCGAGAATATGGAGGCGGAGAGAGGTGGTGCGAGAACGGCAGTCGAGAGAAACTCGCTTTGCGGTTTTATCTTGCAAAGACAATCGCCGAACAAACGCCAATCATCGGGTCCGTACCTCAGCTCTACCTCGACTTCGCAGCACAGCTCCACGAACGAGACATTGTAATTTCTTTGAACTGGGACGGCTTACTTGAAGTGACTCTTGAGGCCGTCGGGAAGACCTACACCTGAATCCGTGAGCCACCCCCCATCCAGCCCGTTATTCATCTGATTTCCCGATTCACGCCGAGTTTTGCTCCAGAATTTCCCCACCACCATGCTGCGCAGCCGCCCAAACCAGACACCACAGTGCGTCCCTGCGCCACGCGGGC